>Ga0208371_1000372_pt1 | contig 10941 bp, 9 predicted proteins | sample SubbioCR12Aug_1A_FD_184827 | JGI IMG/M metagenome (GOLD analysis project Ga0208371, IMG submission 184827) | Serpentinite rock and fluid subsurface biosphere microbial communities from McLaughlin Reserve, California, USA - CR12Aug_1A (SPAdes) | ecosystem: Environmental > Terrestrial > Deep... | reverse complement strand
CTATGGGAGCATGCAGCAGCCAAACGAGCTGGGAAGTGGCGGCGGTGGTGGTTCCATATCCGGAGGCAATGGTGGTGGTCTGGTAAAGCTCACGGCATCAGAATTGATACTGAATGGTTATATGCTGGCAGATGGTGATACCGTGGCAACAGCTGGAGGCGGTAGTGGTGGTGGGATATACCTGAACGTGGGAGTGCTTTCTGGTAGCGGGTTGATACGAGCAAAAGGTGGATCGACGACCGATACAAACTGTACTACAGGGTGCTATGGGGCTGGCGGCGGTGGTCGAATAGCAATTTACTACAACACGAATACGCTGCCGGTGGCAAACATCACAGCTCCAGGAGGTAAGAGCGGTACTGGCGGGAATGGCAGCCGTAACGGCGGTGACGGGACGGTTTACCTATTCCAGAAAATTTTATCTCTTGTTGTTAATAAGAATGGAGTAGGGAGCGGAATCATTTCGAGTATTCCAGCGGGTATTTCCTGTGGCACAACCTGCAGCAGCCAGTTTGCCAATGGGAGCAGTGTTACCCTGACTGCATCTCCTGCTATAAGCTCGCAGTTTATCGGCTGGTCCGGGGCATGTAGTGGCACCGGATCATGTCTTGTCATCATGGATGCCGCAAAGAGTGTCACTGCGACTTTCGAACTTATTACCTATTTCGTGAGCGGAACGGTTACTAATTCGCTCGGTGGGGCCATCTCTCCAAGTTCGACATCGGTGCTTTACGGCGGGAATGCTACCTTCACCATGACACCGGATGCAGGCTATCATGTGGCATCGCTCACCGACAACGGCGTAGATGTGATGGCGCATGTTGTTGACGGTACATATTCAATCAGTAATATTTCCGCCAACCACACCGTTACGGCAGGCTTCGTTGCCGAAACCGAGCCGCCGGTGCTCCATCTCTCCATGCTCGCAGATGGCAGTCACACAAACAACAACGTCCTGAATATAGCCGGTACCGTATTTGATGACAGCGGTGTCAAGGAACTCAAGGTAAATGACGTCAATGTGACGGTCAATGCGGATGGCAGCTTCAGCCATGCCTTGGTTCTCAATATCGGGACAAACCTGATCACGGTTGTTGCCACCGATGTGGTCGATAACCAGAGTACGGAAACGCGAACCGTCATGCTTGATCAGGCAATCCCGCATCTGACCGTCGATTCCCCGGCTGACAACAGCGCAACCGCTGTTGCCCAGCTTACGGTCAGCGGTACGACAGATGCGGAGGCTACAGTTACTGTTTCCGTCGGGACTAACAACCAGGATGCATCCATGAACGGTGTTGATTTCTCTGCTGATGTATCGCTGTTACCCGGAAGTAGCACAATAGAGGTGATAGCAACCGACTTGGCCGGCAACAGCAATAGCCAGAAGAGGACGGTTGTGTTTGACGAGCAGAAACCGTCACTGGCTATAACCGCACCTCTGCAGGATATCAGGACGAACCAGGCAAATCTCGTTATCCGCGGAGCTGTCTCTGATCCTGCAGCGACAGTCACGATCAGCATTGCCATGGGTGGACAGATTTATACCCCTGCGGTTGTCGATGGCCAGTTCGAACAGGCAGTGATTTTGACGGAAGAAACGCTCTATTCCATCGTGGTAACTGCTACCAACGGTGCAGGTATCAGTACCAGTGCCCAGCGCAATGTCATCTATACGAGGATGATAACAGTCACTCCCGACGTCCTGCCCAATGCAGGGTATAATCTGCCCTACAACCAGCAGATTGTTGCCAGCGATGGAACGGAACCGTATCATTTCAGTATTTCTTCAGGGAGTTTGCCGGATGGGTTGAGCATCAATGCAGACAGCGGAGTTATCAATGGAATGGCAACCAGTGTTGGCATGTCTACCTTCACTCTTCTGATATCGGACAGCAGCGTGCCTCCCCTGACTGTTGAGCAGGGCTACACGATGATTGTCGAATAACGGGTGGAGCCAGGACAAAATCTGAGGGGTCAGCCCTTGGCACGAGACATTCTGCAACTTCACTTGTAATTTTAGTCGCATTTGTCGCATGTCAAGGGCAGACCCCTCTACTCAATGTCTTAATTACCCGCCAAAACTTACTCTGAGGCGTTTCCTATTCCATGCCGGGTTCCTGCGGCAGTCGAGAACCGCATACACCAGGACGGTGTCTGTATTCACCCGGTAGTAGACCGCAAACGGAAATCGCTTCGCCAGCATGCGCAGATAGCCTCCTTCGATTATCTGATGGATGCCGGCAAAGAACATAAGTGAATCGATGTCAGCATAGAGAGAATCAAGAAAATAGCTGCCGAGCCCTTTCTCCTGAGCCTCATAGAACCGGTAGCCATTAACCAGATCCTGTTGAGCAGCGTCAAGGATGCTGATATTCATTTCAGCGTCTCACGAATCTTGTCCCTTGCGGTTTCCCAATCGTCAAACCGGGCGGTTCCGTCCGCCAGGTCCGCTTCCCGTGCGGCAAGTACTTCATGATGCCATTCAGGAACAGCGACATCCTGAACATGGTGGCACAGGTCATCCCAGAGTGTTTCCATGGCATCCAGCTTTTCGGTAAGGGTCATTGTGTCGATTTTGAGTGGACTTCCCATAAGGTACTCCTTTTCATTCAAGGGCACTGTTGCCACTATAGTGTCCGGTCATCGTTGCTTTAACAGAATTTATTCTTCTCATTATTCCAGTCATTTATTTTTGAAACGGTTTCTCCAAAGACTGGTCGGGGGGATTAGAGGGGTCGGGGGGGATTACTATTCCCTTCCTAACCAGTCCCAGCAGTGTCCGGTCCATCACCAGTGTAATCGTCGGCGATCAAAAATGAGCGCTACGCCGCATCCTTGAGCGGCTTGACCTCTTTCTCGATCCGCTCGGCCAGGGTAGCGGCAGCAACCTCCAGGTCGTACTCGGCCTGCAGGTTCATCCAGCTCTGGGCATCGGTGCCGAAGAAGCGGGCCAGCCGCAGGGCGGTGTCGGCGGTGATGGACCGCTTGCCGGCGCAGATTTCGTCGATGCGGCGCTGGGGGACGCCGATGGACTTGGCCAGACGGTAACGGCTGATCTCCATCGGGCTCAGGAAATCCTCCAGCAGTATTTCGCCGGGGTGGACCGGCGGCAGGTCGCGAGTGCTCATGGGTGATACCTCGTTCCCTACCACTTTTCCAGATCCTTCTTGACGGACTTGATGTATCTGCCGAAGTTGCGATCCTTCTTTCTCTTTTCGATATCCGACATCTGGTAGAACTCTGACTCCTGTCTGAGCTTGAGGTAATTGTCATAGTGCTCCTGGCCAAGGGCGCCTGCATTGATCGCTTCGCGCACGGCGCAGCCGGGCTCGCCCGTATGGCTGCAGTCCCGGTAGCGGCAAGCGGATGCGAACCCGGCGATAGCGGAAAAGCTGCCGTCTATCCCGCTTTTGGCCCCCAGGATTCCGAACTCGCGCATCCCCGGATTATCGATGACCAGGGCGCCACCCGCGAGGACGATCAATTCCCGGCGGACGGTCGTATGTCTTCCCTCGCCGGTTCTGCTGACCCCCTTTGTCTGGAGCCGTTCCCGGCCGATCAGCCGGTTGATGATCGTGCTCTTGCCCACCCCCGACGATCCGACAAAGCAATACGTCCGTTCGGGCGCCAGCATCCGTTCAAGGTCGTCAATCCCCTCCCGCGTAACGTTGCTCAAGGTCAGCACCGGCGCCGTAATCCCCGTGGCGCGGATCTCCGCCAACTGGGACGCCAGAACCTCCGGCTCGACCAGGTCCGTCTTGGTAAGCAGGACACAGGGGTCTGCCCCGCCATCCCGCACCATGACGAGATAACGCTCCAGCCGCTTGAGGTTGAAGTCATAGTGGCATGACTGAACGACAATCACGCAATCCACGTTGGCCGCGATCATCTGGGTTTCGACGGTGTCTCCCGCTGACCTTCTGCGCAGGGCAGTCCTTCGCTCCAGGAGCATGTGGACCAGCCCGAAGTCGTCGGCCGGCTGTTTCTCCGCACAGACCCAGTCCCCGACACAGGGGAGTTCCCGCGACAGGTGGTGTCGGTAGAGATAACTGCCTGCCAGCTTTGCCCGAAAGGTTCCGGTATGATCCATCAGCAACAGCAGGTCACGGTCGACCGCCGCGACCCGGGCGATCGTATCCGCAGGCCCGCATCCTGCCCGTTCCTCGAACCACTCATCCCAGCCCAGTCGGGCCAGATCACTGTATCGGCTTTCCATTCGCCACCGTGCTCCGTGTTCTTTGCAGTACATTTTGATCAATATCCCAACCGTCCTCCCAGCGGACCATGGAGTGTTAGTAGCGCGCTGCGGTAGTGCTGTCAAGCGATAGTAGCGAACTCCGGCAGGGGGATGCGCTCTGGCCAAACACAAACGACCCGGCCGAAGTAGTGTCGACCGGGCCGTTTTGCCGTTCCTGAGCCGGGTGGAGCTGGCAGCGTGTCAGTGCTGCCGGACCGTGGAGCTTCCTTCCGGGACACCTTACTTAATTCCTCTACGTCGCCAGGCTGATCTCCGCCACCACCTTGTCCCACGGCGCCGAGAGCCGCTTGTCAGCCGGCCGGGATATCAACCTCAGCGGCCAATTCCGGGGATAGTTTTCTGATTCAAAATATCAGTTCTTCGTCATCTCTCTCAATACTGCCAGTTTCGTTTCTTCTGCCAGCTTTAGTGCTTTGCGCGCAACTTCCTTGTCTGCTGATTCGCCCGGATAGCGGTATTCAACAGAATAGGCATTAAGGATTGCCAGTGTTGGTCTTATCAATTCAAGGGTTGGATAACGCTCTTTCAGCAGATCAAGCAACAGGGAGAGATTGTGGGTTTTACCGAAGGGCTTTTCTGTTTCTTGCAACAACGCTTTCAGATATTTCTCAGCGCATTGCTGGGCGTGGAAACAGGCAGCATCATAGTTTGGAGCCGTTCTGGCTCGTAACTCGCGGTGTGCTGTTGCCAGATCTCCCTCTGCCTTTTGAATCCACTCAATGGTGAGGGGCTGCATACAGCTCCTTCCCGGTGGTTACGATTTCCCGCAGGAAAAAATCATTCATGGCCAAACGTTCTCGAATCTGCCGTGATGAGCGGACAATGAGTTCAACCGGTAAGGTCGGCTTCAGGCGGGTGATTATATCTGCGGCAACCCGTGCTCCCGAATCATCACCCGGCATCACCACCAGCAGATCCACGTCCGACTCTTCCCCGGCGTTGCCGGTGGCATACGAACCGAACAGGATCACCTTCTCCGGAGAAAACTCACGCGCCACTTCCACTGCAAACTGTTGTATGTCGCTGAACGATGCGATAGCCATTCGGTTCTCCTGCTATGCTAATACCACAAAAGAAAGGGCGCCGCAACGGACGCCCTTCTGTGTCAATCTATTTGAGGTTCTTCTTTATCCTCTCCACCGCCTCTATCACATTCTCGCGATGGCCAAAGGCCGCGGCATTCCGGGGACATCAGAATAGATTACTGAACCTTTTCAACACCAGCCCGATGATGCCTGCCAGCCCCAGGGTGAGCAGGCCGCCGACGAGACCGGAGACCGATGTCCCCAGCCTGCCGTCCTGTGCTGTTGCGAGCGCTTCCGAGCCTGCCGCGACTCCTGCAGCACCGGCTTCGGACCTTTTGAACGCGTAGTCGGGGAGGAATGCCAGCTTTTCCTGCAAAGATGCCAGGGCCTGATGTATCCGGTCCGTTGTCGCTGCAACCTCTTCCTTGCCGGTCACCTTCTGGATCGCCCATTCCAGCCCGTCGGGGTTCTCCGACGCGAACCACGAGACAACCCCGCCCGTCACCACGGCCATCACCATGAAGGCGATCAGCACGGTGCGGACCGGCGTTGCGCCGATCCCGCGCGCCTCCAGGGCGCTGGCGAGCAGTTCCGGCCGGGCCTTGAAGACGAAGGAGACCACCGATGCCGTGACCAGACCCTCGACGATGCCGATGGCCAGGTGGATCGGCTGCATCAGCATCACAAAGGTGGAGAAGGGGAGTGCCGAGATGCCGGAGGCGACCGTTTCCAGGACCACGCCGAAGGCCCCCAGTTGCAGGCCGATGACGGCGGCTGCCAGCGCCCCTGTCGTGATGCGCGCCTGGTTGGGGCTGGTGCCGACGATCGGCTTGTAGATGAGCGGATAGGCGATGAAAGCGGGAAAGACCCCCAGGTTGAAGATGTTGCAGCCAAGGGCGAGCAGGCCGCCGTCGGCAAAGAAGAGCGCCTGGACCACCAGCACCGAGGCAATGGTGAGGAAGGCGGCATGGGGACTCAAGAGGACCGCCAGCAGCAGACCCCCGCCGAGATGGCCGCTGGAACCGGTGCCGGGGATGGTGAAGTTGATCATCTGCGCGGCAAAGAGGAATGCGCCGAGTACCCCCATGAGCGGCACCTTCTTGTCGTCCAGCTCGGTGCGGACCTTGCGCGAGCAGTACGCGATGGTGCCGGCCGTTGTTGCCCACATGACGCCGCCGACGGCGGGGGAGATGAGTGCGTCTGCCATGTGCATCTGGTGCCTCCTGGAGTCTGCGCTGCCGCGGTTTCGGAGAGATAGCGTATACGAAATGATTATTCGTGCCACGCATGGGAATTCTTATAGCATACCTTTCTCGGTGATACAATTCCAATATTCGTGCCACCGCAAGGCCGCCAATGATGGCAGTGGGTTACGTCTGATGGGCTCCTGGCGGACCCGGTCATTTGACAAGATCGTTACGCTGGTGTACAAGGTGTGCTACGCATTTTATTTTGGTGCTACTTGATTTCCAGCCGGAAACGGTTCTTTTCCGCCTTGGCGGTGTCAATCTGCGAGATTCCTTGTGCGGCGTAGCGCTGCTACGCCTCCGCGCAATCCCTTGATTTCCTTGCCAGGACGAAAAATCCCTCGTTTCCGATCTGGAAACCGGTCGTGTCTCATCCGGAGTTTCCGGATGGAAACTGACTATCCTTGAAAGGCCGCAGGATAAGGAATCGCGATGATCATTGTGACGGGAGGGGCCGGTTTCATCGGCAGCGCGCTGGTCTGGGAGCTGAACCGGCGCGGCAGGGAGGATATCGTCGTTGTGGACCACCTGGGGTCAGGCGACAAGTGGCGGAACCTGGTGCCGCTCCGTTTCCTGGACTACCTGGAGAAGGACGATTTCCTGGCGCTGGTTCGAGCCGGGCGAACGCCCGCAGGGGGGAACGGCGTCGAGGCCATACTCCACATGGGCGCCTGTTCCGCCACCACGGAGCTGGATGCAACCTACCTGGTCCGCAACAACTACGAATACACCAAGGAGCTTGCCCTCTATGCGCTGCAGCAGGGGGCCCGGTTCGTCTACGCATCGAGCGCCGCCACCTACGGCGACGGGGCCGGCGGGTTCAGGGACGACGAAACGGCCCTGGCGACGCTTCGGCCGCTCAATGTCTATGGCTATTCCAAGCAGCTCTTCGACCTCTGGGCGCGGCAGAACGGGCTGCTGGAGAGAATTGCCGGGCTGAAATTCTTCAACGTGTTCGGCCCGAACGAGCAGCACAAGGGGGAGATGCGTTCGCTGGTGGCCAAGGCATACGGGCAGATCGTCGCCACCGGGAGACTGCAGCTTTTCAAGTCCCATCGCGACGGCTATGCCGATGGCGAACAGCAGCGGGATTTCGTCTACGTCAAGGATGCGGTCGCCATGGCGCTTCATTTCCTGCAGCACCCCGGGTGCAACGGGATCTTCAATATCGGCTCCGGCCGGGCCCAGACCTGGAACAGCCTGAGCCGTGCCATATTCGCGGCCCTCGGCCGGCCCGAGCAGGTCCAGTATATCGAGATGCCGGCTGAGATCCGGGAGAAATACCAGTACTATACCTGTGCCGATACGGCGAAGCTCCGGGCGGCAGGCTATGCCGGCGAACCGACCCCTCTGGCGGAGGCGGTGCGGGATTACGTGGTCAACTACCTGGTCCCGGACAAACGGCTGGGAGCGTGACCGCGGAGCGTGGTAACGTGCCAACTTTTCGTAATTATTGCAGGTTGAACAAGAATCTGCTTGATTGCGGCATTGGATGCTGTTAATATCCGTCCCCGGTCCGGACGCGTAGCTCAGTTGGTAGAGCAGGCGACTCTTAATCGTCAGGTCGTAGGTTCGAAGCCTACCGCGTCCACCAATTTCTTCTTGTCGTACATCGGATGGTTTGAGGAAGAGGGGTGAAAATCCCCCGCTGCCCCGCAGCCGTAATGGGAACGAAAGCCCGTCGCGCAAAGCGCGAAACAGCCACTGGGAGAGATCCTGGGAAGGCGGGCGAGTAGGTGGCCCTGAGCCGGAATACCGCCATCCGCAATCTCGCGGGAGGTGCTTCCATGCATCGTTGTCATTCCTTGTTGTCCAGTCGTCTCCGCTGTTGCACGACCAATCTGCGGCAATCCCCACAACCAACAGATCCAAACGCGCACTGACGCCGGCCAGGCGGGTTTTTCGCCGGCGCGTTGCAGCATACGTCTGCCGTTCCGTTCGGTGATGATCTCGTATCATCCACCCCGGCACCGGCAGGGTGTGGCCTGGTCCGTATCCGGCCGTGATCGGCGCATGCCCCGGCCGTGACGGCACAGGCTGCACGCCGGCAGAGATCCCCCTTTGGTGCGGCAAGAAGGGAGAACTGTTGCCATGAAACCATCCGTTGTCTTGTTCGTCCTGGCCCTGGCCGCGCCGGCGACCGCCGGGGAGCCGGTTGCGGTCCTGCCGGAAATAGTCGCCTCGGCGTCCCGCTGGGAGGAGCCCCTGGAGCGCGTCCCGCAGGACATGACGGTAATCGCGCGGGAGGAGATCGAGCAGAGGGGAGTGCCGTTCGTGGTCGACCTGCTCCGGCTGCAGCCCGACCTGCAGGTGGTGCAGAACGGCGGGGCAGGGACCCTGGCGTCGGTGCTGCTGCGGGGGGGAGGGAGCAGCCAGGCGCTGGTGATGATCGACGGCATCAAGCTGAACAGCCCCTCCACTGGGTCTGCCGACATTTCCGGACTGCTGACCACGGATGTGGAGCGGATCGAGATCATCAAGGGGCCGCAGAGCACGCTGTATGGCTCAGAGGCGATGGCCGGGGTGGTGAACATCGTGACCCGAAAGGGTGGGGAGAAGCTGCAGGCGGACCTGAGCGCGGAAGGAGGGTCGTACCGGACGGTGAAAACGGCCGGGACCGTTTCCGGCGGCGGCGAGCGCGCCGACTACCGGCTGTCGGCCACCTGGCTCGATACGGAGGGCTTTCCGATTGCGCGGGAAGGCTCGATGCCCAACGGCGCCAGCGCCTCGGCGCTGTCGGCACGCCTCGGCGCAACGCCGTCGGATGACTCGTCCCTGGAGCTGAACCTCCGCTACGGCAGGGAGCGGACCCATCTCGACGATTTCGCCTACGGGGTTGGGCCGGTGGATACCGCCAACTACCTGCAGACCCGCGACAGTGCGCTGATTGCCCTTTCCGGGAGCGTTTCGCCGGTGGAGCGCTACGAGCAGCGCCTGACCCTGTCGTTTCTGCGCGACGACCTGGAGGCAACCGACCCGGTCACCGCCTACAACAACTACCGGATCGTCAACACCACCGAGAGCCTCGACTGGCAGCATACCCTGGAGCTGGAGCGGGTGACGCTGGCCGGAGGGTTTGCCTACCGCTACGAGGGGGCGGACAACGAGGGGAGCTATGCCCGCTCCAGCGACACCCGTGCCGGGTATCTGGACGCCAAGCTGGCGCTGCCGGGGGATGTGGCGATCCTTTCCGCCGGGCTCCGCGGTGACGATCACAGCGCCTTCGGCACTGCCGTCACCTGGCGGGCCGGCCTGCTCGCGCGGATCGAGCGGCTGGCGACCAGGTTCAAGGCCAATGCCGGCACCGGGTTTCGCGCCCCGTCGCTCAACGAGCTCTACTACCCGAACTACGGCAACCCGGCCCTGGAGCCGGAGGAGAGTTTCGGCTACGATATCGGCCTGGAGAGCGATCTGGCAGGCGGCCTGCTTACGGCCGGGGCCACCTGGTTCCGCCAGGAGTACCGCAACCTGATCCAGACCAATTTCAGCACCTACCGGGCCGACAATATCGGCAGGGCCAGGAGCCAGGGCCTGGAGGTGCGGCTTTTGCTCCGGCCGATGGACGCGCTCCGGTTGCAGGCTGCCTATACCTGGCTGGATGCGGTGAACGAGGAGACCGGCGCACGGCTCCCCTCCCGGCCGCGCAGCAGGTTTGTCGCGTCGCTGGACTACCGGATCGGCGCGTTCTCGGCCCTGGCAGAGTACCTGTATGTGTCGGAGCGCTACGATGCCGGGCTGAACCGTTCCATGGCCTCCTACGGGCTGGTCAACCTGAAGGGGGAGTATCGGTTCTCGCCGCAGGTGGCGCTCTTCGCCCGGATGGAGAACCTCGGCGACGAGTCGTACGAGGAGGCTGCCGGCTACGGGACCGCCGGGTTCTCCGTGTACGGCGGCGTCGCGCTGAGGTACTGAATGCGGCCCCTCCTGATCATGGTGCTGGTGGCGCTTTTCGGGGCTCCTGTTTTCTGCGGCGCGGCAGAGGTGCGTCCCCTCCATCCGCGCCGGATCGTGTCGCTCGCCCCGGCAATGACGGAGATCCTCTTCGAACTCGGTCTGGGGGGGCGGGTGGTGGGGGTGACCAGCCTCTGCGACCGGCCGGCGGAGGCGCGCAGGAGGCCGACGGTGGGGGGGATGGCGAATCCCTCGCTGGAGGCGATCGTCGCCCTCAGACCGGACCTGGTGGTCATGACCAGGGACGGCAACCCGAAGGAGATCGCGCAGCGGCTTGCGGCGCTGGGGATTGCCACCCATGTCTTCATGGCTGCCCGGCTGGCGGATCTCCCGGCCGGCATCCGGAGGATGGGGAGCGCACTCGGCGCCCAAAGGGCTGCCGAACGGCTGGCCGCGAAGCTGGAAGCGGCCGCGGCAGGCGGTTTTGCGCCGGCCGGCAGGAGGAGGCGGGCGCTGT
>Ga0208371_1000371_pt1 | contig 10952 bp, 9 predicted proteins | sample SubbioCR12Aug_1A_FD_184827 | JGI IMG/M metagenome (GOLD analysis project Ga0208371, IMG submission 184827) | Serpentinite rock and fluid subsurface biosphere microbial communities from McLaughlin Reserve, California, USA - CR12Aug_1A (SPAdes) | ecosystem: Environmental > Terrestrial > Deep... | reverse complement strand
CGTCGATCTCGATCACGTCCACGGCAGTGCCGGCGGTGATCTCCTGGCAGGCCGGGCAGACGTTGCACGGCTCGGCAGCAGGCCCCTGCTCGCAGGTCAGCGCCTTGGCCAGAATCCTGGCGGCACTGGTCTTGCCCACCCCGCGGGCGCCGGTAAAGAGGAAGGCGTGCGCCACCCTCCCCGTTTCGATGGCATTCTGCAGGGTCTGGCTGACGTGCTCCTGCCCGATGAGATCATGGAAGGTCTGCGGACGCCACTTTCTTGCTAGGACAAGGTATGACACGACGATGGCCTCGTTGGGTGCCGAACGATCAGGTTGGGAGCACGGGCTGGAAAAACTTTGCGGACACGGCTGATAGCTGGGTTACCCCACGGCACACGGAGGCGGTTACTGCCGCTGCTTCCTTCCGGACCTGACGGGGTTCATAACCTTCCATTGCGTGGGACCCAGCTATCAGCCGTATCCGCAAAGAGCTGGACGTGGGCAAGACCTGCCTGTGGGGGCTCCGGCTGACCAGCCTTGGGTGGCACTGAGCGGGACGTTGGCGGAGAGTCCATCGAACTCGGGACTCAACCTACTGATATCTAAAAGATGCAATAGTCCGCCTTGGTTCAGATACCATAAAAAACGCCACAAAAAATATCATGGCACCTCAAATGGAATATTTCCTTTACCACAAAATCGGCGACAGGGGCAAGCACTATTGCTGGAATCATGGCCCGAATAGCCATCGGCATTGCCTAAACGCGTAGGAGAGCAGATCGTGATCTTCGTCAAGATAGCCTTCAGGATTGGCAATAACCATTTTGGGATGCGCCAGCAGGTGGGGCACGATTGCGCCCCATCGTTCGATGGCTTCGTCAAACGAGCTCGATTTTTGTCCGGCCGGCCCAGAAGTCAAGGTCGGCAAGAAGCTCTGTAGATCTCCCTTCAAACACACAAGGAAACGCACCGCACTTAGCGCTAAAAAGGCTCAATCAGGTGCATTCCGGTTTCCAGTTAAGCAAAACATACATTAATAACAATATGTTACGCGATTACATGGGCTTGAAATTACGCAAAAACTATCCCCAGATGGGTATGTATTCAGCAAATTTTGTCGAAACATTATTGGGGTCTTTGGGCTTGATCTTGCCCTGAGCCAAAGCCTCTTTAATGACTAAGGAGACCTGCGGCCTTTGTTTCTCGTGCATTTTAAACCGTTCCCTTAAGCTGGTATTGGTCATTCCACCACTGGAAAAATATTTAATGATGCTATGCTGGTAACAAGCCTCAATCCGCTCCATTGGCGTCAACTCCGCAAAGGATTTGGGACAGTACATTATTACCCGGAAGGAGTTCTCCAACTCCTCAAACTTCAACGGCGGTAACCCGAAGAGTTCTATGGCGGCAACTGCTTTTTCAAACCCTGAACCGCGCTCTTCACAAATATTGTATCTGCGGAAGGCCGCCGCCAAAATTTCATTTCTTGATTCCGGTGTGGTCCTGATCAAACGGTCAATTTTTTTGGAAGGGAGCAACCTGCCGGGATTTGATATTTCGATACGATCAGAAAAAATTTCAATCATGGGACCGGACCCACGGATACTGAAATCCTGATGAATGAGCGCATTGGCAACCAGCTCTCTGATGGCTATTTCAGGGTAGACAGTCGTCTCTGCCCTCAATGCATTCTTGATGATCTCGCTACCAGGAAGTAACGCCTTAATAAACTCGATCAGACCTTCGAAGCCGATGGCATACCCTTTTGATCCGGGGAACTCTTTTTCAGCTTCTAGCTTATTGATACCTTTATACTTTATGAGTCGAATGCTCTTGCGCGCCAGGCCGTCAAAATCCTTCAAATTCTGCGCCGCAGCCAACGCGCCAAAATTAGTGATGTAATAACCTGCACCATCTACCTCATCGATCATCTTCTCATCTTTCATCCATAGCAGTACTTCGTCATTTGTTTGCGGAACAGGCTTCCCCAACAGTTTGTAAATACTGCGGTAATCCAGAATATCCAAAACATCAGGCGCTGGCTTGAGCTTGGAGGCATGCAGCTCTTCAAATTGCGGAGTTTTACTGTTCAGCATCAAACCGCCGATTTCTTGTCGTGATGCTTTCCTAGTAGATCCGCCGCTGCGGATGTAGGCGTCTTCCATGGTTCCTGAATTGAGGTGTACAGGTTTTACAGCACTTTCCCGTACATGAATAAACAACAAAGGTACGTCCTCATAATTTTCAATGGCATGATCTATGGTAACGACCGGATTCAGTGAGTCACGACAGAGACTGCCCAGTCTCAGCACAATTTTCTCGGCAGTCTGCTGATTAACTCCGACGAGCCGTAGGGGTTTGTCTTCGATGCCAAAAACCATGAAACCCCCGCCCGGCTGATTGGCAAAGGCCGAAAGGTGTCGGCAGAGCTTGGTGTTGTCCGGAGAAAGGTCTTCCTTCCAATCCAACTCGTTCAGTTCCTGCGGCACGGGATTGAGACTATGTTCGAGAAAGTCCAGGGTTTTCTGTATCCAGTTCTTAATCATTTCCGTTTTCCAGTTAAGCAAAAATTTAATTTTATATCAGTATGTTACGTATTGTTTCCGTTTGCCAGTTAAGTAAGAGCACAGCACCTTAAGTAATGAACTGATTGCATCAGACTTGAACTCCACGTCAAGCTGTTCGCCTTTGGCGATGATGTCGTTAAGCTGATCAACTGTAACCAATTAAACCCTCTCATTCATGCTGCCTTATTGATTCCCAGGACTTTTCCGATCTCCTCCCGGAATGCTGGGCCATCTGTCCTTAAGTCTCGATTCAGTTTCACAAATTCAACCCTGATCCTGTGGCTACAGCATTTTCCTTGGATTCTATACGATTTAGGCGAAACACCCTCGACATAGGGAAAAAGGAGGATATTGTCTTGACACTCGTACCGGTGAGCATATGCATAAAGCTGGTAGATGTCAGCTTGGGACACGCCGTTCTTTGAATCCTCTGCGTCGGACAATAGGCGCTTCCACTTCGTATCAAGGATAAGACGTGGCTTTCCATAACACTCATCTATGATTAAGTCGGGCTTTAACCGGAACTTGCCAGAGGAATCATGCTCCCTTCTCAGCAGCCATTCCCGCCGCCCAGCGGCCTGGGCGTGGATCAGGTCGCGAGAGAGCCCAAAATAGTCAGCATGGCGGTGGATATACCGGGCGATGAACTCCTCGAACAGTTCCTCCATGGGAAAGAGAAGGGAAAAAGTTGTCTCTTTGCCCTGGCTCCATGCCGGATTCATCCCTTTCAGAACCAGCAGGGAAAAATTGATGAGCGGCTGGAATCTCTCCGTGTTGCGGTTGTAGTGGATGTCGTCAAAGTGGTGCTCCGCCACCTCCAGATCGGCCACGTCATCCAGCAGAAAGGTGATTTCCCGCAGCTTCTTTTGTGCTGATGCAACCTTGGAAATGAACAGGAGCCGGCGGCTCGCCGCCTTCAAAATCCTGTTGATTGGTGTGTCGGAAATGAAGTCTTCGTACCGGCAATAGAGCCGTTCCCGATGCAGCGCGTTCTTCACGGCATGCTGTGCGACCAGAAGCTTTCCCTTCAGGCAGCGGAGATTATCCTCCTGGGTGACGTAAGTGTGGTCGATTCCCCGTTTCAGCTCAGACAGTGTCCGCGTCGCGAACAGGGAGATCAACTGTTCTAGAAGAGGCATTTTCTGGGTGCCGATAGTGGCAAGGTCCCGATCTTCGCCGACGATCTTGCGGGTCATGGAGAGCATGTACAGCAGGTTGTGCTGAGACCCCGCCTCGCCCAGTTTGTCTATTTTCGGGAGTATCTCTACGGCCCCACCCAGAACGGCAATGACTCCGACGTAATTCCGTGCCCGGACAAACCTCCGGTCATGCCAATCAAAGATCGGCTCTCCTCCCGAACCACACCGGGACTCGTCAAAAGCTTGCAACCGGGAAAGAAGCTTTTGGTTCTGCTCCGTGCGTGGGATGCGCTCGTATTCGGTGACCGTCAGATACCGCATCTACCCTTCCTGAGTATCCGCACTCTTGGCATGTGGCTGATATATGGCAGTGAGGTAATCCTTCAGCTTTTCACCGGTGGCCTTGCTGAAATCGGGATGCACTTCGTAGCGGCAGCAATCGTCAAAATCCAGATGATCGAACCCGAGGATATCTTTTTCTATCAACTCTTCAGCATTGACCAAAGGATGCTGGTTTTTAGTTGCCCCGCCGTTACCGTTGGTGCCGCAGCCAAGTACCAAGCAGATCTTCTCCCAGTCGCCATAGAAATATTCCTGAAGCAGTGGGATGATATTCTGCAGAAATACATCTCTAAGGTCTTCGAGGGTCGTACAAGTCAAGAAATAGGAGTGGCCGATCATATGGTCGCGATCATAGAGGAATTCGATGCGGCGGTTGATCTTGTCCAGGAGCGACTTCACATTGACACCGTCAATAGTGCCGATTTTTTCCTCTATCAGATCAAGGTTAGGCATCATCTCCTTAAACTGGAACCGCCGCCGAAGGGCAATGTCGATGAAGGCAATTGAGCGGTCTGCAGTGTTCATGGTGCCGATGATGGAGAGGTTTGCCGGCACCCCAAATTCCTGCTTTGAATACGGAAGCCGGACCTTCAGTTCGTTCTTGGCACCAATCCGCTTGTCGGTCTCCACGAGGGTAATCAACTCACCGAAAATCTTGCTGATGTTACCGCGATTGATCTCGTCGATGAAGATTGCATAATCGTTAGTCGGGTCTTTCTCTGCCCGTTGGCAGATTTTCTTGAAGATGCCTGGTTCAATCCTATATTGAATACCGCTTTCCTCATCCTCACCCATTACTGGCCGAATTCCTTCAACAAACTCCTCGTATCCATACGACTGATGGAAGGTAACGAACTCATAGCGTTTGATGGTTTCAGACGGCGGGATCTTCTCCGCATCCTTATTAAGCTCGCTTATCTCAGGTGCCAGGTCCTGAACCAGGTCTTCCTTGACCGACCAGACCGAATTTTCGTCCTTCCAGAATATTTGCGGATCGAGCTTCCTCTGATACTTTACAAGGTGACATTCTTGGACGGTATGGCTTTGCAACGTTGCCCATAGCCTGGCACCCGGATTCTTTATTTCGGTCTGTGAGAATTTCGCCACTATGAGCCTATGCTTCAGAAGATCACGAACCTTGATTCTCCCCATGTCCAGTACGGCTGCACCTATCACCTGCCACCAAGGTTTATCGGCAACGAGTCGAGCGAGATAGCTTTCTTCGGTTTCTCCGGTACTGTTGGTCGTATAGTCCTTGAAGTATTGGGTGAGGTGGTAGGTCTTGCCGGTTCCTGGGGGACCATACAGAATAAGATTTTCTACGGGTTTTGCTTTTTTTGTCAATAGGGCTGTCTGTTTGAATTGTTGGTAATCTTCGTTCACCTCAGCTACAATATCTGCTGGCATCACACCTTCTTTTAATGCCGATAGTTCGGAAAGGCTACAATTAAAAAATGGCTTCAATATAAAAGATTCAAACAGGTCAAGTTCAGTTGGTGGCACTAATCGGAGTGTTGAATTGTAGTTGGGGGACCAGCCTTTCTTTTCACCAGTATAACTGCCATGTTTCTGCGACAGCTTCAGAATGTCGTATTTTCGGGCAATCCACCCGTTTTCAAACTTTGCATTATCAATAATATCTGAAGTTACTTTCCCAAGCAGCAGAATCTCTTTATTGCCATTGCACAAGTAAAATAAATCACCTGGAAGCACCTCGCTCTTGAAAGCTGCCCCCTGGTTTTTCTTGGTATCCTTGTGGACTGTTATCAATTTTTCTTGAAGGTGCGTTTGAATATCAGGCTGTTCGAAATCAACGGTGCCATGTGATATTTTCCATATACGTAAAGCACCTTTCCAATGATTCCAAATGTCGTCTGTGTATTCAAAAATGGTTTGCCCTTCAGGCTTTAATGCGAGAATTTTCGGGTAAAGGTAGCTGAATGGTTTTTCACCCCCGGAAGAATCGTTGAGGAAGTAGGCAAACGGAGTTTTGATAAAAATATCGACTATTTTGGGCTGGTTTCTGTCCTGATAATGAAAAGCTATTTTCCACTTGTACGCATCACCAAGATCAATCGTATCTATGGAATTCAGGTCGCCACGGTGTGCAGCCTCTGCTGCCTGTACGACAAGCTCTCTGACTTTTCTAAACGCACTCTCGGCAGAATCGCCATATTTCGTGTACCACGCATACTTGTCATCGTATGAACGACCACTCTTGCTTTCAACTGGTTCTGTGTTTTTCCTTTCATACACCCCGAACTTGAATGACGACCCACCCCAGATGCTTCCCATAAGTTCAAGCCGTGATTCTATCCAGTAAGTAAAAGTGTCTTTATTACCTACGTTTGAATATTCAGAAAGTGACATGGACTTAAGTCGCTCAATGGGCCATTTTTCCAGAAATTCATCCCACAGCTTATTGGCATCATCCAGTGCAATTGTCATGGTTTACTCCCCAATAATATTCAAATACCAAAAAGCCGGAACACCACTTCGTATATGGTTTCCAGCTTTGTAAAATCACGCTTGACCAACACCCGGAGATTCGGTCGTTCCAGTTTTTCTCCTTGGGCATTGCCCTTTGTGTGTTTGGCAACTTTCTTGGTTGTGATATCAGGCAACGACTGCCCAGGGGAACCGCCGAACCAGTAAAACGGCCCGAGGTTGAGGCTTTCAGGATCGAATTGCATCCAGATAACGCAGCCGCTTGGTTTTGTGCCGAGTGACAGTTGCACCTTTTGCGCACTCGTAGCAGATCCCTTGTATGATGCTTTTAGCTGAATATGCCGAATGATTCCCTGACAGGAAATGACGACATCATAGCCACCGCTATCAACTTCTGCTTTAAGGACCTCAATATCGCGAACATCCTTCTGCCAAAGGCTCTTCAGAATCTCACCTATAAAGAGGTGTTCAAGGATTTTCTCACGGAGAGATGATTGCAAATAGTGGCTAGAATCAATCGGCATATGTTTCCGTCCGTTCCAAGAATAGGTCTACTCTAATCGACTTCGAGCAATTATCTTTTCTTCATCAGAAAACAGTTCTGCAAATTTCGGAAGGAGTACATGGGCTTCGACAGTGAGAGATCAGGCATTTACTATTCTCGCTTTCTCAAGCAAACGTCGATTGAACTGGGCCTGGAATCGGGTCTCGCAAAAGAGCCCAAGCTGCATCTAAAGCGGCTTTATCCAAACTGCTAACCAAGGAATAGGTTCGGTCATCAAGAAAGATAGAATGTGGGCTTCGATATCTGAAGCCAAGGGAGCTGCTGCAGCCACATTGACGTTGTTCATGGTCTCTTTAGCACTATCCCACAGCTCGACAAGGGTAAACCTTGTCCTGTCATCTCTGAAAGTTACTTTGCTGTTATGTTTCTTTAGCAGACCCCAAAAGTCAACGTCGAATGCCGTTCGGAGGCAACACGCTGCATCAATAAGCTCTTCTGGAGTTAAGGTCGCTTTTCGTAGGAGATCGAAGGCTCCCTCTGCATAATCAGTGTTGCACTCCTTCAGGAAGCCCCTAACCTTGCCGCGTGAGCAGTTATCTTTGATAGCTGATGTCATGTGTGGCTTGCCTCTATTTCAATATCCGCTTTTATCAGGTTTGACAGTTCTGTAAGTAATTTCATGATTTGAGTGCGTGGAAAATTATCATATCAAGGGCTTTCTGTGAACCTTTCTGGGTACCGGTTCCCCGTAAACTACCGGCAGATAGATGAATCAGAATACTGCACATACCTGACAGATTACGTCATTTCAACATTTAACTGTTCTGTTTCGACGGCAGAAACTCCACCGCATCTTCCAGCCCCAGAGCGCGATACTCCACCTCCACCGTTTCTCAATTTTAACGTAACGATAGTTACTGTAATACACTTGCGAGTCCATGCAACGGCATAATTGAGAGACATGAGTGCGGGATCTCTGCTGTTGTGGAAACGGGGCTGGATACATAAGGGTGATGAAAAATCAAAAGCCCCTGATTTCTCAGAGGCTTTTGGACTGCATCGGACGATGCTGGATTGTTTTCTGGCGGAGAGAGAGGGATTTGAACCCTCGGTACGGTATTAGCGTACACACGATTTCCAATCGTGCTCCTTCAGCCGCTCGGACATCTCTCCGCAGCAACGGACTATAGAATAAAGCTGCCCGGTTTGTAAAGGATTTTGTGGCGGGCCAGCCGGACACCCCCTTGATTTTCGGAAAGCGCTGCTTATATTTCCGCCAGAAGCAGCCAACATTTTCGACAGAAGGAGGAGACAAGCAATGGCAAGCTGGGATGTATTCAGAGAACTCGACAGCCTGCGGCGCGAAATGGACGAAGCCCTGCGAGGGGCGGGCATGGGACGGGTCCTGGTACCCGCCTTTCTGAGCCAGGGGGGGAGCCGGCGCTTTCCCTTGCTGAATCTCACCGAGGACGACAATGCCATCTACGTGGAGGCCCTGATCCCCGGCGTTGATCCGACGCGGCTGGACATGACGGCCCTGCGCAATACCCTGACCCTGGCCGGAGAACGCAAGCCGTTTGCCGGCGAAGGGAACAACCACGTCTGGCACCGCAGCGAACGGGGCAGCGGCAGTTTCTCGCGCACCATCGAGCTCCCCGTGGAGATCGACAGCGACAAGGTATCGGCAAACTGCCAGAACGGGGTCCTGACCGTGACCCTGCCCAAAGCGGCAGCGGCAAAACCGAAAAAGATCGCCATCCAGGCGGCATGAACATGAGCGAAAGGGGGAACCTGAACATGACACACGATCGTTTGACAACCCAGGAGCAGACACCTGCTCCCCGGGAAGAGACCCGCTCGGATGAGCGCTATATCAGGCCGGCAGTGGACATCATCGAAACAGCGGAAGGGATGACCATCCTGGCGGACATGCCGGGGATCGGCAAGGAGGACCTGGAGATCGGCATCGACAAGGGGATTCTGACCATCCAGGGGCAGGTGAAACCGAAGGGACCCACCAAAGAGATCTACCGGGAGTTCGAACTGCACAGCTACTACCGCCAGTTCCAGCTCCCCGAGACCATCGACCCGGACAAGACCAGGGCGGAATTCGTCCAGGGGGTGCTCGCCCTTCACCTGGCCAAGCTGGAAGCGCTCAAGCCCCGCAAGATCGAAGTACAGGTACAATGAGTCCCGGTGCAGCGAGAGGCCGTGCAGCGCGGCGGCCTCTCATGCGCTACTCCGCCCCCGGGGTCTCGCCGCAGCCGGGATCGGCATCGTCCCACTCCTTGCGCCCGGCAGAGCCCCTCCCCCGACACCCCCCCCGGCAGTCGGCCTGACGCCCACAGCCGCTGCATGCCGTTGGCAGCGCCAGAATCCGCCGGCGCACCTCCTGCTTTTCCCCCGAAGCGACGATCTCGCGCCACGACTGCTCCACAAGGCTGCCGAGCCGGACCGGCATGGTCGGGCAGGGGTAGACGTCCCCCAGAGGATCGACATAGAGCATGGTATTGGCGGCCTGGCAGACCCCATCGGGAAACGGAACCCGCGGATGGAAGATCCTCCAGAGAAAGGGATCGTGGATGGTTACCGAAAGGGCTTCCAGAGAGCATGCCGCAGCCAGGCGCCCGGAGAGTTCCGCCTGCTCCTGCCGGTCCAGGCAGAGCGGCTCCTCTCCCGTCACCAGCCGCTCCATCGGCAGCACCAGCTCGACGCGGTGCCCCTCGCACCATGCCGCTACCGTCGGCAGATCGGCCAGATTCTCCCGGCGAACCCGGAAGGAGATCCCAACCGGCCTGTCGCTTCGCGCCAGGAGCGCAATGCCGGCCTCCTCCACCTCGCCGGCATGGGAGCAGTCTACCAGGAGCTTCTGAACCTTGCCCGCTTCAGGGAGGGCGAACGCCTGCTGCAGGGCCTTGGCGGAAACGGTGAGGGACAGCTGCGGCAGGCAGAGATCCCGCAGCACCAGAGGCGTTGCAGGGCTCAGGGAGGGGCCGAGATCGGTGAGATTGAGGCTCAGGACCCTGCTGACCGCAACCTGGGCAGAGATGCGGCCGTAGTCGGGGGCCACCCGCGGCAGGGGGGAGATGTCCCAATAGAGCCTGATGGGAGAACGGAGTTCCATCCCTTGTCACTCTTCCCAGCAGTGGGGATCGGGGGCGTTGAAGTCGCCGCCGATGGCGAGGGCGCGGGCGCTGCAGCCGCCGAGGCATTCGTCGTAATGGCCGCATGAGACGCACTTCCCGGCAGGCTCCTTGTGCCGGAGCCTTTCGAGTACCGGCGATGTACGCCAGAGTTCGGCCAGGTCGTCGGTGACGATGTTGCCGATGACGATGGGGATGAAGCCGCAGGGGGTGATGTCGCCATTGCTCTTGATGTTGAGGGAGAGCTTGCCGCAGACGCTCCCCTTCACCAGCGAACCCGCCCCCCCCTTGAGCCCGAGGGAGGCGATGATCGGATCGTCGAAGGAGAGGTCGATCCCGACGCCCCGCTTCCGCGCTGCCAGGGCTTCGCGGTAAAACGCGCGCCACTCGCCGGGGTCGAGATCCAGTTCGTCCCGGTTTGCCAGCCCGAGCCCGGCGCACTTGAAGTTATGGACATTGAGCTGTTCCACCCCATGGTGCCGGGCAAAGGAGACGAGCTCTTCGAGCTGGCCGTGGTTGATCCGGCAGATGACCGTGGAAATGGAGGTGCGGACCCCTGCTGCGGCAAGGTGCCCGAGTGCCGCGCAGGCGCGCTCGTGGCTGCCGGGGACGCCGCGGAAGGCATCGTGCACCTCGGGGAGGTGGCTGTCGATGCTGATGCCGATCTTGGCAAACCCGGCCCCCTTGAGGGCGCGGGCAGTCGCGGCATCGATCAGGTAGCCGTTGCTGTTCATGGAAACCTGCAGGCCGCTTGCCGCCGCACAGGAGGCGATCTCCCGGAGGTCGGACCGCAGCAGCGGCTCCCCGCCGCCGAAGTTCACCGCC
>Ga0208371_1000370_pt1 | contig 11037 bp, 7 predicted proteins | sample SubbioCR12Aug_1A_FD_184827 | JGI IMG/M metagenome (GOLD analysis project Ga0208371, IMG submission 184827) | Serpentinite rock and fluid subsurface biosphere microbial communities from McLaughlin Reserve, California, USA - CR12Aug_1A (SPAdes) | ecosystem: Environmental > Terrestrial > Deep... | reverse complement strand
ACCAAGACGGAGGAGACGCACAAGCCCTTCAAGGTCTATGCGCCGGGTTTCCTGCACGTGGATGTCAAATACCTGCCGCAGATGGCCGACGAGACCGAACACCGTTATCTCTTCGTGGCCATCGACCGCGCCACCCGCTGGGTGTTCATCCAGATCAAGGCCCACAAGACGGCGGTCGCTGTGAGTGCCGACATGTTCGGGGCAGGTGGCTGCGAGGCTTTTGAAATGAGCGCACGCACCGCTTCGTTATCGGGTCCGACGAAAATCTGGCGTCGGGCTCCGGAAGGCTCGGTGAACTGGTAGTACCAGTATTTGTGGCCCTTCACGTGTTTTGACGTGAAGTTCCCCGGCAAATCACCCACGGTTCTCAGATGGTCTGCGGCCAGCACTGCCCCGGCAACTTGGGCAAAAGCCGTCTGTGTGGCCATGGATAGCGGCGTAATCCGCATGGTTACACTCACATTTTGTTTTATCGAGTATAACTGGCCGAAAAATCTTCACGGCCTTCACCACAGAAAATGTCGCGATTACGGCAGGTAATTTGGGCGCTTGTGTTTGTTCAATGCGGCGGGATGCCATGCAACAAGGCACGTAGTACAGTGGCAGGCATTCCCGTTTGTCGTTGCATCGGCCATGAAAAGGAGAGGTTATGCCCGCGAATCTGACGCCCACCGCTGTGGGTGACGCATTTCTCGTCAACACCACGACGCTGGATGACCAGTGGAATCCCACCGTGAGTGGCCTCAGCCAGGGTGGTTTTGTGGTGTGCTGGCAGGCTGAAGGCCAGGATGGTTCGTTCGGCGGTATTTATGCCCAGCGTTACGATGCCCAGGGCAGTGCGCTGGGGGGCGAGTTTCTCGTCAATACCACCACGAACCTTGGGCAATATGAACCGACCGTCACGGCGCTCAGCGATGGCGGTTTTGTCGTGGCTTGGGAGTCTGCCGGTCAGGATGATCCAGGCTTCGCAGATAACGACAACGCTGACTACGGCATCTATGCCCAGCGTTATGACGTCGATGGTAATGCGGTGGGCAACGAATTTCTCGTCAACAGTGTCACCTCCTACTGGCAGGACACCCCGGCGATCACGGCGCTGGCCGACGGTGGTTTCGTGGTGACCTGGCAATCGGCTGATGCCAGCCCCGGCCGGGATTTGTATGGTTATGGTGTCTTCGGCCAACGCTACGATGCGCAAAGCAATGCGGTGGGGGGCGAATTTCTCATCAATACCTACACCGTGGTTTCTCAGATATCTCCCAGCGTGGCGGCTCTCGGTGATGGCGGGTTCGTCGTCTGCTGGGAATCAGGTGCCCAGGATGGTTCTGGCACCGGCATTTATGCCCAGCGTTACGACGCAGCGGGTGATGTTTCCGGTGGGGAGTTCCGCGTCAACACCACCACGGCCGACCAGCAATTCACGCCTGCCGTTGCTGCGCTCAGCAATGGGGGGTTCGTGGTGACTTGGGGCTCGCAGGGCCAGGATGGCAGCGGTCATGGCATTTATGCCCAGCGTTACGACGCAGCGGGCAACGCTGCGGGCAACGAATTTCTGGTCAACACCATCACCAACGGGCATCAGGATCACCCTGCCATCATTGCCTTGAGCGATGGGGGCTTTGTCGTGACCTGGGATTCTGCCAATGCGGATGGATATTTCGTGTACGGGCAGCGTTATGACGCGGCAAGCCAGGTCGTGGGCGATGTATTTTTGATCGATTCGGCAACCAGTTCTCTCGACTCGACCCCCGCGATTTCTGCTTTGAGCGACGGCAGTTTCGTGGTGGCCTGGGAAGCCTCCCCCGTGGAAGGGGCGGGGCCGAACGGACTGGCCATCCTCGCCCAGATTTTTGATGTTCCGGCAGGCAATGCCGCACCCACGCTCAAGGACATCAGTCTGACTTTCACCGATACCGCCGCGAATGATCTGTTTGCTCCCGTCACCGACAACCTCTCCGGCGCAGACGATGAGGGCGATGTACTCACCTACGGCATGACCGGCGTGAATGACGACGACCAGGATGGCGTGGTGAGTGCCAGCAGCGCCTATGGTTCGCTCGAAGTCGATGTGACGACTGGCGATTACACCTTCACGCCGGATGATGCGGCCATCGAAGGGCTCAAGGGCGGTGACAGTGCAACCTTCACCGTCACGGTCACTGACGGCGGTGCGATCGTTGAGGCCGACCTGGTTGTCACGCTTGACGGTGTCAATGACACGCCCGATTTGGTTTCGCCGCTGGCCAATCAATCGATCCGCACGGGGGAGTTGTTGTCTGTGCAGGCTGTCTTTGCGGACCGGGATACGGGCGATGTGCTCGCCTATACGGCCACTCTGGATGATGGCAGTGACTTGCCTCCCTGGCTGACCATCGACCCGGCCAGCGGTGTACTGAGTGGCACCCCGGCCGACGGTGATGTCGGCGCGCTGGCAGTCAGGATCACGGCCAGTGATGGCACGGCCAGTGTCAGTGACACCTTTACGCTGACGGTGTCGCGCGCGCCCATCGTGGGCACTGCGGCTGCCGAGTCCCTCAAGGGGACGGCCTATGACGACCTGATCCGGGGGTTGGGGGGCAATGACACCCTCAAGGGATTGGCAGGCAACGACACCCTCGATGGCGGAAGCGGCGCGGATTCCATGGAGGGAGGGCTGGGCGATGATGTCTATGTCGTCGACAACGTGGGCGACAAGGCCGTCGAGCTGCAGGGGGGGGGCACAGACCGGGTGATTGCTTCGGTGGCCCATACTTTGTCGGCCCACGTCGAAAACCTTACCTTGAGCGGTGCTGCGAGCCTCGTAGGCAAGGGCAATGGCCTCGACAACAGACTGGTAGGCAATACGGGAGCCAATCTCCTCACCGGCCAGGGGGGCAACGACACGCTGGAAGGCGGTCTGGGCAATGACACCCTTAATGGTGGCAGCGGCAATGACACGCTCAATGGCGGTGCAGGCGTGGACAAATTCGTGTTCAGCACGGCACTCAATGCGGGCGGCAATGTCGACATGATTCTGAATTTCGTGGCCAGGGATGACACCCTTTATCTGGATCACGACATCTTCGCGGCATTCGCAGCAGAAAACGTGACGATCGGTGCCGGTCAGCTTTGGGCCGCAGCCGGGGCCAACCAGGGGCACGATGCCGATGACCGCATCGTCTACAACACGACCACCGGCGCGCTGTATTACGACGCCGATGGCGAGGGAGGAAATGCCGCAGTGAAGTTCGCCACCTTGGGTACGCTCGCTCACCCCGCAGTGTCATTCCGGGATTTTGTCATCGTGGCGTAGCCCGGATTTCCTGCTGACAGGCCGCCGCCCTACAATGCCGGGCATGTGGAGGGTCGGCGTGGCCGGTCTGGCGGGGTGGATATCCGGAATCAGAGGTGTTTATTGTTTATGTATCGGTGTTGCCTGCCTGTACTGGTGGTGTGTGTGTATGCGACCCCCGCCGTGGCCGAGATCTACAAGTTTGTCGATGACAATGGCATGGTGACCTACACCAATATGCCCAGGCCGGGGGTCAAACCGCAGATTGTCATTGCCGATCCCGCCAAACCCGCGTCTGTACAGGCCATGCCGGCCAAACGCAAAAGCAGTGCGCAAGGCCCTACCCCCGAATATTTCCCGCGGGTGGATACCTCCACCCAACGCAAACGTGATGACATGCGCCGTCAGTTGCTGGAAGAAGAAATGAACAGCGAGCAGCGCAGCCTGTCCGCTGCACGTGCCGCACTGAATACCTCGGGCCGCCAGCCAGGCACTGATCTTGGCAAACTGCTGGAGTCGGTCCGGTTGCACGAAAAGAATATCGAGATGCTCAACAAGGAACTTGTCCGCTTCCGCTGAACAAGTCCGGTTGCGCGCGAGGTGTGCGCGAGGCCGTGCCAGACAAGGGGGTCTGCTAAAATCCAGCTCCTTTTCAGATGCTGGCCTGATCATGCGGATCTCCCAATTCTTTCTTTCCACTTCCAAAGAAGCACCCGCCGAGGCCGAGCTTGTCAGCCACAAGCTGATGTTGCGCGCCGGTCTCATCAAACGCCTGGGTTCTGGCCTGTACACCTGGATGCCCCTGGGGTTGCGCATTCTGCGCAAGGTGGAAGCCATCGTTCGTGAAGAGATGAACCGCGCAGGGGGGGTGGAACTGCTCATGCCCGCCGTCATCCCCGCCGAGTTGTGGCAGGAATCCGGGCGTTGGGCGGTATTCGGGCCACAGATGCTCAAGATCAAGGATCGGCATGATCGGGACTTTCTTTTCGGCCCAACCCACGAAGAAGTCATTACCGATCTGGCACGCAAGGAAATCCGCTCTTATCGTCAGTTGCCGATCAACTTCTATCAGATTCAGACCAAATTCCGCGACGAGATCCGCCCGCGTTTCGGGGTGATGCGTGCCCGTGAATTTCTCATGAAAGATGCCTATTCCTTTCATCCTTCGGAAGCCAGTCTGGATGACACCTACCAGGTCATGCATGCCTGCTATTCGCGCATTTTTACCCGGCTTGGCTTGAAATTCAGGGCGGTGGCAGCGGACACCGGCGCAATCGGCGGCTCCGGCTCGCATGAGTTTCATGTATTGGCCGATTCAGGTGAAGACGCCATCGCGTTTTGCCCCGATTCCGGTTACGCAGCCAATGTGGAAATGGCGGAAGCGATCTCCCCCGTGACCCCGCGAGTCGGCGCTGTTCAGTCTGTGCTCAAGGTGGCCACCCCGGGGCAGCACAGTATCGAAGACGTGATGGCATGCCTGAACGTGTCTGCCAATCAGGTTGTCAAGACGCTGATCGTGCGGGGTGAGTCTGGTTTGGTTGCGCTGCTGGTTCGTGGGGATCACCAGCTCAACGAAGTCAAGGCAGGCAAGGTGTCCGGGGTGGGTGCGGGGTTTGAATTTGCCGGTGAGGCTGAAATTCGTGCGGCCATCGGGTGTGGCACAGGTTCCATTGGCCCGGTCGGGCTATCGATTCCTGTCGTGGCCGACCGCGCAGTCATGGCCATGAGTGATTTTGTCTGTGGCGCGAATGAAGACGGGTACCACCTGACGGGGGTCAATTTTGGGCGTGACCTGCCCGAGCCCCGCGTGGCGGATTTGCGCAATGTCGTTGTGGGAGACCCCAGCCCCGACGGCCAAGGCCCGCTTGATCTGTGCAGGGGCATTGAAGTGGGCCATATCTTCAAGCTGGGCACCAAATATTCCGAAGCGCTGCAGGCCAGGTATCTGGATGAAAACGGCAAGTCGCAGGTGTGCGTCATGGGGTGCTACGGCATCGGCGTCTCACGCATCGTGGGTGCCGCCATCGAACAAGGTCACGATGAGCGTGGCATTGTCTTTCCTCAGGCCATTGCCCCCTTTGAGCTGGCCGTTGTGCCAATCGGGTTAAAGCGTAGCGATGCCGTGCGTGAAGCGGCCGAAAGCTTTTACCGTGACATGCAGGCCGCAGGCATCGAGGTTGTGCTGGATGATCGTGATGAGCGCCCAGGCGTCATGTTCGCCGACATGGAATTGATTGGCGTGCCGCACCGTGTCGTGATCAGTGACCGAGGGATCAAAGAAGGCACGTTCGAATACCAGGGGCGCAAAGACCCGGCTGCAACCAAACTGATGCAGGCCGAGGCGGTGCAACGCGTGTTGGAGGTCATTCGGGCATGTCGCTCAGCCTGATGCATTTCATCTCTTTCCGCCGCATCGTGTGCGTGTGGGCTGCATGGGCGAGCTGTTTGCTGGCCGGGCCGGTCAGTGCGGGTAATCAGAAATACGAACCCCTGTCTGCCAGCGTTCGCTCCCAGCTTTCCAAAGCGGTTGCCGACAGCGCAGTGGAAAAAGCCGCGTTTGCCGAGGCACCGGAAACCCAGCGCTGGCTCACGGAAATGAACCTGCGTTTGGAAAGAAAAATCGGGGATGCGGAGTTCCGCAAGGATTTTCTCAATACCGTGCATTACGAAGCGACTCGCGCCGGGCTGGACCCCGAGTTGATGCTGGGGCTGATCGAAGTGGAAAGTGGCTTCAAGAAATATGCGGTATCGACAGCTGGAGCGCGCGGGTTCACCCAGGTGATGCCCTTTTGGGCTGACCTCATCGGTACGCATGAGCACAACCTGTTTCATTTGCGCACCAACCTGCGTTACGGTGCCACCATCTTGCGCCACTATGTGGATATCGAACGCGGCGATCTTTTTCGTGCCCTGGGGCGTTACAACGGCAGCCTGGGGAAACGGGAGTACCCCGAACTGGTTTACGCGGCCTGGCGTAATCATTGGACTTATGCCCTGCCGCCGAGAGGACTGGGGTTGCGAGCCGCGACAGGCTCAAACCGATATTGAACGCAGGCAAAATTTGTTTGTCGACATGAGTAAGAATGTCTTGTCATTGAGAGGGAGTTCGACATGGTTTTGATGGCAACCGCGACGCTGAGTGGGCAAATCTCCACCAAAGTCGTCATGCAATCGAGTACGCCTGCTTACGTTGATGACCTGATTGCAGAGGAGCAACAAAGCTTCGGCTATCAGTGGGGAACCGGCGTGGGCAAGGCGGTGACGCTGAGTTACAGCTTTCCTTCCGGGAGTGCGACCTGGTCGGGTACTTATCTGGGGGTGGAGCCCAATACCTGGTCCGCGTTGGATGCTTCTGCACAGACTCAGGTTGATCTGGCACTCCAGGCGTGGAGTGACGTGGCCAACGTGACGTTTGTCAAAGTGACGGAAACGGCCACAGCCATGGGGGATATCCGTTTTGCCTACGCCACGGCGGTGGACGACTCGGGGTCGGCTGCCTGGGGATATTTTCCAGGGTCGGCGGCCGAGTCTGGAGACATTTGGCTGAGTACCGGGACATTCTCCGGGACAAACGGCCAGTACTATGCCTTTGAAACCCTGTTGCACGAAATTGGCCATGCATTGGGGTTGGATCATCCACAAGGCATCGGTTACAACCCGGATTACGACACCCCGGAAACGGTAATGACTTACACCAATGATGAGAAATCATTGTTTCTGGATGTGTATGACGGCGGTTATTCATGGTGGAATATCCAGCCCGAAACACCCATGCTCTACGATATTGCGGCGATGCAATATCTGTATGGCGCCAATGAGACGTATCACACCGGAAACGATACCTATACATTTTCATCGACCACCCCGTTTTTCAAAACGATCTGGGATGCGGGTGGCAGTGATCGTATTTCCGTAAGCAATTTCACAAAAGGCTGCGAGATCGACCTGCAGGCCGGACATTATTCATCGATTGCCATTGCTTCCGATGCGGTTCCCGTCGGTTACACCGGGCCCACCCCCACTTATGACGGCACAGATAACCTGGCGATTGCATTTGGCGCAGTCATCGAACATGCAACAGGGGGTTCGGGTAACGACACGATTTCCGGAAATACTTCTGCCAATTCGTTGAACGGGCAGGGGGGAAATGATCGTATCTCTGGCAATACGGGGAACGACTCCCTGTTGGGCGGAGCAGGCAAGGACACCTTGAATGGCGGTACGGGCAACGACACGCTCGTCGGTGGAACTGGCCAGGATTCGATGACTGGAGGTTCGGGAAACGATGTTTTTGATTTCAATGCGGTGAGCGAATCGGCACCGGGATCTTCTCGTGACATTATTTCGCTATTTGCCTCGGGAGATAAAATCGATCTGTCCACGATCGATGCCAATACCGGGGTTTCAGGAAACCAGGCCTTTTCGTTTTCATCTGGAACGACATTTTCAGGGGCATTTGCCAATATAGGGGATCTCTATTACGACACCACCAACAAGATTCTCTATGGCAACAACGACGCAGATGTTCAGGCGGATTTTTCAATCAAGGTAACCTTGTCCGGTTTGAGTAATTTGAGTACGGCAAATTTTGTTTTGTAGGTGTTTTTAATTTTCAAAATACAGGGAGTCATAAAATGGCGGATTTATATGGGTTGGTTCGCATTGATTCGGCGACGACTTATAGCAGTGGTCAGGATGTTTCCTACGTTTACAGTTGGGGTCAGCCTGCTTACATCAGTGACCTGATGTCCGGGACGCAATGGGGTTTGGCGTTGGGCGAAGCCGTGACCTTGAGCTTCAGTTTTCCCACGGCCAATGCAAGCTGGATGACATGGTACGGTGGATGGGGCGGTGCAAATGAGCCTCTGTCGGCCTCGGCGCTGGGGGCGACAGAAAAAGCGGTGGTACGCGAGGCCTTGCAGGCTTGGTCTGACGTTGCCAATGTGATTTTTGATGAAGTGACGGAAACTGCCAGCAAAACGGGCGACCTGCGTTTTGCCTATTCCACGGCGGTGGATGACGACGGATTTTCGGTAGCTTGGGCCTATTACCCCAGCGTGGATGCCGAAGCGGGCGATGTCTGGATGCACACCCAGCTGTTCAACGACACCCTGGATGGTGACCATTACGCTTTTCAGACGGTCTTGCACGAGATAGGCCACGCCCTGGGGTTGAGTCACCCGGGCGATGTCGGCTACAACCCCGACTACGATGAGCAGTACACCCTCATGTCTTACAACAGCCATGAACATGCCTTGTTTACCGATGTTGTCGGTGGCACCACCACCGCGTGGTATGTGCAACCGGACACCCCCATGTTGTACGACATGGCCGCCATCCAGTATCTGTATGGCGCGAACATGACTTATCACAGCGGTGACGATGTCTACACGTTTGATCCTCATACGCCATTTTTCAAAACGCTCTGGGATGCGGGTGGCAATGACACCCTCTCGGTGGCCAATTTCACCAAGGGCTGCGAAATCGACCTGAATGCGGGACATTTTTCGTCGATCACCATCCGTTCCGATTCTCCCACGGCCGCTTACACTGGCCCTACACCGACTTACGACGGCACCGACAATCTGGCCATTGCCTTCGGTGTAACGATTGAAAATGCGCTGGGGGGATCGGGCCATGACACGTTGTCGGGGAATGCCGCCGACAACCAGCTGAGTGGAGCCAAAGGTAACGACAGGCTGTGGGGTGACGACGGTCGCGATACCCTGTACGGGGGCAGTGGCAACGACACGCTGATCGGCGGAATGGGTAAAGATTTTCTGGTCGGCGGCGGTGGCCAGGATGTGTTCGATTTCAATACAGTGGGAGCCTCCGTGGCAGGCAATGGCCGGGATGTCATTCGCGGGTTCGCCAATGGTGACCGGATTGATCTTTCCGGTATCGATGCCGACACCGCCCAGGCAGGTGACCAAGCCTTCAGTTTCTCTTCCGGCACGGCATTTACGGGGACATTCACGCAGACCGGGCAGCTTTATTACGACAAGACCAGTCATATCCTCTATGGCAACAATGACGCCGATACCCAGGCTGATTTTTCCATCAAGGTCATGCTCGACGGCATGGATACCCTGAGCAAGGGAAGTCTCGTGCTATGAGCCTCCTCCGAAAACCGTCGGTCTGTCAGAGGCTTCCCTCAGGAAACGCTGATTTATTCATATCGCGGCCAAGGCCGCTCCTACACCCCATTGATTTCGTAGGAGCGGCCTTGGCCGCGAATCGGTGCAAATCGATTTGTTCAGCGTTTCCCTCAGGGAGCGAGAAACGCTTGGTGCGGCCTGGCAAATTGCCTGGGAAGTTTTTCCTTTCGTGAATTTTCTTTTCCTCCACCAGAATTTTCCTGGCCAGTTCCGGCATGTGGCGGCGGCCTTGGCCCATGACCCCCGGCATCGCGTCGTGGCCGTGGGGGAAACGGAAAACATCCAGAATCGTCCCCGGCTGCATCCAAAAATTCGGGTGTTGGGCCACCCGGCACCGCCCCCGCTTACGCCGGGTACGCACCATTACATTCGTGATTACGAACGCGCCATTCGCCGGGGGCAGTTGACGGCGCGTGTCGTCATGGAGTTGCGGCAATCCGGATTTCAGCCCGATGTCGTGGCGGTGCATCCCGGTTGGGGCGAGGGGCTGTTTCTCAAGGATGTTTTTCCCAAAGCCCGGCATATTCACTACTGCGAGTTTTTCTACCGCGCCCATGGCAGCGACGTCGGCTTTGATCCGGAATACCCCTCCGGCCTCGATGACCAGCTCAAGGTGCGCATCAAAAACAGCACGCAACTGGTGGGTATGGAGAGCGCCGATGCCGGGTTATCGCCGACACACTGGCAGAAGGCGCAATACCCGGCATGCTGGCAGGAAAAAATCCATGTGCTGCACGAAGGGATCGACACCCGTACGGTCGTGCCTGACGACACGGCGGAAATCGAGGTCGATGGCCGGTCTTTTCGCGCGGGTGACAAGGTGTTGACCTACGTGGCCCGCAATCTGGAGCCCTACCGTGGTTTTCACATATTCATGCGGGCTTTGCCGGAAGTGCTCGAACGTCACCCCGATGCCCATGTGCTCATCGTCGGCGGCGAGGATGTCAGCTATGGCAGTCATCCGCCGGAAGGGCAGACCTATCGCAGCCTGATGCAGTCCGAACTCGGTGAAAAACTCGATTGGGCGCGGGTACATTTTCTGGGCAAGGTGCCCTATTCGCGTTTTTTGAAGCTGCTGCAAGTCTCGGCTGCGCATGTGTATCTCACCTACCCGTTTGTCTTGTCCTGGTCGATGCTGGAATCGATGGCGGCAGGTTGTGTGCTGGTGGCTTCGGATACCGCACCGGTCAGGGAAGTGGTGCAGCACGGCCACAACGGTGTGCTGGTGGATTTTTTTGATGTTTCTGCGCTTTCCCGGCAAATCAATGAAGTGCTGGCCCACCCCGAAGCGCACCGCGAAATGCGCGTGCGTGCGCGGGAAACCGTGGTGGCAAATTACGACCTCACCACCCACTGCCTGCCCGGCGCAGTGAGGTTCTATACCGGAAATCTGGAAACGCATGGCTAATCTCTCCCCGTTCTTCCGCCATTTCAAATCGCACTTCATGTACGCAGGGCTGTTCAGTTTTTTTATCAATCTGACCTTGCTGGTGCCCCCGCTGTACATGATTCAGGTTTTCGACCGTGTGCTTTCCAGTCGTAGCAACGAAACCCTGATGATGTTGAGCGTGCTTTCCATCGGCGTGCTGTTGCTGATGTGGGCGCTGG
>Ga0208371_1000369_pt1 | contig 11097 bp, 9 predicted proteins | sample SubbioCR12Aug_1A_FD_184827 | JGI IMG/M metagenome (GOLD analysis project Ga0208371, IMG submission 184827) | Serpentinite rock and fluid subsurface biosphere microbial communities from McLaughlin Reserve, California, USA - CR12Aug_1A (SPAdes) | ecosystem: Environmental > Terrestrial > Deep... | reverse complement strand
AAGGAGCCACGCCGCTTGCGTCGAGCATGGCCTGTGACCATCAGGGGTTTATCAAAGATAACCGAATCGTGGGGTTACAGTTTCATCTGGAAACGACCATGGAATCGGCAAGGGCTTTGATAAACCATTGCGGGTCCGATCTGGATGGGAGTGATTTTGTCCAGGCTGAACATGAAATACTTTCAGAGCCTGAACGGTTTGAACGTATCAACCGGGTGATGCACGATGTTCTTCGCGGGCTTATGCTCCCGCACTAAGATTCAAGGTGTTATAGCAGTTGGTGGTTGTTTGGTTGTATTTCGTAGGAATCCTGATTGTTTCAAACAAAACAAAGGAGGCTCCATGGCATTATCATGGAAGAAAATGAAGGGAGAAAAGGCCTGGCTTTTGATTCTGTTGCCGTTTGCGGCAGGTGCTGTAATCACCTTGTGTTCAGCCCGCGCCATGACAGCAACGGACCAGGCGGCATTCTGCGGCGGATGCCACTCCATGGCGGAAGCCGCATTGTCCCACAGCAAATCTGTTCACAGTAAACAGGCATGCAACGAATGTCATGCGCCACATGATATAATCCGGAAAATCCCTTTTAAAACCAAAGAAGGTGCAAGGGACATGTTTGTGACAGCCACAAAACAGGTTCCCGATTACATTCATCCCGGAAAAAACACGATGGAGGTTGTTCAGGAAAACTGCCTCCGGTGCCATTCCACTGTGGTCAAAGAAGTGAATATGCAGTCTAAAGCACATTGTACGGATTGCCACCGTCATGTTCCACACAGTCCTAAAATCCCCATTGCGAAAAGGAGCGCTGCTGATGTGTAATCTTCGAATGATCGTTTTGTTCTTATGTGTTTTGCTGATGGTGACCCTGGGAGGTTGTTCAAAAGCCAATGAACCCATTCCCCCAACCTACAGCACCAACTTGAATACAGATGAAATCAGGAATTCTGCCTTTCAGGCCCTTTTCCCTTTTCAGTATGAAACGTATCTAAGGAATAACGAATCAGAGATCATGACCGAGTATAAGGGTTCGGTTCCATACAACAAACATGACAATGTCAATCCTCTCCCCGAAGGGTATAAACACGCTCAGCCTTATTTAAAAAACCTCTGGCTTGGGTATCCGTTCAGTTATGAATACCGTGAAGCGCGAGGCCACACCCATGCCATGAAAGATATTTTAAGCATTGACCGGGTCAATAGATATAGCGAAAAAGCGGGCCTTCCGGCTACGTGCATGAACTGCAAGACCGCCAAAATGAACACTTTTCTCAAAGAAGAGGGCGATGATTTCTGGGCGAAAGATTTCAATCAGTTCCGGGAAAAAGTCGATCTGGACGACGACACCATCGGTTGCGCCAACTGTCATGACCCAAAGACCATGGCCCTTAATCTGTACAGTGTGCCGTTGAAGGATTATTTGAAAAGCCAGAACAAGGAATTTGAAAAACTCCCAAGAAATGAACAACGGGCCTTGGTTTGTGGTCAGTGCCATGTGGAATACTATTTTCAGGACAAGAGTTTCGGACCGTACAAAAAGGTTGTGTTCCCGTGGAAAGACGGAATGGACCCTGAAGAGATGTATAACTACTATTCTGATAAGGGAGACAATAAAACACCGGGATTTGAGGGGTACTTCGTCGATTGGGTTCATCCGGTGTCACAGACTCCCATGCTGAAAGCCCAGCACCCGGAATACGAAACGTGGTCTAACGGTGTTCATGGCTCAGCAGGTGTAACCTGCGCCGATTGTCATATGAGCTACACACGCCTTGACGGAAAAAAGAAAATATCCAATCACCACTGGACGTCACCATTGAAAGATCCTGAAATGAACGCATGCCGCCAGTGCCATACAGACAAATCCCCCGAGTTTTTAAAGCAGAGGGTGCTCTATACCCAGAACAAGGTCTGGAATCAACTTCTGGCGGCCCAGGAGATTTCTGTCAAAGCCCATGAAGCCATTCGCATGGCATCAGAATACAAAGGACCAAGGCCTGATAATTACAACGAGTTGATGACAAATGCGAGAAAATGGTGCCGTAAAGGCCAATTTTTCTGGGATCTTGTATCCGCTGAAAACAGTGTGGGGTTCCACAATCCCTCAAAAGCACTTGATACCCTGGCCTCATCGCAGCGTTTCAGCCAGAATGCCGTGGACACGGCGGTTAAAGCCACATCGTTCACCATAGCCAAGTCCATCAGTGAAGATATCAAAACCCTGGTGCCACCGATTCTGAAACACAACCGGGAACTCCAGATGGACCCGAAACACATGACGACACATCCCTGGTTCAAGTATATTCCGCTTGCTCCTAAGACACCTTTGATGTGGGATCTGAACAAGAGGCTCGGAAAGGCCCCTGTCAAATCAGTGCCGGACGGTCATGAAACAGCGTCCAAATCCGCAACGCCCATAAACACGCAGACTCATTAGTTGCGGCATGCCATGGAAGGCCATGTAAAGTGGCCTCCCATGGCTTTGTATTACAATCTTCCAACCCTTTGAACTCTTCGATCATATCTGTTTTCTGAAAAAACTAAACCAGACAGCCCGGGCAAGAAACGCGAAAAGCAAAAATGCCCCCGCAGCAAAAATCATGTCCGGAACCATGCGGCACCAGCTTAAGGTCCGGATCACCGGGCCTGAAGCGATTTCAGGACTGCGAGCAAACCACAGGCCGTATTTGACGGCGTAATAAAGCTGATAGAATCCTGATGGAATCAGACTGAAAACCAGCATACAGGCCAGTCCGCCGTTCAAGCCCCAGAAACTCCATTTGAGAAGTGTGTCCGACCAGGAGGCCCTGGTTACGATATGGCGGACGGAAAAAAGAAGCAGGGAAATGGCCAAAAGACCGTATACTCCGAACAGGGCGGCATGGGAATGGATGGGCGTGGTGTTGATGCCCTGGGCATAGTACAGAACCACGGGCGGGTTGATGAGAAAACCGAAAACCCCGGCCCCCAAAAGGTTCCAGAACGACACGGACACAAAAAAGTAGATGGGCCATTTATAGGCGTAGCCTTTCCCACCCTCTTGGATCACCCGAAGGTTGTGGGCAGCCTCGAACCCCAGAAGGGAAAGCGGGACCACTTCGAGAGCGGAAAACACCGCGCCCAGGGCGATGATGGCTGTGGGTGCGCCGGTCCAGTAAAGATGGTGAAACGTGCCGAGAACGCCGCTTCCAAGATAAAGGAACACAGTAAAGTAAATGGTGGTCAGTGCGAATTTTTTACTGACCGCTCCGATGTGGGACAGGAGGAACGCCATGATTACTGTGGCGAACACTTCAAAAAAACCTTCCACCCACAGATGAACCACCCACCAGCGCCAGTATTCCGCATCGGACAGGTGACTCCCTTTGCCGTACAATAATCCAGCCATGTAGAAAAGCGGGATAGTGACGGAACTGTAAAGCAGCATGTGTGTGAGTCCGCCGCTGTCAGCTTCCCCGGCAATGGCCGGTCGGATGGCCCTGAACACCAGAATCAGCCAGATAATCATGCCCGCGATGAGGAGCAACTGCCAGACCCTCCCCAATTCGATGAATTCATAACCTTGATGCCCAAGATAGAATCCCTGGTCTCCGAATGATCCGGTAACCGACAACCAGGTCCCGCCCAGAGTCCCCAAAACCACCACGACAACGGCGGCAAAAAGGATCACCACCCAGGCTCCCTGCCCCTTGGGCTCCTTACCAACAAAAGGGCCAATAAACAGACCGGCAGCCAGAAAACAGGTGGCGATGAAGAAAAGCCCCAGTTGCAGATGCCAGGTCCTGACCGCCGCATAGGGCAGAATGCCGCCAAGGGGAATCCCGTAAAAATGGGTGCCTTCCACTGTGTAATGGGCTGTTGCGGCACCCAGTCCGATCTGAAGAAGGAAAAGGGCGATGGCGGTGATAAAGTAGAAAAGGGTGGCTTTCTGGCTGGGTGTGGGTTGGGGTTCAGGAAAATCCCTGACCAGGACGGTTTTTTCATCGTCTCTTCCGATGTAACGGACATAGACGAAAAGCGAAACCGCAATGCCCAGAATCAGAAGGACAACGCTCACGATGGACCAGATTACAAAGTCCGGCAGTGGTTCGTTGCCCACCAGGGGATCATAGGGCCAGTTGGTGGTATAGGTATGGTCCGTCCCTTGTCTGAGGGTTCCGGCGGCCCAGGCCAGCCAGGCAAAGAATGAAGACACGCGCCGTCCTTCTTCATCGCTGCGGACGATGCCCGGTTGCAGACCCATTCGCTCGTTTCCTTCACGGAACAGCGCCGTGTAGTACGCTGTCAGCGCATTCATGGCTTCCGCCTGAAACGGTGTGAAGGTCAGAACCCTCTTTTGCCCATCATAACGATTGGTCTTGATTTCGGAAATCACCTGAGCCCTGAGACTCGCCTGTTCAACCGGATCAAGAGATTCGAAATCAGACTGGGAAAATGTTCCAGCCTGTTCAGGTGATAGACCGTGATAACGGCCTGCCAGAAAAATTCCCATCCGGTGGAGAAAGTCCGCAGACCAGTCAGGAGCCAGATAGGAACCGTGGCCCCAGATGGTCCCGATATGCTGACCGCCCCGGCTGAAATAATAGTTCTGTCCATTGATGATGTCTTCGCCTGTAAACAGCACCGTGCCGTCAGACGATACCACCGTTTGGGGAATGGGGGGTTTTTCCTTGTTGATCAGATAACCTCCGAAAATCAAGACCCCGAAGGTCAGAACGAGGACAAAAAGAAAAAAAGCCCTGAAACGTGGATTTGCCATGGCAAATACCTCCTTGAAAATGTGGCGTTTTTATAGATCGTTTTAAGGGGCATCGATGACCGTAAAAAAACTCAGGAAGAGCGGGTCGGTAGATCCGGAGGGTGATGTTTTCGCCACGTGTTGGCTAAACAAACTTTTTTCACTGTGTGATCCGCAGGTGAAGGATCATAATCCTGGTTTCACCTGCGGACTATTTTATTTCAATAGGTTTGGGTTATTTCCCCGCCATCATGGCCGCGATATCTTCTTCCACGGTTCCGATGGGTTTGATGTTGAACTTTTCCACAAGAACACCAGCCACCGTGGGAGAAAGGAATGCCGGAAGTGTTGGACCAAGCCGGATGCCTTTCACTCCAAGGAACAACAGAGCCAGAAGGACCGCAACAGCTTTTTGTTCATACCAGGCAATATCAAAGGAAATCGGCAGTTCGTTGATGTCGGCGAGGCCGAACACTTCCTTGAGTTTAAGCGCGATCACAGCCAGGGAATAGCTGTCGTTACATTGTCCGGCATCCAGAACACGGGGAATCCCACCAATGTCACCCAGAGCAAGTTTGTTGTAGCGGTATTTGGCACAACCGGCGGTGAGGATCACCGTGTCTTTGGGGAGGTTTTCAGCGACTTCCGTAAAATAGCTTCGGGTTTTGTGGCGTCCGTCACATCCGGCCATGACCACGAACCGTTTGATAGCGCCGGATTTGACCGCGTCAACCACCTTGTCGGCCAGAGCCAGCACCTGGTTGTGAGCAAAACCGCCGGTGATGGTTCCTGTTTCAAGCTCTGTGGGAGCCGCACAGCTTTTGGCTTTGCTGATCATGGCTGAAAAATCTTTGGATCCTCCAACCGGGCGGTCAGCCACATGGGCAGCCTCGTCATAACCTACAATGCCGGTTGTGTAAAGACGATCCAGGTAGGTGTTTGTTTTTTTCAAGGGGATGAGACAGTTTGTCGTCAGAAGAATCGGGCCGTTAAACGACTCGAATTCCTCGTTCTGATGCCACCAGGATCCGCCGTAGTTGCCTACAAAATGGGCGTATTTCTTGAATACCGGATAACAATTGGCCGGAAGCATCTCGCCGTGGGTATACACATCCACGCCTGTTCCTTCGGTCTGCTTAAGCAGTTCGTCCAAATCTTTAAGATCATGGCCGGAGATCAGGATGCCTGGGTTTTTTCTCACGCCGATATTGATCTGGGTGATTTCGGGATTGCCGTAGGTTGTGGTGTTGGCTTCATCCAGAAGGGCCATGGTGGCAACAGATGTTTCGCCGCATTTCATCACCAGGGCAACCATGTCATCAACAGAAAGATCTTTTGTGGTGGATGCCAGCGCCTGCATGATGAAATCATTGATTTCCGGTTTCTGGTATCCAAGAACGGCGGCATGTTCCGCATAAGCGGCAACACCTTTGAGTCCGATGGTCAACAACTCACGCAAGGAGCGCACATCTTCATTCTCTGTAGCCAGAACCCCGACGTGTTTTGCTTTTTCAGCAAATACCGCTGAATCTCCGGTCCAGATGGCAGCTCCCGGCAGGGAACCGTCAAAATCCTTTCCGTTCTTAGCCTTATACGCCGCAAGAAAAACTGCCTTGACCTGGTCCCTTCGTTTCAGGCCTTCCGTAACCATCTCAACGAACCGGGCATCGGCCCAGTTAGCATTGGTGATGGTTGCAAACAGTCCCTGCATTACAAACAGGTCATGGGTTCGGTCCGCAGACCCCAGTTCTTTTAATTTCTCAGAATAAACAGCGATGCCTTTCAGAACATAGATCAGCAAGTCCTGAAGATTGGCTGTTTCTTCGGGTTTGCCGCACATGCCCTTGGCTGTGCAGCCGGTGTTTTTCATGGTTTCCTGACATTGAAAACAAAACATGAAGCGCCTCCTTGGTTATACGGGTTAAATGCAATGAGAGTCATAAATTTGGTATTGTCTGCTCTGGATGAAAGAAGGTCATCCTTTTTACATTGGTTAAGGATCCTTCAAAGATGGTTTTATATCTTATACATAAAGCTTTGAACATTCAAATACTTTGACATAAATCAAAAATTGAAAAAATAGGTACGATTTCTCCCAATAGGAATTCCCATTTTTGAAAAGAACCTTAATATTTCCATGTTTCCTCAGAATCTTGCTCATTGTCCTTCTGGGACTCTATGGTCTTGATCGCTTAATTACCCTCTTTATTACCCTCTTAAGAGTTTATTACCCTTTCTTTATCCATTTAGCCCCAGGCCCACGCCCTATGCACTCGACGATCTTTCCTTTCTGGTCACTGAGAATTCGTCGAACCATCTCTCTGCTGACACCTGGGCTTGCTTGTTCCAATTGAGTTACTGAAAATTCCTTGGGAAGACGCTGAAGAGCAGTCAGGACCATTTCCGTTTTGGACCCTCTTGGTGCTGGAGGTTACCAACCCGTTCTGCAAATTCCTGATAAGCTGTTTTCATAATAAACAGAATATAATTGATGTATGGCCACGGATCGTGTTTATTCTCGTGCCAACCTTGTGAACTGAAATCCAGGGTTTCGTAATAGCTTTCCTTGTTCTGTTCAATCAACCGTTCCAAACTGATGTAACGGCCGACCTCGTAACCCAGTATCTGGGGCTGTAGGAGAAATAATAGCCTTGAAACGCGGCCATTCCCATCACGAAAGGGATGGATACAGAGAAAATCGAGGTTAAAAGCTGCAATGCCGATCAGGGGATGAACCCGGCGTTCGTCTATGCAGTCTATCCAGTCGGAGATCAGTTTTGCCATGTATGGCGGCGTTGCCAATGCCGTCACTGTACGAAAGCGGACCCGTTCCCGACCATCAGGATAACGTTCGATAATATCGCCATCCTTGGTTTTGTAACATCCAGCGTCCCAGATCTCACCGCGTGTCAGACGATGCAAATGGCAGATCGTTTCTTCAGTGATGAGAAGATCTTCCTTCCGTTCATGAATGAGACTGAGTGCCTCACGGTATCCGCGAACTTCTTCTTCATCCCGATCATGGAAAAGGGGTTTGGGTGCGATTAGAACATTATGCACACGTTGAGGGTCTACTTCCACCCCTTCCATACGATTACTTGAGACAGCACTTTCGATCAGTGCATGTTCACGAAGCGTTTTTAGCCGTTGGGGTGATTGATGGGTGTAGAGCTCCTGCTTGCCTCGGAACTCTCCCAGATCGGAAAGATACCAGCTTGTCCCGCCTGGAATTGAATAATTGTCCGAATTGAATAATGAAAAAGTGCTCATTTAATTTTTCCCATTAAGGGTGCGTAAGCATATATCGCTCAAAAGCTCATTAAGCATTGTAACATACAGATATGATTAAATATTAAATTTACAGATTATGAATGACAAAGGTCGCTACGCCGATGATAACAACCCCTCGCTCAGTATCCATTTCGTTATACACAGGCCTTTCTTTCCCTACTGCCAGAAACCCACGCCCCTTTTTTTCAACAAACCGGCGAACCAACCGTTCCCCCTCAATGTCGACAACGACCATTTTATTGTGGGCGGGTTTAAGGGATTGATCCACTATCAACAGATCGTTCTGAAAAATTCCGAATTCAATCATACTATCATCAGGGGCATGGATAAAAAGGGTTGAAGCAGGTTTTTTCACAAGATGCGTATGGATATTGAGACGCCCTTCAAGATAATCATCGGCGGGAGAAGGGAATCCCGCCTGAACAGAAGAAAAAGCGATGGGAAGTTCAACAGCCAGCATTATTGAGTGTCCCCATTTATTTTATCACGGAGATTTTTGGATGCTTTGAACGTGATCACCCGACGAGCAGGTAGGGTTATGGCTTCCCCGGTCGCTGGATTCCGTCCTTTTCTCTTTCCTTTATCCGCGACGTGGAATTTCCCAAAATTGGAGATCATCACATCATCCCCTGATTCGAGAGATTTCTTGATGATTTCAAGAAGCTGCTCAATCACATCTACCGACTTGTTCTTCGTAAATCCAATGCGGTCAATGACCAGCTCAACAGCTTGAGATTTTGTAAACGTCATATGCACCAACCCGATTTTCTGAGAGTCTGTTTTGGGCCTGATTCTTTCGGTTCAAGCCGTCGCCTTTATCAAATCTGTATCCTGTTCGACCTGTCCCACGTTGCTTATCCTTTTCCGGCATCATAAACATGGACTTAATAATTAATATTACCGGAAATATTATTCAATCCTCTTCGTCGAAAATGGAATAGTCTATCTCCTTATTCTGACCTGGCCACAGGTTCTCTTCAGGCGATTCAGGAAACATAATGTCCTTATACTCTTGTTCGGCCTCCAAGATCAACCGTTCAATGGCCTTGGAAGGTGTACAGCCCCAGGCTTTGGTAAGAGACACCAGCCGGTGATGAGCCGAATAACTGATATACACATCGTGTCGCCAGCATTCTTCGCTCCGACGTTTCCGGAATGCTTTCACACATTCGGCGTTTGAACAGGTCGCCTCTTTTCGTGGCCGTCCCCTGCTCTTCTTTTTTTCTGCGTCTTCTGTCATAAACGTCTTCATCCTTATTTCATTACCGGTAACTATAATGAAGCCATGTATGGGCTGTCAATATCAATTACCGGTAATAATAAATAAAGGCAGACCCTTTTTGATTTATAAATTGACCCCTTCCCCGGTGTCCGGTATGGATAGGCTATGACAAACGAGCCCAAAGACACCGATAAGCAAGAATTCAAAACGTACCGATGCCCGGAGTGCAATTATTTCCTGGCTAAGGGTGTGATTAAAAAACTTCGGATTCAGTGTCCGGAATGCCGAAAAATCGTCACGGTCAATTGTGACGAGTGATCCATCACCCTCGGCCCCCCAAAAATCAGACCTCCGCCCTGCCCTCTCAATTCGTATCACGTTTAAGCGAAATAAAAAATCCTACCTATTATATAGGGGGCAAAGCGAGATGCTGGTCTTGCCTTGACAATTAGCCTAACGAAAGGTATCTTTCGTGTGTTGGTTTGTTAAACTGGAAAATGGATCGAATTCGGCAACGTGGAAGTGTGCCCCAATGTCACTGCGCAATTTTTATGTCATCAATACATCATTTAAATAACATAAAATCAGATAGATAAAAATTACGACCTGCTCTTTCTTCGGGCTGAAATGTGCATTTATGATGTCATAATGTATTATTTTTTTCATTATCCGTGTCATAATGTTCATTGCAGTTGATAGTAAAAAATGGGTGGGGGGTATATCGTATGAAAGGAAAAGCTTTGCCGTTTATTAACTGGTCATACGCTTTATCAAATATTTTTGCTTTATCTTTAGTAAATTCGGACCTTCTATTACAATACACAGATAAAATTTCTTCATAGTTTTTAAATGAATCGTCTTCATTGATCAGTCGTCCTATGTAATAACCAAGATAGCCATAGATTGCGTCTCTGGCGAAAATCGGAATTTTTAGTGAAATGCATATTTCAGAAATTGTTTGATCAAACTTTATTGGTTTTATCAGTAGATTATCTTCTTGGAAAAAAACATATTCGTCAGATAGAATATTTCTCCGTCTCAGTAGCAACAGCAACCTCTGGCTCATAGGTGTAGGACAAATAAATTTTAAATCATTATTAAATAAATTGATTAGTGCATAACCATTAACAAAAACAATCTGATGGCCTTTGAGCCCTAAAGTGGCTTGCTCGCAGAGTGATATGAGATCGAAATAGATTCTTTCAAAATCATTCCCGACGGACATAATTTTTTCTCTAATGATTTGGTAATCTGCTGGATAGATTCGCACCTTTAACTCAATATCCTGGGCTGACCAGGCACTAAGTACACTGCAATGGAGCAGCTTGAGTTTATGAAGATATGCTCTGAATTTGATCAGGAGTATTTCTAAATAAAAGATTGCCGAACCGGACCAACCCTGAGATGACAAGAATGATTCAAATGCACTGAAGATATCGGGTCTGATTTGCTTGATATCAAAAGGAATATTTGAATGGAATAACCATTCCTGAAAAGTCCGCCAAATAATGGCGATATCATTACGATAGAATGATAACCATCGATTCTTTGGCTTGGAAATGAAAAAGGTAGCGATCCATTTTTGAATCTTAAAATTGATCTCCGGATTCCATAGTCTATCAAGGACCCAGTTTTCCAGATCATTTATTTCAAGAAAATTTATGATGTTGCGTCTTTCTGTATCGGTCATTTTTTACTCGACATTGAGCAAGAGTTTCGATGCAGCCTCAAAAACAGACAAAGACAGTACTGGGTGATTATTGGCTTTCCTTATACGTTCAGCTTGCTTCACAAGTCTATTTATCCTACGGAATTCTCCTCTTGTTGCCTTAAATATATATTCCAG
>Ga0208371_1000368_pt1 | contig 11117 bp, 8 predicted proteins | sample SubbioCR12Aug_1A_FD_184827 | JGI IMG/M metagenome (GOLD analysis project Ga0208371, IMG submission 184827) | Serpentinite rock and fluid subsurface biosphere microbial communities from McLaughlin Reserve, California, USA - CR12Aug_1A (SPAdes) | ecosystem: Environmental > Terrestrial > Deep... | reverse complement strand
TGATTCTCTCAAGAATGTCTGCCGATACCTTGTCGATGATGGTCTGCCGCTTACCTTCTTCGGATATGGAGATGCTGTCACTGCTCTTCTGCGGCTCCAGTCCAAGACTCTTCTGCTTCTCAGCGATCCGATTCTGGCTGATCTGCTTGCTGTAGACCTTGATAACATTATTTATTTGATACGACGGTATATGCATAAGCTGCTCCTTGCATTAACCATCGGCAAAGGGATTTAGAAACTTTAAAATTTTTTTTGTATTGGCAACCCGCCGTTACCTCAAACCTTCGGACACTCCTGCCAATTACATAGAATAACTGCTGAAATAGTGTCGAATAAAATGATGGTGGCTTCTGAAGGCGATTTCCGGGAGTTCATTTTGCTTGAAGAATTCGGCTTCAGATACATCGTCTCCTGCAATGAGCTGCCCAGAAAATGTTTTAACAAGATAGGAGGTGATCAGGACCGTATCGTAATCGGGATGGGGATCTGCGGCAACACCGAGAAGCATGTGTATTCGGCCCTTTAATCCTGTTTCTTCTTCCAGCTCCCGTATGGCAGCATTTTCCGGCGTTTCTCCAAGTTCGATAAAGCCGCCGGGAAGACACCAGAACCCTTTCCGGGGTTCCACATTTCGAAGGGTCAGGAGGATTCGTTGATGATCGTCAACCAGTACCACACACGCGGCTGGCACAGGGTTTTCGTAATGGGTTACACCGCAGGACGAGCAGGTTTTTCTTTCACGGCCCTCTACCATTTTTAAAGACAATGGGTCTGCGCAGTATGAACAATATTTTTTGGTAATCATCGTCTTCAGTTACCGTTTTCATGCACATCAAAAATAAAAAAGCGGAACGCCGGATTTAAAAAAGGTGATCCGGGTTCCGCTTTCAATAACATCAATCGTCAAAATCCCCTTCGGGACCTTTGTTAGACATGATCAGGGCGGCTTTGCGGATAATTTCCGCTTCCGTCCATTCTTCAACGTTCTCCATCACATGGGATTTAACGCCCGGATGGTGGCTGCCTTTCTTCACGATATTGGCGATGGCGATATCGGCTGTGCCCTGGGCGTTGAATACGTCGACAAGAATATGGTAGGTGAAGTCTTCTACGCGCTTCGCCATTCGTTCGCGGACATCCTGGGGCTGGCACAGGATTTTGTTTTCAAAGGGCAGATTGAGTTTTTTGAAATCACCGCCTTTGATGCCTTTCTGGTTAGCGTAATCCAGCATTTTTGCCCACAATTCTTCTGTAAGACCTTCACCCTTGATTTTGATGAAATTTTTATCGGCATCCTGGATGGCGTTACCGTAATCGTTTACTTCAAGGCCCCAGGCAATCATCTGAAGAGCTGTGGCCACGTTGGCTTTGGTGGTATGTGTGTTCTGGGCGATGGTCCGAAGTCTGTCAGAGCTGTTGCCCGATGTTCCGTGCTGTGCTCCGGACACGTTGTACTTTTCGATGGCTTTGTGGATTTTCAGCGTCAGGTCCGTGTCTATTCCCTGGGCGCTTGCCTCGATTCCGTGGGTGGTGCCATTGTTCAAGGCGATCCAGTCGGGGAAAATTCCGTGGGCATTCAGTCCTTTGATGAGAAAAACAGCTTCATCAGGTGATGAAAGTCCTTCGTTACCTTTGATTTCACCGATTTCCGTTTCAAGTCCGGCCCATTCAGGAATATAGGGTTTCATGGCGATGTTGGTCAGAAGGTTCTGGTCATCAGGCTGGTGGGAAGCATCAATGGCAATGGAGGTTATCCCTGCCTCGAAAATGGATGGCACTTCGACTTTTGCCTGTTCGAAATCAGCATTGTTCTTGAGCCCGTAATGATCAGCATGAACAGCGATGGGTACAGTGATGCCCAGCTCGTTGGCGATGGCGTCAACGCACCGTGCAATATTCCAGTAACTTACCGCGCAATAGGCGTCCATTCCGCCTTCAGATTTGGCAATCTCGATAATCACCGCTGCCCGGGCCCTTTGAGCTGCTGCAAGAACGCCCCGGATCACAATTTCACTCCGGCCATTGGCAGCAATGGTCATGGCCTTCCCTTTGGTGATCATGGCCTGGTCTATATATTTCCCGCTGACGATCAGTGCCCGTGAGTTGGGGAACAGTTTCTTAATGTTTGGTGGCCTTCCCACTGAAAGGGCCTCGTTGAAACCTTCGGGAACACGTCCGTTTCCGTTAGACATCTTCTCTTCTCCTATGTGAAAGTGTTGGGTTTCGGTACTTTGAAGAGTCGCTATATAAATAATGTTGTCTTTTTTAGATCAATTTTGAGGATTTTGGAAGGCAATTTTTTATGCATAAACATCAACGAGGCTTCCTCTTGCCTTATGATAAAGGGTTTCCATGATTTTTGTCCGGGTATAAACTCTGTCATCCGTCGTGTTCAGCACATAATATTTGTATACATTCCGGCTTTGCTGGCCCAGATTTGTACTTTCCATGGACGCGGCATTCTTCTGCTTTGCCACAGGGAAGTAGGTGGTCGGCCTGACCGAATCCCGTCCGACAGAGACATCGGGCAATATGTTGTATGTCATGGACAGGTTCATAACATGCATCCATTCATGCCCGGAAGATGGCTTATTTTACGAAAAGGGGATATGGGCAATCTATTCAAACTGATTTACTTATTTTATTATACGTGAATATAATGCGGATAATCAACAGGTTTTAAGGGGGGATGAAAAGAATTGATTTGCCTGTGTATTTCAATATGGTTTGGTGCGTGTGGGGTTGAAAACTCAGTTCGCGAGGAATCCTCGAATCAGGTCACATTTCGTGAAAAAAATCATGAATGAGCATCGGTGATTGATAGATCATAGGCTTGACTTCATCTTGAATGTCCCGTACAAAATGAAGCGCGTTTTATCTTATCCACACCATCCCCAGGGAGATTCCATATGCCGATTTATTACAATAAAAGGGCGACGGCCTTTGTTTTAGTCTTGATTTCATTGTGCTTTTTATATACGCCGTTCGCTGGTGGGATTGCAGTTGCAGATCCGGTGAAAAGAACGGAAAACGGTGGCAAGATAAAAAATTTGTCACGTCTTGTGAAGTCCATGGACGCCATTTCAGCAGCTATTGAGGAGAAGAATAAACGGCTTACCTCGCCGGCGGGCCAAGGCAGCGAGCAGTCAATCAGGCAGGACATCAGCGATCTCAATAAAAAACTCGAAGTGCTTGAAAAGAATTTTAACGACCTTGCTTCCGAGGTCAATTTCGACGCAATCGTCAATCCAGAAAAATCTAAAGGTTTCAATTGGAACGAAGAACTGAAGGAGATTCTTGGTCCCCTTATCCGTGAAGTTCAGCGGGCCACCTCCAAACCGCGCGAAGTCGAAAAGCACCGCAGCGATATCGAAGCCTATGATTATCAACTCGAAAATATCGAGCGCGCCATGGGCCACATTATTCGGCTCATGGACGACAATGCCACCAATCCGAGTCTCCAGGAAAAGCTTGCGCAATCTCTGGCATTATGGGAAGGCCGTAGAAACGATGTGGAAACGCTGAAAAGCATCTCCAGTCTCCAGCTCGAAAAAATCAGAAAAGAAACCGAAACTCTTGCACAGGCAGTACAGAAAATCCCCAGTCTGTTTTTTAAAAGCCATGGCCGGAATCTGCTACTCGCCATGCTTGCCTTTGCCTTTGCCGTATTTTCATTTTACAGGTTTTTCCATTTTGTCAGGAAGCACAGTCCTCTACATAAAGATGAGAGATCCCTTTACTCAAGGGTTTTTGATCTGGGTTATGCCGTCATTGCCGGTTTATTGAGTCTCATTCTTGTTCTTGGTGTCCTTTACTTTTGCAGCGACTGGGTTCTTCTTTCCATTGCCATCCTTTTCATTATTGGCATTGCATGGACATCCAAAGAATCCGTTCCAAGAGTTTGGAACCAGGGGAGACTAATTCTTAACCTGGGACCCGTGCGAGAAGGCGAACTGGTGGTTTATAACGGAATTCCTTACAAAGTCGCATCAATCAACATGTACACCTTATTATATAACCCAGCCATTCCAAGCGCCAGAATAAGGCTTCCAATTACCGATCTCGAAGCGATGAGATCCCGTCCGGTGGATAAAAATGAACCCTGGTTCCCATCCCAGGTGGGGGACTGGGTTCTTATTGAAGGTGATACTGAACGTGTGGGTCAGATTATTGCCCAGACCCCTGAAACAGTCTTGATTGAATTCATTGGTGGTGCCAGATTGTCGATAAGTTCAAGCAATTATATCTCTTCTGCTCCGATGAATCTTTCCTCAGGTTTTCGCATCCGTTTATTGTTTAACCTTGATTACAATCTTCAGGCTCAGATCACCAGAGATATTCCGCCTGTTGTTAAAGAAGCTGTTGAAGAAGAACTCAAAAGAGAAGAATTTGCGGACAGACTCCGGGGGCTCGGCGTGGATTTCAAACAGGCAGCCAGCTCTTCCCTGGATATCGAAATATCAGCAGATTTCAGTGGAGATGCTGCAAGTAACTATGTCCATATCAAACGAATCATACAAAGAGCCTGCGTGGATGTCTGCACAGAAAAACAGTGGACGATTCCGTTTAATCAGATGACCGTGCATATGGCTGATAAGCATTCATGATTCATTGAAAAATAAAAGAAGGGTATATTTATTTGTCAGCAGACAGGCAAGTTGTCCTTGTGGATTGAATGATTTACGTCTTTGTATCTTTCTGATATTAAAATGGATAAATTAATTCGTATTTTTTGGGCTTGACACTGGGTTATGGCTTTTGCTATTCGTACTGGGAATGAATGAGTATTCATACCTAACCCATGAAAATACAGGCCCGGCGAAAATGAAGTCCGAAAAATATCATATTATCCTTGATGCGGCGATCAAAGTGTTCGCCGAACATGGCTATTTCCAGAGCACGGTTGCCCAGATTGCAAGAAAAGCAGGTGTCGCGGATGGGACCATCTATCTTTATTTTGAAAATAAAGAAGATATTCTGCTCCAGTTTTTTTCATACAAAACACGCCAGATATTCGATCAATTCCAGAAAGAGGTTGCCAACGTCGACAGTGCTGAGGATAAGCTCAGAAACCTTGTGCGCAGCCACCTCAAAGAGTTTCAGGAAAACATGGAAATGGCCATAGTATTTCAGGCTGAAACACGGCAGATACAACAATCAGACGCCATTAAAATTCATATTCGCGATATTTCAAGAAAATACAGGGAACTTGTGGGTGAGATCGTCGAGGAAGGCCAGCGGGAAGGGTGTATGCGAAAAGATCTCTACATAGGGCTCGTCAAAACCTATATCACCGGAGCAGTGGAAGAAGTGATCAATTCATGGGTTCAGGCCAACGGGAAGTATGATCTGGTATCCATGGCAGACCCGCTCGTCGATTTGTACCTCAAAGGAATTGGCATACAAGTATCCGCTTGAAATCATGCTTGGCGGATTTTTTTATAAGGGACTGTTCTTATATATCAAAAACAACGGGGTTATTGAACAAGCAAGGAGAATGAAATCATGGCGCAACTCATAGCAGACAGACGGGACATCGACTTTGTTCTTCATGAACAGCTGAATGTTGAAGAACTCAGCAAACATGAAAAATTCGAAGCGTTCAACAGGAAAACAGTGGATATGGTGGTTTCCGAAGCAAGAAACCTTGCTGTGAAAGAAATGCTTCCCACCTGGAAAGAAGGGGATGAAGTGGGATGTACGTTCAATGCAGGCCAGGTTATTATTCCCGAATCATTCCATAAGCTATTCGGCCTTTTTAACGACGGCGAATGGCTGGCCATGAACGAAGACCCCGAGTGGGGAGGACAGGGAATGCCTCGATCCGTTTCTTCTGCTGCCTCCGAGTTTTTTAACGGAGCCAACTACCCGTTTATGATGTACCCCGGTCTTACCCACGGAGCCGGTAAGCTTGTTGAAGAGTTTGGAACCCCCGAGCAGAAGAAAGTCTTTCTGAAAAACCTTTACACCGGTAAATGGACAGGGACCATGCTTCTTACAGAAGCCTGCGCAGGTTCAGATGTTGGTGCTCTTGAAACAACAGCGAAAAAGAATGCTGACGGGACATATTCCATCAGCGGGTCAAAAATTTTCATCTCCGGTGGTGAGCACGATATGGCTGAGAACATCATCCATCCCGTACTTGCCCGAATTGAAGGCGCACCCGCAGGAACAAAGGGAATCACCCTGTTTCTCGTTCCCAAATACCGTGTGAATGCTGACGGCAGTCTGGGTGCATTCAACGATGTGGTATGTACCGGTATTGAACATAAAATGGGTATTCACGGTAATGCTACCTGCTCCCTGACTCTGGGCGGGAAAGGCGAATGTATCGGAACTCTTCTCGGTGAAGAGAACAAAGGGATGAAGGCGATGTTCGTCATGATGAACGAAGCCCGTCTCCTCGTGGGAATGCAGGGTTTTTCATGCGCCACAACAGCTTATATGTATGCAGTTAATTACGCCAAAGAAAGAGTGCAGGGTCCGAACCTCATGAAACCCGCAGGCGGAGGCGTTGCCATTATTCAGCATCCCGATGTGCGCCGTCAGCTTCTCATTATGAAATCTTATGTTGAAGCCATGAGAAGTCTTCTTTATTTTATCGGATATTGCAATGACGTGATCGCGGTATCTGATGACGCGGCTGTTAAGGAGAAATATCAGGGTTTTATCGAAATTCTGACTCCGGTTGCCAAAGGTTATGTGACAGACAGGGCATTTGATGTATGTAACCACGCCATCCAGGTTTACGGCGGATACGGTTTCATCGAAGAATACCCTGTGGCCCAGCTCATGAGAGACTGCCGGATCACCATGATCTACGAAGGCACAAACGGTATTCAGGCCATGGACCTTCTGGGACGCAAGCTCGGAATGAACAAGGGCAAGGTGTTCATGGAGCTTATGGGTGAAATTCAGAAAGCCATCAAAGAATCAAAAGCTCATGCCATTCTTGCTCCTTTCGCAGCTCAAGTGGAAGCCGCACTCAATAAACTTGGTGAAACAGCCATGCATATGGGCAAAACAGCCATGAGTGACAAAGTGCTGAACGCTTTCGCTTTCGCCCATCCGTTCCTTGAAGCGACCGGAGATGTGGTTATGGCCTGGATGCTCTTGTGGAGAGCGACCATCGCCGCCTCAAAACTTGAAGGAGCAAAGAAAAAGGATGTTCCGTTCTACGAAGGGCAGTTGAAGAGTCTGGAATTCTTCACTTGCAACGTTCTTCCTGTGACGTTTGGAAAAATGGAAGTCATCAAAGCGACAAACGGTGCTATTGTAGATATTTCTGAAGAATCATTCATAGGTTAAGTATTGAAAACAAGGGGGTTTTATGCCCCCTTTATCAGTTGAAAAAAACATGGATCTAAACATAATTCATATGAGCGCCGCCCGGTTGGAAAACACCGGTCGGCGTTTGATGTTGAGTGTGAGCTTTTGGTTAAATTATTATAAATTAAAGCAAGTTATGTTTATGTTTTCATGTGATCCAGTTAACCCCTCACTGCTGCTTCGGGGTCAAGGGATTTACTTGAAATAAAATTTGACATGCGTAAAAACGAGGACTTTTTTCTTGACGAATCATGCGCAGTCATTTAAATATGAGGGATTATTCATTTCAGGCCATGGAGAAAAGTAGCGCTTGTTAGCGTGCTATGTATTAATAATCTAATATGGGAGAGGTAAATCGAATCATGGAACATTTAATTTCACCGGCTCATTACAAATTTCTGGGGTTCTTCCCGGGGGCAATCCTGTCGTTTTTGTATGTGGTTGTCGGCGTAGGTCTTTTCGCTTACATCATGGCGAAACGTGTTGCTCCGCTTGTTTTGGCCAAACCTGACAACAGTCGTTTCAGCGACATTCCTGCACGGATCGTGAATCTTCTGACCATCTGGCTTGGCCAGATCCGTCAGCCACGTTACATGGTTGCAGGCGTTCTTCATATCGCCATCTTTTTCGGCTTTTTGACACTGGGCATCAGAACCTGTTCGCTGGTTGTCATTGGTATGTTTCCGGATTTTGCTCTTCCCGGATTTGCTACAGATCAGCCCATCGGATTTTTGTACAACATTGCAAAAGACATTATGGCCACAGTGGTTCTCGTTGCCTGCGCCATTGCCGCCTACCGTCGCGGTATTGTCAGACCGGCTCGTTATGCCGTTCCGGAAAAATACGGTCATGATCATACAGCTGAAGCTGTATTCGTTCTTGCCATCATCATGGGGCTTATGGTCACCGAAAGCCTTTTCGAGGCAGCTGCTGTAGCAGCAGGTGAGCCTGCTTTCCTTATGCCGTTGACCCTGGTCTGGATTTTGGCAAAAATCCTTCCGACCGGCTCCCATGGATTTCTTCAGTTCCTTCACATTACGGCCTATTATGCCCACAACACCCTGTTCTTCTTTTTCCTGAACTTTTTGCCCATGGGCAAACATTTCCACGTCATCACCTCTTTCTTCAACGTGCTTTTCATGAGAGTCAGACGCGGAAACATCAAACCCGTTGTTTACGGCATCACTGCCGAAGGTCTTGATGAACTCGAATCCCTCGGTGTTAAACGCCTTGAAGACTTCACCTGGAAACACATGCTGGATTTCTATTCATGTGCCGATTGCGGACGCTGCTCAGATCAGTGCCCGGCCAACTTGGTTGGACGTCCTCTTTCACCCCGTTTCATCACCATCAAAGCCCGCGACCTGATGTTCAAGAAATACTCCTGGAGAAATGATTTCCAGTATGGAAAAGAACCTCTCATCGGAAGTATTTACACAGCGGATGAAATCTGGTCATGTACCACATGCGGTGCCTGCGAACAGGAATGCCCCATCGGAATTGAGTATATTGACAAAATTGTTGACCTCAGACGCGGTCTTGTTGATGACGGTGAAGTTCCACAGACTCTCCAGAAACCCCTCCAGGCCCTCAGCAAACGTGGTAACCCCTGGGGTAAAGTTGAAAAGAAACGTGCAGACTGGGCCCGTGATAAAGAATTCGCAGCAGAATGTGAAGTCAAAATCATGGAAAACGGTGACACCGGTGAAACCCTTTACTTCGTTGACAGTATCACTTCCTATGACGACCGCATGGTGAGCATCGCCAAATCAAGTGCGAAGATCCTTGAGGCCTGCGGTGAAGACTTCTTCGTCATCGGTAAAGATGAAAAAGACAGCGGTAACGAAGTGGTCCGATTCGGTGAAGAAATGCTGTACCAGGAATTGAAGAATCACAACATGGAGATCATCAAGGAATCAGGTGCAAAACGCATCGTTACTTCTGACCCACATGCGTATAACGCCCTGAAAAATGATTATCAGGTGGATATTCCTGTTGAACACATCAGTGAAACCATCATGAAGAACATCAAATCAGGTAAAATCAAACTTAAACCCGTAGAAGATCCTACACGGGTTTACACATACCATGACCCCTGCTATCTGGGTCGTCACAACGCTATTTACGATGATCCCCGCGATGCCATCAAAGCGATCCCCGGCATCCAGACTGTTGAAATGGCAAAAAATCGTGACCGGTCTCTGTGCTGTAGCGGTGGTGGTCTTATGCTGTTCTATGAACCGCATGAAGAAGAAAGAATGGCTGTTATCCGTGTGAAAATGGCTGCTGAAGCTGGAGCCAATGTCATCGTATGCGCCTGTCCTTTCTGTATGGTTAACATGGAAGACGCTATTAAAGTTGCAGGTCTTGACGATCAGCTCGTAGCCATAGAGCTCACAGAGTTGATTACACAGCATCTGGAATAGTGAATAGAAACTTGCGACCGGGAGCGTCCACTTCCGGTCGATTATTATGGTTATTGCATGACGGATATACCGGCTTGTCAATTCAGTTTTAATAACTTATTGGGAGGAATATCATGGAAATCTTGGTATGCGTTAAAAGAGTTCCCGACTCCGCTGAAAACGAAATCGTGATGAACAGCGCAGGGAATGACATCGAACGAGATGATCTCGTTTATTCAGTGAACGAGTGGGACAACTATGCAGTTGAAGAAGCCATTCAGATTGTTGAAAAAGTAGGCGGAACAGTTACTGTTGTAACAGTGGGTGATGCGGATGCGGATGAAATCCTCAGACGTGAAATGGCCATGGGCGCTGAAAAAGGTCTTCTCTTGAAAGATGATGCTTTTGAAGGCTCCGATTGCAAAGGCATTGCATCCATTCTTAAGGGTGCTGTAGAAAAAGGCAAATACGACCTCGTTCTTACCGGTGCTCAGGCAGATGAAGGCGCAGGCGCTGTTGGTGGTATGCTTGCAGCTATGCTCGACCTTCCCTATGCTTCTCTTGTAAACAAAATCGAACTTGGCGACGGAAAACTCACCATCGGTCGTGAAATCGAAGGCGGAAACAGAGAAATGAACGAAATTTCTCTTCCTTGCGTTCTTTCTATTCAGACTGGTATCAACGAACCCCGTTACGTAGGTATCCGTGGTATCCGTAAAGTATCCGGCGTTGAAATTCCTGAAATGGGTGCAGGCGACCTTGGCGTTGACGCTGGATCAGTTGGCGCAGCCGGAGCAAAAGTAAAGAAAGTTGATTACTTTGTTCCTGCTAAAGGCGAAGGTGCTGAAATGCTTGAAGGAAGCACTGAAGAAATCATTGATAAACTCATTGAAATCCTTAAAGCAAATGGAGGGTTATAATAATGGCACAAGTATTTGCTTATTTGAATCATAAAAACGGTGTTCTCGACGATTCAGCCATGGAGCTGATCAACGCTGCCAAAGCGATTTCAAGTGAACCAGCAACCGCTATTGTTTGCGGTTCAGGAATCGACGCTGTTGCAACAGCAGCCGCAGCTATTTTCCCCAAGGTCACCAAAGTTGACAATGCAGCTCTTGCTTATCCTAACGCAGAAGTTGTGAGAAAAGCCCTTGTGAATGTGATTCCTGCCGGTTCAGTGGTTCTTTTCGCCCACAACACCTTCAGCATGGACTGCGCGCCTGGTCTTTCAGTTAAACTTAACGCTTCTTTCGTAGCAGACATCGTGGGTATCGACGGTGTTGAGGGAAGCGCTCTTAAAGCAGTACGTCAGGAATTCGGTGGCGTTGTATCAACTCACGTGAGCGTAGATATGGCAGCAGGCGCTGTAGTTGCAGTTCGTCC
>Ga0208371_1000367_pt1 | contig 11118 bp, 7 predicted proteins | sample SubbioCR12Aug_1A_FD_184827 | JGI IMG/M metagenome (GOLD analysis project Ga0208371, IMG submission 184827) | Serpentinite rock and fluid subsurface biosphere microbial communities from McLaughlin Reserve, California, USA - CR12Aug_1A (SPAdes) | ecosystem: Environmental > Terrestrial > Deep... | reverse complement strand
TCTGGGAAAAAAAGATCTTACCCTGTCAAGAAAAGCGGCGGAATGCATCCAATCACTTGTCCATCCCCTACAACACGATCTGGAACAGGCCATCAAGGAAGGCCATATAAGGGAAGTGGACGCGGAGCTGTGCGCCTATCTTCTTTTAGGGATCAATGAGACGTTCGGATACCTTCTTCTCATGGACCCCCAGTATTCGGTGGAAAAAGGATTTGCCGGAATCGAAGATTTCATCACACATGCCCTTGCACGGAGACACAGAATACCGGCGAAAGAAGGCATTGCCCAGATCACCGACACGTCAGGTCATGTTATCGGGCTCAAAGAACTCCGGTTCAACGGAAACAATTATCTTGAAGGCCGATATCTTGAAGGAACGCTTCAGGTGCCTGTGAGTGATATTGAGTCCATAGAAATCCACCACATGAATGACACACTCATGGCAGATGTGACACATAAAAAAACGGGCAAAATCAAGCTTGCCCTTTTGACTGAAACAGAAATCTCAGGCCGGACGCCTTTCGGGGTGTTTTCCATCTCCGCCTTGAAACTTAAACATATCGGTATCTTTGAGCTTGATAACGTCTCCCATATGGGATAGGGGAAATAGACCAAATTTAATGAAGTCATTTTTTCCATTGCCCAGTCCCAGGGAGTATCTATGCGATTCAGGTTTTCAACGGCTTTGTTCATTCTGTTTCTGTTATTCTTCGCAATACAGCTTCAAGCTGAAACGTTTTACTATTCATCCGACGGAAAACCCTTAAAAACAGACAGCCCGATCAAGGCCAATCAGCCAAAAGATCCCGCAGAGGATGCTTCAGCAGGCAACAAAGCACTCACTCCCCTTGAAAAACTGAACAAAGAAGCGGAAGAAGCCGCAGCATCCGGATTTTCAGTGGGTCAGACCGTCAAAGTCGTAAACGGTATCATTTTCAAATTGCACAAAGAACCGGAAACAGGGAAATACACATTCAAGCTCTATCGCGTAGTCAAGAAACCGGTTGCTCCGTTGACACCGGAAAAAAAAGTTGAAACCTCCGTTCCCCCTGTCCCCAGCACAATCGATTCAGCAGAGCCTGTCAAACTCCGGAACAATATAAAACAAGAAGACACCAAACCTCCTGTTGAGCCGGAGAAAAAACCGGAAGAACAAGAGGAAAAGGATGAAGAAAAAACCGAATCAAAAAGCACGTGGCTCTGGAGTTCCAGAAATAATGAATCACCTGAGTCCCATGATATTCTTAGCGGAAATGTCGGAGCTGGAATTTTTGCCGTGGAGGCCCGGCACAGCTTTCTGAACCGAAAAACGGTGCTCAAAAAAAGAACGGTGACCACCGAATATAATGTGGAAGATGATGCCAACGGCGTTGGAATGAAAGACCTGTTCTCAACCGACATGCATGAAGACAGCCTGTTCATCCGATACGGAATCACAAACAGTGTGGAGGTATTTCTAAAGGGCTCCATGTTTTACCAGTCCCTCTCGGAATCAGGAGAAATGGAACCGGGTTACGGTGCCGGTTTCCGGGTGATTATAGACGAATACCCCCTCGCTGACGATTCATCGTTATATCTTGACTTGAGCGGAGCGTACACCGCAGGCAAAGTCAAAGGCGAATTCACCGACACCTACGGCAGTGTTTTTAAGAAAGCATCGGACTTCACCGAAATGGAAATTGGCATAGGCGGGAGATGGGTCTTAGGCCGACTTTCTGCTTACGGGACGTTTGCCTACGTGAGCTATTCTGAAGACACGGTTAAAACCCAGGTTATAGAAGCACCCGATGTCTTCATCCTCAGCGACGACATGGAACAGCAGGGCAACATGGTGGTATACGGAGGCATTGACTGGCGTCTGACAAATCATATCAATGCCTACCTCGAATACCATGCGTTAAACAGACAAGGTCCTGTGGCTGGAATGGTCTACAGATTTTAATCAGATCATGCCAACAGGGATGGAAACTCCGTTTTCACCAAGAGGCAGAGACTGTTCTGAAAGGCATATCACACACCCCATGGCAATCGGCATGTTTAACTTTTCAAGCACCTGAAAATGCCGGACAGCTTTTTTGTCAGGCGATGCCGTTTTTTTAAATTCAACGGGATATATCGTTCCATCCGTTACTATCAGGAGATCTATCTCTTTTTGATCTCTATCACGATAGTAATAAAAAGGGGCTCTCCGACCATTATGCCACCAGCTTTTCAGAAGCTCTCCCACGATCCACGTTTCGAGGATGGCTCCTGACATGGCTCCTGCTTCCAGAGTTTCAGGGCTTGACCATTCCGTCAGATAGGCGCAAAGCCCCGTGTCCAGAAAGTAGAGTTTCGGTGTTTTCACAAGTCTCTTGGTCGTGTTGCTGTAATACGGTTCAAGCAGATATATCATTCCTGATGTTTGAAGTATGGACATCCAGCTCTTTGCTGTATTCGGAGCCACATCCGCATCCCGTGCAAGTTCCGCCAGGTTCATGATCTGACCCGAACGTGCTGCCGAAGCCCGCAGAAAACGCAAAAAAGACATCTCATCTCCAACCTTTGCAAGATCACGGATATCACGTTGCAGATATGTCTGAACATAGGAACTGTAGAAAAGATCTCTGTCCATGCTCTCAGAAATGGACATAGATGGAAATGAGCCCCGCCAGATCATCCGGTAAAGATCGTTCAGTAAAAGGGGTCTGCCTGATTTTGCATATTCATTGATTACTTCGATCTGGGGCAGAAATGGTTTGGACGCATCCCCTATTTCAAGACATTCCTGTCTTGAAAACCCCAGAAGTTGAACAATACCAACCCTACCGGCAAGAGATTCAGAAACACCTTTCATCAGATGAAACTGCTGAGAGCCTGTGAGCCAGAATAAACCTGGCTGCTGAATTCTATCCACTTCCATTTTGATATAAGAAATGAGTTCAGGAGCATACTGAATCTCATCAATCAGAACCGGTGGAGGGAAACGCTGTATGAACAGAGCAGGATCTTCTTTTGCAAGGGCCAGAATCAGCGGGTCATCCAGAGTAATATACGTTCTGTCCTGGTTTGCGATATGTTTCAGGAACGTGGTTTTCCCCACTTGCCTTGCTCCAGTCACAAGCATAACCGGAAACTGGGCTGACGCTTTTCTAAAATAATTTTCGAGGGTTCTGTTAATATACATTATTTTTTCGTCCATTATGCATTTAAATTGCATTATAGACGATCATTTAATTATTAGCAAGGTCCAAGAGGTTTTTCACCAGAGCAAAGAAAAAGCATAGGGAGGCGTAAGCCTCTCTATGCTTTTTTTGTGTTATCCAATTGCCTTTTCGTACAGTCTGTTCACTTCTTCCCAGTTGATGACCTCAAAAAACGCTTTGACGTAATCGGCGCGTCTGTTCTGGTATTTCAGGTAATAGGCGTGCTCCCATACGTCGAGGCCCAGAATGGGTGTCTGGCCAAGGCTCACCGGGTTGTCCTGATTGGCCGTGGACAGTATGTCAAGCTCCCCGCCTTTCACCGTAAGCCAGGCCCATCCGCTTCCGAAACGGGTGAGTGCTGCCTGGGTGAAAAGGGTTTTAAAACCGTCGATGCCACCATACTTCTTGATGACAGCCTCCACGGCTTTTCCTTTCAGCGGCACTTCCTTTTTAAGGAGCCGCCAGAAAAGGGAATGGTTAAGGTGCCCGCCGCCATGATTTCTCACAACGGTTCGAATATCCTCCGGCACGGCGTCAAGGTTTACAAGCAGGTCATTCACCTCTTTTTCCTTGAGGGCCGGATGCTTTTCAAGGGCGTCGTTCAATGTGTTTATATAAGCCTGGTGATGCTTTGTATGGTGGATTTCCATGGTCGCTGCATCGATAAACGGTTCAAGTGCATCGTATGCGTATTCAAGTTTTGGAAGAGTATGTGCCATATGTCACCCCCTGTTGTTAGGGTTGATTTTTATAATATATTAAACATGTGTTCCTCTGACACAAATTAAGATATAAAAAGTTAGTGTCAACTAAATTTATTTGAAATTCATATTTTCTCATAAGTGCAGGCCACCGTACGGGCGAATCTTGTATTCGCCCTTGCGTAGCCTGCCATGATGCTCGCCCCGATTAATCAGGTTTAAAGAATTTGGGTGACAGAAAGGATGATGGAAAACAAGACGGATGTGTAGAGAACTTAGAACTCAAACATTGCAAACAGGGCGAATACAAGATTCGCCCATACACGAGCGGGGCTGAATTTCCTTTACACCCTCAACTGACTTGCCTTAAAAAACGTTCTTCAATAAAATCACAAATCCCCAGAGCATCATTGATGTCGTACACAGGCACATCCATATCAAGGGGTTCGTCGGAAGCAACGGCAAGAAGGGATTTGTCGTACGAATCACCACGACAGAGAAGGGTGTCGCTTCTCTCTTTCCGGTGGACTTCGATTTTGGGGAAGGTATTGCCTTTAAAACCTTCGGTGAGAACAAGATCCACATCCGTGAAATAATGATTCACAATCTCCAGCACATCGGGCTCTTCACTTTGCTGGTTCATCTTCACCATGGCGAGTTTTTCTTTTGATGTAATCACCATGGTGTCGGCTCCTGCCTGGGTCAGCCGCCAGGAATCCTTGTTCTTGTGATCAATGTCAAAGCGGTGGGCGTCATGTTTCAAGGCTCCCACCCGGTAGCCCCTAATTTTTAGTTCGGCGATAAGTTTTTCAAGAAGGGTGGTTTTGCCTGTGCCGCTTTTGGCAACAATCGATACGATCACTCGGTTTTTCATCAGCTGTTCTCCTTGACCGTCTGGTACTGTTCAGGTGTGTTGACATTCAAAAGGGCGTGTTCCCAGCCTTCGGGCAGTTCTTCATAAGGGGCATAACGAACCCGGACATGGGGATAGAAATCGTTGATTTTGTATATATTTTTATCCAGCAGTTCTTTCATGTAAGAGAGGCATGTTTTCCGGTATACGGCAAAAAGGGGTTCGTAGCCTCCGGGTGTTTTCGGAACAACCACATCGCAACCTTCACGCTGATCCAGAAGAAACCGGGCAATCTGCACATCCGGAAAAGGCATGTCACAGGCTGAAACCATAATCCACTCTGTACCCGCCTCTTTAAGACCCGTGTAAAGCCCCCCCAGTGCGCTTCCGGGATAAATATCTTGATAGCAGGGCACATCAGGCTTGGTTAAATCCGGGCGGTCACCGGCTATGATGATCCGCTTGAACAACTCTCGCATCATACGGAGTGTCCGCTCGAACATGGTAAGCCCTGAAACATCGAGCATTGCTTTGTCACGTCCCATACGCGAACTCCGCCCGCCCGCAAGAATCACTCCGCATACATCATCCATGGGTTCTTCATCCATCGCTTCTTAACTCCCCGGTAGGCAGAATAATAGCGTTATAACAAATTCCATGCCGTAATCACCTGTCCCTGCTCCATACCATCCATCCCTTCAGAAACAGCTACCACCGCCTGGGCCATGGCCATGGAACGAAGTCGGCTGTCCAGTTCCAGAGGCATGAACACCGGATAATCATCACCAGCTTCCAGTGTTCCAAAGATAAACTGGGTCCAGTTTTTATCCCTGACAGCAATCCTTTTTCCTATTCTGACATGAATAGCCGGAAGAGCATGCCCTGTTCCGCCACCAAGCTTCACAAGGCCCGGCAGGGCAATGGCAAGAAAAGCCAGAAGATTGGACGGCGGCCCGCCCGGAAGAACAAACACCGGCTTTCCTTTGAGCAGGCCAAAACCCACAGCTTTGCCCGGACCGATCCGAATCCTGTGAAAATACTGTGTCCAGCTCAGTTGCTCCAGCATGGCCGCAACCAGATCACGGTCCCCTTTCCAGGCTCCGCCGCTGGTGATCAGTGCGTCATTATTGTCCATGGCATGAACGATCTTTTCCTTGATAAGATCAGGGTTGTCCGAAACTTGCTCCATGGTCACCGTCATACCGAAACGCCTGCACCAGGCATTCAATGTGGCCAGATTGCTGGCGTAGAGTTTCCCTTCGGGCAAGGGTTTTCCCGGCATCACCACCTCATCACCCGTTGCGATCATGGCGACTCTCGGACGTCTGAACACAGAAACGTCACTGTGACCGGCCGCAGCAAGAATGCCGATCAGACCGGGACTCAGCCGTGTGCCTTTCTTCACCATGCATTCACCGACGGCCACATCCTTTCCTTTTGAAAAAATGTTCCGGCCCGGTTCGGAATGGTTCATCACAATCACTTTGTCGCCGTCAACCTCAGTGAACTCATCAGAAACCACAGCATCTGCTCCCTGGGGAATTTTGCCGCCGGTAAGAATCCTCACGGCACACATGTTCCTCATGGCACCTTCAAATGGAATTCCCGCAGCTGCCGAACCCAGAAACTGGAGCGTCACAGGATTCTCTATTGATGCATGTTCGATGTCTTTAGAACAGATGGCAAAACCGTCTTTGAGAGAAGCATCAACCGATGGAGAATCCACCAGAGCATAAAGGTCACTAGCCGCCACCCTGTCCTGGCATTCCGAAAGATTAACGGTTTCCGTATCAAGACTTGTGATGTTACCGAGCGTTAGAGCAAGGGCTTCCGAATATCCGATGAATTCACGGGTCATATTTTTGTCTCCATTTTTTATCTGAAAACCATAGCGTTTAAGATCATGAAGGTCAACGGCCATTAAGCGTCCAGCCCATGATTGTCATGGTTTCCAACTCCATGTTCAAATCACTTCACCAAATCACTTCTATAGAAAATATATATGGATTTGACCTTTGAAAGCCCCGGTGTTATACGATTTCAATTTAAACAACCCCTATAAACAAAAAAGGTAGAACCCATGGCGGAGCTATCCCTTATCGACGAATTCAAAACATATTGGCGCCGTTACGTATACAACGGCAATGCCATTTATATTTCAAAGGAAGACGCCAACTGGTTTATCCCCAGCTCCGCAGGAGACAAAGTCCTGTCATCACTGGAAACTACGGGCGGTTTATCTCTTGATCCTGCCACACGCCTTTTCCTGTCCGGCCTTCCTGCAAGACGATCCGAGTCCTATCAGGGAAAAAACCATATCATCCATTCCGTGGGGCTTTCCGAACTCTGGTTCCATATCACTAACCGCTGCAACCTTGCCTGCACCCATTGCCTTTTTTCTTCGTCGCCTGCTGATGATCAGGAACTTTCGAGCCAGCAGATTCTGGCCATAGCTGAAGAAGCGTACAACTCAGGATGCAGACTATTTGCCCTCACAGGCGGAGAACCCCTGGTCCACCCGGAGATTGACAAGATTGTCACAGCCCTTCTTGCAAAGCCCGGAAGCCATGTGGCCATGCTCACCAACGGCATGGCGATTGTACCGTTCATCGAGCGTCTCAACCCTGACCCGGATTTTTTCCATATACAGATCAGCGTGGACGGCCTGGAGACGAATCACGATCATATCCGTTCAAAAGGCAGCTTCAAGAAGCTTTCGGCGAACCTGTTAGAACTCAAAGAACGGTCCTTTCCCTTCACCCTTTCCATGTGTGTTACCCGGGAAAATGTGGCCGACATGACCGGTTTGGTTGATCTTGCAGCAGAAACCGGAGCTTCAAATGTCCATTTCATGTGGTATTTCATCCGTGGACGCGGCCAGAAACACCTTGAACCGGATATGGATGCGGTGTTCGAAAACATGCTGCTGGCCGCAGAAAAGGCAGAAACAAAAAACATCACCATCGACAACCTGGAATCATTGAAAACCCAGGTTTTTGCCCCGCCAGGAACGATCCATGACGGATCATCGGCAGGCTGGGAGTCCATCGCCATAGGATCTGACGGCAGAATTTACCCGTCAGCGGCTCTTGTGGGAACGCCCGAACTTGCGAGCGATTTGATAGACGGACTCATCGCCGCCTTTCAGCAAAGCCCTGTGCTGAGAACCATCCGTTCGCAAAGTATCGTCAACCATTCGTCGGATTTCCGTTTTATTCTGGGGGGCGGCGATCTGGATCACAGTTATGTTCACAATGGGACATTCATGGGCGATGATCCGTACAGGATTCTTCATGAGCGCCTGGTGCTGTGGATGATTGCCAAAGAAGCTGTAGCAGCCGGTCGATCAGAAAATAAACCCGGCGTGATCCTCCAGATGGGCGACATACTGGAAAGCTGTGGGGCCCATGGAGACACAGCTTTTGTTCACAGCAACTGCCTTCTGGCCACATCCCAGAATGACAGCCTGACCACCATCAAGAACTTTTACTCGTCCGCTGTTGGGGATACAAACAAAGACATATTAAATCCGGTCTGTTACGAGCCATCATTCCTTGATCACATCCCCGAAGCTTACCGTTTCAGGGGTTACGGCTGCGGAAGTCCTGTTCTTGATGCGGCTATCACTGAAGGTGAACATGTGGTGGACCTTGGCAGCGGAAGCGGGGTTGAATGTTTCATCGCGGCAAAACTCTGCGGCAAAACAGGTTCCGTCACCGGTGTGGACATGCTGGACCCCATGCTGGCCTTAGCTGAAAAGGCCAGAGTAGATGTTGAAAAAAACCTGGGCTACAGCAATATCACCTTCAAAAAAGGATACCTTGAACATCTACCCTTAAGCGATGGTTCTGCGGACACGGTGATCTCCAACTGCGTGATGAACCTTTCCGTAAACAAGATCAAAGCCTACGCCGAAATCTTCCGTGTGCTGCGTCCAGGCGGGCGGCTGGTGATCTCCGATGTGGTGTGCGAAACAGAACCCGGTCCATCCATAAGGAACAACGAAACCCTCAAAGGAGAATGCATTGCCGGAGCCCTTACTGAAACACGATTGATGAGCCTTCTCCATATGACGGGCTTTTCCTCCGTCACCCTGATCAAACGTTTTCCATATAGAAATGTGGGCTGTCACGATTTTTTCTCCCTGACATACAGGGCCGTTAAACCATTGCCCTCAACTCTGGTAAAAGCCATGTACCGTGGCCCCCTGCCCTATCTCACCACCCATGACGGCACCGTCCTCCCCCGTGGGGCAGTGACTGAAATTGGAGCACACGACGCTGAAAATCTGGGGGATCAGATTTTCATCATTGATAACAGCGGCTTTGTCCAGAACATCCAGGCTGAAAACGCCTGTGCCTGCTATCGTCCACCGGAACAGGTGGATGATAAAAAAACCGATGATGAAACCGTGAAACACGCCATGGGTTGCATGGCTTGCGGTTCTCCACTGACTTACAGCTCTGAAGAACGTTCAACCCAATGCCATTACTGCAACCAGGAATTCATAACCGGTACCACCTGTGAAGCCGGTCATTTTGTCTGTGACCAGTGTCACGCCAAAGACGGCCTTTCCATAATCCGGCACATCTGCGTTCAGTCCGGCGAAACAGACATGCTGCGCCTGTTCGAACAGCTCAGACGCCACCCGGCCATCCCCATGCACGGTCCTGAATACCACGCCATGATTCCCGGCATCATCCTTTGCTGTTATCGAAATATGGGAGGCGACATCACCGATGAAGTCATTCTCTCAGGCATAACAAGGGGAAGCACTGTGGCAGGCGGTTTTTGCGGATTTATGGGCATCTGCGGTGCAGCTGTGGGCGCGGGCGTGGCTTTCAGTTTGATTCTTCAGGCCAACCCTGTGAAAGCAAAAGAACGGCACTCCGTTCAAAGCATCACCCAGCAGATTTTAAAGGAAATTGCCGATCTGACAGCTGCCCGATGCTGTCAGCGCGACGGTTATATCGCATTGAAAAAAGCGGCAGAATTATCGAAAGAGGTCATTTCTGTGGCTCTTAAAGCGGATTATTCCCTGGTGTGCCGCCAGCGGTACAAAAACAAGGAATGTCCCGGAAAGATCTGCCCGTTGTTTGCGAGAGATGAGACGAAAAGTATGTTTGTTGTAATTTAAAGGGTGTCCGGTCATCTTTAATCAATCAGAATCATGCTTCCATGATAAAAAAACGATTTATTACAATTGTTATAAAATAACTGAATGATCATAAGGAGTTGACAACATGTTCACTGAAATAATAAAGGGATTGGGCCGGACGGGGAAGAAGGGGAAGGCCTAAAGAAAAGCTGTACAACACACGTTAATGCTCCTTACGTATGCTGGGACTCTTAAGCGAACCTGATTTCCTCAGTCCATATCTTTGACGTGCCTTTTGAAAATATCAGGGGGATAACGGCTTCAGAGCCGGAATGACAAAAGCTCGTCTTCACAGCCAGATACAATAATTGAAAAATTATAAGTATCTAAGATAGATAAATGTTTTAATCATGGGAGAGGAAATCAATTGGAAAATTTTGACAAAATTCTAAACGTAATTAACAGCTATGTATGGGGAGTGCCCACGCTTGTACTTCTTGTGGGAACCGGTATATGGCTTACTATGATCCTTAAAGGGCTTCAGTTCACTCAGCTTTTTCATTCGCTTCACCTTGCATTCATTAAAAGAGAGGAAAAAACGGACGAAGAGGGAGACATCTCCCATTTCCAGGCTCTTATGACAGCTCTTTCAGCCACTGTCGGAACTGGAAACATAGCAGGTGTCGCCACAGCGATTGCTGCCGGAGGGCCTGGAGCCATGTTCTGGATGTGGGTTACCGGCTTTGTTGGTATGGCCACAAAATACGCTGAGGCTGTTCTTGCCGTTCATTACAGGGAAAAGGACAAAAACGGCAGTATGTGCGGCGGCCCGATGTACTACATAAAAAACGGTCTCGGCTGGAAATGGATGGGGACTCTTTTTGCCGTATTCGCATCTGTTGCCGCCTTCGGAATCGGCAACATGGTTCAGTCCAATTCGGTGGCAGAAGCCGTCAAGGCAACATTCAACGTGCCCACGTGGGCAACAGGGCTTGTCATCATGTTTTTTACCGCCATTGTCATCCTTGGCGGAATAAAAAGCATCGGCCGAGTGACATCCATCCTTGTTCCTGTGATGATCGTTTTCTATGTTGCAGGCTCTATCGCCATACTCATCATTTTTATAGACAAACTTCCTGAAGCCTTTGCTCTCATATTCAGGCAGGCATTCACTCCAACTGCTGCAACAGGAGGTTTTCTCGGTTCTTCTGTGATGCTTGCTGCACGAATGGGCATTGCAAGGGGTGTATTTTCAAATGAATCAGGGCTTGGAAGTGCACC
>Ga0208371_1000366_pt1 | contig 11121 bp, 8 predicted proteins | sample SubbioCR12Aug_1A_FD_184827 | JGI IMG/M metagenome (GOLD analysis project Ga0208371, IMG submission 184827) | Serpentinite rock and fluid subsurface biosphere microbial communities from McLaughlin Reserve, California, USA - CR12Aug_1A (SPAdes) | ecosystem: Environmental > Terrestrial > Deep... | reverse complement strand
TCAAACAGTGACTCTCCCTGTCAGGAGATGGGGTAACGCACGTGGCGAGGGCCTGGCAACATGGATAGGTTAGAGCGTGGAGAGGATATGGTTGGTAATCTGGCGCTGAGCGACCGCTTCCTGGAGCAGCTTGCCTATAATGAAAAGATGGCCGAACTGGGACGGCTGGCAGCAGGGGTCATTCATGAACTCAATACGCCGCTTTCGGTCATTGCCGCAGCTGCCCAGCTGATCCTGCGCGAGGACGGGTTGTCGGAGAGCGTTGTCGAGCTTGTGGAGCGGATCGGCGGCGAGGCCCAGCGGCTCTCCCAGATGAGTCGCGGCATCCTTTCCTTTTCCCGCCAGGATGGCGGGGGAGGGGACGAGGCAGATCTCAACCTCGTCCTGAGCGATGTGGTGCAGATGCTTGCCTACGAGATCCAGAAACGTTCGGTGACGGTCCACGAACATTTCGACCATGATTTTCCGCTCTTGCGCATCGATGCCGGACGTCTCAAGCAGGTCTTCATCAACCTGATCATGAACGCCCTGCAGGCAATGAACAGCGGCGGCTCTCTCACCCTGCAGACGCGCCAGTCCGATGCGGGGAGCTGCGAAGTACATATTGCCGATACCGGATACGGCATTGCCGACAGCGACATCGACCGCATCTTCGAACCGTTTTTCACCACCAAGGGGGCAGGGGAGGGGACCGGACTCGGACTGTTTGTCACCCGCCAGATCATCGCCGCCGAAGGGGGCGAGATCACGGTCGAAAGCCGGGCCGGACACGGCACCTGTTTCATCATCCGTTTTCCCCTGCGCCTTTCCTGACTTTCCGGCTGGCCCGCGGGCGGCCAATCCACTACTTGCTCCACATTCTCTGACCGTGTATATTCAGCATGCGGTCGACCACTTCGGCAACCGCTTACCATCCATGGCAGGCGGTTTTTCTGTCTGCGTTGCCGGGGACGCATCCCACGTGTCTTAGGCAGGGGGAACCATGCAGCAATATCTGGAAGTGGCGGTGGCTGCGGCACTGGCTGCGGGGAGGCTGCAGCGCGAGAGGCTCGGCACTGTCCTGTCCGTGGCGTTCAAGGGGGAGATCGACCTGGTCACCGAGGTGGACAGGGAGAGCGAGGCGCTGATCGTGGGGATGCTGCGGGGGGTGTTCCCCGACACGGATGTCGTCGCCGAGGAGAATGACTACGGGGCGCGGCGGACAAGGCTGGCCTGGATCGTCGATCCACTCGACGGCACCACTAATTTCGCCCACGGCCTCCCCTGGTTCGCCGTCTCCATCGCCCTGGAGGTGGAAGGGGAGATCCGGGTGGGGGTGATCTACCACCCCGCTCTCGACGAGCTGTTCACGGCGGTGCGCGGCAGTGGGGCCTTTCTCAACGGGAGGCGTCTTGCCGTTTCCGACCGCGCCCCGATCAAGAACTCCCTTCTGGCCAGCGGTTTCCCCTATGACCGGACCTGGGAGAACGAGAACAACCTCGACCTCTTCTGTCGCTTCCAGATGGCGACCCGGGGGGTGAGGCGGTTCGGTGCGGCTGCCCTCGATCTCGCCTATGTGGCGGCGGGACGCTACGACGGCTTCTGGGAGTGCAAGCTGAAGCCGTGGGACGTGGCTGCCGGGCGCCTCCTGGTGGAAGAGGCGGGTGGGCGAGTGACAAATCATGCCGGCGAACCCTACTCGGTTTACGACCACCGGATCCTGGCCAGCAACGGCCTGCTCCACGACGAGATGCTCGCCCTGCTCCACGAAAAAAGGGGCTGACGCCCCTTTTCCCTTCCTTCCTACTCTTCTCCGCCGCAGATGTTGATCTCGTAGCTCCCCACCTCTTCGCGGTTGAGGTCCTTTTCGATCACCGTCATGTAACAGCCGCTGCCGGGACTCGGGTAGTAGGTGTATTTCCCCCAATAGAGTTCCGGCATCAGGGGGAGCATGCCGCTTTTGGCCTTGAATGCCACCTCGCGGGCCGCTTCCTCCCGGGCCACCCGGTCAGCGGCATAGTCCGTTTCCGGCATGATTTCGCTTCCCATGTCCGGGAGCGCACCGTTCTCGAAGGCACAGCCGTAGAACGCGAACAGCAGGGCAGGCAACAGCAACAGACCGATTCTGGACATGGGGCACCTCGGTGGGAGAAGGGTCGTTTTGCGGACCAGTATACCACATCGGCGCCGGTTTGACCGGCCGGCACAGGGGTCAGAGAGGTCTCTTCGGTTCACGCCGCTTGCGCGCCATGGCTTCGCGGGCCACCTTCTGCACCCGGTCGAAGTAGTAGTAGACCACCGGGGTGATGTAGAGGGTGAGGAGCTGGGAGACCAGGAGCCCGCCGACGACGGCGAGTCCCAGGGGGCGGCGCGACTCTGCGCCGGCGCCGATCCCCAGCGCGATGGGAAGGGTTCCCATGAGCGCCGCCATGGTGGTCATCATGATGGGACGGAAACGGACGATGGCCCCCTGGTAGATGGCGTCCATCGGGCTTTTCCCGTCGTTGCGCTCTGCCTCCAGGGCAAAGTCGATCATCATGATGGCGTTCTTCTTGACGATGCCGATCAGCATGATGATCCCGACAAAGGAGTAGAGGTTCAAGTCCTTGCCGAAGATGAGCAGGGTGACCAGCGCCCCGAAGCCTGCCGAGGGGAGGCCCGAGAGGATGGTCAGGGGGTGGATGTAGCTCTCGTAGAGGATGCCGAGGACGATGTAGATCACCACGATGGAAAGGATGAGGAGCAGGGCGAGCCCCTTGGTCGATGCCTGGTAGACCTGGGCGGTCCCCTGGAAGCCGGTGGTGATGGAGGCGGGGAGATTGCGCGCCTCTTTCTGGATGGCATTGACCGCGTCGCCGAGGGGAACCCCCGGTTTCAGGTTGAATGAAACGGTCACGGCGGTTATCTGCCCCAGATGGTTCACCGACAGCGGTCCGAGACCCGGTTTCATGGTCCCCAGCGATGCCAGCGGCACCAGCTGGCCGCTGTCGGAGCGGACATAGAGCAGCCCCAGCGCTGCCGGGTCCATCTGGAACCGGGGCTCAAGCTCCATGATCACCTGGTACTGGTTGGTGGGGGAATAGATGGTGGAGACCTGCCGGCTGCCATAGGCGTAGTAGAGGGCGTCCTCGATCTGCTGCGAGGTGATGCCGAGGCTGGCCGCGCGATTCCGGTCGATCTCCATCTCCACCTCGGGATTCTTGATCTGGAGATCGCTGGTCACGTCCTGGATCATGGGAAGGGCACGGATCTTCTGCTCAAAGGCGGTGGCGTTTTGGTACAGGTCCTGAGTGTCGGGACTCTGCAGGACGAACTGGTACTGGGCCTTGGAAAGGGTCGCCTCCAGGCGGATCGGGGGCGGGTTCTGCATGAACATCATGATGCCCGGAACCCCCATCACCTTGGGCCTGAGCTGCTGGATGATCTGGTCGGCGTTCAGCTTCCGTTCATGGCGCGGCTTCAGCTTGATGAACATGAAGCCGCTGTTGGAGCCGACCCGGGAACCGCCGGCACCGACGGCCGACATGAACGCCTCCACGTTCGGCTCTTTCTGGACGATCTTCACCAGTTCCATCTGGTTCCGCTTCATCTCCTCGAAGGAGACCCCCTGTGCGCCTTCGGTAAAGGCGAAGATGCCGCCGATGTCGTCGGCAGGCAGGAGCCCCATCGGCATCCGCGTGAAGAGCCAGACGGTCAGGCCGGTCATCACCAGGGTGCCGACGATGGTGGTGCGCCGGTACCTGAGGATCGTGGTCAGGGAGCGCTCGTAGAGCCGGAGCATGCCGTTGAAGAATCGCTCCATGACGTTGTAGAGCCGGCCATGTGACACCTCGTGGACCGGTTTAAGGAAACGGCTGCAGAGCATGGGGGTGAGGGTCAGCGAAACCAGGCCGGAGATCAGGATGGCCACGGTGATGGTGACGGCGAATTCGTGCAGCATCCGGCCGAGCATGCCGGCCATGAAGAGGACCGGGATGAAGACCGCCACCAGGGAGATGGTCATGGAGAGGATGGTGAAGCCGATCTCGCGCGAGCCCCGAAAGGCGGCTTCCAGCGGTTTTTCACCCTGTTCCATGTGACGGACGATGTTTTCCAGCATGACGATGGCGTCGTCCACCACAAAGCCGACCGAGAGGGTCAGGGCCATCAGGGTGATGTTGTTCACCGAGAAGCCGAGGGCGTACATGGCGGCAAAGGTGCCGATGATGGAGAGCGGCAGCGCCAGGCTCGGAATGACCGTGGCCGACAGGTTGCGCAGGAAGAGGAAGATCACCATGATCACCAGGCAGATGGTGAGGACCAGGGTGAATTTCACGTCGGCAACGGACTCGCGGATCATGGTGGAGCGGTCGAACAGGACGTTGATATCCACGGATGCCGGGAGCTGGTTCCTGAAGTTCGGGATCTGGGCCTTGATCCGGTCCACCACCTGGATGGTGTTGGTGCCGGGCTGGCGCTGGATGGCGAGCACGATGGCCCTGGTCGATCTCTCCTTCGTGTTGTACCAGGCCGCGATCCGGTCGTTTTCCACGCTGTCCGAGACGGTTCCCAGGTCCTGCAGCCTGACCGGGGCGCCGTCCCGGTAGGCGACGATCATCGGGCGGTAGGCAGCGGCATTGTAGAGCTGGCCGGTTGCCTGGATGGTGAACGACTGTTTCTTGCCGTCCAGGATGCCGGTGGGGATGTTGACGTTGCCGCGCGACAGGGCGTTTGCCACCTCGTCGATGCCGATCTTCCTGGTCGCCAGTGCCCGCGGGTCGAGTTCGACCCGGACCGCGAATTTCTGCGAGCCGTAGACCAGCACCTGGGCAACCCCGTTGATCATGGAGATGCGCGGCGAGATGACCGTGTCGGCGTATTCGTTCACCTCGGACAGGGGGAGGGTCGGCGAGCTGAGCGCCAGGTAGAGCACCGGCTGGTCGGCCGGGTTGACCTTCTGGTAGGAAGGTGGGTTCGGCATGTCCTGGGGAAGCTGGCGGCCCGCCTTGGAGATGGCTGCCTGGACGTCCTGGGCAGCGGCGTCGATGTCCTTTTCCAGGGTGAACTTGAGGGTGATGATCGAGACCCCCTGACCGTTGGTGGAGGTCATGGAGTCGAGGCCGGCAATGGTGGAGAACTGTCGTTCCAGGGGAGTGGCCACGGCGCTGGCCATGGTCTCGGGGTTGGCACCCGGAAGGTTGGAGGTTACCTGGATCGTGGGGTAGTCGATGTTCGGCAGGTCGTTGACCGGCAGGAGGCGATAGGCGAAGAGCCCGAAGATCAGGACCGCAATCATGATCAGGCTGGTCATGATGGGTCGTTTTATAAACAGCTCCGAGAGGTTCACCGGGGGGTGCCCTGGGGCTGCCCGGCAGTCGCTGCCGGATTCGACGGTGCATTCCCGGTCGCCGGACCCGGTTTCCCTGCTTCGACCACCTTTGCTCCGGGGGTGAGGCGCACCTGGCCGTCCGTAACAACCCTGTCGCCCGGCTTGACCCCGGAGGAGATGACGGTTTCGCTGCCGATGGTCGTGCCGACGGTTACAGGGCGCATCTCCACGGTCTGGTCAGGTTTCACGACAAACAGGAACTGCCCCTGCTGGCCGGTCTGCACCGCCTGGGACGGCACGACCACCGCGTTCGGCAGGCTGGTCAGGGTGATCACGACAGTGACGAACTGGCCGGGCCAGAGCCGGTGGTTCCCATTGGCAAAGGTCCCCTTGACCTTGATGGTCCCGGTTGCCGTGTCCACGGCATTGTCGAGAAACGAGATGGTGCCCGACTCGCCGGCAGTTTCATCGCCGGTGACAGATGCCTCCACCTTGAGCCCTTGCCTGAGATACCTGCGGAGTTCGACCATGTCCCGTTCGGGCACGGTGAAGGTGGCGTAGATGGGGAAGACCTGGTTGATGGTCACCAGGATCGGCAGGTCATTGGCCTTGACCAGGTTCCCCACGTCGACGGCCAGATTGCCGGTGCGGCCGGTAATGGGGGAGCGGATGAAGCAGTACCCAAGCTGGATCCTGGCATTGTCAACTGCCGCGCGATCGGCGGCAATGGTCGCCTCCAGGGCCTCGGCAGTGGTTTCCAGCTGATCGTACTGTTCCGGGGTGACGATGCCGTCCTTGAGCAGGCTGCCGTAGCGTTTGACCTGTTCCCGGGCGTTGCGGAGCTGGGCCCGGTCCTTTGCCAGGGTCGCCTCTGCCTGTTTCAGGGATGCCTCGAAGGGTCGTGGGTCGATGGTGAAGAGGAGATCCCCTTTTCTGACGTCCTGCCCCTCGCGGAAGTGGACCTTTGCCACGACGCCGCTCACCTGTGCCTTGATCGACACGGTGTTGAAGGCTTCCACGTTGCCGATGGCCCGTATCTGCACCGGAACGGTTTTCTGCAGGGCAACGGTCGCCCTGATCGGTACCGGCGGGCGCGGTGCCGGTTTATCATCCTTGGCGCCGCAGGCCGCAAGCGCTGCAACGGTTACGGCTGCAACGCCAAAGCGGCAGATCCGACGGGAAATGCCGTCGAGCTTCCAGCGGCACTCGGGCATGTCAGTTGTTCTCCCTGCTCTTCCGGTAGACGGCCTCAGCCTCGGTGCCGGTCAGCCTGACTCCCTGCTTGTCCAGGAGTTGACCGGTGACCTGCCAGAGCTGGGTGATGGCGTTGACGTAGTTGACCCGGGCGTTGATCTGGTCGTTCTTGGCGGCCACCAGGTTGTTCAACTCGTCCAGGACATCCTTGGTGGTGGCGAGACCCACCTGCTGTTTCTTCCGGAAGGCCTGCAGGACCTCTTCCGCATAGGATCGCTGGCGGCTCGTCACGTCGAGCTGCTTGTAGCTGGTCTCGATACCCCTCAATGCGCTGCGCACATCCTTGGCGATGGATTCCTCCAGGCTCTGGAGCTGGGTCCGGCTCTGTTCGGCAACGATCTTTTTCCGGATGTAATCGTTTTCCGCCGCTGCATTCCCCAGGGGGTAGTCGAACTGCAGCCCGATGGTCCAGACCGGGTAGTCGGTGGAGCCGACCCGTTCCATGTTGCGGCCGTAGTTTTCGCCGAGCCCGGTCACCGCTACGCTGGTGTTCAGGTTGAGATCGGGCAGGGTCTGGTGCCGGGCGACCTTTGCCTGCAACTCCGCCGACCTGAGGTTCACCTGGGCCTGTCGCAGGTCGTTTCGGTTGCTGAGGGCGCTCTTGATCTCCTCTGACTCGGAGGCCTGGAACTTCTCCTCGGGAGGCGCTTCAACGGGAACGATCTCGCTATCTCCCCGGAGCTGCATCAGAAGGCGCAGGACATCCTCCTGGTCCTTGACGGCCCGTTCGGCGTCGATCAGCTCCTTTTCCCGCAGGGCAACCCCGTATTCGGCGTTCAGGATCTCCATGGCCGGGAGTACCCCTGCCTTGACCCGTCCCTTGGTATCTTCCAGTATCCTGCGCGCCAGTTCCAGGGCGGTCGTTTTTGCTTCCAGGGACTGACGGGCACTGTAGAGCCCGTAATAGGCGGATCTGGTCTGCGCCACGGTGCTGGTCAGGACCGTCTTGAACTGCTCGAAGGTACCTTCCTTGTTGTAGGCGGCGACGGAGATGTTGAGCTCGGTCGTCTCGCGGCCAAAGTTTTTCAGGAGCGGCTGGGAGAGGGCGAACGTCAGGTCGGACTGCCAGTAGCTCCGGTATGAGGCGAACGAGGAATTGGTGTCGGTATAGCTGTTGTTGAATTCGGCCGTGACTGTCCCACCGGTGGGGAAGAGCCGGTAGGCGCCGGGGTTCACGTCGAACACCTTGAGCTTGTTCGCCCCGGCAGGGCTGGTGGGGACGCTGGTGGAGTCCTGGTAACTGGTGTCGAGGGTCAGGTGGGTGTCGTAGATCCCCCGGTTCCCTTGCAGGTCGGCCTCGGCAGCGGCCGGATTGTACAGTTCGGCCTTGACGTCCAGGTTTTTCTCGACCACCTGCCTGATGGCTTCATTGAGCGTCATGGAGAGCTGTGGTTCCCCTTGAGCTGCAGCAGGCGCAGCAATGATCAACGGCAGCAGCAAAACCGCATGAAAATTTTTCACCCTTCGTTCCTCCTTGCAAGTCCGTTAAGAATCAGGTCAATGCACGTTTCAGCGCCGAACAACCCCTCTTCGTCGATCAACAGGGACATGATGAAACCGCGCAACACATTGAAGATGAGCCGGGCGGTTTCATCGGGGTCACATTTCCTGAACAGCTGTGCTGCCGAACCACGCCGCACGATGTCGGCCAAAAGTTCCCGCCGTGCGCGAAAATACTGACGTTTCAACGCCATACCCCGCGCACAGCCCAGCTCGTTTCCCATCAAGAGAAGCATCTGGCGGTTCTGCTTCGTAAAGTCGATGGTGGTGGCGATGTAGGCGGTCAACTCCTCGCTCGGGTTCGGGGCACGGGAAAGGGCGGCCAGGGTAGTCCCCTGGATTGTGTCGAGCCACTCCTTGAGGATGGTCAGATAGAGGTCGGATTTGTTCCGGAAATAGAGATAGAGACCCCCGACGCTGATACCGGCAGCCTGGGCGATGGTCCGCATGGTTGCTGAGTCATACCCCTGTTCGGTAAAGATCTGCAGGGCAACGGTCAGGATTTTCCGCCGCGTTTCTTCGCCTGAACGCTTGTTCATGTGAACGATTGTTCAATGTTTTCCCATCACTGTCAAGCAGTTATTTACGGTGCCTGCCGGCCGGAAATATGCGGCAATTCTTTGATGGCGATGGGAGATGCGTGAAACGCAGCGAACTATAGTTGGCTCCCGTGTCCGGTGGATTCTTGCGGTGGACCAGGGGGTTGCAAGAACATGTGGCTCAGTCTCGCGGGAAAATCTCCCAATGGTTACGGAAGCTTGAAAGAATGGGACTAATCAGAAAATACTATGATTAACCTGAGCTAATGTGTTATCGTGGGGTAACCGATTTGTCGTTGCGAGGGAATTGCCGGGTATTACCCGGTTGGAACTTCCATTTCCAGGAGGCACCATGCGCCACGAATGCTCGACAGATGCCGAACTCGGCTTGAAATCGGGCGACCATGTCTGTTGCCTCTATGAAAACGAGCAACAGCGTGCAGAGGTCATCGTCCCCTTCATCTACCAGGGGATCGCTGCAGGCGAAAGGGTCCTCTACCTCGGCGAACCTGGCACCGTGGATGCGCTGTGCCAGGGGCTCGATCCATTCCCGGCGGACAGGGGGGCGGCAGCAAAGGCCCCGCTCGTCATCGTCTCCCGCGACCAGATGGGGATATCCCGCAAGCACTTCGAGCCCGATCTGGTGCTCGATCTGCTCGATCGCGAGATCCGCAGGGCGGCCTCCGCAGGGTATCGCAGCCTGCGGGTGGCTTCGGAGATGAACTGGATACTCGAAGCGATCACCGGTGACACACAGCTCATCGATTATGAATCCCGGCTCGATGAATTTCTGCAGGGAAACCCGGTTTTGACCATCTGCCTGTATGACCGGCGGCGCTTTGACGCCGACCAGCTCATGGGGGTGCTCCATTGCCACCCCCTGGTGATGGTCGACAACGAAGCGATGCGCAATGTCTACTATGTGCCGCCGGAAGAGTTGTTGAGCCCCCAACGGACCGAGCTGCTGGTCGAACGGAAGATCGACTCGCTGCGAGCCATCCACCGGGCCGAACTGATCCAGAAGGACAACGAAGCCCGCTATCGGGAACTGGTTGCCGTATCGCCCAATGCTGCCATGCTGATCAGGGATGGTGCGATCGCCAGCCTGAACAGTGCCGCTACTCAGCTGTTCGGTGCTGTCAGCGCCGAGGAGCTGACGGGGAGGCCTTTTACGGACCTGGTGGACGCGACCTGTCTCGAAGAGATGCGGCAGCGCTTCAGGATGGTCGAAGAAGGGCAGGTTGTCCCTCCGGGGGAGATGATCGTCCGCAGGCTCGATGGCTGCAGCATCATCACCGAATCCGCTGTAATGCCGCTGGAACTGGGAGGCGTTCACTATGCCCTGGTCGTTAGTACGGATGTAACACTGGAGAGGCGGATGGCCGAGGAACTCCGGAACAGCGAGGCACGGTTCAGGGCGGTGGTCGAGCTCGCTCCCAGCATGGTCATGATCCACCAGGATGGCTGCTTTACCTATCTCAATCCGGCTGCTGTGAAGAAATTCGGGGCGGGCTCGTCGGACGAACTGATCGGAGCTCCGTTTTGGGTGCGGTTGCCTGCAAAAAATCGTGACGGATCAATAGGGGATAGCGACGATCTTATTGCGGATGGAGGCGTTTCTTCAGTGGTTGAGCAGCGGCTGCTCCGTCTCGACGATGTCCCGTTCGACGTGGAACTTGCAGCAATCCCGCTCTTGTTTGGCGGTCAGCGGATGAATCTGGTGGTGGCCCACGACATCACGGAACGGAAAAGGGCCGAGAAGGAGATTCGACGGCTCAACGAGGAACTGGAGCGATTGATTGCGGTGAGGACCGTGGAGTACGAGCGGACCGACCGGGAGCTGGTCGATTTCTGCTATGCCATCTCCCATGAGCTCAGGGCACCGGTGGCACGGTTGCAGGGGTTCAGCGAGGCACTGCGGGAAGAGTGCGCCGGATGCAGGGAAGAGCAGTCCAAATTCTTCATGGAGCGGATCGAGGTTGCCAGTCTCCAGCTGCAGAAGGTCATCGAATCGATCCTGACCCTTTCGCGTCTCTCGCGTGTCGAACTCAAGAACGAGGAGGTGAACCTGTCGGGGGTGGCCCGCCAGGTTGCGGCTACCCTGGTCGACGGTCACCCGGGGAGAAAGGTTGAGTTTGTCATCGCCCCGGATGTGTCTGTCATGGGAGACCCCCTGCTCCTGTCGATCTGCCTGGAAAACCTCCTGGTGAACGCTTACAAGTATACGTCCAGGGCGGGCAATGCCAGGATCGAGTTCGGCATCGGCTGGCAACGGGACGGGGTTGCATTTTACGTCCGCGACAACGGCGTCGGTTTTGACATGGCCTATGCGGATCAGCTCTTTGTCCCCTTCCAGAGGCTGCATCGCCAGGAGGAATATGCCGGGACCGGCATCGGCCTGGCCATTGTCCAGCGGATCGTCGAGCGGCATGGCGGCAGTGTCTGGGCCGAAGCGATCGAAGGGGAGGGGGCGACCTTCTGGTTTACCCTGCGCTAAGATCGGGATGGCCTTTTGCCGGCGGCTACGGGCCTGTCTGGTGG
>Ga0208371_1000365_pt1 | contig 11122 bp, 11 predicted proteins | sample SubbioCR12Aug_1A_FD_184827 | JGI IMG/M metagenome (GOLD analysis project Ga0208371, IMG submission 184827) | Serpentinite rock and fluid subsurface biosphere microbial communities from McLaughlin Reserve, California, USA - CR12Aug_1A (SPAdes) | ecosystem: Environmental > Terrestrial > Deep... | reverse complement strand
GAGCAGAGTGCAGCCGGCATGGTGAAACGGAGGAGTTTCCCCTCCAGGTCGTTCGTTTCGGGGGCATCGGCCAGCAGGCGGCCCAGTTCGTGCCCCCCCTGGCCGGTCAGGCCGTTGACGTGCAGGATGATGGCGCTGGTGTTGACCTGGCGTACCCGGTGGCAAAAGACCTCCCGCTCGGCCTGGGAGACGATGTCCCCCTTGGTGACGACCACCAGATCGGCCATCTTCAGCATCGGGCCGATCTTCTTAGGGGTGTCGACCCCGCTCAGGTTGTCGATGACGCAGACCGCGAGCACCCCCTGGATATGGGGCGCACAGCGGTTGCAGAGCCCGGCGCTCTCGATCACCAGGAGGTCGAATCCCAGCTCCTTCCCCCAGGAGAGGCAGTCGGAAACGTTGCTGACAAAGAAATGGTCGGGGCAGAGGTTGCCCGAAAGCCCGGTGGTGACCGCTATCCCCTGCTTTTCGTACAGCGACTGGTCCTGGGTGGAGAGGCTGTCGAACTTGACCACGCCGACCCGCACCCCTTCCCGCTGCAGCGAGGCAATCGCCTTGATGGTGACGGCGGTCTTGCCGGACGACGGCGGTCCGGCGACGGTGACCAGTTTCATGAGCCGGTACCGTGGAAGGTCCGGAGGAAGGCGTCGTTGGTGGCGGCGATCAGCGCCTTGAGATCGTGACCCCTGACATAGTCCCAGCCGATCCATTTGAAGGTGGCATTGTCGGGCAGCCGGTTGTCCGCGTCGGGATGCACGGCAGGAAAGGCTGCGCCGGCGCAGATGCCCGCCACCTCCGACCCGGCCAGGAAATCGGTCAGAAAGCGCAGCTCCTCGCGTTTGTCTGCCTTGACCAGCATGGTGACCGGGCTGACCAGGGCACCATCCGTTGGCCAGACGATGCTGACATCGTCGCGCTTTTTTATGGTGTTGGCAAAGAAGAGCGGCATGACGCTGATGGCAGGTCTGCCGTCCCGGCCGCTGCCGGCCGCCTTGACCATCTGGGATGGGTGCCAGCCCCAGGCAACGCTTCGCCCCAGGCAGGAGAGACCCTCCATGCCGAAATCCTTGTAGAGCGCCAGCAAGAGGGTCTCGCAGAAGGTGCCGTCGCGATTGCCGCGAATGGCAATGCTCTTTTCGTATTCCGGCCTGAGCAGGTCGGCCCAGCACTGCGGCACGGGGCGGCTTCCCAGGCTGCCATGGTCCACCACCGGCACCAGGAGGTTCATGGCCAGCATGGTGTAGTGCCCGTCCGGGTCGGTTATCCCCATGGCCGCCAGGTGCCGGTCGCCGGCAAAGCGATTCACGCTGGCGAACCGGCCGGTCCTGATGAAGCGCTCCACGAAACGGGGATGGAAGAAGCTGTTGAAACCGGGGGTGATGATGATGTCCGGCATATCGTCCAGGGTCTCGAAGTGATCGGCATATTCGGCGTAATCGACCTGGTTGTTGGCATTCCCCTCGATCCGGAAGGTGAGCCCGGCGCGCTGCTCTGCCGGCAGCGTCGCCAGGAAGCCGTTGAACGCCTCCTCCAGCGGCACCTTGAGCGGACAGGGGAGCAGGGCGAAGAGGTTCAGGTTCTCGGCTGCCGGAAGGGGCGCAGACTGGAGATCGACGCGGGACTGTGCAGTGGCCACAACATCGTCCAGCATGCGGCAAAACAGGTCGGCATTGATCCCGGCGGCCCGGAGAACCGTGCGCAGCCTGACCGCAGCCCCAAAGGTGTGGCGGGCCCCCTCATCGGCAAACATCCCCAGGCCATTCGCGGTAAAGACCGGGAGCGTTTCGGGGTGGCGATCGATGACTTCGCTGACGGTAGCATCGAGCATACTGGGCATGGCCGGGTCCTTTGCTCCTGAAATGGCAACAGCCGAAGCAGGTCAACCTGCCCGGCACTCGCTATGTCAGGCATTACATAACGTATGCCAAGCTTTCGGAAACAAATAACGTATCGATTCCGGACAGTTGAAAATTACTGCGAGAAATGCGCGGATGGGGGTGCCGCAACTTTCGGCAATGCAGCGGGTTCTGCCTCTGAAGTAATCACCGCCCGTGCTGCCCGGAGCCCGGCGAGAAACCGGTCCCCGCGCCCGACCTTGCCCGCTCTTTATACAATCTTTATCCGGATCGCGCAGATTTTTACACAATATTTATATCGATTCTTCTATTCTGAAAAATTATGATGACACCGGCTATCGGGAATCGTCTCTGTACCATGCCGAGAAGCAGCACCCGTGCGAGATGTACTGTTTCGGCCCTGAAACTTCAACCTCAAGCAGCTTGACATCCGGAAACACCGCATGAGAAGCTCCTGGTTTCCCGGCCGACAGCAGTCACGGCACAAAGGAAGTTACAGATGCAGCACAATGGCGGCGATTCTTTCTGGGGCGGCATCCTCAAGGCGATGGGGCTGGTGTTCGGCGACATCGGCACCAGCCCCATCTATACCCTGACCGTGGTCTTTGCCCTGACCAGCCCGACCCTGGACAATGTGTTCGGGATACTCTCGTTGGTGTTCTGGACCATGACCATCCTGGTGACGGCGGAATACGCCTGGCTGGCCATGCGACTGGGACGCAAGGGCGAAGGGGGCGCGATTGTGCTGAAGGAGATCCTGGCCAGGATGATCAAGCCGGGACGGCAGCTTACCTTCGTCGTCTTTCTCACCTACGTGGGGGTCAGCCTGCTGATGGGAGACGGGGTGATCACCCCCGCCATCTCGATTCTCTCCGCGGTCGAGGGGATGGCGTTTATTCCCGGACTGGGAGGGCTCCAGCAATCATGGATGATCCTGATTGCCGCCTGTATCGCAGTCGCCCTCTTCCTGCTTCAGTCCAAGGGGACCGACAAGGTTGCCGGCGCCTTCGGGCCGATCATGGTGCTCTGGTTCGCTGCCCTGGCAATTTCCGGCATCGCCTCCATCTCGACTCACCCTGCCGTCCTGCTTGCGGTCAGTCCCCATTACGCCTTTCAGTTTCTGACTCACAACGGCCTGGCAGGATTTATCGTGCTCTCCGAGGTGATCCTCTGCGCCACCGGCGGCGAGGCGCTCTATGCCGACATGGGCCACCTGGGGCGCAAGCCGATCGTGCGCGCCTGGTCCATCGTCTTCTGGGCGCTCTACCTGAATTACCTGGGGCAGGGGGCGTTCGTGCTCTCCCACCCCGATGCCAAGAACTACCTTTTCGGCATGGTACAGCATCAGGTGCCGCTTCTCTACATTCCGTTCCTGATCCTGACCATCCTGGCCACCATCATCGCCTCCCAGGCCATGATCAGCGGTGTTTTTTCCATCATCTACCAGGGGATCACCACCCGCATCCTGCCGCTCCTGAAGGTGGACTATACCTCCAGCCATATGAAATCGCAGATCTACATCGGTTCGATCAACTGGATGCTGATGATCGCGGTGGTGCTGATCATGCTGGTGTTCCGGAAGTCGGAAAATCTGGCCGCTGCCTACGGCCTGGCGGTTACCGGTTCCATGACCATCACCGGCATCATGATGATCCTGATCCTTTCCCGCACCACAAAGGCCTGGAAGGCGGTTTTCGCAGCCCTGATAACCGTGGTGGATCTGGCGTTCTTCACCGCCTGCCTGCACAAGCTCCCCTATGGCGGCTACTGGTCGATCATATTGGCACTGATGCCGTTCATCACCATCCTGGTCTGGACCAAGGGGCAGCGTGCCCTGTACAGTGCCCTGCGGCCGCTCGATCTCGACACGTTTCAACTGGCCTACGAGCAGATCTTTGCCAAGGGAAAGAACATCCCCGGCACCGGCCTCTTCTTCGTCAAGGAGTACAACGTGGTCCCCCCCTACGTGGTACACTGCATCATCCGCAGCAACATCATCTACGAACGGAACGTCTTCATCTCCATCGTGCGCACCGATGAACCGTTCGGACTGGAATCCGAACTCAAGGCAGGGATAGCCAGCGGACTGGATGCCTTCGAGATCCACGCGGGCTACATGGAACATTTCGACATAGAAGCCCTTCTGCATCAGCACGGCATCAAGGAGAAGGTCATCTTCTACGGCGTGGAGGACATCAGCACCTCCAACCCCATCTGGAAACTGTTTGCCACCATCAAACGTCAGACCCCCAACTTCGTGCAGTTCAACAAGCTGCCGGCCAGCAGGCTGCAAGGGGTAGTGACGAGGGTGGAGATGTGACGGCAGGAGGGAGAATGGCCGGCGCGGCACTGGGGATCGTCGGTGCCCTATGCCTCCGGCCTGAAAAACCGGGAATCGAACCGAAAGGGTGAGATATCGGCAACCTCCACCCGGCTGAAATCGGGATGGCGGGGGTTGAGGAGGAGATTGCGCCCGGCCCCCGCCACGACGACCGACGGAACCGCCAGGGCCACGGTTGCCGCGGCGACGAGCCACTCCCTCCCCAGCTCAGCCAGGAAAGGGGGGGCCGGGTACCCCTGCCAGTCGGGGGGAAGGTCGGCAGGAGAGAGAGAAGCGATGGCGAGGTCATCCGGGAGGCTGATGGTGACGCGGCTGAAGATGCCGGATTCGAGGAAATCGGGGGGGAGGTTGACCAGGGTCTCCAGCACGGCCAAGGCCACCGATTCGGCGGTGTAAAGCACCGGGAACCCCGGCGGATTCCAGCGTCCGCCGTAAAGCCGTGCCCCTTCGCCGGAGAGATCGGCCGCATACTGCCGGGCCGCGATCCGGTAGAGTTCCATCAGGAAAAGACCCCGTGCTCGATCCTCCCCAGCAGGTTCAGCACCATGGTGGCGCCGGTAGTGGTGTCCAGCAGGTCGAGGGGCCGGTTGTTCCCCAGGGCCAGTGCCGGGCTCTTCAGCCAGCGGCTCGCCTTCTCGGAGCTCCGGAAGAGTTCGGTACAGCGCGCCACCACGGTACCGATGGTCAGCAGGTGGTCGGAGAGGTGCTTGTCCAGCACTTTCCCCCGATGACGCATCAGAGTACGGCTGGAAACGTGCAGGTAGCGGCTCAGTTCGGTCACCGTGATGCCGAGGTTCCTGGCCAGGGTATCGATGGCATCGCCGGGGAGGCCCTGCCGGGTCAGCTCGATCAATGCAGGCTCGTCAAGCGGCTCGTCGATCCCCAGCACCTCGGCCAGCGCATGCAGTCCCATACATCCCTCCCGTTCTTGCTGACAAATTGTCGCATCTCGCCGGACAATTGTCAACACGAGAATCGCTGCGCGGACACTTGACCAGGATATCCGTCGCGACAATCACCGAATTTTTGCTGAATTTCAATCAATCCCGCGATGAAATCATATTGGATGTCACTACTGTCCGGTATATCGGACCACATTTACCCCATTGAATCTGATGCCAGCAAACTGAGAAGTGCCCACATCATGGCATATACTGTTACTCATTGCATGGGCAAAGTATGCGGCAAGATCTTGCCCGCAAAAAGCCGCAAAAAGCAGGAAACCCACCAAAAGTCTTGGTGGGTTTCCATTTTCTCCTTTATTTGTTCAGGTATCGGTGCGGTGAATTGAGTTCACCGGCGAGTGATGCGTCTGCTTAACCCATGCTGCCCGGTGGAGTATCTTCCATAAAATATGCAAGCCTCCTTTTGAATGGTTTCGGCTACCTTCGAGCTGGTTTAATCATATCACCCTGAACAGGAAAAAACAGTCTGTTAAAAATAATTTTATGCGAGCATACTATCAACTTGTGTGCTCCGGAATCACGTGCACGGTATGCATAATGCCGTCTGCTGGCCTGTCATGCCCACCTTCGGCGTAAGAATTCAGCGCAATTCCTCAAATAGATATTCCAGGCCGTTGACCTTTATTTCATAAACGGTACGCAGCATATCCCCCAATTTCCCTTCAGGAAAACCCTGCCCGGCAAACCAGACGACGTAAGGTTCCGGAAGATCGATCAGCCGGAGACCCTTATACTTGCCAAAAGGCATTCGCATGGAGGCAAGTTCGAGCAATTGAAGATGAGGGCTCGCCCCCTGATCTATGGTTTCCATTGTCAGCCCATGCGCCGCGTTACCAACTCGGTACAAATCAATCCATTCTCTGCCGATAGGCATTCAGATAACGTGCGTCTTCGGCATAGGTAACGGGATAAATTACAGGGACGAGTTGTGGCTGCATGGAGGCATCGACATTTCTGAAGGTGAAGAGGCAGGAGTTGGAGAGTGCTTTATCTCCACTGGTTTGGTCAAATCGTTCGATGTCAGACTGAACGGTAATCGTCGTCCTGCCGGTGTAAACCACTCTTGCAGTGAATTTCAGCTTATCTCCCAAAAACACCGGCTGATTGAAATTAATTCGATTGACCTTGAATGGTACAGCCCGGTCAGGAGCGATCATCTCGGCAGCAAGGGCGGCAAGTTCATACGCTCTCCGGATAAGATACCCCCCGAAGACCGTACGCGGGACATTTTCCTGTTCGGGATATGCTCGCTGCGTGGAGTGCAGCACCAGGTCCCCTGCTCGAATACCATCAAACCCCTCGACTTCCTGCTGTTTGTGCAGCCCTTTGAGGAGCAGGTACTCATCAAGGGAAGGCATTTCCTCCCCCTGTTGCAAACTGGCACGGTAGGCTTGTCGGCGCAAGTTGGCCTTCTCGTAACGTTTCTTTTCTACATCAAGAAGATACTCCAAAGGCGGCAGGGCAAGACTCCGTATGTTGGCCTCTTCGGTTGACCGTGCAACCATGGTGAAGTAAGCGGTGGCTACATGACTTGAACCGGACCCCAACTGTTCTATGCGAATTCCTACTTCCAGGGAAGATTTGCCTACATGGTTTATTTGAGCTGAAAAGACCATGTCGTGTTTTGTATCGGCTGGCCGCCGTATCACTACGCTGTCGATGGCAGCGGTCACGACCCTGGCATCGGGGTAGAACTGATGAACATATGTCAATGAAGTGTTCTCAGCCACCTTGTCGAGCACTTCGAGGACTTTGCCAAAACGTATGTTGCCGATAAGATCCTGGTCTTTGGCAAGAAACCGCCGAGCAAGCAGCGGGTCGGTCGAAAAAGGCAGGACAAACAGATATCTCGTATCATGGGGCGAAATTTTTTGCATTTCATGTGTGCTGTCCGAAGAGGTCACGGTCAAAATTCTCCATGGTGCAGGTACGTATATGAATCAACAATAACCCTGGAATGCCTACAGTCAATCGTGACCTTCTCAAAAAACCGAACGGTCGAAAACGGTCCCCATCGCCATTACTCCGTCTCCAACCAGCCCTAACCCCTGACCAAACGGCTCACGGCAGCAAAATCATAATCACCAAATCCGGAGGCGAGGGCATCTTTGTAAAGCTCGTTGACCGTCGCTGCAACAAAGAGCGGCTGGCCGACTTCTTCGGCGAGTCGAAGAGCCAACCGCAGATCCTTCTGCATATGCTTGAGAGGGAAGGCAGGCGGGAATTCAGCATTGGCGGCGACTGCCGGGCCTTTCAGGCGGAACATCGGGTTGGACATGGCCCCGGAATCAAGCACTTCGAGCAACTGGGAAAGGTCCAGCCCACTTCGTGCCGCAAGCGCCATCCCCTCTGCCAAGCTCGCCATCATCCCCCCCATTATCAGGTTGTTGGCCAGCTTCATACGAGCTGCATTGCCGACTTCGCCAAGGAACAGGATCTTTTTACCCATTGTTTCCATCACCGGTAGTGCCATATTGAAGAGTGGCCGGTCTCCGGCAACCATGATGGTCAACGTAGCATCTTCCGCCGGCTTGCGACTGCCAGCCACCGGCGCTTCGAGGAACAGGGCACCCCGCTCCCGCGTCAGGCGCGCCGTTTCTTTCGACGTTTCCAGATCGATCGTGGAGAAGTCCAGATATCCCTTGCCCGGCGCCATTCCCGCCAGGATACCGTCGACGCCGTCGCGGACTGCCATGACCGCCTGAGGAGTAGCCATCATCGCACACACGATATCAGAGCTTTCTGCCACTTGCCGGGGCGTGGACGCGGCTTTGGCTCCTGATGCAACAAGCGGCTCGCACTTCTCGGGGGAGCGGTTCCAAACGGTCAGATGGTAGCCGGCCTTCACCAGATTGGCTGCCATTGCACTCCCCATGATCCCCAGCCCGACAAACCCGATGTTCATGCATGCCTCCTCTATTTGCGCGTAAGCTCCCACCGTAGACAAGGAAGAGTCAGAATCCTGCCCGGCATCTTCAGCATTCAGACTGTCAATGCATTGAAGCCTTGTATCAACCCGTTTGCCTCTTGATCCGATAGGCCCTCGTTTTCATCGGCATCATGGTACCGCCGCAGCAGTCGCATCCCTGCGGTCCCCCGTCCATGACGACAAAGGCCTGATTGCCGCACTCCGGGTGACAGACGGCAAAGCCGATCTCCAACTCCTTCGGTAGCTCTGCCCCTTGCGGCTCAACATAATCCATTGGCTCGGCACCGAAGCGCGTCAGTGTCTGCAGTCGTTTGAGGAAGATATTGCGTTGACACTTTGCATCGGACAGTTGGGAAAAACGGTGGCGGATGGCCTCCAACAGGGGTTCCAGCTCCTCGCTTACTGGACACGATTTTGTTGATTTCGAACGCATGGTTGCAATCCTCACTGTATCATTGGTGATATCGTAAAAATGGGCGAGTCTGCACGGTCACTAAAGAATCCTGATTCCGGGGATACCGCAAAAGTGCTGGTCAACGGTCACCAGCGAGCAATCATGCTCCAGCGCCAAGGTGGCGATTGCAACATCGGACATGGGCAATGTCTGACCATTGCCGCGCAGTCGGGCCGATAACTGTCCGGCCTTTATCCAGAGCGAGAAGGACATTTCAATGGACGGTATGCCCTGCATCGCATGCAGAACACTTCGCTCCTCTCCGGTACTCTTTATCCCTTGCAGCAGTTCGTAGAGCACAACCCCGCAGGTGACTACCGCCCCCTGCACAATCGCTGCCTCCACCAAGTCGGCCTGCCTTGTCGGCAGCCCACGGAAAAAATCTATCCAGGCGCAGGTATCCGGCAGGACTCTACTCGCCATGATAGCGCTCCCGTTCTTCGGCGGCCTTCAGTTCCAATTCCTCTTCCCGCTCCCAATCGTAGTCGATCCGGACCTTGCCGCGCAGATCGAGCAGCGCCTGCATTTTTTGGCGGCGAACGTACTCCTCCATGACCATGATAATAGCCTGGGTCTTGGACTTCTGTCCGGATATCTGCTGTACTTCGGCGATGAGTTCGTCGGGTATGTTCAGAGTCGCACGCATATAACGCACCTCCACGATATGCCTAAAGTATATGCGTCACGATTGCGGGCGTCAAGCGATCAACCGTCGTGAAGCAGCCTTAATCTGCCCTCATCTGCCCTCATGGGGAAAGAGCCGCAAAAAAAGGGACCGTTTGGCCCCTTTCTCGTTTGGCATAAGCCCCTGTCATGCTACTGAAGCGCAGCAAGCGCCGACTTCACCCATCCGAATCCAATTTTTTCCTGCTCAAGACGCAGATGCTTGCGAATTCGGTTATCGCGCAAATCATCATAGAGTGCCTTTTCCACCAGTTCAAGCCCGGTCAGGTCGCGCTGTGATTGCCTCTCTTCAACACCCCATTGTGATTCGGACGCCATAAGGGTGGCGCGGTCCATCAGAAAAGATTCCACGTGATCGAAGTGACAGCGCAGCTGATCAAGAATTGCGAAGCCATGGGTGTCAATATCGCCCCAGTAGTGAATGCTGCAACGTTTTAGCCATTTGGCTTCGCCCATCATTTCGAATCCATATCCAGCACCGAAGATGACCAGGCTCTCTTTCACTTGCGGAAAGGCCAGGAAGTTGATCTCGTTCTCAGTAATGAATACTCGTGAAACCGGTGGGTCAAGCCGAGCGAAGCTCTCGGCATCGAGTGTGATATCCCTTGAAAAGCCATGAGGCCAAAGAGAGCTTTGAGGATCGAGGGAACGGAAGCGGATGAGAACGGGCTTGTCTCGAAACCCGTAACGTTTTGCGAACCGACTTGCGCCGGATACCGTAGAATCGATTGCATCGGGGGGAAGGACAATGTCCAGTAATTCCGACAACACCCCGCGATGAGCTTCGATGAACTTGCTGTGGACACCCGGTATATCTACCTGTCGAAGGTACACGCCCGGAGCAGGATGTGTTTCGACCCAGGATACTATTCCAAGCAGGAGCCTCCACTCGTCGGCAAGCTCCAATGCCCGTAGCGGCCGCTTGGCCAGCCAGGGCAAGAGTCGTGGCTCAAGCATACGGGTTACCTCGATCAAGCCGGCGAATCGGGCGGCAACGCGCTGCTTGCCGATAATCGCCAAAGCAGCGTCAGCCGTGTCGATCCAGACTGCCCGGGGAGCGGCGTTGGCTCCGAATAGTTGATGCCTGAACTCACGCATCTCCACCCGACAGTTGGGCATCGCTCGAAGCTCGCCAACCCAGGCACGTACTTCCTCGAAGTGGGTGGCGATCTCTGCCGAGGTGGGCGCCTTAATTGTCAGACGCTTTGGGAAAAGCGACTCGCCGGTGACAAGAGCGGCAAGGAGTTCCCCACGGTCCCACAATCTCTGTATCTGGGCTCGCAGATCGGGTGGTCGTGTCCAGTTCATCTTGCCATCCTCGCCTTCTCCTCGCGGTACTCCTCTATCGAAAGATTGCGCAATTTGGAAGCGCGGCCGTCCTCGTTCTGGACAAATCCTACGCTGGCAACGAACGGTTCAATGATGTGAATTTTCTGTAGAGGAGTGACAATCAGGAGCTGCAGGTTGAGTTGGGCAAACAGCCGCAAGCCATACTGCGCGGATTCATCCGAGCCGCGTCCAAACGCTTCATCAATTACCACGAAACGGAACGAACGAGAACGGACGGCGCCCCATTCGAGACCAAACTGGTAGGCCAAGCTCGCCGCCAGGATGGTGTAGGCCAGCTTCTCCTTTTGTCCACCCGACTTGCCGCCAGAGTCGGAGTAATGCTCATGCTCGGTGTCGTCCTCGCGCCAGCGTTCGCTGGCGGCAAACGTGAACCAGTTGCGCACATCTGTCACCTTGGCGGTCCAGCGGCGATCCTGTTCGGACTGCCCCTCGCGCCCGCGGAACCGTTCGATGATCTGTTTGACCTGGAGAAACTTGGCCTCCGAGTACTGGTTGTCGTCGGAACCGGTTATCGCCCCTTCCGTGCAGGCCCTCAGCTCGGAC
>Ga0208371_1000364_pt1 | contig 11139 bp, 9 predicted proteins | sample SubbioCR12Aug_1A_FD_184827 | JGI IMG/M metagenome (GOLD analysis project Ga0208371, IMG submission 184827) | Serpentinite rock and fluid subsurface biosphere microbial communities from McLaughlin Reserve, California, USA - CR12Aug_1A (SPAdes) | ecosystem: Environmental > Terrestrial > Deep... | reverse complement strand
CTCCCATTCCATGTTATATATATGATATCAAGTGTTCATGAGTAAAAAACTACAACCCGTCACCTTTAAAACCTATGACAAATCGCAGCAGACAAATTCTTCGTAAAACTTCATCTGAAAAAGATGACAATTGTGCTGACGCTGTGACGGTGATCACTACCCATATCAACGCTGACTATGACGCCATTGGCTCAATGCTTGCCGCGCACAAGTTGTACCCCGGTTCGGTCGTTGTTTTTCCCGGTTCTCATGAAAAAAATTTGACTCGTTTTTTTATCAGTTCTCTTGTTTATCTTTTTAATATGATTGATGTTTCAGCTATAGACACATTAAATATCGACCGTTTCGTGCTTGTGGACACCAAACAGAGAAAAAGACTGGGCATCATACAGAACTATCTGAAAGATAATGAAATTCATATTTACGATCACCACCCGTCATCCGAAAACGACATACGTGGAAAAGTTGAGGTCATCAAAGAAGCAGGGGCCACCACCACCATTCTTGTGGACATCATCAAAGAACGCGATCTCCCCATATCGCCGGACGAAGCCACCATCATGTGTCTGGGTATTTATGAAGATACAGGTTCTTTCACGTTTTCATCAACAACGGAAGCTGATTTTCATGCTGCGGCCTACCTCCTTTCAAAAGGAGCCAATCTTGATATCATATCAAGCCTTATTTCAAAAGAGATCAACCCCAGGCAACTGTCCTGTTTAAACGATATGATCCAGTCCCAGGCACTTCACCGTATCAACGGGGTGAATATCGTCATCACCACCATATCCACGGAAGAATATATCAACGATTTTTCAAGTCTTGTTCATAAAATGATCCAGATGGAAAACATCGAATCCCTTTTCGCCCTTGCAAGGATGGGTGACAAGGTTTACGTGGTGGCACGAAGCAAAATCCCCGAAGTGGATGCAGGCGCGATTATTACAACCCTTGGTGGTGGCGGCCATTCCTATGCCGCATCAGCGACCATCAAAGACAAAACCCTGGCCCAGATAGAACAGATGCTGTTCGATATCCTCCATAAGAATGTAAAAACCAGCAAAGCGGCCAGAGACCTCATGTCCTGTCCACCCATCACCGTTTCACCTGACATCACTTGTGATCAAGCAGCCCAGATCCTCACCCGATACAACGTCAACTCGGTGCTTGTTATCAGAGGCGATCTGCTTAAAGAGAACATACTGGGTTTCATCACCCGTCAGGTTCTTGAAAAAGCTCTGTACCACAAACTGGAAAAAACTAAGGTCACAGAATTCATGACCACCGAAATCATGACAGCCGACGCCGATGATCAACTTGAGTCTATTCAGGATATCATCATCGAGAACAAACAGCGCATCGTCCCCATCATCGAAAATGGTCAGATATCAGGCGTTATTACACGAACGGACCTCCTCAACATCCTTGTTCAGAGATCCCAGGTGGATCAAGGTGAATTTCCAGATCCTGTGGCCAAACCATTCTATGCCAAAACAAAAAACATCGTCCCATTCATAAAGGAAAGATTATCTGGCGAGATGATTGATCTTTTAAGGAAAATTGGCAAAGTGGGTTCTGATCTGGGCTTTTCAGTGTATGTGGTGGGAGGGTTTGTGAGGGATCTCCTTCTTTACCGGGACAATGACGACGTGGATATCGTCATCGAGGGAAACGGCATTCTGTTTGCAAAAACCTTCGGTGAGATGGAGCATGCCCATGTAAACACGTACGAAAAATTCGGAACAGCTGTAATTATCTTCAGAAACGGATTCAAAATTGATGTTGCATCTGCCAGGATGGAGTATTACAAATCCCCAGCTGCTCTTCCTGAAGTGGAGATGAGTTCCATCAAGCTGGATCTTTACAGAAGAGATTTCACCATCAACACTCTGGCCATTCGTCTTGATCCCGGCCATTTCGGTACCCTCATCGATTTTTTCTCAGCCCAGCGTGATCTCAAAGATAAATCCATCAGAGTCATACACAATTTAAGTTTCGTGGAAGACCCCACCCGTGTTTTCAGGGCCATACGATTCGAGCAACGTTTTGGATTCACCATCGGGAAACTCACCGTTGGTCTTATAAAAAATGCCGTTCAGATGGATTTCTTCAAACGTTTGAGCGGACTTCGGGTATTCTCAGAACTTAAACAGATCCTGGAAGAAGAAAACCCTGTACCGGCCATCATCCGTCTTTCAGATTACGGTCTGCTGCCGGTGATCCATCCGGATCTAACGCTTAACAAAACCATCATAAAATCCCTTGATTCAGCCAAAAAAGTCATCGCCTGGCATGATCTTCTGTTTGTAAATGAGCCACTTGAAAAATGGGCTATCTATCTGTTGATGCTTGTCAGAAAATGCCCGAAAAAAGTGACGCATGAAATTTCCGGAAGACTTCTTTTCCAGCCAAGATACGAGCATTTATTCAATAAAGACAGATTCAAAGCCGAAGGCTGTCTTTACTGGCTTGAAACCCATCCCGAGGCCTTGAACAGCGACCGTTACCAGCGCCTTTCACCATTCAGGCCCGAACTGATTCTGACCATGATGGCTGTGACGGAAAACGAAGATTTAAAAAAGAAAATTTCCCACTACTACACGTATTTACGTGGCGTCACCATCTCAGTTCAAGGACGAGACATCCAAAAACTGGGGATAGCTCCTGGGCCACATTACCGAAAAATCCTCGAAGACACGCTTTACGCCAAACTCAACGGCCAGTTAGCAACACGTGAAGATGAGCTGAATTTCATCAAAAATCATGTACATGATGTTGTCTCCTTTCGTTCAAAATAAATATCCGGTTTGAAATTTCCATCTCTTTCATGTACAAGTCTTTCAGTCAGAACTGATATTCCAAAAATCTTTATGAACATTAATAAACATATTAATTTAAAAATACGTTAACCCGGACCAGGACAGACCATGAAAAAAGAAATCGTACTCACAGGAATCACCACCACCGGCACACCCCATCTGGGAAATTACGTGGGAGCCATCCGGCCCGCCATTGATGCCAGTCGAAAAACAGACACCGAATCGTTTTATTTTCTGGCGAATTACCATGCCATCATCAGTTGCCATGAACCCGCGAGAATCAAACAGTCAAGCCGTGAAGTGGCCGCCACATGGCTGGCCCTGGGTCTTGATACAGATAATGCTTTCTTTTACAGACAATCCGATATCCCTGAAATTTTAGAACTTACCTGGATTCTTACCTGCATGACCGCTAAGGGTCTTATGAACAGAGCCCATTCCTATAAAGCGGCTGTTGCGGTAAACGAAACAGATAAAGACAATGATCCCGACAAGGGCGTTACCATGGGCCTTTACAGCTACCCTGTGCTCATGGCCGCAGACATCCTGATGTTTAAAGCAAACAAGATTCCAGTGGGCAAAGATCAGATCCAGCACATTGAAATGGCCAGGGACATCGCAGCCCGGTTCAACCACCATTTCGGAGAACTGTTCGTGCTTCCCGAAGCCCTGATTAATGATGATGTTGCCGTTCTTTCAGGACTGGACGGGCGAAAAATGAGCAAAAGCTACAACAACACCATTCCCCTCTTCATACCGGAAAAACAGCTCAGAAAACTCATTATGAAAATTAAAACAAACTCCCTTGAACCCGGTGAACCCAAAGATCCCAACGGTTGTACACTTTTTGAAATTTACAGGGCGTTTGCCACTGAAGGCGAAGTAAAAGATATGAAAAAGAGATACGAACAGGGCATTGCCTGGGGTGAGATGAAGCATAACCTTTTTGAATATCTGAACGCCCATCTTTCACCGTTCCGAGATCGGTACAACGAACTGATGGAATCCCCGGAACACATCGAAGCGATACTCCTGAAAGGCCGTGAAAAAGCCAGAGAAAGAAGTGTCCCGTTTCTCGAAAAAATCAGAAAAGCTGTGGGAATATCCGCTCTGTAAAAAAACGAAGGCGACAAGTCATGTTCGACAGTGCTTATTCCGTAAAAATTGACGTGTTCGAAGGCCCCATGGATCTTCTCGTCTATCTGGTCAGAAAGAACGATGTGGATATCACCAATATCCCCATCGCACTGATCACCGAGCAGTTCCTTGGCTATCTTGACCTTCTGGAACTGATGAACATCGACTACGCTTCTGAGTTTCTTTACATGGCTGCAACACTTGCTCATATCAAGTCGAGAATGCTGCTACCTGCCCAAGAGGGTGATGATGAAGAGGATGATCCCCGATTGGAAATCGCCCGTCCACTCATGGAATATCTGAAACTCAAAGCTGCATCTGACATTCTGGAACAAAGGGATATGCTGGGCCGTGACACATTCAAGGGCAATCCCTTTCACAATGACGACGATGAGCCTCTGGAAGAACAACTGATCACCATCGGTCTGTTCGAACTTGTTGAAACGTTCAGACAACTGTCTGAAAACGAATATAAAACCCATGTGGTGGATTTTTCAACAAACAGGATGTCCGTCAAAGAGAGAATTATCGGCATCCTTGCCTTACTTGAAATAAAAGACACATTAAGTTTTAACGAACTCCTCGAAGATCATCCTGGAAAATTCATGAGAGTGCTCACTTTTCTTGCCATTCTCGAAATGGCGAAAATGAACCTCATTGAAATCAGGCAGCATATCCAGAGTGGACTACTCAAGGTGGCGTATGTATGAGAAAAATCATTGAAAGCCTTCTGTTTGTCTCAAAAGAACCCTTAAGCATAGACCGGTTGAAATCCCTTCTTCCGGAAATCGAACCTGAACAGATCAAAAACGAGGTTGCCGCGCTTGTGGACGAATACACCAACCGCCAAGGAGGATTTCACCTTGTTCAAGTTGCAGGCGGATACCAATTCAGAACACGCCCCGAATGCAAAATTTGGGTAAAACGATTGAATCAGGTTTCACCTTTACGGCTCAGCAGGGCTGCTCTTGAAACCCTCACCATAGTCGCTTACAAACAACCTTTAATCCGAAGTGACATCGAACATATCAGGGGGGTGGACTCCGGTGGTGTCATCCGTAGTCTTCTGGATCTCAAACTGATCAGAGTCCTTGGAAGAAAGGACATTCCCGGACGTCCCCTAATTTATTCTACAACCCGGTTTTTTCTTGAACTTTTCGGTCTTTCAGATATCAAAGACCTCCCAACTCTTAAGGAAATTGATGCGCTTGAAAAAAAACAAGGGGATAAAAACGAAACATCATCAAGCCATGAAGAAAAAACCTTGACATGACGGCTTTCTGAACCCTACGTTTAACTTTCCAAATCAAAAAAACAAGGGACATTGATAGATGAAACTTTCAACCAAAAGCCGGTACAGCGCGCGCATACTCATTGAGCTTGCGAGGCATAGAAAAGAAAGCCCCCTCCAGACAAGCCGGATCTCTACTAAACAGCATATCCCCATGAAATATCTGGAGCAGCTAATCACTGAACTGAGAAAAGAAGGTTTTATCCAAAGTTTCAGAGGCCCTAAAGGTGGCCACAAATTGGCCGTGGACCCCTCAAAAATAAGTCTCGGACAGATCGTGCGGATGTTTGAAGGCCAGAATGAACTCGTTCAATGTATCTCGGCAACTGAAAAATGCGATCTGGTCGATGAATGCCGATTGAGGGTCGCATGGCAGGAAGCCACGGAAGCCCTTTATCAAAAACTGGACATGATAAGTATTGAGAGTCTTATTGAAAGTCAACAACATGATAATATTAACAATTTATGCATTAATAACGCTCTGAATCCTTGACACATGACCATCTAACCGGTACAATTTATACCGATTCAATGATAATGTTTTTTAACTTTAAAACCGATGCGTAACACGAAAAAAGAAATGATATCCATGATTCAAACATTACAAAAAATTTCTGTGATTCTAAGTTTATTCTTTTTTATTTCTATCATCCTCCCCCCCTGCCTCCACAGTGAGTTTTACGAATATACGGACGAAAACGGCGTCAAATGTTTCACTGATGATTCGGGCCGTATACCTGAAAAACGCAGTAAAAAAGTCCGTGTGCATAAAGAGCGCTTAGACGGTTTGTCAGCCGAAGAAAAAGAAGCCCAGCTCAAAGCTGAACAGGAAGAGCTTTCACAGATCCGCATGAAGCAGGAAGATAATGCAAAACTGAGTGACGAAAAAAAGAAAAAAGAGGAAGAAGATCAAGCTGAAATTGAAAAAAAGAAAAAGCTCGAAACTCTTAAAACTCCTGTTGTTATTGAAAATAATCAGGTCCTTGTCCCTGTGACTTTGATAAACAGCGATAAAACTGTCACAGCCATCATGCTTCTCGATACCGGAGCCAACGTCACGAACATCACCGACAGCTTAGCTCAGCAACTTAACATTACAGATGGAAGACAAAGCGCCGCCCGAGTGGCCAATGGAAGCGTTGTCAGAACGTCACAGGCAATCATCAAATCCATGTCTGTAGGCCCAAAATCCGTCAAATCCCCTCTTATCACCGTGATGAAGCACAGTGGCCCAAAAATTCGTTTCCAGGGACTACTGGGTCAGGATTTTCTAAAAAATTTTGAGTACACTATCGATTACAAAACCAATCACATCATCTGGAAAGAATAGCGATTGAAAAAATTCTTCTCACGATTCCAACCCTACATCATCGCCTTTGCCATAACCCTTGCTGGCGTTGTGGCCTTCTTCGGTAAAGAAACGTCCATCACCAACTTTATCGAAGTGATGTCTCTGAAAACCATCGATCTCCGATTCGAATTCCGTGGGCCAATCAAACCTGGAAATCATGTGACCATCGCTGCCATTGATGAAAAAAGCTTAAATGCAGAAGGAAAATGGCCCTGGCCCAGAGATAAAATGGCGGCACTAATAGAGAAGGTGTCAGATGCCGGAGCAAAAGTCATCGCCTTTGACGTGGGTTTCCTTGATGAAGATGATAAAAAGGTTTTGACCCTGTTGTCGATGATCAAAAAAAACATCAGGACAGATCATGGGGGACAAACTTACATAAATGATCTGATCATGAGTTCCGACAACGACGAACGATTTGCAAGAGCTGTAAAAAACAGCAAAACAGCCGTTGTCCTTGGATATTACTTCGATCTTGACGAAGATATTCCATCTGAAAACACGAAAGAACATGACACGGACGAAGATCTGATCAGCAGTTCTCAGTACCAGGATTTCAGTTACAGCTCGGAAAAAGCCGAAAAAGATTCAGGATTCCTAATCGCAAAACACCCACAGCCCAATATCAAAACCATATCCGAATCCGCTGAAAAATCAGGTTTTTTTAATATGAAACCTGATCAGGACGGTATTGTCCGGTCCATGCCTGCGGTGATTATCTACAACGATCTTCTTTATGCACCCTTATCATTGATGGCTGTTTCAGCCTTCTTGGAAGCCCCTCTTTCAATCCATGTGGGTGAAACCCGGAACACGGCCATCACTATCAAAGAGCACACCATTCCTATCGATCGTGACGGAAGTATCATGATCAACTATCGGGGAATCCCTAAAACGTTTCCCCATGTTTCAATCACGGATATCCTGAACGGAAATGCTGACATCTCCCTGATAAAAGACAGAGTGATTATTGTAGGGGCTACGGCCACGGCTCTTTCCGATATCAGATCTACTCCATTTTCAACCGTCTCCCCCGGCTGTGAAATCCATGCCAACATTATCGACAGCATTTTATCGAATGATCAGCTTTACCACCCTCCCCTTTACTCCATGTGGAGTGTTTTCGCCATCGTCCTTGCGGGTGCGATTTTAGGTCTTGTTCTTCCCTTAGTAGGTGCTGTACCGGGTATCCTGATCTATAGCTGTCTCGGCATCGGTTACTGGGGCCTGTGCCAGATTCTTTTTTCGCGGACAGGTCTTGTGCTCAATATGATCTATCCTTTGACGGTCTTATCCTTTGTTTATATTGCTGTCACGGCTGACCGTTATCTATCCGAATCAAAAAAGAAAAAATTCATCAGCGATGCTTTCTCAACCTACCTTGCTCCTTCCGTTGTGAAACAATTAATCAAGTCTCCTGAGAAGCTTGGACTTGGTGGTGAAGACAGAGAAATAACCGCTTTCTTCTCAGACGTGCAGGGATTCACAAGCATTTCCGAAAAACTTTCCGCCAAGGAACTGGTTGAACTTTTAAATGAATTCCTGACAGAAATGACCGATATCATCCTAACGCACGAAGGCACAGTGGACAAATTTGAAGGTGACGCCATTATCGCCTTTTTTGGTGCACCAAACACTCTTGAAAACCACGCCCGGACAACATGTAAAGCCTGTGTGGCCATGCATGACCGTTTGAAAATACTGAACGAACGCTGGAAGCAGGAAAACAGACCCCAGCTCCACATGCGTATCGGCCTCTCATCCGGTATTGCCGTGGTGGGAAACATGGGTTCGGTGAACAGAATGGACTATACCATGATGGGTGATGTTGTGAACACAGCAGCCCGTCTTGAAGGCGTAAACAAGGTCTACGGCTCCTATTCAATGATCAGCGAAGCCACAAAAAACATGGCCGGTCCTGAAATTGAAACCCGCGAAATCGATACAATCTTCTTGGTGGGCAAAAATGAGCCTGTGACCATTTATCAGATCATCGGCCTTAAAGGCCATGTGGACGAAAACTTTTTAAAAACGGTTTCTTTCTACGAAAAAGGTCTGTCGCATTACAAAATTAACGACTTTAAAACAGCATTATCCCATTTCGAACAAGCCCTCACCATCTCAGCAGATGACGGTCCGTCAAAAACCTTGGCTGACCGCTGTCGGAGCTATATTAAGAACCCGCCACCACCCGGTTGGAATGGGGTGTTCAAGATCACGAGTAAATAACTGACACGACTAACAACCAGAAAATCATTCCGAACCAGACACTGATATCTGAATACACTACAGAATAATCTTCTCGCTTCGCTCGGCATGTGCCAATCGGGAGATTGGCGTGCCCGGATAGGCGGCGATTTCATGCACCAGCATGAAATCGCTTTCCATTCCATTTTGCCGTTATGCGGGCAAGCCATTTTGTAATACACACGCCTCCCACACCCAAAACCCATTCCCCAATACACGCAAAATGGAATTATTCGTAAATCTTTTCATCCGGGGCAAAAGCTTCAGCAGCGTCTGTTTCGCTGTCGCGGATTTTCCCTGATTGTTTAAGTTCTTCATATTCCTTGTACCACTCGCTGGCAATGATCATGGACATCACTTCGTTGCTGCCTGTCCAAATGGATGCAAGACGAAGATCCCTGAAAATCCGTTCCACAGGGAAAATAGTGGTATAACCGATGCCGCCCATGACCTGCATGGCGTTGTGGGATACTTTCTGGCAGGCTTCGGTGACGAATTTCTTTGTTTCGGACACAAGACGACGGATAACATTGGGGTCAACACCTTTATCAACAGCAGATGCCGTGGTGTAAATCATGCTCCGGCAGGCGTCAAGTAGCATGGCTGCTTCGGCGATTTGAAAACTGACGCCCTGAAACTGGTTGATGGTTTTTCCAAAAGCTTTGCGCCGGGTGGTGTAGCCGGTTGCCACATCCAAAGCAGGACGTGCTGCTCCAATTGTCATGGCAGCAGTTCCCAATCTTTCCGGAATCATCATGGTGTTAAAAACAGCATAAGCGTTATTAATCTTTCCCACCACGTTTTCTTTGGGGACTTTGGCATCCCGAAACACAAGACGTGCTGCACCGCCGCCACGGGAACCCATAAGGCCGTAAAGATATTCCACATGAACACCCGGGCCTTTGTCAATGATCATGCAGGTTAGGGCTTTGTGAGCTGGCGCATCTGGAGCAGTTTTGGCATAGACAAGGAAATAATCAGCGCCTTCACCGCCTACGATAAACCGTTTCTGACCATTAACGAGAAAATGGTCGCCTTTATCTTCAGCTATGGTACTTGTACCGAAAAAATCTGAGCCACCCCGTGGTTCGGTAAGACATTCCGCAGCAAAGATTTCGCCTTTCAGGAGGGGTTTTACGTATTTTTCTTTAAGTTCGTCCGTGCCGTGAATAATGATGGCGTCACAAACCAGTTCAGCGCCCACACCAAACACACAGGCTACAATATATCCAAGAACGCCTATCTCTTCCATCACAGTAGCGGTTGTAACCCAGTCAAGACCACGCCCGCCCCATTCCACAGGGTAACGGCAACCCATAAGATTTCTTCGACCTGCTTCCTGAAGAAACTCCTTAGGAAAGGTGATCTTATCCTGATCCATATCGAGAAGCATCTGACGTGGAACGGATTTCACAAGATCCCGTGCTTCATCTCTGATTTTAAGTGCATCCGGTGACAAAAGAAAATCGTACATGGTTTCCCCCTTTTTTCATTTTAAATTCAAAAGAATTATCCTGGTTTCAATTGTTGGGTTCTATCCATCCTACAATCTTCAACCTTCATAGTGTAGGATCGCTGGAGCAAGAGCGTAACCCATCAGGCATCACCTATGATTCATCGCTGCATCTTTTCAATATTCTGAATTTCTTCTAATCGATTAAACAGATTATCTTTCATAGCCAGCATGTCTTTTTCAAGAAGGTCCAGTTCATTCCGCCTGGTTCTTATTTCTGAAATTCTCTTATCAGCATAGGCAAGACTCTTCTCGATCTGACTCGTTTCATTGACTTCCATATCGGCAAGACCGATGATTTCGGCAATTTCATCAAGTGAAAATCCAAAACGCTTGCCCCTCAAAATCAGTTTCAGCCTTGCCCTGTCCTTCCTGCTGTAGATCCGTTGATTTCCGGCCGTCCGTTCTGGATCAATCAATTTCTTTTCTTCATAAAACCTTATGGTCGAAGGGCTTATTTCGAGCATCGAAGCAAGCTCCGAAATGCTGTAATGTGTTTTTTCGTTCATAATTGCAATATCTCTTTTGTATTAAGTTAAAGTTAACTTTAACTATATATCTCCAAATCAGCATGTGTCAAGATGTTTTCCAATATGCATACATATAACATTGCGCAAATATATGTTGTGCATGTAGGAGGGGTTTCGCTCATTTCATGCGTTGAACTAAGCCGCTCTCGCGGCGGAAAAGCACAAAGACAAAAAAATCGTGTATAACTCCTTGGAGTGTTCAATGGGAACACATTCGTTTTCAACATTAAAAGGAGTTAACAATGAATCAA
>Ga0208371_1000363_pt1 | contig 11144 bp, 9 predicted proteins | sample SubbioCR12Aug_1A_FD_184827 | JGI IMG/M metagenome (GOLD analysis project Ga0208371, IMG submission 184827) | Serpentinite rock and fluid subsurface biosphere microbial communities from McLaughlin Reserve, California, USA - CR12Aug_1A (SPAdes) | ecosystem: Environmental > Terrestrial > Deep... | reverse complement strand
CCCGAAGTCCCGCCGCAACTTTTCATGTTGCCGTATCTGGGTCTGGGAGAGCTCGTCGGAATGTTTCTGATTCTGGCCCATGTTCTATTCCTCTTTTGCTGCCTCAATTCCCTTGGGCTCGAATGTGAAAACAAAGGCACAAAGAGCGCTCAAGAGCCCGAAGTGCAGAACGAAAGTCCAACCCGCGTGCATGCCCGGCGTCTTCCAGTAGTAAAGCATTCGCAAAAACTGGAAGAAGCACTCCAGCGCCAGTATCCATCGCCCAAAAAACCAGACTGGGATGAGAAGGAACCAGATCACCGTGAAGAAGCCATGCAGAACGTTTTTCACGGAATACTTCCGCTTCGGCCGTTGTTCCGCCTGGCGAGCGATGCCTGGCGCCCAGGCGTCACCAGGAGCTCCCTTGGATGGAAACCTCAAGACATTGCAAGACATGGTGTTCCTCCTCAAATAAGGCTGCTCACGGCGAACCAGCGGGAAGACATCGAACCGCGCTCGGTCGCCACAAGGCACAAGATGGAACTTGCCGACAACATTGATCGAGAACCTATTGCGCTTATAAAGCGTAATAGCAAAACAATTTCTCGACTGTCAAGGACAATTTCCGGGGATCTCGGGTATGGGAAAAAGGGGGTGGCGGGTTTCGAGACAACTTCGGCTACACGGGGTGGCTTTACCGGGAGTAGTAAGCAATCAGGATCGCATCGATCAACGCGCTGACTTCGACATCTCTTTTCTGTGCATATTCCTTCAGTTTTTCGTAAAATTCCCCGGTCATCCCAACCGAGGTCTCCATGAACACCTGATACGTTTTGCGCCGTGAAACAACTTCCACTTCGTCCCAGTTGGTATTGGTAAGGGCCTCGTGGAAGAGCCTTGTGAGGTCCCCTTTTCGTCTGAGCGACTGCCGGAGCAGAGCGTCGGCTTTTTCGCTCAGCTTCACGTTTACACGTTTCCACGCCTTTACGGCCATCTAACCCTCGCGAGAAGGAATCATTCGCACCGACATTCAAACTATCAAATTTATATAAGATCATAACCCACCATTCCTACTCAAGGTTTAATTGACTCTCAAAGGGCGACAGCATCCACCCAAGGTGGTGTCGCCGGCAATCTCCCGGCTTTAGTCTGGAAGCCACGAGGGCAATACAATGGCAATCAGACATCTGGCTGCGTCCGCCAGTCCGGACAGGCTAAGGTAACGGGAAGAATTCAGGGACATTCTTTTGTGCAACAAAAATACCAGGACGGCGGGAGGCTTTTTTGCAGCAAATAGCAAGGCACTCGAGCCACTTGGCTCGATAAGTATGTCTGGACTTGCATGAAGATTCCGGGATCGAGGCACAACTTATGTGCGGCGGCACAAAAGTTGTGCATGTTTGCAAATCCCAGGAATGTTAAATGAAGGGGTATTCAATGATCCGAAGAACTACTTCCATGTCTGATCTTCCACGGCCGATTCCAGCTTCAAAACCCTCATCTTGGAGGCGAGGGAATTTCGGTGGATGTTCAAAAGACGAGCGGTTTCGACGGGTTTCCATGCACATCGTTCAAGAGCGCGCAGAATATACTCGCGCTCGAATGCATCTCTTGCCCGTTTCAAATCGAGACTCATCTCCTCATCGACTTTTGGAGCTTCTGCTTCTTCCCGGACCAAAAACTCGGAAGGCAGGTCACTTTCTTTAATGCATCGACCATCGGCTCCCAGACCAACAAGACGTTCCATGAGATTCTCGAGCTCCCGGACATTGCCGGGCCAGGAATAGGCTTCAAGAGTGCTCATGGCATCCGGGCTTATGCCCGTCACTTGCTTATTGAATTGTTGGTTGAACTTGGCGAGAAAGTAATTCGAAAGGAGCGGAATGTCGCCGTCGCGCTGCCGCAGGGGAGGCAGTTCAACGGCGATGACCTTAAGTCGAAAATATAGGTCATTTCGAAACTTCCGCTGGTTGACCAGCTCCTCGATGCGAGTGTTCGTTGCGGCGATAATGCGCGCGTCCGTTTTAAGGACCTGGTGGCCACCGACCCGGGTAAAATCCTGCTTTTGCAAAACACGCAATAGCTTGGCCTGATGCGAGAGCCTAAGACTCGAGATCTCATCCAGGAACAGAGTGCCTTCGTGGGCAAGCTCGAATTTTCCGCGGCTTCGAGTGCAAGCGCCGGTGAAGGCCCCCTTCTCATGGCCAAAGAGCTCGCTCTCGATCAACCCTTGAGGAATCGCGGCACAGTTGACCGCGATAAAGGCTTTCCCCGCTCGACGACTTGCCGCGTGGATGGCTGTGGCAAATAGCTCCTTGCCAGTGCCGCTTTCCCCCGTGATCAGCACGTTGCTATCGATAGAGGCAACTTTCTCGATAACCACGAAGACGTCGCGCATTGCCTTGGATCGACTGACGATCCGCACATCACCGACCTTGAAGATGTCGTCGGAAGCGGGACGATGAGCGGGAAGCTCCAGAGAGCGCTCCTTTAGAGCTCCCTCGACCGCATCAAGGATGTGCTCCGGTTCGTACGGTTTGGTGATGTAATCATAGGCGCCATGCTTGATCGAGGACGTGGCCTCTCGGGCAAAATCAGCCGCCGAAACCATGACGACGCCGATGGACTTATCAAAAGCTCGTATGCGTTTCAGGGTTTCAATGCCATCGAGCCCGGGCATTCGAATATCGAGGAGCACTACATCGAAGCGTCGTTTCTGGATAAGCTCCAAGGCGAGTAGACCGTCTTCGGCCAACTCGGTATCGTAGTAATCCTCGCAAATAAGCTCAAGAGACTCTCTTGCGCCCTCCTCATCATCAACGATTAGAATGTTGGGTCGATGTTCATCATGCATGTTCGTTTGCTCGCATGGTTACGCAAAACACCGCCGGAAACCCTTGGCTCCGTTGAAATGCCACTCTGTCCGTGCCCATGATAGGTTCTAAGCTGGATTACGCTTGCCTTACCGCGGAAGACAAATAAAAAGCCGGGTCACCTTATTCAGGCAACCCGGCTATCTTCCTTCGAGACCCGTGGCTTTCCGCCCTCACTTCACAGTGAGTTTGGCCTTTTCCGAGACAAATTGACAAAAGTGCCGCCTAACCTAAATGGGGGCTCGGGTAGTGTCAAGCGAATTGTGCAAATTCTGGAACTCCGATATAAGGAATTGCGCGAGTGGTAGCTCGCTCAGTTAAAATGAGCGGTGCCCGTCAAGATGAGTCCGGAGGAGTCAAGCCGGTGTACTGGGTGTAGATCTGGGAGCGGGAGGTCTTGAGCTCTTTCTCGGCGTCGTGGACCGGTACCCCGGCGAGCATGAACACCTCATGAGAAGAAAAGATGCCGAAACAGGGACCGACAAAGACAATGAGCTTGTTGCGATTGAGGGCCTTGAGCTTTCGGCGATACATGTTCCAGGTGGTTTGCTCTCCAGTTTGGTGGAGGCGCGCCTGTTCTTCCTGCCACATGAGGAAGGCGGTGGAGAGCGCCTTCATGGCCATGACGACATACACTTGCACCCATACGCCTTCCTTGGTCTTCCTGGGAGGATGTTCCAGACACCAGTTTTGCTTGGTGTCCCGGAACAGGTTGTTCTCGATGAGGCTGCGATCATCATAGCGATCAAAGGCGATGAAGGGATTATCCACGTTGCCGTTGGTTACGAGTACCACCTGCTTATCGATGAGAGGTGTCTTGTTGTCCCAGGTTTTGACCACCACGGCGTTGAGCGGAATGGGCTCGAAGTCCTTTTTAGTGGTGTTGGCCTCGGACCCTTCCGGGTTGAACCAGTCACAGGTCAAAAGGCCGGTTACGCCGATGAGCTCCGTGCGGACCTTCTCGGTGTATTTTTTCTTTCCCTGGCCATGAGTGACTATCACTTCGCGGCAAGCTTGGTGGGCACCGGCGGCTTCCAGGGCAAGTTGACGAGCGTCTGTGGTGGCGCTCATATTCCTTTTGAGTGGGATAACAAATTCCATGCCCTGTTGATCAATGGCAAAAAGCACCTTGCCATCGAGGAAGCCGCGATCCACGACCAGGGAACGGATTGTGCTTTTAGGACCGACGTTTTCCCTGGCTTGCGCCAATACGGCAAGAACGTGGAGATTGTCGGGTTTCTCTATGGTATCGATCTTAATTGCCAAGGGGATTCCGGTATTGAGCTCGTAAATGGCCCAGACTTTCCAGCCGTAAACCGTCACCTTGACGGCTTTGAGCTCACCATTTTTCCGGTGTCCCCGCGCTTCGACCTTGCGATCACGCGTAACCTTGCCACAGCCCTTGAACTGATTGGTGGTCTCGAAGTCGGTGGCGTCACAAGCCGCATGGATGTACTTGGGAAAGGTATTCAATCTGGCCAGTTGCTGAATGCAGCGATTGAAAAAGCCCTCTATGGTCCTGGGAGTGATTTTGACGATCTGCTTGGCTAACGTATCCACACAAACGGCTCCCCTGATCTCAGGAACCGGCGTGGTCCGAAGCTTAATGCCCCTTTGGCAACTGCCGTTTCGGACCTGATAGGCGTTGAAGCCACAGATGCCCATCAGGAGCTCATCGGTAAGAAGGAGATCATGTAAGGTGTCCATCTTGGGAATGGCTCCAATGACCTTCATCAGAAAGACCAAAATGAATTGAATGAAAGGGATATGCTCTCTTTCTTGATCCTTGGGGGCAATACCTTCCAAGAGAGGGAAGACCTGGATCTCGCGCAAATAGTGAAAGAAGAAATCGAAGAGGGTGGCTTCATCGAGCGTGAAGACCGAGCTCATCTCCCTCTGACGAAAGAGGTGATCAGCCACCTTGGCATCGTCTCGCTCCGCGGTATGCCAAAAGAGCCGCTCCAATATGTTGTGTTGCAGCTGCCGTCGAGTGGTCATGCCCGAAACCCCATGCTGGAAATGAACGATTCAGACGGTTTACAAGCCAATCCACTCTATTGTCTAACGAAATCAAGGGAATGTTCATAGGAACATTATGTAGTAATTAAGTAATGTTACGTATAAGTAGGCCATTTTACAACTCAATAATGCTCATCCTTATATCGGAGTTCCAGTGCAAATTCATTATGCCTCCAAGGGCACTCGGACGGCTCGTGAAATTCGTCCCTGTCACCAGGTGATAATCGGCCGGATGACGCCACGGATTTGAGATTGATCGACCGGCCCGAAGTATCGGGCATCGAAAGAAAGCGGGCTGTGGTCGGACATGAGCAATACCTGACCATCGCTCAGGGTATAGTCGCTGGCCGGACAATGCGGCATTGGCCTCCCCGCCTTGTCGGCATTGGAGGGGTTGCTGTTGGAGACCAGTTCACCATTGACGTAAACGCCTTCGGTCGAAACCGCCACATGATCCGCACACACAGCCATGATTTTCTTTATCATCAAGCCATAGCCGCCCGGGCAGAAACCGGCTCCGATGTATCCCCGTGCCTTGGCTTCATCGAATATCGCCGTGTTTGGCGGGCAGAAGATGACCATGGCACCTTTTTCAAGCGGCGAATTGACTTCCCAATACACACCCACCGGGTAGCTCGCGGTGGTATTGATCCTGGCGCCTGCCGCGAGGAGCCCGGTCACCACAACGAAAACGGCGGCTATACCCAGTGCAACGCCCCTCAACATACGGTTCATAGAGTGATCCGCTCCTCTTCGCGAGGGGACGCCGTTAGCAGCTTGTCAGTGTTTTTAGGCGGCTCGATTTCGGCCCTGGCCTGAAAAATCGGGTCCTGGAAGTAGAGCGGCTGGCGGCCATAGATGGCTGGAAACCCGGCGCAATAGATCACCATGTCGCCAGCCTTGGTAATACGGTCGTTGGCGTCTTTTTGGGGCCCGGGCATCCGCAGGCACTCATCCACGGTGAGAAGAGGCCGCTGAACCTCCTGAATCGTCCGGGACACCTGACCCATCAAAACGTTGCCCCGCCGTCCGCTGGTCGTGATTTGCTCCTTTACGATGGTGGTCTGTCCGGTGAGTCTCGAGAGATGATCCGCAGTCTCGACACGGTTCGGCGGGAAAGCATTCTGTATATGACAGTTTGAGGATATGCTTTCGTCCTTCCCGTATCCGGAAGTTCTGTTTTGAAGCTGGTTGATGTCCTGAACGATCAAGTAGCACTTGATTCCATAGCCGGCGACAAAGGCCAGTGATTCCTGCATGATCTCGAGCTTTCCGAGACTTGGAAACTCATCCAGCATCATAAGCAACCGATGCTTGTAATGAGGCTTCGGCCGCCCCTTCTCGAAGTCCATGCTGTCGGCCAGAAGGCGAACAATCATGTTTACCAGGATGCGCACCAGGGGCCGCAAGCGCGCTTTGTCATTGGGCTGTGTGACGATATAGAGGCTTACCGGGTCCTCGTGGTTCATGAGGTCTTTTATGCGAAACTCGGATTTGGCGACGTTTCGCCCAACAACCGGATCACGGTAGAGGGAGAGGTAAGATTTCGCGGTTGATAGGACAGATCCTGCTTCTTCCACTGGTCTATCCACCATGTCGCGGGCGGCCGCGCCGACCACCGGATGGTTTTCGCCGTTGATGTGGCCGTACTTCATCATTTCCAGCCAAAGCTGGTCGACAGCCCTGTCAGGATCGGCCAACATGCCGTCCAGGGCGGGAAGGGTGGCGGGAATGTTCTCGACCCTGCTCTTGTACAGCAGGTGAAGGATGCAGCCGACAATGAGCGATTGAGAGGTTTTCTGCCAGTGGTCGTTAAGACCCTGGCCATGCGGATCGACGATGAGGGTTGCGAGGTTTTGCACGTCCCCTACCTCGTATTCGGTCCCCAGCCGGATCTCTTCCAGGGGATTGAAGCCGATACAGCCGGTCAGCCTGGCCGGCTCGAAGCGCAGGACCCTATTTCCCGCGTGCTGTTTCCGCCAGCCCGCGGTAAGTGCCCACAATTCACCCTTAAGATCGGTGATGACGGAGCTGTTCTTCCAGCTTAGAAGCGTCGGAACAACCAGGCCGACCCCCTTGCCGCTTCGGGTCGGCGCATAACACAAGATATGCTCGGAGCCGTTATGACGCAGGTAATGAACTTTGTTCTTCCGATCCAGCCAGGCGCCGACATAAACGCCGTCATTACCCAACAAGCCGGCCGCCTCGATATCTTTCCTATCCGCCCACCGGGCCGATCCATGCATGAATTCATTGGCTCTGGGTTGAGCCTCGAGGATCATCCGGACAATGACCAGGCTGATCATGCCAAGGGAGGTGACTATCATCCCGATGCTCCCGGCTTTCATGAAGGCGTCGGGATATTTTGTGTGCCACTTGCCGGCCCATGTCAGGATCATCCAGGGGGGATAAAGACCCTGTCCGTTCCAGCCCAGTACATTCTGGTAATTGAACTGGTAGGCAAAAAACTGCGTGGCGGAAGCCAGTCCCAAAACGAAAGTCACCAACACCAGGACCGCCTGCAACATCTTGCGACCCCGCGGCTTTTTCTGCCGCACCCGCGGCCCGACAGCATTGTTCCTTCTCTCAGGTCTCATCATTTCCTACTCCGTCCCTTTACCTGAATCATTCCCTCGGCCGTAACGCCTACGGGATCGCCCACTTTCACTTGCTGTAATCGTCTGGCCGCTGAACCATCCACCGGCAGCACCATGACGAACTGGTCCTTTTTCAGAAGAGCAAGGGTCTGTCCATCCACTTGCCGAATCCCCGCGAAGGAAACAGTTCCGGCATGCGTGGTATTGAACCGTTTGTGCTCGGGGATATCGAAAATGCGGACTCGCTTTTGATTCCTTTCATCGATGTACTTGTCGGCTGAAGGATTGGAGAGCTCTCTTCCGGCCATCAAGGCGACACGACGTTTCTCGATCTCCGGATCATCGAAGCGGATTTCGAGCCTGGCCGCCACGGCGGCCATGAGTATCTGTTCCTTAAAACCGGCGCTGCCGTTGACGGTGAGGTTTTCGCCGTAGCGATGGAGCGCCACGCGCAAAACGGCTTCCAACCCTTCCTGGCTCGCTCCCTTCGCCACTTGGAGGAGCTCGCCGTTGTCACGGATAACGGCGTCTTTCAACTGGTAAATGATGGTGCCTTTCTTGGTAACCGAATCGACGACAGCCCAGTTGGGCATGTCCTGATGCTTCGCCGGTGACTTTGATGAAACGGTATCGCCTCTAAGACGCGCGCGGGCCTGCCTGGCCCGCAGCGCGTTCAAGGCGTCCTGGTTTCCCTGCTCCGCCTTGAGCTTAAGCCAATCATTCCAGACTCGACGTTTGTACTTATCATATATGGCCTGACGTTCAGCCAGGTACTCTTGGTTGATCTTCTTGATCTCCGCCTTCAATTGCTTGCTGACCAGGCCGTAAAGGACCCGCTTCCCGAGGCCGCCCTTGGTAAGCTTGATTGTGGCCCGCTTCAATCGCGCAGATCGCTTCGCGGCCTCGATGAGTCTGGTTTTCCTTTCCCTGGCCGCCTTCCACTCGAGGCCCCTCTCATGCGTGTTGCTCCGCCGTTCCGCCTGGTACTCGGCGTAAAGCTCTGTTGTGTCCACGCGAAAAGCCACGGGCTTTTTCTCATACCGGTGCTTGGGCTGTTCTTGGGCTTGCATCTCCGGTGGCGGCTGGAAGGCGCCAAGGCGAGCTTCCAGTGCTTCCTTGGAGCATGTGCGGCTAATCGAGCTCGCCTTGACCACCGTCCCGCTTCGGTCCGCCATGACCAGGCCATTGCCTCGCTTGCGGATATCAAGGCCGTTCTCGGCCATGGTTTTGTGCAGTTCATCCCAGGTCTTTGCGGCGTCGATCCGGGGCAAGCATTCACTTTTTATCCACCCGATCAAGCTTTGAACGCCGGCTGCGTTTTCCATGTCGGCGGCCTTGGTCTGGCCCACCGTTTTTTTCGGGGTGTGGTTGTCGTGCTCGAGGCCGTATTCAAGCTCGAGCCTTGCACACAGCTCAGCCAGCTTTTTGTGGTCATAATACGGTTCCAGGATCGTATGACGGGTTGGGTGAATCTTATTTATGGCGATGTGGACATGCAGGTTGTCGGTATCATGATGAACCGCGCTAACGCGTTGATGATCTCCGTAGCCAAGGCCCTTGCATATGCGATCCTCGATGGCTTTTAAGACCTCCGGGGATGGATTCTCGCCAGGCCGGAAGGAAATCAGAAGGTGGTAGGTTTTGTCCGATTCAGCCCTGGTGTTTAGCGCTTGAGTGGCCTTGACTTCCCTTGCCGCCCAGCATGGATCGTCGGAATGACAGTTGGTTACGGAGACTTCTCCCACGCGCTCCGTTTTGCCCTGGCGGTTCATGAGGTAGTCCACCAGTCCGGTAAAGCTGCTCTTCTTGATGCTTTTGATCGGAATCTTCTTCGCGATCATGGTCACTCCGCCGAAGTCTTCAGATCTTCTTCACTTTCTCCAAGAGCACATCCTGAATTTCCTTGATTTTTTCCAGAGCACCCACGATGGTTTGCTTCAGTTGTTCTGAATCATACATTGCGAGGCGCTCATCGTTTTTCAGCCACATTTTGAGCAGGCCCCCGAGACGGCCCAGGTCCCCGTTCACTTTTGCGAGCTCCATCACCGCCTGCTGGTCCAGAACGCCCCTGATCTCGTTGCCCATTCCAACGTTCCGAAGGTATGATGCAATCGTCATTCCCGCTGCCTTGGCGTTGGCCTTGATGGCCTCTTCCTCCTCCGGAAGGACCGGCACCCGAAGATGCCTTCCGTTCTTGCGCGTAATGTTTTCCATCGTTCCACCTTTCACCGGTGCTCATTTTGCAAGTGTTGACGGCGGGAGCCGTCTGGTCCCGCGGAGCGGGACGCCCCGTTGAGCGCGAAGCGCGAATAAGGGCAAGTGAAGTTGGGTAACCGGCTCGGCCGGTTAGCTAACTTCACATATCCTGCCCCGTCAAAAACGTTTTTTACTCCAGGAACGGAGGTGTTCCGACACTGTTTCAATGATAGTTCATCATAGATTGTTTGCATAATATACGTAGAATAACAAACAATCATTATCTAAACAATAAGTAATCATTATTGATTTCTCCAATAAAGCTTGATAAGCTGGAAAGCAGTTGGGACCGACTGTGCTTGGAGGGAGCTCATGGCGAAGAAATCCTTGAGACCTTGGTCATTGTTGCCGCAAGCAAACATTCAAGCCGGAAGAGTTAAAGGGCGCAGCTTTTCCCGCAAACTGGATAAGCTGGAAAAGAGTTGGAACCGACTGTGTTGGAGGAAGCTCATGGCAAAAAGTCTACTGGACATTTTGGCCGCCAGGGCCGCTAAGAAACCGCCGAATCAGAAGACTCGGAATCGGGCCGCCTTTCTCGCGAATATTGAAGAGATAAGACAGGCCCTGGATAACGGATGGTCGGTCAAGGATATTTGGGAGGCCCTCAAGGAAGATGGACGGATCCCTTTTGGCTACCAGGCTTTCCTTGGGTATGTGAAACGGCTGATCAGGAATCAGCCTGCCACTCGGGGGAAGACGGTTGAGGAAACGGACCCAGGAAACCAAGTTACCGAAGGGCTGGCGAAAGAGCAAAAACCTGAAGGTATAAAAGGATTCAAGTTCGATCCAATCCCCAAAAAAGAGGAGTTGTTTTAATGGCGAAGATTCACATGATGCTGCAGGGCAAGGGAGGGGTGGGAAAGTCCTTTATCAGTGCCACCCTGGCCCAGTACAAAAGGGCAAAGGGGCAAACGCCGCTGTGTATCGACACCGATCCCGTGAACGCGACGTTTCACGGGTACAGAGCGCTAAACGTCAAAAAGCTCGATATCATGGAAGGCGACGAAATCAATTCGCGCAACTTCGACATGCTCATCGAGCTCATTGCCGGGACAGAGAACGACGTGATTGTTGACAATGGGGCCACCACCTTTGTACCACTCTCCCACTATCTGATTTGCAACGAGGTGCCCGGGCTTCTGGGCAGCATGGGACACGAACTGGTGATCCATACGGTGGTTACCGGCGGGCAAGCGCTCGATGACACGACGAACGGATTTGTTCAGCTCGCCCGTCAGTTTCCAGAGCCCGCCTTGTTTACCGTTTGGTTAAATCCGTACTGGGGACCCATTGAGCACGAAAAACGAAGCTTTGAAGATTTCAAGGCTTACAAGGACAACAAGGACCGAGTTTCAGCCATTGTGACCATTCCTCGACTCAAGGAGGAAACCTTCGGGCGGGATGTGTCGGATATGCTGCA
>Ga0208371_1000362_pt1 | contig 11281 bp, 5 predicted proteins | sample SubbioCR12Aug_1A_FD_184827 | JGI IMG/M metagenome (GOLD analysis project Ga0208371, IMG submission 184827) | Serpentinite rock and fluid subsurface biosphere microbial communities from McLaughlin Reserve, California, USA - CR12Aug_1A (SPAdes) | ecosystem: Environmental > Terrestrial > Deep... | reverse complement strand
CCGTGCTTGCGGCCCTGGGAGAACTGCCGATCATCGCCGAGGACCTGGGGGTCATCACACCGGCAGTGCTGGCGCTGCGGGACCGCTACCATTTTCCCGGCATGAAGATCCTGCAGTTCGCCTTCGACTTCGAGCAGGACGACCGCGACCTGCCGCACAACCATGTCACCAACGGCGTCGTCTATACCGGCACCCATGACAACGACACCAGCAAAGGGTGGTATGCCGCGCGGTCGGATGCGGAACGATGCGAGATGCATACATATCTGGGAACCCGCGGCGACGACGGCGTCGACGGCCTGATCCGGGCCGCGCTCATGTCGGTTGCCAATACTGCCATCATTCCACTCCAGGACATCCTGAAACTGGGGAGTGAAGCCCGCATGAACATCCCCGGCACCCCTTTCGGCAATTGGGAGTGGCGATTTACCAGGGAGATGCTCCCGCGAGACCTGGCCGAGTCCGTACGTACTCAGCTGGTTCGCTACGGCAGAGCAGAACAAGGAGAGAGTGCCCATGCGTCATGACGATCCTGTCTTGGAAGACAACCCCCACTGGTACCGGGATGCCATCATCTACCAGCTGCACATCAAGGCTTTCTCCGACTCCGATGCGGACGGTATGGGAGATTTCAGCGGCCTGATCGACAGGCTCGACTACCTGCACAAGCTCGGCATCACGGCAATCTGGCTGCTCCCCTTTTACCCCTCCCCGCAGCGCGACGACGGCTACGACATCGCCGACTACTACAGCGTCAACCCGAGCTACAACACCCTGCGCGAATTCAAACAGCTGCTCCGCGCAGCCCACAGCCGCGGCATCCGGGTGATTACCGAACTGGTTCTCAATCACACGTCCGACCAGCACCCCTGGTTCCAGCGCGCCCGCCGGGCCAAGCCGGGTTCCGTTCATCGCGATTTCTATGTCTGGAGCGACACGCCGGAAAAGTACCATGAGGCGCGCATCATCTTTCAGGACTTCGAGACCTCCAACTGGACCTGGGACCCGCTGGCCAAGGCCTACTACTGGCACCGTTTCTACTCCCATCAGCCGGATCTCAACTATGACAACCCGAAGGTGCAGTCCGAGATGCTGCGGGTCATCGATTTCTGGATGCGTCTCGGTGTCGACGGAGTCCGGCTCGATGCGGTCCCCTACCTGTTCGAGCGGGAGGGGACCAACTGCGAAAATCTCCCCGAAACCCATGCCTTTCTCAAGAGACTGCGGGCTCATCTGGACAGCTCCTTCAAAAACCGCATGCTGCTCTCGGAGGCCAACCAATGGCCGGAAGATGCAGCCGCCTATTTCGGTGATGGGGACGAAAGCAACATGGCATTCCATTTCCCGCTCATGCCGCGCATGTTCATGGCCATCGAGATGGAAGACCGCTTCCCGATCGTCGACATCCTCGACCAGACGCCTGACATCCCGGAAAATTGCCAGTGGGCCATTTTTCTCCGCAACCATGACGAGTTGACCCTTGAAATGGTGACCGACGAAGAGCGCGACTACATGTACCGGGTTTACGCATCCGACCCCAGGGCCCGGATCAATCTCGGCATCCGCCGACGCCTGGCCCCCCTGATGCGCAACAACCGGCGCAAGATCGAACTGATGAATATCCTCCTCTTTTCCATGCCGGGAACACCCATCATCTACTACGGGGACGAGATCGGCATGGGCGACAACTACTTCCTGGGAGACCGCAACGGTGTTCGGACCCCCATGCAGTGGAATCCGGACCGGAACGCGGGCTTTTCCAAAACCACCCCCCAGAAACTGTTCCTCCCGGTCATCATCGAACCGGAATACCACTACGAATCGATCAATGTCGAAAACCAGGAGCGGAACACCTCGTCCCTGCTCTGGTGGATGCGGCGCACCATCGCCATGCGCAAGCGCTTCAAGGCATTCGGCAGTGGCAGCCTCGAAATGCTCTCCTCCGACAATCCAAAGGTATTGACCTTCATTCGCAGCCACGAAGAGGAACGACTCCTGGTTGTCGTCAATCTGTCCCGTTTCTCGCAGACGGTAACCGTGGATCTTTCCCGCCATGCCGGCATGACCCCGGAAGAGGTCTTCAGCAGGAACCGTTTCCCCATGATCCAGGAGACCCGTTACCACTTCACCACGGGCCCGTACGACTATTTCTGGTTTGCACTGCGCAGCAACGAGGCGCTGGCCGAGCCGCAGGAAGGGGTGCACAAACTGAAACTGCGGGAGGGCTCTCCCTGGGAGAACGCCCTGAAAGGCAGAACCGGCGAACGTTTCTGCAGCACGGTCATCCCCCAGTACCTGCAGCGGGTATTCTGGTATTTCGGCAAGGGACGAACCATCAGCCAGGTCAGTCTGGTCGAAAGCCTCCCATTGAGGCGGAATGATCGACTCTATATTCTCGCCTTCATCCAGATCTCCTACACCGAGGGGGTTCCCGAAATCTACCAGCTCCCTCTGACCTGGCTGCCGGGCGAACGGGTGCAGGTGCTGATGGACAGTCATCCTTTGGGGACCATAGCCGCACTCGCGATCGGAGATGTCGAAGGGATTCTCTGTGATGCGATCTACCTGGAGGAATTCCGCGAGCTGCTCTATGACCTCATCAGCAGTCACGGCAAGGCTCATGGGACAGGCGGTGCCCAGCTGGTCGGACGGCGGGGGATTTTTCTCTCGAAAAACCCGTTGTCAAGGACGGAGCTATTCCCCAGCAGGGTTACGGTCGTGGAACAGAACAACACCAGCATACTGTTCGGCGATCATCTGCTGCTCAAAATGTACCGGAAATTAGAGGAGGGGACCAATCCTGAACCGGAAATCCTCCGGTTCCTGGGGGGTAAGACGCGATTCCGCAATGCGCCTTCCTATGCCGGAGCAATACAATACCGTGCTCCCGACGGCAAGGCGTATGATCTCGGCGTCCTGCAGAGCTATATTTTCTCCCATGGCGATGCCTGGCGGAACACCCTGACCAGCCTCACCCAGTTCACAGAGCATCTTCTCTCCAACAAACACGACCTGCCGAAACTGCCGGACCGGCTCCCGACACTGCTGGAGGTCGTCGACAGCGGTATCCCGGATCAGTTTCGCGAACTTGTCCGCGGTCTGCACCTTGAGATGGCCTTACTGCTCGGCCGACGAACCGCAGAGCTGCACCGGGCACTGGCTTCCGCCTCGGCGGAGAGCGAATGGAGCATGGAGGAGTTTTCCTCTCTCTATCAGCGCTCCATTTTCCAGTCCATGCGGGGTCTGGTCCGAAGGAACTTCCTGGCGCTCGCGGCAAAACTCCAACGTCTTCCTGCCGACGTCCAGCAACGGGCCGGGCGGATACTCGCTTCCGAACAGGAGTTTGTCGCCTATCTGCAGAACATTACCGCCCGGCGCCTCCCCGCCATGAAATGCAGAATCCACGGTGACCTCCATCTGGGTCAGGCGCTCTTCACCGGCAAGGATTTCATCTTCATCGATTTCGAGGGAGAACCCGCCCATTCTCTCAGTGAACGACGACTGAAACGCTCCCCTCTCCGGGATGTGGCAGGCATGATCCACTCCTTCCACTATGCAGCCATGACCGCCCTTCTGCATCACGGGACCTCTCATCCCGACGATATCTCTCTGCTCGAACCCTGGCTGGAGGGGTGGTACGTGTATGTCAGCGGCTCATACCTGAAGGCCTATCTGCACGCAATGAAAAATTCGCCCCTTGTCCCGGCCGACAAGGCGGACATCTCGATCATGCTGCGATGCTACCTGATCCATAAGATGGCCCACGAACTCGGCTACGAGCTGAATAACCGCCCGGACTCGGTCGATCTCACATTGCGGGGGCTGGAGACCCTGCTGCGGGAATGCCGCGCTTCATGACCAGGTGGATCTGCAAAGGGAAACCATGATGAACCACGCTCATTTTCAATATCTGCTCAAGAAAGCAAAGGACTATCTGGCGATGAAAACCGAAATGGTCAATCATCAGTCAGTGGTAAAAGACGTCGTTTCCAGTGTCGAGCGTTCCTGGATCTACTACCTCATGCTGGTGATGGCAGGCCTGATTGCGCTGATCGGGCTCCTTACCAACAGCGTGGCGGTAGTTATCGGTGCAATGCTTATCTCTCCGCTGATGGCTCCGATCATCTCTTCGGGTCTGGCCCTGACCATCGTCGATCTCCCCCTGGCCAGACGTGCCTTCCGCACGATTGCCATCAGTGTTGCCTTGACCATCGTTGTCAGCGCTCTTGTCACTGTTGTCTCTCCTCTCAAGGAGCCCACCGCAGAGATCCTGGCCCGGGTCAGACCCAATATCTACGATCTCTTTGTGGCGGTTTTCTCAGGCATCTCGGGTGCTGTGGCACTCTGCACCAAACGAAACTACCTGATCACCGCCACCGGCGTAGCCGTAGCCACCGCCGTCATCCCCCCCTTGAGCGTTGTCGGGTACAGCCTCGGAACCGGTCAGTGGATGCTGGCACTGGGGGGATTCCTTCTCTTTTTTACCAACTTCGTGGCAATCGTCATCACCTCCGACCTGGTCTTCTTTACCATGGGATTCCGTACCAGCCATGTGGATACCAGCCAGTATTCCCAGCGTACCCGGTTTCTGATCGTTGCGGTAGTGCTCCTGCTGATTTCTATCCCTCTGATCTACACCCTGGTGGTAGATCTGAAGCAGTTGAATACGAAAAAACTGATCGAACGGGTTTTGAAGGCAGAACTCGACAAGGAACATGTGTCACGCATGACCGGCTATGACTATCAGAACCGTGGTTCCGGTACTATCGTCGCAGCCTCGGTTAATACCGTGCATCTCATCGATAAACAGGCGGAAAAGAAGATTGAGGACACGCTACGGTCCAGCCTTGCCAATCCGGTCGAGTTGCAGTTGGAACAGGTGATAGTCGCCTCGGAAAGGCTGCCGGCAGCGACGGACAAACGTGCGTTCAGGTCTGACAGCGCAACGGGAACGTCACGCCTCGAAACAACTGCCGAAATAGCCGCCAAGGTCAAGGGAATGGTGTCAAAGGCAGAACTTGAACTGGCAGCGGCACTAGCCCCATTTCCAGTTCTCGAAACCAGGTTGGCCTTTTCCGGGGGGTCGAAACCTCTCCTCGCTACAACGACACTCAAGCGCGATTATCCGATGAGTGACGATGAACGACTGATACTTGAACGCCAGTTGGAGAAAGCTCTTGGAGTTCCCATTGTACTTTCCGTTGCCATGACCCCGCTGTTGCCGACGCTCCATTTCACCAAGGCCGGCACACTAACGCCGGAAAGTGTAAAAGCTCTTGCTATTGTCAAACAGTTGCCGGATGGTCCGGCAGGGTTTCGATTCCTGCTAAAGCCTTCGGCCGGATCAAACGGCAAGCAGGTCTCAATGTTGAGAAAATACCTCACCGGAGTCCTCGGCATTCCTGAAAGTTCGCTGTCTCCAGACCAGGCATCAGGCAGAGCCATCGCTTCCTCAGGAATATCGCTACGTATCATGCGTAAGAAGATTCTATGAACAAGGACATGCAATGGCATCTGGTCGGCAGATCGGACCTGCTGGAACGGCTGGGCACAAACGGTCTTGGCCTTGATTCCGTCCAGGTAGAACAACGACTGGCAACCTACGGACCCAATCGCGTGGGAGATGAAGAGCAGATCAACAGGCTGGGAGTGATGTTGCACCAGTTTGCCAGCCCACTGATTTATCTGTTGCTGGTTGCGGCAGGAATAACCTTTTTGCTGAAGGAATATATCGATACCGGCGTCATCCTGGCGGTGGTGATCATCAATGCCCTGATCGGTTTCATCCAGGAAATGAAGGCCGAAAAAGGCGTCCGTTCCCTGAAGAAACTGGTTGTTGCCCGGGCCAGGGTTATCCGTGACGGCCGGGAGCAAGAGGTGGCTGCAGCCGACCTGGTGCCGGGCGATCTGGTTCTGCTGGCCTCAGGGGTCAGGGTTCCCGCGGATTTGCGACTACTTCAAACTCATGAATTGCGTATCGACGAGGCAATGCTGACAGGGGAATCAATGCCGGTCGACAAAACCGACGTGCCGCTCGAGGTCCAAAATCTCGTGCCTGCCGACCAGATCAACATGGCCTTCATGGGAACTGCAGTGGTTAACGGCCGTGGCAGAGGATTGGTGATAGCAACGGGACGGCAGACGATCCTGGGCGAGATCGCCGGGGAAGTGCGAGATATTGGTCCCGTCAAAGCGCCGATCCAAAAAAAAATAGATCGTTTTACCCGGACGGTAGGTATGCTGGTCATGGGAACCTCAACAATGCTCTTTCTGGTTGGGCTGTTGATGGGAAACAGCGTCAAGGAGATGTTCCTGACTGCAGTTGCCGCCGCTGTCGGAGCGATTCCGGAAGGATTGCCGATTGTTGTCACCATTGCTCTGGCAGTAGGGGTATCCCGTATGGCACAGCAGAATGCCATAATCCGCAAACTGCCGGCTGCGGAGACTCTGGGCTGTACCACGGTAATCTGTTCCGACAAGACCGGCACCCTCACCAAAAACGAGATGACGGTCAAGCGGCTATTTGATGGAGAACATGACCATGAAGCAACCGGAGGAGGCTACGAACCGATTGGGAAACTGCTGCGCTACGGCGTTCCGGTGAAGGCCGAGGAGTCGCTTCGTCAACTGTTGCTGATAGGGATGCTTTGCAACGAATCCGATATCTATGAAAAGAATGGCGGCTGGCTGGTGGACGGCGACCCCACGGAAGCGGCCCTGATCATCAGCGCTATCAAGGGAGGGTTGCAACCTGAACTCGAGCGGGAACACTTCCCCCGACTTGCCATGATCCCATTTGAATCGGAGCGCGCCTACATGGCGACTCTGCACGGACACGGAAACACCCGCCAGATCTTTGTCAAGGGAGCACCTGAAAGGCTTCTGCAGATCTGCAACCTGGACGAACAGGAACGGGCGGAGCTGCTTGAACGTGCCGCTGCCTACTGTGCAGAGGGAATGCGAGTGCTGGCTATGGCCTGGAGGGAAACATCGGCAGACCTGGAGTGTTTGTCCATCAATGACGTGGAGCAGGGCCTCACCTTTGCGGGATTGCAGGCGATGATCGACCCACCACGCCCTGAGTCAATCGAGGCAATCAAGGGGTGCAAGCGGGCAGGAGCACGGGTTGTCATGATCACCGGCGACCATGGCGTGACGGCTCGTGCAATTGCCGAAGAACTGGGTATTGCGAATCAGGAATCGACAGTGGTGACCGGCAGTGAACTGGAGGTCATGTCCGATGACGAGTTGTACCGTTGCGTCGATCAGGTAACGATTTTCGCCAGGGTTTCCCCGCAGCACAAGCTACGCATCACCCGACAGCTTATCCGACATGGCGAGATCGTTGCCATGACCGGTGATGGCGTCAATGATGCACCTGCTCTCAAAAGCGCCCATATCGGCATTGCCATGGGCATCTCGGGCACCGATGTGGCCCGTGAAGCATCGGACATGGTGCTGGCAGACGACAATTTCGCCAGTATTTTCAGTGCACTGAAGGAAGGTCGAATCATCTTCGATAACCTGCGGAAAGTGGTGTTTTTTCTGATTCCAACAGGGGTGGCCGATATCTTTTCCATAGTGGCCGCAGTCCTGCTTGGCTTGCCACTGCCCTTTATCCCTGCCCAGATACTCTGGATCAACTTGGTGACCAACGGTATGCAGGATGTTGCCCTGGCCTTCGAGCCAGCAGGAAAGGACCTGCTGGATCGACCGCCCCGGCCCAGTGAAGAGGGCATCTTTTCGCGATTGTTGATTCAACGGACCATTCTGGTGGCAATAGTGATCACCAGTGGCGTGATTTATACCTTCACGCAAGCACTCAAGGCAGGAGCAACGCTTGAAAACGCCCGTACCGTGGCGGTCACAACGATGGTTTTCTTCCAGTTTTTTCAGGCCTGGAACAGCCGATCCGAGACCGAGTCCATCTTCAGCCTCAACCCGCTCAGCAACCCGATCCTGTTCTACAGCATGATTGCCGCATTCTTCGCTCAACTTGCCATGCTTTATGCGCCTCCTCTGCAATGGGTCTTTCGCACTGTCTCGTTGAACACCACGGAATGGCTTGGAATACTCCTGATCTCGTCTACAGTTGTAGTTATAGTCGAAATTGACAAATGGATGAGAATGCAAAAGTCCAAAATTTCGCCCCCTATTGGCCTGCATGGAGAGTAGCGAATCCGTTCGATGTTCATCGACATAACGTCGGAATCTGAACTTGACTAATGTGTTGGCAGTGGATATAGTTAGCGCTACTAATGATTTGCAATGCAAATTATTTACAATGGTCGGTTCCGGGAGTTGAAATGCAAAAATCGAAAGAATCGATATCCGAGATCATCGATAATGTAAGGCGTGTCTTCCAGGTGATCAACGAATATTCAAAAACTGCCGAACGATCGACGGGTCTGACCGGGCCTCAGCTCTGGGCCTTGAAGATCCTGGCAAAAACATCTCCCGTGAAAGTTTCCGAACTTGCTCGCGACATGTACCTCAGTCCGGCAACAGTCGTCGGTATTCTCGATAGGCTCGAAGGAAAGGGATTGGTCATGCGAACCCGGTCAAAGGAGGACCGTCGGGCAGTGAACCTTCATCTTACTGCACAGGGAAGCGAATTGGCGGCACAAGCTCCAGAAGTTGCCCAGGCGATGCTGGTGAAAGGACTGAACGAGTTGTCCGATGAACAGTTTTCCTGTGTTGAGGAAGGAATACAGCAACTGGTACGAATCCTTGAAGCAAAGCACTTCGTACCGCAGCCACTCCACGGGTAAGCAGAACTTGCATGAAAATCATCTCGAACTGCTCTCCTATGATTATTGCCGGACTGCTACAAGCTACCATCAGTCCCGACTTTTGCGGAAATTCCGCATATTGGTGAAGGTATAAAAATGAAACCTTTCCGCTCACTTCGGCTTTCTCTGCGATTCATCGTGCCGCTTGTCATTGCATTGACCCTGTTGGCCTATGCCGTCGTTCCCCTGGTTGACCAGCTCACCCTGCGCTGGTTCATCCGTGACATGGATATCCGGTCCCAACTTATCGGCAACACCCTGCACGACCCGCTGGTCGAACAACTCCGCCTGGGAAACAGGAAACGGATCAATGACCTGCTGCTGCGGTCAACCCAGGACGAACGACTGCTGGCTCTCGGCTATTGCGATGGCACCGGAACGATCCTCTACCACACCCCCTCCTTTCCGAAATCGCTCGGCTGTAACACGGAGACGGCAGTCAATGCACTGCACAAGCTCCCGCGAGGGGCCGTTCACGTGGCCACCTACCCCCTTGCGCAGGAGGAAGGACAACGAGGCACCCTAATCCTCGTCCACGACATGAGCTTTGTCGAGCGCCGTAGCGCCGATACCCGCAAATATGTCATCCTTTTCTTTGCCTTCCTCGGCATCGTGGTCTCCTTTATTACCGTATTCGTCGCCCATCTGAGCTGGCGCGGGTGGATGGAGGGCGTGCAGGCGATGTTGCGCGGCGAGGGGATTCTGAAGCCGTTTTCCCAGCCAGCTGTTGCATCGGAATTACAGCCCCTGGTAGGCGATTTGAGGGCTCTCCTCAGGTCGCTCGACACTGAACGGCGATTTGCCGATGACGTCACCATCACCTGGAGCCCCGACTCTCTCCGTACCCTGCTTCACAAACAGCTTGCCGGGGAGCGGGTCATCGTCGTTTCCAATCGGGAACCGTACATCCATAGCAGAAAAGAGGAGCAGGTCGAGGTTCACCGCCCGGCGAGCGGCCTGGTGACAGCTGTCGAACCGGTCATGCGGGCCTGCTCCGGCACCTGGATCTCTCACGGCAGCGGTAGCGCCGATCGGGAAACCGTGGACAGGCATGACCGGATCCAGGTCCCCCCGGAGCATCCCGAATACACGTTGCGACGTATCTGGCTCACCAAGGAAGAAGAGAACGGCTATTACTATGGTTTTGCCAACGAAGGTCTGTGGCCCCTTTGCCATATCGCCCATGTCCGTCCCATCTTTCGCTCCAGTGACTGGCGGCAGTACGTGGCCATCAACCAGCGATTTGCCGACGCGGTCGTCAAGGAAGCGGACAACGACGACCCGGTCGTCCTGGTCCAGGATTACCACTTCGCCCTTCTGCCGGAGATGATCCGCAAGGCCCTTCCCAAAGCGACCATCATAACGTTCTGGCATATCCCCTGGCCGAACCCCGAATCGTTCGGCATCTGCCCCTGGCGGGAACAGCTGTTGCGAGGCATGCTCGGCAGCACGATCCTCGGGTTCCATACCCCGTTCCACTGCAAGAATTTTCTCGAAACCGTGGACCGCTACCTGGAGACCCGCATCGAACACGAATCCTCCACCATATCCCGGCGCGGCAAGCTGACGATGGTTGAGAGTTACCCGATCTCGATCCAGTGGCCTCCTCCCTGGCAGGATTCGCAACCATCCGTCGAACAGTGTCGCGCAGAGATCCGCAAAGCTCTGGGGCTCCCGCTTGATCACAAGATCGGGCTCGGCGTGGACCGGCAGGATTACACAAAAGGGATCCTCGAGCGGTTCAGGGCCGTTGAAAAGCTGCTGGAGATGCACGAGGAAATGATCGGGAGATTTACCTTTATCCAGATTGCCGCACCGACCCGTTCTGCGCTTGATGATTACCAGGCATTCGAGTCACAGGTCCGGAATCTCGCGACGCGCATCAACCAGCGCTTCTCGAAGTCGGACTGGCAGCCCATCTGCCTCAAGGTAGAACATCACCCCCCCGAAATAGTAAACCATTACTACCGGGCAACAGATGTCTGCATGGTGACAAGCCTGCACGACGGGATGAATCTGGTGGCCAAGGAATACGTTGCCTCTCGCGACGACGAGCAGGGGGTGCTCGTCCTGAGCCAGTTCACCGGTGCGGCCCATGAGCTGCACGAGGCGCTCATTGTCAATCCCTACCATATCGAGCAGACCGCTGAAGCCCTCTACCGCGCACTCAGCATGCCCGACTTCGAGCAGCGGGAGCGCATGCGCAGCATGCGTGCGCTGGTACGTGACTTCAACGTCTATCGGTGGGCAGGACGAATGCTTTTGGATGCAGCCCGCGTCCGCCAACGGGAAAAATTGGCCTCCAGAATCGGAAAAGACACGTGACCGCAGTTTATCTATTCAACGAAAAAGCGCTGAAGGCATTTGGCCGTTATGTCGGGCCGGATACCCTTTTTGCCTTCGATCTTGACGGCACCCTTGCCCCGATTGTTGCCGAATACTCCGCGGCAGAGGTAGCCGAACCGGTCCGCTGTGCCATGGAACGGCTC
>Ga0208371_1000361_pt1 | contig 11290 bp, 11 predicted proteins | sample SubbioCR12Aug_1A_FD_184827 | JGI IMG/M metagenome (GOLD analysis project Ga0208371, IMG submission 184827) | Serpentinite rock and fluid subsurface biosphere microbial communities from McLaughlin Reserve, California, USA - CR12Aug_1A (SPAdes) | ecosystem: Environmental > Terrestrial > Deep... | reverse complement strand
CCCAGCGGATCACAAGGCTCATCGGAAAAGCCAGAGCGCTTGAACTGATGCTTAAAGCCAACCAGCTTCCACCTTCATACGCTAAGGAAATCGGTCTATTGACTGATATCTTCGACAAAGCAGATTTCAAAGCCAAGGTTCAGGAGTTCGCCGACATGATGAGCAAACGCCCGCCCATCGCCATTGATGCCATTAAACAAGCGGTGACCCAGGGACTTGAAACCACAGTACGCCACGGTCTGAGTATTGAACTCGAACAAAGCGTTCGATGCTTCGATTCACAAGATACGGAAATGGCCCTTAAAAATTATTTAAAGTATATTGATGAAAATATCATGACTCTGGATCATGAAAATGCCAGCACTCAGGACATTGTGGATTTGCTTAACACCACTCTGGATGTGATGGAAAACGCGAAAATATTTAAACCCTTCCAAGGAAAATAATCATGAAAAATCTGAACAACAAAGTCGCCGCCATCACCGGAGCCGGATCGGGTATCGGGCGGATGCTGGCCATGGAATTTGCTAAAGAAAACTGTCGTCTGGCCCTTTCCGATATCGACGAGGCCGGGCTTGAAGAAACAAAACGGTTGATCGGAAACAGGGTGAGTGTTTCCACCCACATCGTGGACGTGGCCAGGCAGGATCAGGTGGAAGCGTTCGCCAAGGATACGGCAGCAGCCCATGGAGGAGTGGATATCATTATCAACAATGCCGGAGTGAGTCTTGGCGATTTCCTCGAAACAGTGCCCATCGAAGATTTCAAATGGCTCATGGGCATAGATTTCTGGGGTGTTGTTTACGGAACCATGGCGTTCCTGCCCTATTTAAAGCAACGTCCCGAAGGGCATATCGTGAATATTTCCAGCATCAACGGCATTATTCCCAATCCCAACAACGGCCCCTACTGCGCAGCAAAATATGCCGTCAAAGGCTACACCGAAACCCTGTATCAGGAAATGATGGGCACAAACATCCGCGTTAGCTGCGTTCATCCGGGCGGAATCAAAACCAACATCGCACGCAACGCCAAAGTGAACCGAACCTTGTCGGAAATGCCTAAGGAATCGGCTGTTGAACTTTACGACAACGAAGTATTCATCACCACCGCTGAAAAAGCCGCCCAGATTATCATCACCGGTATCAAGCGAAACGAACGGCGAATCATGGTGGGCAGAGACGCAAAAACCCTGGACCTTCTGACGCGGCTTTTTCCCAAGACCATGGTTTACCTGAGTGCCGTGGTTTCAAGGCGTATGGCTAAAAAGTATGCGAAGGGAAGCGTGTAGATTTTTATTCATCGTGAAACAATCATCGGGCGGGTTTAAAACCCGCCGCTACATGTTGCGCAATCTTAAGCATCATTCTGTTTGCAGGATGGAATTTTTATCGTAATCACCGCATCCCTGCATCCACCGCCTCGGGCTGGGGTTCAGGCGGTATATTGGACCGGATCAGGATATTCTTTTTCAATGAAAGTACGACCTGATCGATATTTTCAACGGCGGCTCTTATTTCGCTGACCCCGTTTTTAACCGAGCCGGTCACGGGAGGAATATCTTTGCTTCCCTTTTCGATATTGGCGATTATTTTCTTAAGTTCGGCAATGTTGGCCAGCAAGGCGTCACCGATTTCATGGACTTTTTCAAGATCGGCCTGGACCTGATCCACAACTTTTGGGGTTTTTCCTGTGGCTTTTTCCACGTTGGCCATGATCTTGCCAACCTTTTTCTCAACTTCTTCCAGCGATTTGTTGACGCTGGCCATGGCTGTAAACAAAGGCCCTTCAGGCTGTTTGATCCTCGCAGTAATTTCCGAAAGATCCTGAACAGCCCTAATAACCATCTTGGCCGTTTTTTCGATTTCGAATTCTTTGAGAAGGTCGGTGATGGATTTGTTTTCTACAGAAGGGATTTCTCCGTCTTCCTCAATCAATGGCGAACTTTCGCTTCCGGGTTTGATGGAAATGAACTTCTTGCCGATATAGCTGATGCCTTCCACACTTGCGGTTGAATCCTTGCGGATTCGATATGCAAAATCCTCGTAAATGGCCATGGTCACTGTAACCCTGTCACCCACAAGATTTATTTTTTTCACTTTTCCGATATCCGCATTGAACAGCTTAACCGAGGAATTAAGGTCCAGATCATAGCTCTGGCCGAATGTCGTCTGGTAGGTGACATTCTTCCTGAACCAGTCTTTCCCGCGTCCCACGAGGACCACCATGCTCAGAAGAAGGACCATTACCAAAATCACGAACGTTCCCACCACCTTTTCCATTGTACTGAAACTCAACACCATAATGCATCTATCCCATGTTTGGTTTTATGATTCAACGGTTTCCCGGACCTTTCCTTCACTGATCGTGAGGGTTTTCCCTGAAAAGCACCGGCTGAAATCTTCTTCGTATGTTAGAAAGACAAGCGTCATCCCCAAATCAATTTTCTTTTTGATCGTTTCAATCAGAACCTCCAACGAGTTCCCTTCGGACAGACAGAACTCTTCGGGGTATTCCAGCAGCATGATCTTGGGTTTTTTTGCAATCTCCCGAACCATCATGGCGCATTTGTTGTCCGGAACGCCAAGATTTGCGGGTCTCTGGTCGAGAACCCTCTCGATACCGAAGGTCACGCACAAAGCCATGGTTTCACTATCCAGAGCCAAAGACAGATCGTTCTCAAAATAGGAACGTCCCAGAATCAGGTTCTCCCGGATGGACCTGTTGCTGATAAGGGCCGTGTCTGACGTCAGATACCCCATGGTTTTTTTTGCCCACAGCAGTCTTCTGTAATCTGAGAAATCAAGGGTTTCACCATTATAAGTGTACAATCCGCTCGCTGGATAAGCAAGAGTGGCAAGCCCTTTGAAGAAAAGATGGGCGTCATTGGCCGAATCGGTCTTTAAAAAATAAACAACTCCCTGTTCCAAGTTTAAGGTCAGGGGGGTGATTCCATTTCCTTTTCCCGTTTTTTCCGGTTTGAGGGCGTAATCTTTCAATTCGATCAGAGCCATGATTCCCCTTACAGATAAAAAACAGCGGAAATAAAAATATTGATCACCATCACCCAGAAAAAACTCTGAACCGCTGTTTTGGAAGCACTAACGGGAATCAAGGTTATTATTTTCTTTGTTTTAAAGCCATGATAGAGGCTGATAACGGTCATGGCCACACCAAAGGAAAGGGCTTTCAGCAGCCCAACCACCATATCCGTTCCGGTAATGGCCTTGGCCACAAGAGTCAGAAACGAGCCCATGGGCACATCACTGGCAACCCAGACAATGACATAACCTCCAAATATAGCCACAATGTCGAAGATGATGAACAGACAGAGTACCGCCGTTGTGATCCCCACAAACCGGGAAAAGGAAAGGATGCGCATGGGATCAACCCCGGCCATTTCAAGGGCTTCAATTTCGTTGAAAACGGTCATGGAGCTGATCTCAATGGTGACTGCCGTGGCTGATCTGAGGATAACAAGAAGTGCCGTAATAATGGGGCCAAGCTCACGCACCACCAGAACCACAGTGACTTTCCCCAGGTCAAAATCACCGGAAAGCTTGGTAAACTGAACGATCAGCATGGTTCCAACCATCAAGGCGATGGGAGTGATAATGGGCAAAGCCTGAACCGCCGTGAAATAAATCTGCTCCACCACGGCTTTCTTGACCAGTGCCCTGCCCGTCGCTTTCTGGCTTAAGAACAATTCAAACAACCGGAACGTAAAAGCAAAAACATTGAGGATGTAGTTGATGAACTCCAGCGTTCTTCTGCCGGTGTAACCCGCAATGACTTTCATAAGCTCTTGGAATCCTGATAATATGTATTGTTTTTTCACTCATGATGTCATACGCATGAGGAAAGAAAAAGCGTAAAGCCTGACTCAATGCTATTTCCTTAACGCTGTAGGGACCGGTTCCAAACCTGCCCTGCACCATGTTCGCCTTATAATTCCGAGCGGGCCTGGAACCCGACCCTACAACAACTATTATTAAAGAAACGGCATTTAAACCTGACTTGATCTTAAACAGTACTTTAAATAGGATAACAAATCAAAGCAAATTTCCCTTGAATCAGCCCACAAAAATCTGATGAATTTTTTATGGATCAATGATACCTAATGGTACCTGACGATCATTCGAAAGCTTATTCTCATTCATGATGTGGTAATGGTTATGATAAAATATAAGGATTCATCCGCTCTGCGACTGTTATTATTACTTTTTTTCGTATCAATCATGACAACCCGGATTGTTGCGGCCGCCGAAGTCCAGGAAGACTACCCGGGATTCACCTCAGGTCAGGAATTGATCGTCCGTGGTAGCTATCCCGAAGCCATCGCCTTGTTCCGTGAGATCTCCCTGTCGTCGAACGACACCCACATCAGGGCCAATGCCCTTTTTCACATTGGTTCCATATATGAAAACTATCTGGATCTTCCTGAAAATGCCATTGACAGCTACAAAGATTTGACCCTTATGTACCCCGAAAGTCCCACGGCTCCTGACGCTTTGTTCAACATCGGACGACTTTATTACAAGAACGAACGTTACGCAGAAGCTTATAAAGCCTTTGAAGATTATATGGAGCGTTATCCTTCGGGAGCACGGATGATATCGGTAAAATCCTGGGCGGAAAGTGCCGAGAGAAAATCCCAGAAAGACCCATCGCCTTCTCATAAATCCATTGGTCTCACGACTCTTGATCCGGGCATCCGCGTTCTCTTGACAAGAAAAACAGACAGCATTCGGATCGACGGCCAATCGAGCCTCACCGTACGAAGCATTGATAAAGGGTCGCTTCTCTTCGAAGGCATGGGTCCCATAACATTTTCCAGAAAAGGCAAACGCCTCCTGTTGAACGGTAAAGCCGTTGATGCCGACGCATGCCGAATCATGCATCAGGGGGAATGGCTGCGCGTTGGAGGACGTCGTTACAGAGGCCTCCTTGCCGTTCATCTCAAGCCTTCGGGCCTCATGGCCGTCAACCATTTGGATATTGAATCTTATTTATATGGCGTTGTACCCAAGGAGATGTCACCGCTCTGGGCACCGGAAGCTCTTGTTGCCCAGGCCATCGCCTCAAGGACGTTTGCCCTGTATATCCGTGGAAAGCACACCTCAGGCGACAAGGCATATGACCTGGAAGCCACCACCTCATCCCAGGTTTACGGTGGTCTTGACGCAGAAAAAGAATCGGCCAGAACAGCCGTAGATTCAAGCAAAGGAATGGTTCTCGCTCATCAGGACAAACTGATCATATCCTATTTCCATTCGAACAGCGGTGGGTATACCGAAAGCTCCCTGAACGTCTGGGGCGCAGACATTCCCTATCTCAAAAGCGTCGAAGACAGCTACAGCACAGAACAGCCCATCTCCCCCTGGGAATACACCCTGTCCTACAAAGAACTGTCTCGAATCTTCAGCAAATCGCTATCCGGAAAAAGCTTAAGAAAAATCGAACCCCAAGAGAAATCTCCCTCAGGCCGGATCTTAAGTTTTATTCTGTATTCTGATGACAAGCAGGTCAAAGTGTCAGGCAATTCTTTCAGGATGAACCTTGGCCCAGTAAACATGAAAAGCACGATCTGCGATGTGATTCCTGAAAAAACCGGAGTAAAATTCAGAGGCACCGGCTACGGTCACGGCGTCGGCATGAGCCAGCATGGCGCTCAGCGAATGGCCCTTTCCGGCCTCACCAGTGAGGCGATTCTTAAGCATTACTACAAGGATGTGGAGATACTTAAAATATCATATTTATAAAAATCAGTTACCCATCAGGCAATCAAACGGTTAGAATTTCAGATTTCCCGATTCAGGATCATAGCCAAAGGGATAACCATAAGGATTATCAGGAAGTTTCGCTAAAATACCGTCAGAGATAAGATCATCCAGTTTATCAGGGTTCTTTCCAAACTTTTCCTTGTATGCTGTCACCCCTTTTTCAAGAATGTCTAAAGCAAGGTGGACATTGATCCGTTTCATAAGCATATTTCGTTTATCTTGATCCTTTTCTTTTTCCAGTATCGAGCGTAAAAAAGAAATGGCTGTTTCGTTTTTTCCAATCTGCTGTGAAAGTCTTGCCCCGAAGGTGGCAAGAGCAGGGGGGGCATCTTTGACAAGCGAAGCTTCCATCAGTGCTTCAGAAGCTTTCATGTTGTCCTTAACAAAATAAAAATAATCGAAACCTATAAAAAAGCCGGGAATCCAATCCCAGTAACGATGATCTTTGCTTTTTTCTAGAAGTGCGATAGTGACATCGTAGTCTTTTGTGTGCCAGGGAAGTGTCCCTTGGAGAAGTATGTAGGATTGCTGAAAATAGGGGTCAAGCTCTAAAGCCTGGTCGAATAGCCTTGCTGTTGTTTTCCACTCATCGCTCGTAACCTTCTCCCTTTTACCGATGATGCTTCCGGCTTCCATCACGGCATAGTCCGCCAAAAGCCCTTTGAACTCACCGGCAATAGCCTTAACCATCACAACCGGAAGGCTGAACAATGGGCTTGCCTGACTCTGAATCTTTAATTCATGCCGCGATTTCTGAAGACCCCAGTTTGAAACGATGTAAAATAAAAGAATCAGAACACCGACAACAAGGGGCATTACACGATTTCTCATGTCAATTCCCTTTTGTTGAACACAAGCACGGTAATGAAAAGTATCAGCAGCGTATAACTTATGCCGTAAGCCGTTGTCATCCCCAGATCCTTCAGATGGAAATCAAGCCCGTAGGCTGCCACTGTTTTTTTATCAAAGGCTGACAAATTGGGAAAAACCCAGGATGCTGCATTCAGTAGGCTGATGGAAAAGCTGTTTCCCTGGTTAGTATTTTTTAAAAGCGTTCTCACCAGCTCTATATTCTGACCGATCAGATATGTTCCGATGGTAAATATAAAAGCCATGTAGGAACTTGTGGCCACGCAGGTATAAAGAATGGACAGGGCCGTCATGATCACCAGAGACAGAAAGGAAAAAAATACGGCCATCCCAAATATTCCCCAAGAAAAAAGTTCTGGAATATAATCCGGCGTCAAGCCCATGATGATCTTCACGGAAATAGCTGTTATGATACTCAGAATAATAACCGAAATAAGAACAAGTATGCTCAGTCCAAAAAACTTACCGATGATATAATCTCGTCGGGCTATGGGCCGGGACAGTATGAGATAAACGGTTAGCTTATCAAGATCCTTGGCAAGAAGAGGCATGCCAAGAAAAAAGATAATAGCGAGCCCTGAAATCGATACAGTGGAAAGCCCCACATCCACAGCCACTTTACCAAGATCACGTGTAAAGCTGCCTGTCACTACTGCATTGACACAACACATGACCAGAGCAAAAAATATAATACCGAGAAGGACTCGGTTTCGTATGCCTTCCTTAATAGTGATACCGGTCAGTATCCAGATATGCTTCATTCTCGTACCTTGTTGTCGTTTTCAACCATAGTCACAAAAGATGTTTCGATATCACCGGTCAGATTCTTGAACTCAGCAATAGGTCCACAGAAAAGAAGGTTTCCTTTGTTCAGCACGCCGACCCGATCACAGAGCCTCTCCACATCACTCAGGATGTGGGAGCTAAAAAAAACCGTTTTACCTGCCTTTCGCATATCCATGATAAAATCCGTGACCAGCTTCCGGCCCATTGGGTCCAGACCGCTCATGGGTTCATCAAGGATACAAATTTCCGGGTCATGAATCATAGCAAGCGCAAGGCCAGTCCTCTGGGTCATACCTTTGGAATAAGTTCGGATCGGTTTTTTCTTTGCATGGCTGAGAAGAAGCCGTTCAAGAAGAACATCAATCCGTTCGTCAAGAACATCGTCCGGGACATCCGAAACTCTTCCACCGAACCGAAGCAGTTCCTCTGCAGTCAAGTGGTCATAAAATATCGGCTGTTCAGGCAGATAGCCAACATGCCGACGTATAGTGGGGTTCAAAATGGAGTCACCGTTGATTGTGAGCTCTCCTGAATCCGCACGGATAAAATTCATCAGAATTTTAATAACCGTGCTTTTCCCGGCACCGTTGGGTCCCAAAAAACCAAAAGACTCCCCCTTATTGATAAGGAGAGTCAAATCGGAAATTACCGGATTTGATTTCAACCCAGTCTTTTTATATGATTTAACAAGATTTTTTATTGTGATCAGCATGTGTATGATTAATATAAATAAAGTAAAGAGCATAAAAACAATAGACGGCTGGGTTAACCAGCCGTCTATATTTCATACTTATGTAATATTGCTATTTAGTAGACCAACCAGCAACACCAAGGTAGGCATCAGTAGAGGCTGCGGCAGGCACTGCAGGCAATGCCGGGACAGGAGCGGCACCAAGAACAACACCAACAGAAGTGGGAACATTGTTCTGATATACTGCAGTTGTCGCACTATCAGTTCCGAAAGCTGTATCCCCTTTAAGGTGTTTTGCTTCAGAAACAAAATATGAAGCATTTATGCCGGTTGTAGTGATAATACTGTCCCCGTTTCCAAGACCAACTTCCAGTTGTCTACCGGCACCACCAGAAGCTTCAGTAATAAGAAGAGGCAGCGCTGCAGTCCCAGGGCCGGTAATTACAGCACCGGCTGTAGCTGCTGGAGCTACAAGGGCAGCTGTAACTGCGTTTGCAGTGGCACCGAAAACCTGCCAATCAGCGAAGAACGATGATTCAGAAGTCGCCATATTTCTCAGATCACTTTGAGCTGATGCATTGTAGCCTCTGATTCTGTACGCTGCGAACTGGGGAATGGCGATAGCTGCCAGGATACCGATAATAGCGATAACGATCATGAGTTCGATGAGTGTGAAGCCTTTTTCATTTCTTTTGACGATTTTAAACATGTGGTGCCTCCTCTTTTGGTTGGTTTTTGAGCTTTTATCAACGCGTAGACAAGATTCCCGATGTAAAAAACATCATGACTTTTTTTGCTTCATGAAAATAAGGTCTTTAAATCGGGAAAACGTTCAACACGTGATAATTACTCTATTGCAGTTCTTTTTATGATAACCAAGAAACCTGTTTTTAGCAACACTTTTTCAACAGAGTGCTATCCGTGCGACGACCTTGCCTGCCAGTCATCTTGTGCGAACACATTCGTTCGTACGGCACTACGTTATTACAAAAGGGATGCCAGAGTGTGACTATTTTTGCAAAAATAATTTATTGATCTGTTTTTATTCATTTTTATTAATATAGTGTACTTTTGATTTATACCATAATACTCAAAATGCATTGGCGAGATTTCCGTATTTTGGCCATAGTTGTGACGAAAAACGGCATATTGGGGAAATATGAAATATCCAACTACGCTGCCGTAGGTCGTAAAGCAAGCCGACCCGGAATCCATGTTGTTATGAAGACAGCGGTGGAACACAAACAGGCATGGGTTCCGGGTCGGGAAAAAGCCCCCGCCCGGAATGACAAGAACTGAGAGCAATGCATGGAAGAGGCATTGAGGTGGCGCGTAAACGAACCATGTCTGACGCATGGAATGCACCCTACTACTGCTGACAGATAAGGTTTGTGTGCCCAGTAAACTTATTGGGTATAAGCAGGGCAAAAGCCCAACCTACGACATGTCGCTGTCATGACCCAACGAAACCCGTTGGTCAATTTATTTGCAGGGTTATTTTTTTGCTTGAACAACAGTAAAAGATGTTATTCAAGCCCCAGCTTTTCACAACGGTAGCGCATGGAGCGGAAGGTGATGTCCAGGAGTTTGGCTGCTTTGCCTTTTCTGCCGCCACTGAACTCCAGGGCTTTCTGGACGTAGGCTTTTTCGATGGAGTTTATAATGTCGTCCAGCTGGACTCCGTGTTCCACGTCATGGAGGTTGAATCGGCGGTTGGGCACGCCTTCGATCCAGCGGCGTTTGAACGAGGAAAGGGACAGACTTTCGGGCAGAATGATGTTGGTGGTGGAAAGGGCGACGCTTCGTTCGATGAGGTTTTCAAGCTCTCGGACGTTTCCGGGGAAATCATATTTGGTCAGAAGTTCAACAGCATAAGAAGAAATTTTGGTGATGTCTTTGCCCATTTCCCTGGAATATTTATCCAGAAAAAACTGGGCCAGAAGCTTGAGATCACTTTTTCTTTCACGCAGAGCAGGAACTTTGATCTCGATAACATTCAGACGGTAAAAAAGGTCTTCGCGGAAACGGCCTTCCATGACCTCTTCTTCAAGTGTTTTATTGGTGGCGCTGATAATACGGATATCCACGTCCACATCTTTGGTGTCACCCACAGGTTTGAAAGACCGCTGCTGAACGGCACGAAGGAGTTTAACCTGGAGCCCCATGGATAGTTCCCCGATTTCGTCGAGAAATATCGTGCCGTTGTGGGCTTCTTCGAACAGCCCTTTTTTGTCATGGGTGGCACCGGTAAACGAGCCTTTCTTGTGGCCGAACAGTTCGCTTTCCATGAGGTTTTCGGGAATGCCACCGCAGTTAACCGTAACAAAGGCATTGTTTTTCCGATCACTTAACTTGTGGATGGAGCTTGCGATCAGTTCTTTTCCCGTTCCGCTTTCACCGGTGATAAGAACGTTGGTCCTTGCTTTGGCCACCTGTTCGACCAGGGTATAAATCCGACGCATGGCCGGACTGTCGCCAATGATACAACCAAAGTGAAGGTGGGTTTTGGTCTCTTCGGTGAGATCTTCCTTTTCCCTTTCAATGGTTTTAAGATCAAGGGCTCTTGCGATGGTGGCTTTAAGTTCGTTGTTATCAAAGGGCTTGGGAACGTAATCGTAGGCCCCGTCGTTCATGGCTTCCACGGCTGTTTCTGTGGTGGCATAGGCTGAAATAAGAATCACAACAGTTTCATTGTGACGTTTTTTGGCAGCTCTCAGCACATCAAGTCCGCTCAAGTCTCCCAACCGGATATCGGTCAGAACCAGGTCGTAAATCCGGCTGCCGATTTTTGACACGGCCTCTTTACCGCTTTCCGCGCAATCCACCCGGTAGCCAGCCTTGACCAGCATCAATTCTAAAAATTCACGCATGCTGAGTTCGTCGTCTACGACAAGGATGGAGGCTTTATTTTCAACAGAGGACATAACAGGATTCCGTTTTAATGTTCCGTTTTATTCGGGTGATTACATAGTCAATCATACATTGGGTTATTCGCCCGTTCAATACTGATGGCGTCGTAAAAAGTCGGAAACTCAGCATAGAACCCTTAGGGTGGGCTATCGCCCACCCTGTCCATAACCATCAGGCGACTTCTAAGGAAGTGTCAATATTCTGCTTCATCGCAAAGCCGACATGGATTCCGGGTCGGAAAAAGCCCCGC
>Ga0208371_1000360_pt1 | contig 11297 bp, 12 predicted proteins | sample SubbioCR12Aug_1A_FD_184827 | JGI IMG/M metagenome (GOLD analysis project Ga0208371, IMG submission 184827) | Serpentinite rock and fluid subsurface biosphere microbial communities from McLaughlin Reserve, California, USA - CR12Aug_1A (SPAdes) | ecosystem: Environmental > Terrestrial > Deep... | reverse complement strand
GCCGAGTCTATTGGCGAGGAGCACGGGCGCGAAGACGCCGAAAAACGACCGCCAGGGCGCGCGTAGGCCCGAAGGGCCGCCTAATGGACAATCTGGGTTGAAAGTGAATCGGGGCATTTTCTGTCAGGGGCAGCGCGTTTTGCGCGTTTTTTTCAGGCAGCACACCGTGATCACCACAGGTCGCAATCGAGCAGAGGGGCAACGAGGAGGCCCGAAGGTGTCGTCAGAAATACAGTTTTTGCGTCGGAAATGTGCGCATGAGCGCCCCAAGGCTGGGTTGCGCCCAGCTCGCCCTCTGTGGGAGTCAAGAAAACTCGGGCGACTCTTTGTTTTCTTGAGATACCTGGATGATGGCCTTCTCCTTGGAGGGGGGGCGGGCTTCCGGTATCATTCCGCATCCCTGCATCAGATAAATTTATGCCTCGTTACGTCTTTGTTACTGGTGGTGTGGTGTCCTCGCTTGGCAAGGGCATTGCAGCCGCTTCGCTGGGGGCCATCCTGGAGTCTCGTGGCCTGACTGTCACCCATCTCAAGCTGGACCCCTACATCAACGTCGATCCGGGCACCATGAGCCCGTTTCAGCACGGCGAGGTGTTTGTGACCGAAGATGGTGCGGAAACCGACCTCGATCTGGGGCATTACGAACGTTTTACCCGCGCCAGAATGTCACGGCGTAACAACTTCACCACGGGCCAGATTTATGAATCGGTCATCAAAAAAGAACGCCGTGGTGAATATCTGGGCAAGACCGTGCAGGTCATTCCCCACATCACCGACGAAATCAAGGCTTCCATCAAGCGCGGTGCCGATGGCGCAGACGTGGCCATCGTCGAGATCGGCGGCACGGTGGGTGATATCGAATCGCTGCCGTTTCTCGAAGCCATCCGCCAGATGGGCATCGAGGAAGGCAAACACGGCACCTGTTTCATTCACCTCACGCTGTTGCCCTACATTCCCACCGCAGGCGAACTGAAAACCAAGCCGACGCAGCATTCCGTAAAGGAGTTGCGCGAGATTGGCATTCAGCCCGATGTGCTGTTGTGCCGCGCAGATCGCTCCATTCCCATGGAAGAGCGCCGCAAGATTGCGTTGTTCTGCAATGTCATGCCCGAAGCCGTGATCGAGGCGCTGGACGCCCCGTCGATCTACAAGATTCCGGCCATGCTGCATGACCAGATGCTCGACCAGATCGTGTGCCACAAACTTGACCTGCTGGCCCGTTCTGCCGATCTGTCGGTGTGGAACAAGCTGATTGATTCGCTTGAAAACCCCTTGCAGACGGTGAATGTCGCGTTTGTGGGCAAGTACGTCGATTTGACCGAATCCTATAAATCACTGACCGAGGCCATGGTGCATGCGGGGATTCATACCCGTAGCAAAGTCAATGTTCATTACATCGATTCCGAGGCCATCGAGCGGGATGGTTGTGGTGTGCTGGCTGGCATGAACGCCATTCTCGTGCCGGGGGGGTTCGGCAAGCGGGGCACCGAGGGCAAGATCGCAGCGATTCGCCATGCACGCGAAAACCGGTTGCCTTATCTGGGCATCTGCCTGGGCATGCAGCTTGCCGTGGTGGAATTTGCACGCCACGTTGCAGGCATGAGCGGGGCGCATTCCACCGAGTTTGAAAAAGACACGCCGTACCCGGTCATTGCGCTGATTACCGAGTGGCAAGACCGCTCAGGCAAGCTGGAAAAGCGTGATGAGCAGTCTGATCTGGGTGGCACCATGCGTCTGGGTGGGCAGGTTTGCCATCTGGTCGAAGGCTCGCTGGCCCGTCAGGTGTATGGCAAGCCCGAGATCACCGAACGTCATCGCCACCGCTACGAAGTCAACAATGCCTTGCTCAAGACACTGGAAGCCAACGGGCTGGTTGTTTCCGGACGTGCGCCCGTGACTGATCTGTGCGAAATGGTTGAGCTGCCGCGTGAGGTGCATCCGTGGTTCATGGCATGCCAGTTTCACCCGGAGTTCACGTCCAATCCCCGTGATGGGCATCCCCTGTTCAAGGCCTTTGTCGAGGCGGCGCTGGTGCAGCGTGCCATGCAGGGACTTTCCGCCGTTCAGGCATTTTGAGTGCCCCCAAGGCCGGGCTTCGCCCAGCCCGCCCCCCGTGGGGGTTAAAAAACTCGGGGCGGCCCTTCGTTTTTGAGAGGTAGCCAGTATGAAGCTGTGTGGTTTTGAAGTGGGGTTGGATCACCCCTTGTTTCTGATTGCCGGTCCGTGTGTGATCGAATCCGAACAGATGGCGCTCGATACGGCGGGTCAGCTCAAGGAAATTTGCGCCGAGGTGGGGGTCAATTTCATCTACAAGTCGTCTTACGACAAGGCCAACCGTTCTTCCGGAGCCTCATTTCGGGGGCTGGGCATGGATGAAGGCCTGCGCATTCTTTCTGAAGTCAAGAAACAACTGGGGTTGCCGGTGATTACCGATGTGCATGCCGAAGCTGAGATTTCTGCCGTGGCGGCGGTGGTCGATGTCTTGCAGACCCCGGCTTTTCTGTGTCGTCAGACCGATTTCATCCAGGCCTGTGCGGCCAGCGGTAAGCCGGTGAACATCAAAAAAGGCCAGTTTTTGGCACCGGGCGACATGAAAAACGTGGTGGCCAAGGCCAAGGCTGCCAATGGCGGCGCAGATACCCTCATGGTGTGTGAACGTGGGGTGTCTTTTGGCTACAACACCCTGATTTCTGACATGCGCGGCCTGGCCATCATGCGTGAGACAGGGTGCCCGGTGGTGTTTGATGCCACCCATTCCGTGCAGCAACCGGGCGGGCAGGGTGATCGTTCTGGCGGGCAGCGTGAATTTGTACCGGTGTTGGCGCGTGCCGCGGTGGCCGTGGGGGTCAGCGGCCTGTTTGCAGAGACACATCCTGATCCGGCCAAGGCGATGTCCGATGGCCCGAATGCCTGGCCGTTGCACCGGATGAAAGAATTGCTGCATACCCTCAAGGACATCGATGCCTTGGTGAAACAACAGGGTTTTATCGAAACCCGTTTATGAGTTGGGCGGTAAACAGCCGCTCTTGATCGAAGAGAAAGAGGAAAAAATTGAGTGCAATCGTTGATGTAATCGCCCGAGAAATTCTCGATTCCCGTGGCAACCCCACCGTTGAAGCCGATGTTTTGCTCGAATCCGGTGTGCTTGGTCGGGCCGCTGTGCCCTCTGGTGCCTCAACCGGCAGCCGTGAAGCCATCGAACTACGCGACGGCGACAAGCGCCGTTATCTGGGCAAAGGCGTGCTCAGGGCCGTTGAAAATGTGAATACCGAAATCGCCGAAGCCATTCTGGGTCTGGATGCAGAAGAACAGCATCTGATCGATACCGTGATGATTGACCTGGATGGCACCGACAACAAATCCCGCCTGGGCGCAAACGCCATGCTGGCGGTTTCCCTGGCTTGTGCCCGTGCGGCCGCAGAAGACGCACGTCTGCCGCTGTATCGCTATCTGGGCGGCGCGGCCCCCATGCACCTGCCCGTACCCATGATGAACATCGTCAATGGCGGTGCGCATGCCAACAACAGCGTTGACATGCAGGAATTCATGATCATTCCGGCGGGCGCAAAGTCATTCCGCGAGGCCCTGCGTTACGGTGCGGAAGTGTTCCACACCCTGAAAAAACTGCTCGACAAGGCAGGACACCCCACCACCGTGGGTGATGAGGGCGGTTTCGCGCCCAACTTCAAATCCAACGAAGAAGCGTTGAAATTCATCGTCGAAGCCATCAGCGAAGCGGGTTATACCCCCGGTGCCGACATTCTGATCGGCCTGGACTGCGCCAGCTCCGAGTTCTACAAGAATGGGCGCTATGTGCTCGAATCCGAAGGGTTGCAACTGACCTCAGCCGAATTCACCGATTACCTGGCCGCTTGGGTCGATAAATATCCCATCGTCAGCATTGAAGATGGTTGTGCCGAAAACGACTGGGAAGGCTGGGCGCTGCAGACCGAGAAACTGGGCAAGCGCATCCAGCTTGTCGGCGATGATCTGTTTGTCACCAACAGCACGATTCTGCGCGAAGGCATTGCCAAGGGCGTGGCCAATTCCATCTTGATCAAGCTCAACCAGATCGGCACCTTGTCCGAAACGTTCGACGCCATTGAAACCGCCAAGCGTGCGGGCTACACCGCCGTGATTTCCCATCGTTCCGGTGAGACTGAAGATGCGTTCATTGCCGATCTGGCTGTGGGCAGCAATGCGTTGCAGATCAAAACGGGCTCCCTTTCCCGCGCCGATCGCATGGCCAAATACAACCAGCTTCTGCGTATCGAGGAAGAACTGGCAGAGCTGGCCCGTTATCCCGGCAAAGAGGCTTTTTATCAGCTGAGGTGAGATGAAGGGTCTGGCCTGGGTGATTGCGTCGCTGGTTCTCCTGTTGCAATACCCGCTGTGGGTGGGTAAAGGCAGCTGGCTGCGGGTATTCGAGCTGCAAAGGGAAATCAGCGCACAGAAAACTGCGAACCAGGCCCTGTCGACACGCAACGCCCAGCTCGCGGCCGAAGCGCAGGATCTGCATGCGGGTTACGATGCCTTGGAAGAACGTGCCCGCTATGAGCTGGGCATGGTTCGTTCTGATGAGGTTTTCTTTCATGTCATGGAAGTTGGGGCCACGCCCAAATTAGAGGTGAAGCAGCCATGATCACTCCTCTCCAACTGGTGTTGGCCGGTGTTGCCGTCGTCCTGGTGATGGGCATCGTGCTTTACAACATGTATCAGGAACGTCGTTTTCGCAAAGAAGCCGACCGGATGTTTTCTCACCATCGTGAAGACATTCTTTTGGGCGATGCCGTGCATCGTGAAACTCGAAAAGCCGATGAGCAGGAAGTCTCTCCGACGATTTCCCTGGATGACACGCCGACGATGGCGCTGCCTGGGGTGACCGCCCACAGCGCTGCAAAATCCCAGCAAAAAACCTTGCTTGTCTCTCACCAGACTTCCCGCCTGGACCCCGATGGGCGTGATGAGATGGCGGCTTCTGCAGAAGCGCCCGCTTTTCTGGTGGAAGAGTTGACCACAGTGTCGTCGGCCTATGAGGTTGCCTCCCAGGTTGCTCCACCCGTGGCAGAAAGAGGAGGCGTGTCATCGGAACCCGTGTTGGGGCCCAGACCTGTGCGCGCGGTCGACATGGAGCTTGATCCGGAGACCGAGTTTGTCGCACGTATCCGTTTTGCCTCGCCTTCATCGGTCAGTTTCTCTGCCTTGCTGGCGACATTGCACCGTCTGGGCAAGCCAATCCGGGCTTTGGGACGTCGGCTCGATGGCAGCTTGGAGGCGCTGGAAGGGCAGACCCGTGCCAGTTTCGACTCCGTTGAAATCGGCATGCAACTGGCCGATCGCAATGGTGCCGTCAGCCATGAACAGATCGATGCATTCTGCCGCGCGCTTTACGGTTTTGCTGCAGAAGAGGGGGGGGCCGTGAGTTGTCCGGATAAGCAGGATGCTCTGCGCGCAGCCAGAACGCTCGATCAGCTGTGTATGGAAGTGGATGTGCTCATTGGCCTGAATGTCATTGCCACCGACTCCAGACCCTTTTCCTGTGAAGCCATTCACAAACAGGCCGACGCGGCGGGCTTGGGGCTGGAGCGCGACGGGGGGTATCACGCCCGCGACATCGAAGGGCACAGCCTGTTCTCACTGGTCGATAAGGACAGCCAGCCCTTCAAGGCAGACTGCCGAGGTTTTTCAGTTCGCGGTGTCACGCTGCTCTTTGATGTACCGCGTGTGGCCGATGGCCTGGCCGTTTTTGACCGCATGACCCGTTTTGGTTTCGCGCTGGCGGAAGCGCTCGAAGGTCGTCTCGTTGACGATGGCGGTCGCCCCGTGACCGAAGACACGCTCAACCGTGATCGGGCCCGTCTGGTTGCTTTCTATGGCCGGATGGATGCGCGCAGCATTCCTGCCGGTGGCGAGCGCGCCCTCAGACTTTTTGCGTGATTCAACTTGGATGGACAATCCGGGTTTAATCGTGGCCGCCTCAGCGGATGCCCGCATTCGCGAGTTGCGTGCGCTGATCGAGGCAGCCAACTACCGTTATTACGTTCTCGACGCCCCCACGATTCCTGACGCCGAATACGATCGCCTGTTTCGTGAGTTGCAGGAACTGGAGACGGCCTTCCCCCACCTGCAAGCCGCTGACAGCCCCACCCAACGGGTTGGCGGCTCCCCCCTCGACTGTTTTTCTCCGGTTAGCCATGCCGTGCCCATGCTTTCCATTCGCACGGAGACCAACAGTGACGATGTCGGCGCATTGGCTTTCGATGCACAAAAGCGGCGTGAGCTGGGGCTGGGCGAACAAGACCCCCTGATTGAATATGCGTGCGAACTGAAATTCGATGGCCTGGCCATCAACCTGCGCTACGAACAGGGCGTGTTGGTGCGCGCAGCTACGCGGGGCGACGGCGAAACCGGTGAAGAGGTCACCTCGAACATCCGCACCATTCGTGCCATTCCCCTGCGACTCAAACTGGTCCCCCCCCCTGCAGTACTGGAAGTGCGTGGGGAAGTCTTCATGTCCCGCGCCGATTTCGCCCGCTACAACGTACGGCAGCAGCAAGCAGGCGGGCCTCAACTGGTCAACCCGCGCAACGGCGCGGCAGGCAGCATTCGCCAGCTCGACCCGGCCATCGCCGCGCGGCGGCCTTTGTCGTTTTTTGCGTATGGTCTGGGTGAAACGCAAGGCTGGAATTTACCCGCCACCCACAGTGCCGTGCTCGATGCCCTCGCGGCCTGCGGCATACCCGTCAATGCCCACCGTGCCGTGGTGAAGGGGGGCGATGCGCTGGTGGCCTATCACCACGACATTGCCGAGCGTCGTGACGCCATCCCTTTTGATATCGATGGCGTGGTCTACAAGATCAACGATCTCGCCTTGCAGGCCCGTTTGGGGTTCGTTTCGCGTGAGCCCCGCTGGGCTGTGGCCCATAAGTTCCCCCCCCAGGAAGAGATCACCACCATCGAAGCTATTGACGTGCAAGTTGGGCGAACGGGTGCGCTGACCCCCGTGGCACGTCTGAAACCCGTGTTTGTCGGCGGCGTGACCGTTACCAATGCCACGCTACACAATCAGGACGAAATAGACCGCAAAGATGTGCGCGTAGGCGATAGCGTCATCGTGCGCAGGGCAGGGGACGTGATTCCCGAAGTGGTCAGTGTCGTGCACGAGCGTCGCCCGATGAAAGACCTGCTGGAACCGCTTTACCCAGCATTCATCCTGCCCGAACACTGCCCCGAATGCGGTGCGCCGACCGTTCGCCTCGAAGGCGAAGCGGCAGCCCGTTGCACCAACGGCCTGGCCTGTCCGGCACAACGCAAACAGGCGGTTCTGCATTTTGCCGGGCGTCGTGCGATGGATATCGAAGGGCTGGGCGAAAAACTGGTTGATCAACTGATCGACACCCGGTTGGTGACGACCCCCGCAGACCTGTATTCGCTTTCAACTGAAAGCCTGAGCGGGCTGGAACGCATGGCAGCGAAATCGGCAGGCAATCTCAAGGCAGCCATCGAAGCAAGTCGGCATCGCCCCTTGGCCCGTTTGATCTTCGCCTTGGGCATTCGCCATGTCGGGGAGCAGACGGCCAAAGATCTTGCCCGCTATTTCGGGCAACTGGATGCACTGATGGCCGCAGACGCAGCCACACTGGAACACGTCCCCGACGTCGGTCCGGTCGTGGCTGCCTCAATTACTGCTTTTTTCAGAGAAACACACAACCAACGTGTCCTCGAAGCCTTGCGCGAGGCCGAAGCATGGCTCGACGGCGAGGCTGTGCCACGCATCGTTGGGCCATTACAGGGCAAAACCCTGGTGATTACAGGCACTTTGCCAACCTTGACCCGCGAAGACGCCAAAACCCTGATCGAAGCCGCAGGGGGAAAAGTGGCGAGTAGTGTCTCGAAGAAGACGGATTATGTGATTGCAGGAGCTGAAGCCGGGTCAAAGCTGGACAAAGCGAAGGCGTTGGAGGTTGTCGTGCTGGATGAAACAGGCTTGAGAGTGTTACTGGGAAATTCGCCTGTTGATTCGGGAAACACAGACCCTCGCTCAGATTCATAGCCGCTGGCATTCGAACTCCAACTCCTTCAGGAACGAAATCGCTTCCTTGTGGTAGAGCACAATTCGCATCTGCTTTTCCGTTAAGCCTTCAGGGCGCTTCAGGGCGTTCTCCAAATTCAATCAGGATTTTGGTGTCGAGCCATGAAATATTGACGTTTTCCAAGTTGCTTGATGCGTGTGTCAAATCAATCGACAAGGATGCCAACACACGCTCATACAGCTTGCCCTTTTCTTTGGCTTCTGCAATTCCTTCTACCTTCCCGGCCTGTTCAAGCGCCAAAAGCTGTTTTGGTGCGCACCTGCGTACCCTCAGAATCCCGCTTCTTTTTGGTGCCGCATGGCCAGGATGATGACGGACTGCTGATCAACGCGGTAACGGGCCACATAGCCGCTATCGCCAAAATCGATGATCCAGTCCCGGAACTCATCGTCCATGTCTTCCACTGGGCGGCCCATGCCTGGCTGCTGCTCCAACACCCTGACCCCTAGCCGGATGGCTTTCACCGCACGCTTTGCAGCGTCGAGGCTTTTGGGCGCGAGGAAGCGGTAGATACGCTGCACATCCTGCAGCGCCTTGGGTGACCAGATCAGGCGTGACATTCAGGCGGCTTGATGTCATGGCCTTGTTCGAGCTGGGACATCCAAGCATCTGCCTCATCGGCGGTGGCATGCAGCCCGGTCGACCGAAAGGTCTCCCAAGCATTGAGCGCCTCCTGCCGGAAAGCCTCTCTCTTTTCTTCGCGCTCCACATACTGTGTAATGGCCTCGCGCATCAGCCAGTGAGCGGTACGCTGGCGCGCACCTGCCAAGCGCTTGATCCGGGCTTTGATGTCTTCGTCGATCTTGATCGCCATGGGGCGAACAGCAGTTGAAGTCATAACCATCTCTCCAGAGTATTTTTGGGTATTACCTTACCATACCTGAAGGCGACATGTACCACAGCATCTGCCGGAAATGACTCCGATCCCTCCGGCCACGCCGCCCCGGACTTGGTTTTTAGCGGAAATTCGACCTGAATGGATGCCCCCTCAACAACCAGGAGCACTGCCAGGTCTGGGCTACGACTGAGCCACGAGAAAGCATCTGGTCGAACTCAACTTGAGTCCCACGCTGTACCACCACCACCACGGTGACCTTCTCGGCCCCCTCGCCGGTCTTGAGCTTTCCGCCACGCTTCTTCGAGGCACGTGGCAGACCCTTGCGTTGCCCTTTGTAGGAAACCGGAAACAGGGTTTCGTCCGCCTCGACTATGCCCGTCAGGGCCTCCGGCTTCTGTTTGTTCAACAAACCCAGAAATTTATGCCGCCAGCGAAAGGCTTTCTGCACCGAGATGTTCAAGCGTGCCGCCGTCTTGCGAACCGAAAGCCCATCCGCCATACAGGCCGCGTTCTCCAGCGACAGAACAACACAAATCCATGCTACGAGAAATTTGGGCGTGCTTAAATGCATAATACGCCGCTCAACACGGACGCCAAAATGCTGCGCATTTCGGCGTCCGGTTAGCTTTACGTTGGGCGTCGGAAGATGCAGCCCGAAATGGTCTTAGCGATCGCGCCAGTACCCTGGCTTACGGCGTTGGTGCGCGACAGCGAGTACTGTCACGATATTGCCTTGAATCTCGAAAAAGACCGTGTACGGAAAGTGGCGGAGAATATGCCACCTGATCGCATCCTCGTCTTCCGGCCACATCAGTGGATCGACGGCAAGCTGATCAATTGCCTGAAGTGTCTCGGTTCGAAACGCATCTGCCGCAATAGGGCTGCGCTCGAAGTACCAGAGGAAAGCCTCTCTGATTTCTGCCTCCGCCTCGGGCAGAATCTCGACTCCAAAGCGGATCACAGAGCACTCAGTCGTGCTTTGGCTTCCGCCCAAGAAACGGCCTTAACTGTCCCCGCTCGCAGGGATGCTTGCCGCGCCTTGATCTCTTGGCACCAGGCTTTCGTAATCGAAGAATCGTCGCTGCCTTCGAGGCTATCAAGCAGCGCTACGGTCAACGCCGAACGCTCGTCGGCAGGCAAGCCGAGAGCTTCGTCGAGAATGTGGTCTACGTGGGCGTTCACGCAGCGAAGTCTAGCACTCAACGTGGTGCAGGTCACTGCCTCCGCCGAGCCGACGCCCAACCCTGCCGAAAAGCCGCGCAGGCCGCTCAACTCCACGTTGTGTGCCATGAAGGTGGCAATTTCTTGATGCCTTGTTATCGGCCCAAACCGCAACACAATACCTTTTTGACGCACTTGACAATCTGAGACTTGAAGCCCAACGCATCGGATTGCCGTAGCGACGGCGTCCCTCGGCAAAAGACTCTCAGCCAGTAAGGCCACCGCCGTCGTGCCCACCACAAAGGCTTCCAGCTGCGCCAGCGCGACCAGTTTCGTTCGTTCATGTTGATTACCATGCTGGAAAAGACTCGCGGATCACGGGATGTCGAGAGAGTGTTAGACTCGGCCGCATGAGCACGATTACCTTTGATACCCCGGATGCCACACGACGTCTGCGCGAGGCTGGTTTCGACGAGAAGCAGGCCGAAGCCGTGGTGCGCGTGCTTTCCGATGCGCAGCCCGGTTTGGTGACGCGGGCGCACTTCGACGCCAAATTTGACAAGCTTTCGTGGATGATGGGTATTCTGATTGCCATAGCGCTGGCCAATTTCGCCAAGCAGTTTTTCTGACACAAACTATTGATAGCCTGGACAGCCAGAGGGTGGATCCAGTGCGAATCAAGACGAAAAGACGTGCTTCGTGGATAATTCGGCACCAATTAAAACCAATGCCGGAGATGATCTCGAAACGCCGAGCCAACGAGCTGGCGTTCATTTCCTCGAAAGGCCTCGGTCTGTAAAAATCGACCGAAACAGAAGTTTTGCAGTGGCACAAATAACGCAGCACCTTTTACATCCATTGGCTCGTTTTTTGCCAATGAAACGTTTCAATTATTTGATTTGTAGGGATATTCTGTGAAAAAAATTGCACTCATCACCGGCGTTACCGGCCAGGACGGCGCGTATCTGGCGGAGTTTCTGCTCGACAAAGGGTACGAGGTTCATGGCATCCGCCGTCGTGCCTCCCTCTTCAATACCGATCGTATTGACCACCTCTACCAAGACCCGCATCTGAACGGCACGCGTCTGTTCCTGCACTACGGTGATATGACCGACAGCTCCAGCTTGATCCGCATCATCAAGCAAGTGCAGCCGGACGAGATTTACAACTTGGCAGCCCAATCCCATGTGGCTGTCAGTTTTGAA
>Ga0208371_1000359_pt1 | contig 11326 bp, 8 predicted proteins | sample SubbioCR12Aug_1A_FD_184827 | JGI IMG/M metagenome (GOLD analysis project Ga0208371, IMG submission 184827) | Serpentinite rock and fluid subsurface biosphere microbial communities from McLaughlin Reserve, California, USA - CR12Aug_1A (SPAdes) | ecosystem: Environmental > Terrestrial > Deep... | reverse complement strand
GGCGCCGATCATGTAAATCTCGCCGTGGGCGAAGTTGATGAGCTGAAGGATTCCGTAGACCATAGTATAGCCGAGGGCAATCAGCGCGTAAATGCTGCCCCGCGTCAGTCCACCGAAGAAAAGCTCCAGTAAATACCGCATCCGAAAATCCCCGAGATGCCGATTGCTAAACAAAAAGGGGAGGCAAAGCCTCCCCTCTAAAAACTTACTTCGCGACTTCGTAGTTACCTTTTCTGACCTGATACATCTCAAAGCCGATGCCCTTGGCATCGCCTCTCTCGTCAAAGCTGATTTTGCCGAGAGGGGTTTCCACCCCTTCCGCACGCAGGGTTTTGGCCAAGTCATTTATGGAGGCGCTATCGGCCTTGTTGAGGGCATTGACGAGGGCAAGACTTGCGGCGTAGGCATTCAGATAGAAGGCCCCCGGATCGGCGTTGAAGGCCTTTCTATGCTTTTCAATGGCCGCCATAGCCAGGGGCGAGTGCGTGGTATCTATGGGACCGCTGGCATATACCCCTTCGGCAAACTCACCGGCCACTTTGATGAAGGTGTCGTCCTTGACGCCGTCATCGGAGATAAAGAGGGTTTTCATCTTCTTTTTCCGCAGCCCCATAACGATCTTTGCGGCTTCGGGATGATAGCCGCCGTAAATGACCGCCTCGGCCTTGGACTGCTTGATCTTCTGGACGATGGCGGAGTAGTCGACCGCTCCGGGAGTCACCCCCTCAAAGAGAAGCACCGAAGCGCCTGCTTTTTCGAGAAACCCCTTTGCAAACTCGGCAAACCCCTTTCCATAGTCGCCCTTGTCATGAATGACGGCGAAGGTTTTCAGTTTAAGATGAACCATCGCGAAATCCACCCCGATGCGGGCCTGCGCGTCATCCGGAGCAATGGTACGGAAAAAGTTCGGATACTCGCCGCCCTTCGTCAACTCCACGTTGGTGGCGGAAGGGGAGATGGCGATAATGCCGGCATCCCGGTAGATCCCCAAAGCCGCTTTGGTCGCCCCCGAGCAGATATGACCGATGACGGCGTCCACCTTATCCGAGATAAGCCGCTGCGCCGCATTGGTGGCCATTTCCGGTTTGCACGCGTCATCCATCTTAATAATTTCGATTTTTTTCCCCTTGATTCCGCCGGCAACATTCACCTCGTCCACGACAAACTGAACGGCCGCCACGGTCGGCAGCCCGTAGGACGCCAGATCCCCGCTGTGCGCTCCGGCCACGCCGATTCGGATCGTATCGGAAGCGCCGGCAAACCCGGTCAGCACCCCCCCCAACACCACCACTAAAGCACAAGTGAATTTCTTCATTTCGCCACCTCCTCATTAAACCAGTGCGGTTGGTTGCCAGCTTAACCGTTTTATTAATCGATCAGCGCCTCCATCTCTTTTTTGATTTCTTCAAAAAGGCCGGCCTGAAGATAAAACGGGTAATCGTTTTCAGAGGAGACGGCCGGGTAACCATCATCCGATTTCTTTTTACTGAAAACGGACAAGGTATACGGTTTATCCAATGCCAGGGTAACGGTATGGGACGGATCGGTCAGCGCCTCTTTTTTCTGGTCGTTGATGTAGGATTCGCACGATATGGCGGAAAACTTGGAAAGCAGCCGCTTCACGGTCTCATTATCGGCCTTTTCTCCGGCCGGATTCTCCCACACGGAGATGGTTTTGGCCGCAGGCGTATCCTTTTTCGCTTTTGAATCATCCGGATTTTTATTTTCTTCCACCTTTTTATCTTCTCCGGATTTTTCTTCCTTCACCGGAACCGGCACTTCCTTCCGGGTAAGCGTTACCGTCTTCCCGGCGCTTGCCAAGGTAATCTCCTTGACATTTTCAGGCGCTATGGCCATCACTTTCATATTGCGCAGGGCGTCCGCCTTTTCCTCAAACGTCATTCGGAAGTTCTTTAAGGCGTGGTAGACATTGGGATCACCGGGAAGCATGACAAAGGTATGCTGGTAGGTGTCGGCCATCTTGCCGATGTCAAACCGGCGCACCTCCTTTTCCCCGGCAAAGGCGGTAACGGAAATCTTTTTTCCTTCGCCTATATCGTAGCGATCATAGGCTTTTGCCGTCGAGACAAGCGCCGTCAGCTGAAGGTTCGCGATGGCGGAAAGCATCGGCGGCATCTTTACGGGGTCCGCCGGAAAATTTTTCTCACCAACGAACCAGTCCGCTGCTTTCCGGGTCAGGGTGACGGTCCCATTGCTCGATGTAATATCGATCCGGGAAATCTCCTTTTCCTCCAGTTTCGGCAACTGCGGCAGCGCATACTGGGAGTGGTTTGAATCGTAAAACACCAGATATCCCCCCAAAAGAACAATTGCAATCCCCAGAAAAACATATTCTTTTTTTATTTTCATGAGATTCCTCACTAGTTGTTGAACATCATCTGAATCGATTTTTTCCGCGAATGACGCATTGCCCAGATCACGAGCCCGAAGATCACCATCAACACCGGCAATCCCACAATATTGAAGGCTTTGATGGCGGTTTTTGCAAAGGCACTCGTGTCCGTGAGCGGGTTTATCCTTTGGGTCTTGCTGCGCATGACCGCAATGCTTTCCTGCCCGTTTAGCAGATCCAGTATGTTCATGACAAACATGGCATTGGGATCCCGTCCGTCCGGATCGATGACATCATCTCTGACGAGCTCGGCCGTTCCCACCACGAAAATCTTGGCCGGCTTGCCCTTTTCAAGTCGTGCACCTTGCCCGACGATTTTTTTTGTCTCCGGATCCACCGGAGCGTCCTTGGGTTTCAGCGCCTCTTTTTCGGTTGGAGACATATCTTTTTTGTCAGTATCGGGAACCGTTACCTTTTCAGGAACCGGTTTTCCGGCGAAATAGCTGGAAAACTCACCTGAAAGCAAATAGGCGAGCGGCTTTTTCTCCAGCGGAGTATCCGGCCCGGGTTTTTGTATATAGACGGGATTGAGATTGATAGGCGGTTTCATTTCCCAGGACTTTTCAGAGGATGAGAACAGCAGTGTCGTTTTAATTCCATTTTCGGAGAGCCGCTTGGTATTCAGGTCTATCGGAGCCGTTTTCAAGGTGATAATGCCCTTGATCTTCTCCATGAAGGGCATTTCTTTGTTGATATTTTCGTTTTTAATGATGGGGGCAAAATAGATGGGGCGCTGCCCCCCGCCCATTTCCGGTCCCAGGGGTTGCTTGAAGCAAGCCTCATCCAGAACGAGCGATTTTCGAATGCTGATGCCATAATGGTCAAGGAGCTTTTCAAGCCCGGTATCGATGGGCTGATAAGACAGTTGCTGATTCGGAAAACCCATGGGGTTCGGCATCTGGGTCTGCACTTCCTTGAAGGGTTCTAAAAAGAGCGCCAGGTTCTGGCCCCGCATGAGGGCCTGATCGATCTGGTAGAGCTCCCAGTCGGTAAACGGTTGCGTAGGCCGGGCGATCATGATGCATTTGAGGTTTTCCGGGATCGCTTCATCGGTCAGACTGATGTTGTTCACGCTGTAGGTTTGGTTCAAAAGCTCGGAAAAAGCTCTCAGGGTTTCCGGATGCTGGGGCCCCATCGGCATTCTAAGGCCCATGGGCAGTGCGCCATGATCCGAGAGATACCCGATTTCCGTATGAATATTTACGAGGGAGTCGATGTTGTTATTGAGCATCTCCTCCATATTGTCAAACGGAGCGAGACTATACTGGGTTCCGATGATCGGTATCCGCACGACCTGAAAAATGGGAATCGACACCTCTCGATCCTTGTATGTCATCACCAGGCCGATAACACCCTTTCCGGCGGGAATTTGGCCGTTTTCAAGCGCCGGCCATTGCAGCGCCGGGATATTGTATTTTTGAGACAAGGCATCCTGGTCCGCCTCGGTGGAAGGGTCGATACGGCTGAATTCCAGCTTGCCGTAGTTTTTCGTGTTCAGCTTTTTTACGATCTCTTCCAGTTTTTCAGGAACCTTCGGCAAATCCGCCACCTTTATAAAGGGGGCGATCGGCATCATGGAGGAGGAGAGAATGAGCTGAATCCGTATTTTTTCGCTCAGATTCAATAAGGCACTGATCTTATGGTTGGCTTTCATGATGGCCGTTGTGAGTTTGTATTCAAGCCCCTCGGTACTGGAGATGGTCGGAATTCTTTCCACCACGTCTCCGTGAATGAGCACCAGCCCCATATAGGCCCGCTTGAAATTCACCTCATCCTTTTCGAGCTGTTGAATCTGAACCGGGTTGATGCCGTAGTTTTCAGCCATCTCCCGGTTTGCGTCGGCCGTCGGATTGGCGCCTTCCGACTCCGGGCTCACATCATAGAATTCGTAGCTGAAAAACCGGTTGGCGTTGAGGGCGTATTCTTCCAACATGTCGCGAAGATAACGCTCCGTGTTGTTATGCGGCGCGGGAAGGTTTTTGGTAAAAAACGCCTTGATGGTGAGCGGTTCCTTAAGCGTTGAGACCACCTCCTTGCTGATGCTGGAAATGGAATAGACTTTGTCTCCGGTCAGATCGATTCTAGCAAAGAGCGTCAACCCCACGAGGTTCAGCAGTACGATCACCACCAGGTATATGGCAAACTTGAAATATTTTCCGGATCTTTTGGTTGCGTCCATTGTCTCTCCTTATTTCTTCTCCTGCATGACCAGGTTTGTGCCGAACAGTCCGATGACCATCACACTCAAAAAATACAAGACATCGCGCGTGTCGATTATCCCCTTGGCAATATTTTGAAAGTGGTGGCCGGCGCCGATATAGGCAATGACGCTGAGAATGTTCCGGGGAACGAAAAACAGCATCTGGTCGATCAGGGTCAGCGTGAAACAAATCACCATGCCGATAATAAAAGCGATAATCTGATTTCGGGTCAAGGCGGATGCAAACAACCCGATGGCGCAGTATCCCGCGCCCAGCAGTATGGCCCCGAGATACCCGCCGATCACCGGCCCCCAATCAAGATCCCCGATAAAGGAGATAAAAATGGGATAGGAGAGGGTCGGCAGCAGCATGGCCGCCACAAAGGTCGCGGCGGCAAGAAATTTTCCCAGAATGATATCGGTTTCGGTTACCGGCAGGGTCAGCAGTGTTTCATACGATCCGACGCTCATCTCCTCCGCGAAAAGCCGCATGGTAACGGCCGGAATTACAAAAGAAAAGGTAAAAGGGAGCAGGGTGAAAAAGTTTCTCAGCTCCGCCTGGTTATAGAGGAAAAAGGTCATCAGGAAAAACCAGCCTGTTACCAGCAGAAAAATCGATATCACGATATAGGCAATAGGTGAGACGAAATAATCCTTGAACTCCTTTTGAAAAATAGTGAGCACCTGCCGCATGTCAGTTCTCCTTGGTCAATTCACGGAAAATGGTTTCAAGCGATTTGGATTCCTGCCGGAATTCGAGAAGTACCCAATCGGTCTCCTTGATGGCCTGATAAACGGCCGCCCGATGATCGTTTTTCCCGCTGCATGTCAGCTGGAAATTCACAGCCCCGTTGGGTTCCGGGCTACCGGCCTGCGTGACCTTAAGGACGCCATTTAGGGCTTCAAATTTCGGTATCACCTCATCCATCACGGCATTCTTAAGGCATATGTGAAGGATCGGCTCCTGTCCGCCCGATTCCTTCAAGGTTTCAGCGGTCCCGTTAGCAACGATTTTTCCCTGGTCGATAATAACGATCCGATCGCAGGTCGCTTCGGCCTCACTCAAGATGTGCGTGGAAAGCACAATGGTTTTTTCCCGCCCGATTCGCCGGATGATCTCGCGGATTTCCACGATCTGATTGGGATCCAGACCGCTGGTGGGCTCATCGAGAATCAGGATCTCGGGATCATTCATCATGGCATGCGCCAGCCCCACCCGCTGTTTAAGCCCCTTGGAAAGTTCCCCGATGCTTCGGTGCATGATCCCGCCCATATCACAGAGCGCTGCCAGTTCCCGTATACGGGCATTTTTCCGGTCCGCATCAAGGCCTCGTATTTTTGCCACGTAGCCAAGGTAATCATAAACGAGCATGCCGTGATAAAGCGGGGCGGACTCGGGCAAATATCCCATGATGTTTTTAATTTCCAGAGCATTTTCCTCAATCGTGAAATCCTTGACGCGAATCGAGCCGGACGTGGGCTTAAAATACCCGGTCAGCATTCGCATCGTCGTTGTTTTGCCGGCGCCGTTTGGCCCTAGCAAGCCAAGGACTTCTCCTTTCTCAATCTTCAGATCGATTTGATCCACCGCGCAAAAATCGTCATAATACTTGGTTAGCTTTTCGACATGAATCATGTCCGCCACTCCTTCCAATAGGTTCTTGCCGCTTTCAGTTCGAAACCTCTTATCTCACATACAACCCAAAAACACCAACGCAACATCTTATTGCCTTTCTTTATATAATCCCCGCCACACTCTCCGGAATCCAACCGATTTTATCTTCTGAAAACCGGATTTTCAGAAATCCGTTCGCCTGCTTTTTCACCGCCACCTTTGTTCCCGCGTGAAGAATAAAAAGTTCGGTCGACTCGGACGCCTGCCCCGACCGCACGGCCACCGAATGCGGCAAAATAACGGCCTGCGGGCGAAAGGTGTGCTCATATAATCGCCAACCGGTTGTCCCCAAAACCAGAACCGAGAGAATCAGCATGCCGTAACAGAGATGCAATAGCCCCCCTTTTCTGAAGAACCGGTATAGCCCGAAGAAAAGCCAAAGGGCCGCATTAATGATGATGCCGGCCCACTGTAGCGTGGCAATCCGGAACATGTCCTTCCAGAAAAACAAAACCGCAACCACCGGTGAGGACTCCCCTTCCTTTTCATCTTTGACAAGGCTGCGCGCATAGCTGAGATTGAACCGTAAATCCGGATCGGTGGGTATGAGCGCAAGGGCCCGCTCATACCAGAGAATTGCAGGACCGATATCCCCCGCTTTGAGGCAGGCATTGCCCATATTGTAGAAAAGCATTCCGTTACGGACACCGGCCGCAAGCACCTTTTCGAAAGCCTCAATGGCTTTCGGGTAGGCTTTGGCCTCATACTGTCGAACACCTTCCATAAATGCCAGACTATCCCCGTTTGGGGTTTCAGCCGAGGCGGAAAAGGTTCCGCACCACAGGCACAGCCACAAAGCGGCAAGAAAAAACCGGGGCCGTTGGGATCTCATCGCAGCACCCCTTTTGTCACGTGGGCGGTTTCTGCCAACAGGGTATCCCGGACCGGGACACCGAGCGACGAGCCGCTGTATCTGGCCGAATCGATTTCTTTCATCAACGCCGATGCCCGTTCCGCGTTCTCTTCGGAAATACCGGCAGCGCGTAGCATTTGCCGTGCCTCTTCGTAGGTCAGGGACTCACTGCATGTGTTTGCTCTCGAGCAAACCGCATAAACCAGCGCGCGATAAAGATGCGAAAGAAATTCTTCGCCGTCGCCACTGAGGGCTCTGGCCGCCTGCTTCATGGAGGAAACGGATTTTTGCGCCATAATCACTGCCGGATTACCATTTTTGCGTTTTAATTTAAAGGAGACCTCCACGATCAAAAAGAGCAGTGCCGGCAGGATCAGGGCGACCAAAAACAGTGATCCGGATAGGGGGTCACGGTTTTCTATCGCGTCCAGTCCGGTTTTAAGGGGCAGAATATCCCGGCCCGTAAAATCGACTTTTTTCTTTTGAACTCCCGGCAGCGTCTCATTGCCCGCAGGAGGGGGAAGATCAACGGGCGCGTTCTGCGGTGTGTCCGCCGGCTGGACACGAATCGACACCGGTGAGGCGGACAGCGGGCAGTATTTCCCTTTTTTCGGATCGAAATAAGTCACCGGCACCGGAATCACCTGAAAGCTTCCGGGCGTCACCGCCACAAGCGCCAGGCGAAAGATTTTTTTGCCCGCGTAGCCCGCAGTTCCGAGCTGAATATCACTTTGCGGAGAATCCGCGTATTGTTTAAACGCATCGGGCACTTGAATTGCGGGGGTATCGGCATCCATAATATTGCCCGTGCCGTTGATGCTGATCGACAGGGTAACCGAGTCGCCGACCTTCATATCATTTTTTTCAAGCGAGGTCTCCATGGAAAACTCTCCGACGAGGCCCGAAAAAGGTGTTGAACCTTCTTCCAACGGCAGAGGGCGGACCGTCAGCGCAATCGCATCAGCTCTCAGCACCCGGGGAATCAGCCTGCGATTCCCGAAAAAGGAATCCGGAAAAAAAGGATCATTGAACATCCTGTCCCTGGCGGAGTTCCGACGGGACTGCCGCTCCAGCGTATCGCATTGCAGCACAGCCGGTCCAATGGTCACCTCACCGCTTTTCGTGGGGATCAGCACATAGGAAAGCTCGACTTCCTGGACCCGGCGGCCGTTAACAATCCCCTGCCGGCTCTGTTGCTCGCCGATCTGCTTGGCGGTAAACCCGGAAAAATCGGGAGGGGTATACTGGGTATTTGCGATCTCGATGCCATAACGCAGCAGGAAGGTGTAAATAAACTGCTGGCCGACATAAGGGGATGTTTCGGTGACGCGGCCCTGCACTTCGATATCCTGTCCCCCCGTCGAATTCTCTTCGGTGCGCTGGGTCACCTCAACGATAATCGGGTTTGTATGGTAGGTTTTTCCATCAACCGTTACCGCCAGGGCAGGCACGGTGAGCCGTCCCGAGTGTTTCGGCGCCAGAAGATAGGACTGAGTCTCCTCCTGACGCATCCGGCCGTTGATGATTTCAACCCGGCTGCTGGTGCCCCGGGAGTGAACCTCAAAGTCTTTAATGACCGAGGTGTCGACCGATCCGCCCTTTCCGGGAATATGGATGGTCAGCTGGACCGGTGCATCCAGTGAGGTGGGGTTACGGTCAACATAGGCATGAAGTAACTCCGCCGAAACCGATAAGGGCATCATGAGAAGCAAAAAAAATATCCCTGTCAATCGCCTCATTACCAGTCCTTCTCAATCCGGCGTTTTTGATATTGGGGGATGAGTGCCCGGCCCGGTTTATCTTCCAGTCGATTGAGCATCTTTTCGGCCTGCTGACGCACCTGCTCATCCATGGCCTCTTGCTGCGAGGCGCCTTCCGGTTTGGCATCGGCGGGCGGCATTTTTCCCGGTTGATCCGTTGCGGGTGCACCGGACTGATCCTGCCCGGATGATTCCTCGTTCTTCTTTTCACGGCCGCTTTGATCCCCGAATGCGGTTTTATCTGATGGGGTGGCCGAGCTTTCTTGTTTTTCCTCCCTCTTCTCCTCGTTTTCTTGGGTTTTTTGATCTTCTTTTGAACCATCCGCTTTTTGTGGCGGCGGCTTGGGCTGCTCCATGGCTTTTTTTACAAAGGCCAGATTTTCTTCCGCCTCCACATCCTTCGAATTGAGTTCCAGCGCCGATTCATAGCTCTTGATGGCCTCTTCATGTTTGCCGAGACGAAACAGCGTGTTGCCGATATTGTAGTGGAGTTTTTCGCGCAGTACCGGATCTTCGGATTTGAGCGCCTGCTGGTAATTTTTCAGGGCCGCATCGAAGTTACCCGCTTTATACTGGGCATTGCCCAAATTGTAATATATTTCCGGGCGATCCGGCACCTCGAGCTGGGCATCAATAAAATTTGTGATCGCCTTATCATACTCACCGGCGTTATAGGCCGTCTCCCCCGATTTGATCAACTCCCCCGGGTTTGCGGCGTGCACAGCGCTCGCGGAGAGAATAAGTATCACCATTGCCGCCAACGCCCCCTTTTTGCGTAGCGGAATTACCAGTTCCAGAACCAGAATCAGGACGGCAAGCGATAAACACCATTGATATCTGTCTTCAAGAATCTTTTTTTTCTGCTGGGACAAGGTGGTGGCTTCCATCTCCTTTCGAATGTGTTTCGTATAGATGGTTTCAAGATCCATATTTCCTGCCACGGAGTGGACATAACTGCCCCCGGTCATGACCGCCATCTTCTTTAGACTCGGCTCATCGAGCCGGGTCAATACGATGTTTCCGGCGGCATCTTTCACAAATCCGCCGCCCGAGATCGGAATCGGCACCCCGTCGCTTGCCCCCACGCCGATGCAAAAAAGCCGAACCTTGGCTTCCGCGGCCGCTTGAGCGGCTTTCAGCGGATCATCGCCCGTACTTTCACCATCGGTAATCAGAACGATGGCTTTATCGGACGCATCCGCCGCGTTGAAACCGGAAAGGGCTGTCTCAATCGCCATGCTGAGATTTGTGCCGCCCACCGGCAAAAAATCCGGTGCCAAGGTACTTAAAAAGAGGTGAAACGCGGCATAATCGAGTGTCAGGGGACATTGAAGAAAGGCCGTCCCGGAGAAGGCCACCAGCCCCACCCTGTCTCCCTGCAGCAGATTCAGCAGATCGACGACTTCCCGTTTGGCCCGATCCAGCCGGGTCGGCTGAATATCTGTTGCCAGCATGCTTTTGGAGCAATCAATGGCAATGATGAGATCCACTCCTTTTTGCTCGATTTCCCGCCACTGATACCCGCATTGGGGACCGGCAAGAGAAATTACCACCAGCACCACAACAGAGAGCTGCATTGCCGCCTTGAGCCAGCGACGGGAAATTACGGCATCCGGGCTGATGGCCGCAAGTCCCCGGGCAGTGGCATACCGGAAAAGGATCCGGTTTCGTTTTCGAAGGCCCCAGTAACTAACCGAAAAAAGGACCGGCACCATCCAGATCAGCCATAGCATGTCCATATTGCTGAAGCTCATGGTATCCTCAAAAACCGTGTATGGGTTAATACCATCGACAGCCCCAACAGACAAAAGGCCGGGATCAGCAGGTACCGATATAACTCCCGGTAGTTATCAAAGGTTTTCACCCTCACTTCGGTTTTCTCCAGCGCATCAATGGTATCATAGATTTTCTCCAAACCCGGCGTATCTTCCGCCCGATAATACCCCCCGCCGGTTTTTTCCGCTATCATGCCGAGGGTCTTCTCGTCGATTTCCACATGCTGATAAACAAATCTTTCCCCATAACCGGGAATACTCACCCGAAACGGGGCCTCACCCTCCGTGCCCACCCCGATTGTGTAAATTCGAATGTTTTTTGCGCCGGCGATTTCCGCTGCGGTTTCCGGCGAGAGTTCCCCGCTGTTGCTGCTGCCGTCCGTTAAAAGAATTATGATATTGGACTTGCTGGGAATATCCGAGAGCCGTTTAATCGAAATTCCGATGGCGTCTCCAATGGCGGTGCTTTTGCCGGCAGCTCCTATTTCAACCCGCTCCAGCAGGGTCGCAATGGTATTATAATCGCGGGTGAGCGGCAGCTGCGTGTAAGCATTTGTTCCGAACACCACCATTCCAATCCGATCCCCCGACCGCTTAGCGACAAACTGACGGATGACCCCCTTTACGGCTTCCAGGCGGTTCACGATCTT
>Ga0208371_1000358_pt1 | contig 11343 bp, 12 predicted proteins | sample SubbioCR12Aug_1A_FD_184827 | JGI IMG/M metagenome (GOLD analysis project Ga0208371, IMG submission 184827) | Serpentinite rock and fluid subsurface biosphere microbial communities from McLaughlin Reserve, California, USA - CR12Aug_1A (SPAdes) | ecosystem: Environmental > Terrestrial > Deep... | reverse complement strand
CCGGCTCGATCTCTCCAGCCCGGACGGTCCGCCCGCCTCCCGCACCTGCCGGATCCGACGCACCTTCAAGGTGCATGACGAGCGGGCCTATGCCCTCGACACCGTGGAGATCGACTGCACGCGCAACAGCTACCGTTACCGGGCGATCCTCGTCTTCGACCGCGACGACCTGCTGATGCACCGTTACGCCCTGACCGACCAGTTTTGCGGGATTCCCGGGGATTCTTTCCTGAACAGGGTTCGTGAAGAGGTGTGCGGCGCTCCCTAGACCGCGCCCCCGCCAATCGGCCTGCCGCGCGGATCGGCGCCGGGATGCCGCCATGCCGAACTGTGGTATACTGTCAGAATCATTGAACAGGAGGCTCATGTGACCCAGGTGCAGATCAACCTGCAGGTATTCCCGCCAATGCCGGTTGTCCTCGTCGGCACCCATGTGGCTGGCCGACCGAACTTCATGGCGCAGGGGTGGATCACCCGCTGCAATTATGAGCCGCCGCTTCTGGCAGTGGCCGTCAACAAGGGGCATTACACCCATGAAGGGATCGTGCAGACTCGCCAGTTCAGCATCTGCATCCCCGGAAGGGATCTCCTGCTGGAGACCGACTACTGCGGCATCGTATCCGGGAGGGATGAGGACAAGGCCGATCTGTTCGAGGTCTTTTACGGCAACCTGCCGTCGGCCCCGCTCATTGCCGACTGCCCCCTGAACCTGGCCTGCTATGTCATCAATGAGCTGGAATTCACCACCAACACGCTCTTCATCGCAGAGATCTGCGAGGCCTACGCCGATAACACGAAGATGGACGGCACCCGCCCCGGTTTCCGCGAGATCGACCCCTTCATCCTCACCATGCCCGACAACACCTACTGGTCCCTGGGCGAACCGATCGGCAAGGCCTGGCAGGACGGGAAAAAACTCGACGGAGCATAAGTGACGATCTACCGTATCGCGACACGGACTTCCTCTTTCGGACGGGCCGCCGGACCGATCCCCCAGCACAAGCCATGCATGCTCTCCGCCACGGCATAGCCGTCCTCCTCATCGTTGCCATCCCCGGCGCGATCCTCTACTGGTTCATGATCCATCCCTTCATCCGGTTCTGGCGCAGGCTCGGTACACGCACCTCCTACACGGTCATCTGCAGCGTTCTCGCTCTTTTCATGGCCTCCCTCTACCTGCTGAGCGGACCCCTGCTGGCAACGGAGTGGCCATTCACCCCCTGGCTGGCCATCCCCGGCCTGCTCCTTCTGGCAGTCTCGGTCTGGTTGAAGATACTCCTTCGCAGGGAACTCCCCGTCAGGGTGCTGATCGGCATCCCGGAGCTTGCCAATGAACAGCCGGGGCGGCTCCTCTCCAGCGGGCTCTTCGCCCATGTCCGCCATCCCCGCTACGTGCAGATGACCTTCGCCCTTGCCGGCTTCGCCCTCATCGCCAACTATCCCGCTACTTACGGGGCCCTGCTCGTCTGGGTTGCCGGTATCCATGTCGTGGCGATCCTGGAGGAACGGGAGCTGTGCGAACGCTTCGGTGACCGGTATCGGGAGTACTGCAGGGATGTCCCGCGCTTTATTCCCAAGCTCCGGCAAAAGAGCCGATCCTCCGATGCCCGGCCATAGCCGCTTTTCAACGGGGCCTCACGGCTATTTCCCCCACAGTTCCTGTAGACGCTTGTCCCGCCCGCACCCCTGTCGGTAGAATTTGTAGCGAATCGGCTTTTTCCGGTAGTAATCCTGGTGGTATTCCTCGGCGCGGTAGAAGGGACCGGCAGCTACGATTTCAGTGGCTATCTTCCACCCGTGTATTTTCTGCAACCGGTCTTTCGATTCCAGTGCTGCCGCCTTCTGCTGTCCGTCGTGGTAAAAGATGGCGCTCCGGTACTGCCTCCCCGCATCGCAGAACTGCCTGTTCACCGCCAGCGGGTCAATGTTGTGCCAGAATATCTGGAGGAGCTTTTCATAACTGATCCTGGCCGGATCGTAGACGATCTGTACCGCTTCGGCATGTCCGGTCCCACCGGCGGAGACCTCCTCGTAACTCGGATTTTTCTTCTGCCCGCCCGTATAGCCCGACGTTACCGAGACAACCCCCTCCTGCCCCTCGAAGGGTGGCTCCATGCACCAGAAGCATCCGCCGGCAAAGGTGGCCGTGGCGAGCAGGGTTTTCGGCAGGGGAGCCGCCCCGGACTGCCGGGCTGCCAGCGAGGGAACTGCCGTGCCTAAACCGACCAGAAACAGGATACCGAACAACACTCTCTTCATCACTCGCACCTCCTTCGGCTGATCAGCCGGTGAACCCCACGGTCAAAGCAGCTTCCCGGCACGAAGAAACTCGCCGATTATCCGCCAGAACTCCTGCCAATCCGGAGGACAGTCGTTATGCGCACAGGCAAGCCCGACCAACCGCCCATGTCGGGAAAGCCGCGCCAGTTCGCTGCCGTGGGAAAAAGGGATAAGGTCATCGTGCCGGCCGTGCAGGATCAGGATCGGACCGGCAAAATCGACAACGGCACGCCGGTTGTCGAAGACATCACGCACCAGAAAGGGGGGGAGGAAAAATCGCGGGGCAAAATCCCGCACAGAGGTAAAGGGCGACTGCAGGATCAGGGCTGCCAAGGGCCGCTTCCGGGCAAGGGCGCACGCCACGCCGCACCCCAGCGACCTGCCGAAACCGATGATCCGCCCGGCATCCACGTCGCTTTGCACCGCCATCGCATCGAACGCCGCAACAGCCGCAGCTAGAAGGCTCTCTTCGGACGGGCTCCCGGTCGATCTCCCATAGCCCGGATACTCCACCAGCAGCACCCCGCACCCCAGGGTGCGGAAGCCTTCGGCCTGTTCCTCCAGGAGATCGATGACCTCGCCATTGCCATGAAAGAACAGAACAACCGGCTGCTTTTTTCTGCCGGGCATGCCCTTTGCCGGCAGAAACCATGCCTCGACCCTGCCCGAGGAGGTCTCGAACCAGAGCGGGACTCTCTGTGGTGAAGGTTCCGGGGAGTGTTGGGCTACCTTGATGGTTCTGCCGGGATAGAGGAGAGTCCGTTGGCCGAGATAGAGCAGAAGCGCGTAGCAGGCATATCCTGCAGCAACAATTCCAGCCACTCTCCAGACGTTGAACTCCATGACGCTCCACTCCCCTTGAAGGCGAGTACCTGCCCGGACTCATTCGACGTACTTTGGCAATATCTTTTACGAAATCATAATTCATGATGCACTGAATTCAACTTGGAGGGAACTACTTTTTATTACAGCCAATTAATTTTTCCGTGGCGAGACCCCCATGCCTACGGCAATACCGGTTCGTCTGTTCGAGCTTGTTTGCATGTCAATGCAGCGTTCCGTGCTATAATAGCTCCAAGGAGAGGAGGTGAAATGTATGAACATCTTCGATTATGCCATCAGAATAGAGTCGGAAGGAAACCAGCTGTTCCAGCGGCTGGGCCATGAAACGACCAATAACGAATTGAAGAGGATCTATGGACTTCTTGCCAGTGCGGAACAGGAACATATCGGAACCCTTGAAGCCATGAAAAGGGAAATCGATCCGATCGATGCCGAGTCGAGCCTGGTGGAACGTGCCTGGCAAGTCAAGAGCGGCTTCAGGAAGCTGCTGGAGAGCAGTGACGTCCTGCACGAACTGAAGGACGACCCTGACGGATTCTGGCACATCGTCAAGGCCGAGGAGGAGAACATCAAGCTGCTGGAGGGTATGGCTGCTGCCGAGCTGAAGGATGAAGCCCGTGTCCTTCTGTCCAAGATCGCCGATGACGAAAAGAAACACCTGGAAATCATCGAGGGGATCTACGAGTTCATCGAAACACCGCACACCTACCTGGAATGGGGCGAATTCAGCAACCTGCACCCCCTGTGAGGCGCGCGGACGAAAGAAAGGTGGGGAAAGATGAACCTTCTACTGTAAGCGGTCACCAGCGTGGCCGCTTTTTGTTTTCCCCCCTCGGGACAGAACGGTTCGATCGACTTGCGGCAGGATTGTCCCCCCCGGAGACACCTGCTATACTTGGAATCTGCAATCCACGACGCACAGGAAGGCCATGGACAACCCGGAAACCGGACAGGAACCCATCGATCTCCCCATAGACGGGGTTCTCGATCTTCACACCTTTCTCCCCCGCGAGATCGGGCAGCTCCTGCCTGCCTATCTTGAGGAGTGCCGCCGGCGAAAGATCCTGCAGGTCCGGATCATCCACGGCAAAGGGACCGGAACCCTGCGGAGGACCGTGGCATCGCAACTGGACCGGCTCCCCTTTGTCAGGGGCTATCGGCTCGGCGACGAGACCAGCGGCAGCTGGGGAGCCACCATAGTCGACCTGGCCCCCCCCTGATACAGACATATCACCGAAGGAAGGACCCGACGATGGAAGAACGCCTCACCGATCTTGAGATCCGCTATACCCACCAGGAGCGTACCATCCAGGAGCTGAGCGATGCCATGTTCCGCCAGGAACTGAAGCTGGAACAGCTCCAGACCGAAGTGCGCCAGCTGCGGGAACAGCTCATGATCGTCAGCCCCTCCATGGTGCGAAGCCCCGAAGATGAGGAGCCGCCCCCGCACTATTGACCCTCTCCCTCGGACGAAGCGCCAGCGTGAAATCCAGCCGAGCCGCTTGCCGGAGATGTCAAATCCCTTTTTTGTGTTAGAATGGGTCAATGAAATGCCCGGACCGGGCAACATCAGACCTGGAGGTTACCATGGCCACAATGGAACGGATGGATGGCATCTTCCCTTCGCTGGAGGAGATCCCGCCGCGTTTTCGGTTCCCCGAGCCGATCCGGCAGCGGGAGTACCTGGCCGGGGGCGAGATGCTGCTCTGGGACGGCCCGGTTCAGGAGGTCCATTCCCCGCTCTGCATCAGGACCCCCCAGGGCCTCGAACAGCAGACCATCGGCTTCTTCCCCCTCATGACCGAGGATGCCGCCCGGAAGGTCCTTCAGGCTGCCGTGAAGGCTTATGACCACGGGCGCGGCACATGGCCGACCATGGCCGTTGCCGACCGGATCGAGCATATCCAGCGATTTGCCCTGAACATGCAGGAGAAACGTTCCGAGGTGGTCAGGCTCCTCATGTGGGAAATCGGCAAGACGCTGCGCGACGCCGAAAAGGAATTCGACCGGACCGTCGCCTATATCGCCGACACCATCGATGCGCTCAAGGACCTGGACAGGGCCTCTTCGCGGTTCACCATCGCCGACGGCATCATCGGCCAGATCCGCCGCGCCCCGCTCGGCGTGGCCCTCTGCATGGGTCCCTACAACTACCCGCTGAATGAGACCTTCACCACGCTGATTCCCGCCCTGATCATGGGGAACACCGCCATACTGAAACCCCCGCGCCATGGGGTCATGCTGTTCCAGCCGCTTCTGGAAGCCTTTCACAAGTCATTCCCGCCAGGGGTCGTCAACACGGTCTACGGCGCCGGCCGGACCGTCACCCCCGCCCTGATGGGGACGGGAGAGGTGGATGTCTTCGCCTTCATCGGCACCAGCAAAGCTGCCAACCTCCTGCAGAAGGCCCATCCCCAGCCCCACCGCCTCCGGCTGGTGCTCGGCCTGGAAGCGAAGAACCCGGCCATCGTCCTCCCCGACGCAAACCTGGACCAGGCCGTGGAAGAATGCCTGGTGGGGAGCCTTTCCTTCAACGGCCAGCGGTGCACGGCACTCAAGATCATCTTTGTCCACCGGCAGGTGGTCGATGCCTTTATCGCCAAATTCGCCAATGCCCTCGCGCCGCTCGGCTGCGGCATGCCCTGGGCGCCGGGGGTCACCATCACGCCGCTGCCCGAAGAGGGAAAGCCGGCATACCTGGCCGGGCTGGTGGAAGATGCCTGCAGCCTCGGCGCGCGGGTCATCAACGAGGGGGGCGGGACCACCATCGCCACCTTTTTTGCACCGGCCCTGGTCTACCCGGTGGACGAACGGATGCGCCTCTATCGCGAGGAGCAGTTCGGCCCGGTGATCCCGGTCGTCCCCTTCGACAACCTGGACGAACCGGTCAGCTACATCACCGCGGCAGATTACGGCCAACAGGTGAGCATCTTCGGCCGCGATCCCGAACTCCTTGCCAGTCTCATCGACCCCCTGGTCAACCAGGTCTGCCGGGTCAACCTCAACAGCCAGTGCCAGCGCGGCCCCGACATCTTCCCCTTCACCGGCCGGAAGAATTCGGCCGTGGGAACCCTCTCGGTCTCGGACGCCCTCCGCTCCTTTTCCATCAGAACCCTGGTGGCGGCCAAGGAAAACACGGCCAACAAGGAGATCATCCGGGAGATCATCCGCGAACGGAGATCCACCTTCCTCTCCAACGACTTCATCCTCTAGCCAGGTCGTTGAAAACGAAGTTTCAGCGCAGCTAAAAACAGCCATCTCGCCGCAGCCGAAACGAAACGAGCGGGGTTGCCCCCGCTCGTCCGCACATTATCCGTCTGTCCACGTATCGATGTCAAAAGGGTAAGACAGCATTGGGGAGTACCACAACCTGATCGGTGTCGGTCCGGAAGGCCAGGCCGATCCCCAGGTCGATCAGGCTCGACGTGACACCGGAGATCCCGAGAATGTCGGAGCTTCCCAGCAGCACGTAGGTATCCAGGTCGTAGGAATAGATGGTGGGGATCGTTCCGGTCAGGTAAAAGATGAGCCGCCCCACCGGATCGGGGACCACCAGGGTCGTGGCCCCCATGCCGGGGATGGTCGCCACGAGGGATGGGGTCGCCGGACGGGGGTCGAGGACCTGGCCGCTGGTTGCATAGATATAGGTGCCGTCGCTGGTAATGTCGATGCCCACCCCCGAGATGAGCCCCGTGGTCGTGTCGGTAACCGTGACCCCGTTTGTATCGATGGCCATGCGGTAGAAACCGAAGGGGGAGGTCTCGTTGTTGTACCCGTAGAGCGTCGTGAGACTCCCGGCAAAGGTGATGACAGTGCTCCCGGTAATGTCGGGGGTCACCGTCGTGCGCATCACTCCGTCATCGTAGACCGCGACACCCGCATGGCGGGGGGTGACGCCTAGCAGCTTGCGCGAAACCGCAACGGCAAAGCGGTTGCCGGGAAGGACCGCCATGTCGTCCACGTAATAGGGGCCGAAGGTCGGATCGCTCCCCAGGGAGAAGACAATGTCGGCAACCGGCGTTGCCGGCAGGAGATCAACGCGTCGTACCTGGGCGGAGCCGTCCAGGGCAACGTAGAGGTAGCGGCCATCGTCTGACAGGGCGAGTTTGCCCGGTTCGCTCCCCACCGGGATGATCGGGCCGACTGCGCCGCTCACCGGATCGATCAGCGCCACCGAGTTGCCGTCAACCCCCTCGCGGCTCGGCACCGAGGCGTAGATGTAGCCGTCAAAAGGGTTGTAGACCAGGTCGTTGGTGGCCAGGGTTATGGAAAAGGCGGCCGGCGGAGGGGAGGACGTACCGGAACCGCCGCAACCGGAAACGGACAGCAGGAAAATTGCCGCCAGGAACAGCCACGCGGTCTTCAGTGCCAGTCTGCGCATATTGAACCTCCCCGGATCGAATTGGCCGGATCCGTGCTCTCAGTTCGGTGGCAAAGACACCTCTCGTCACAGGAATCGTTTCATCTAATGAAACTCTATCTCTCCATTTCGATGACGTCAAGCCGCATTTCCGGAAGGATATTTGCCGATATTTCATCAAGTTCCGAGCCAGGAGGCAGATAGGTCGTCGCCGCACAGTCGCTATCCCTGCCGCAGCAGCACTGCCGTGCAGGGATGTGCCCCAGGAAAGGGTCAGCGGTGGAGCTTGCAGGTTTCGTCGGTGCAGACGGGCGAACGTCGCGGGAAATATCGCCGCAGACGGGCAAAAGTCCGGTAGGCGGCATGGGCAAGGGGATTCAGCAGAGGATGGGTAATGAGCCGCCCCATGACCCCCAGCAGGGTCGAGGCGGGAAAGGCCTGCCAGATGGCCCAGAATGCCTCGACGCCACGGTAGACTACGCCGCGGCTGTCAATGGCATGGAGCTCGGCCATGAAGGCGGATAAAGGGATGCCAAGGGGGAGGGGATCGAAGGAAGGGAGGCTGATATCGATGAATTCCAGCTTCTCCGCGCTGTCGCGGCCGCGGTAGCGCGCCATCTCCCCGGCGCAGACGGAGCAGGCGCCATCGAAGAAGATTTTGAGCGGGAAATGCGGGATAGCGGGCATGCCCCCTCCTGCAGTGCAGCCATGCAACAACGCCGGAACCGGTTGAGTTACGCCCTGTCAGGCCTTGACCGGGGAAATGCGGCAGATGAAATGCGAAGGGCGGTCTTGCGACCGCCCCTTTGCTTCATTCCCTATTTCTGCGACAGCCGGTGCACGCATTCGACCATGTGGATGGCGTTCTCCGGCGGCACCGTGGGGAGGATGCCGTGCCCCAGGTTAAAGATGTGGCCCGGACGATCGGCGTTCTCCGCCAGGACCCGCTTTACCTCGGCCTCGATGACGCTCTTCGGCGCAAAGAGCACCGTCGGGTCCAGGTTCCCCTGGACAGCCATTCTCGTCCCGAGAATATCGCGGGCCTTGCCCAAGTTTATGTGCCAGTCGAGCCCCATCACGTCGCCCCCTGCCTGCTGCACGATGTCGAGCATGGTACCGGCACCCTTGACGAAGTGGATCACCGGCGTGTGGGTACGGTTCAGGCCGTTGATCAGCTTGGTGGTGTAGGGCAGGACGTATTTCTCGTAATCGGAGGGGGAGAGGACCCCGCCCCAGGTGTCGAATACCTGGATCGCCTGGGCGCCGGCCTTGATCTGGGCGTTCAGGTACTCCATGTCCATCATGGTCACCTTCTCCATGAGGGCGGCGTAGACCTCCGGGGCCTCGTACATCATCCGCTTGATAGTTGCCCAGTCCTTGGACCCCTTCCCCTCGACCATGTAGCAGGCCAGGGTGAAGGGGGCGCCGCCGAAGCCGATGAGCGGCACCTTGGAGGCGAGTTCGCGGCGAAGGATCTTGAGGGTTTCCAGGACATAGGGGACATCCGCTTCGGGATCGGGGATGCGCAGCCTCTCCACGTCGGCCATGGTCCGGACCGGGTTTTCGAAGACCGGTCCCGGCACGAAGTCGAGCTTGAGCCCCATCGGTTCCACTGGGGTGAGGATATCGGAAAAGAGGATGGCCGCATCGACCCCCAGGATATCCACCGGCTGGATGGTTACCTCGGCAGCCAGCTCAGGGGTCTTGCAGAGTTCCAGGAAAGTGCACTTGGAGCGGACCCGCATGTAGTCCGGAAGGTAACGGCCCGCCTGGCGCATCAGCCAGACAGGGGTCCGGTCCACCGGCTTGCCCCAGCAGGCATCGAGAAAACGTGTATTCATAGGTAAAACCCTCCTTGTTTGTATACAAAACGTCTTTCACCACTAAGACACTAAGAGCACTAAGGAAACAAAATGGTAGGCGGGAAACGGCCTTCTTGGTGCCCTTCGTGCCTTTATGTATTCAAAAAAACGTCTTTCACAACTAAGACACTAAGAGCATTAAGGAAACAAAATGGTAGGCAGGAAACGGCCTTCTTAGTGCCCTTAGTGACTTAGTGGTGAGATCATTTGTTTTCGGACTGCTTCTGCATTCTGATCGGCACGTAGTTGCAGAACGGCTCCTCTGCCATGTAATCCCCATGGATCGCATCGGCCCTGGCCCGGCAGCCGCCGCAGACGTTGATGAACTCGCACTCGCCGCACTTCCCCTTGTAGGCCTTGAAGTTGCGCAGATCCTTGAAGATCTCCGAGTTTTCCCAGATCTCGCGGAAGGGGGTGGTTTTCACGTTGCCGGCAGCGCGGTGGAAATAGGAGCAGGGCTTGACGTTGCCGAAACAGTCGATCAGGCAGATGGTTTGGGCCGCGATGCACCCCTTGCCGCCGCCGGTGGAAAAGGTGAGGGAGCGGCGCTCGAACTGGATCCCTTCCTGCTTGGCCCGCATCGGGACCATCCGGTAGTAGTGGGGAGCGCAGGTGGGGCGCATCAGGATGTCGTCCTCCAGCTTCTCCTGCTGGTAGTGCCACTCCAGGATCTCCTCGTAATCCTCCTTGGAGATCAGCTCGTTCATGATCTCCTCGCCGCGGCCGGTGGGGACGATCATGAACATGTACCAGGCCGTGGCGCCCAGGCCCTTCGCCACCTTGAAGGTGTTGGCGATGTCGTGCTGGTTCCGCTTGGTGAACGAGGAGTTGATGAGGAATTTGATGCCGTTGTTGCGGAAGTGTTCGGCAGCGTTCACCACACCCTGGAAGGCGCCGGGGCACTGGCGGAAATCGTCATGCACCTCTGCGGTGGAACCGTCCAGCGACAGCGACACCATCTTGATGTCGGCCTTCTTCATCTTCTGGCAGACCTCGTCGTTGACCAGGGCCCCGTTGGTGGCCATGCACATCCTTAAGCCCAGCGAGGTGCCGTACTCGGCCAGCTCGAAGATGTCGGGCCGCAAAAGCGGCTCGCCGCCGGAGAGAACCACCACCGGCTTGGAGAAATCGGCGATCTCCTTGAGGAGCTTCTTCCCTTCCCCGGTGGTGAAATCGCCTTCGGAAGAGGTCATGTCCGAAGAACAGCGGCAATGGACACACTTCAGGTTACACTTTTGCGTGGTTTCCCAGGCAACCCATTTGGGGATGAATTCTTCGGCCATACACTCTCCCTGAATCAGATATCAGAAAATCCTACTATGAAAACATCCCAAAACTCAAGGCATTTGACGTTGTTTCTCATTAATCTGCTATTCGGCCATCTTCCGGTTGAAGGTCTGCACTGCGGCGACAAAGGCGACCAGCGCCGTCACCAGGAGGTTTGCGGCATAGCCGCCGTCCACGCCCCCCTGCAGGAGGGACTGACGGGCACCGGCAAAGATCGCCGTGGTCGGGACCAGCTTGATGAACGGCAGCAGCCCGGCGGGATAGGAGGAAAGGGGGAAAAAGATCCCGGACATGAAGACCAGCGGGACGATCACCACCGCCTGGATCCGGCCGATATTCTCCGGCTTGTCGACCAGGGTGCCGCAGATGGTGCCGATGCAGGAGAAGATCATGGAGCCGAGCACGATGAAGAAGAGGTAGGAGGCCAGATTGGCCGCCTCCACCCGGAAGGAGGTGATCAGAAGGATCACCGCGGCCACAGCCAGCCCCTTGATCGCCCCCTGCATGAAGCCGGAAAAGATCTTGCCGATGACGATATCGTAGACGGTGATCGGCGCGGTCCGGTACTCCTCGATGGTCCGCTGCACCCGGCGGTGGAACCACATGCTCCAGGCGCTCTCGTCAAAGGCCGCGTTGATGGCGGTCATGGAGATCAGCCCCGGCGCGATGAAGACCGGGTAGGGGACCCCCTCGACCGTGCCGATGTACCCC
>Ga0208371_1000357_pt1 | contig 11346 bp, 17 predicted proteins | sample SubbioCR12Aug_1A_FD_184827 | JGI IMG/M metagenome (GOLD analysis project Ga0208371, IMG submission 184827) | Serpentinite rock and fluid subsurface biosphere microbial communities from McLaughlin Reserve, California, USA - CR12Aug_1A (SPAdes) | ecosystem: Environmental > Terrestrial > Deep... | reverse complement strand
CAAATCCAGCCTTGTTCCAGGCCGCGTACGACATCCCAGGCTTCAGCAAGCCCGCCAGCAATGCCACACTCACCACGCCAGCTCCGCCAGCACCTTTCAATACCGTTCTACGCAAGTTGTTCATGCAATCTCCTCAAGTTGATTTGTGAATTACAGGCCGTAGATGAAATCGACCACCTTGTCGATTTCCTGCTCGGTCAGCACATTGTGTTTGCCCATGGGGGGCATCATGGTGTCGGGGCGGCTGACCGTGGCATCCCAGATCTTGGCGCGCAACACGGCTTTGTCGGGAAAGCGGGCCTGCATGGCAATGATGGGTGGGCCACTGTTACCGGTCTGTTCTGCGTCAGGTAGCGTGGGGAAACCATGGCAGGCAAGGCAGTTGCCCTTGGAACGGTTGTAGGCAATATCCTTGCCCGTTTCTTCTTTTTTGGCGTCTGCTGCCATCACGCTACTGGCCAGTAATGCCGCCAGCAGTCCCGCTGTGACGGAAGCGCGTGGCAAAAAACTTCCAGGCCGGTTGAGATTGGACATCTCTTCGTCTCCTTCCTCGTTGAGTGCTCTGAAAACCACAAAATGTGGAGGCATCCCTAATGGACTGGCGAAGAATAGGCGTGCCAATACCCCACACACAAGTCAACGATACGGGGTTTAGTACGATAGATTGAGTCTCAGGTACTTTGCTACCAAGTTGCCCAAGGCCTATTTTTTGTCTGCCATGGCACGCATTTCCTTGAGCTCACGCAGACGGGCATCGACGATGGCCAGGGTATAAAAATCGCCATCACCCCCCTTTTGCGCCAATTGCAACTGGTCAATGGCTGCACCGACCTGATCCTGCAATACGTAGACTTCGGCCTGGGCAAGATGAGCCTGAACAACCTGCCCCTGTGCCTGATAACACTCTGCCGCGAGCTTCTGAAACTGCAGATCTGCCTTCCAGAAACGTTGTTGACGATGGATGAAAGCCTGTGCTTTGGGTGCCATCCCGGCGCGCAGCAAAGCCCGCACATAAAGATACGCCAAGGGTCGGTAGGCCCCGTTGGCGGGCAGCGCCTGCTCCAGAATCACCACGGCTTCGCCCGCCCTGTTTTCTGCCAGAGCAATCTCGGCATCCAGCAGTGGCACCAGCGGCGAGGACTCTTTCACCCCCGTCAACTGCGTGGTCATCTGCACAAAAGCCGCCCGTGCCCGAACGTGATCGCGGTCGCGTAAGGCGGCACGTGCCAACGCATAGTGGCTCTCGGCGCGCTCAAGCTGCGCGACTTCGGTTTGCAGGCGGTTCTCGAAGCGTTTTACGGCATCGCCCGCAGCCCCTTCATCGGCCTGGACACGTGCACGCACGAAACGGTATTCGAGACTGTCGGCATGCTGCCGGTAAGGCTCTCTGGCGAGTCGGTTCTGCATATCTGCAATTCGCTCATAACTCAGCGGATGGGTAAGCAGGTAGGCCGGGGCATTGCTTTCATAGAGTCGGCTCTGCGTTTGCAGACGCTCGAAAAAACTGGCCATGCCCTGTGGCGAAAAACCGGCGGCACTCAAGGCCTGCAACCCCATCCGGTCAGCTTCGCGCTCATGTTCGCGCGTGAAATTGAGCTGCGACTGGATGCTCATGGCCTGGGAAGTGGCCAGTGCGGCCTCGACCACCTGAGAATTGGAGCGTGCTGCGAGAATCGCCACAGCCAGCGCCAGCAGCGTGGAAATACCCGCGCCTTTCTGGGCATCGACGATACGGGCAATGTGATTCTGGGTCACATGCGAAACCTCATGAGCCAGCACGCCGGCCAGTTCAGACTCATTGCGTGCAGCAGAAATCAGACCGGTATGCACCCCGATATATCCCCCCGGCAAGGCAAAGGCGTTGATGCTGGGGTCACGTACGACAAAAAATTCAAATCGCCGCTCGGGCTGCGAAGACGCGCTGGCGAGACGATCACCCAGGCTGTTGAGGTAATCGAGCAACACCGGGTCATCGAGATAATCGCCGCTGGCGCGAATCTGGCGCATGGCCTCGCGCCCCACCTGTGCCTCCTGCGATTCCGAAAAACTGGTGCGGGCCACCTCGCCCAGATCAGGCAATTCCAGGGCTTGGACCGGCCACGTACACAACCACGCAGCACTCAACAGGGCAAAGGGACGATAGGCATTCATGCGGCTATGATAGCCAACCCCTCGTACAGTTCCGGCACTCATCCTGCGTAAAGATTTTTATGAACCCGTTAACCCATTTTGACGAACAGGGCCGCGCCATCATGGTCGGCGTGGAAAGCAAACCCGAAACCCATCGCATCGCCATCGCCACAGGTCGCATCGTCATGCAACCCGACACCCTCGCCATGATTTTGCGAGGCGATGCCAAAAAGGGCGATGTGCTCGGTATTGCCCGCATCGCCGGCATCATGGCGGCAAAGCGCACGCCCGACCTGATTCCCCTGTGCCACCCCATCGCCCTGACCAAAGTCACCCTGGAATTCATGCCAGACACGACAGAAAACGCCATTCACTGCACCGCCCAGGCAGAAACCGTGGGCCGCACCGGTGTGGAAATGGAAGCCCTCACCGCCGCATCGGCAGCCCTGCTCACCATTTATGACATGTGCAAAGCCGTCGACCGCGGCATGGTGATCGAATCGGTACGCCTCATGGAAAAGCAAGGCGGCAAATCCGGACACTGGAAGGCAGCCTGAATTGGCTTTTCCCGAAATGCAGGCGACACCCTTCGTTCATGACCTGAGCCCGGCGCAATTACGTACCCATCAGGAAAACACCGCACGACAGCGCCAATACGACACCTATTTCCAGGACACCCTCAGTGATGCCTCGCCCGGCCCCGAGCTGGCCGTGATCCCTACGGGCGTGTTCACCCTGGGTGAAACTGAAAATGACCGGGGTTTTGGGGAACTGCAACAGCGCCATACCCATATCGATACCCCCTTCGCCTTAGGCCGCTACTGCGTCACTGCCGACGAATTCGCACGTTTTGCCCTTGCCACGGATTACTTCTGGGCCGATCACCTGCTGCGTTCGGAAGGCCGTCAGCCCGTCACCAATATCGACCGACGCGATGCGCTGGCCTATCTGGCCTGGTTGAGCGAAGAAACAGGGCAACACTATCGCCTGCCCAGCGAAGCAGAATGGGAATATGCCGCCCGGGCCGGATCGGCCTCACGCTACTGTTTTGGTAACGAACTCGGCTGCAGCGAGGGCAATACCGGTTCGTTCCGTCTGGAAGGCCGAAATGGCGAAGGCTGGCGGCGTTTTCTGCCGTTTTGTGCCCCCATGAACCGCGCCATCGACGTAGGCTGCTACCCCGCCAACCTCTGGGGACTATTTGACATGCACGGCAACGTCTGGGAATTCACCAGCGATGCCTGGCATGGCCCCATCGATGCCCTGCATTCCTCCCACACCGAAAAAATCGGCCAGTGGTTCGTCACCAAAGGCGGCTCATGGTTTGAACCCGCCTGGTTTTCCCGTTCGGCCGCACGCAAACCCAGACGCAGCAACGAGCTCGACATGAATCTGGGCTTCAGGGTCGTGAGAGAAACCCCATAAAAAGACAGTTTTATCTTACAAAACAATAAGTTATTGCATTACCTCAAGCAGGTGCTAGACAGAAAACAGGGCAGGGCTCGCACCCTGTCCGCTCTGTTCAACCCGATAAGGAGAGCACCATGCTCGACATCAACAAACTGGTCACGGCAGAAAGCCTGGCACCCTGCGAGGCCGACGCCTTTCTCAACGATCTACCCCTCTGGAATGAGGACATGGCGCGTGACATGGCCCGACAGGAAGGCTTGGAACTGAGCGAGGGCCACCTGGATGTGATCTGCTACCTGCGCGAGCACTTTGCAGAATGCGGCCAGGCCCGTAATGCCCGCACCCTGCTCAAAGCCATGGAACAAACCTATGCAGATCAGGGCGGGCGGCGCTTTCTCTATGAACTCTTCCCGCATGGCCCCGTCACCCAGGGTTGCCGACTTGCCGGGCTCCCCACGCCGTCAGGCAACATCGACCCGTCGTTCGGCAGTGTCCATTGATCTGGGAAGTCGCAAAAGAATGACAAAAAAACAGCAGGTACCTGCCAGCACAACGGGGCGCGTCAAGTTTTCAGCGAAAACGCCCCATGGTGCGCATCACTTCGCACGGATCGCCCTGAACCGGAGGCAGTACCACATATTTCTCCTTGGCCCGCCGGTCGAGCTCCAAGTAATGCGCCTGCATATAGGTGCGACATTCATCAAAGCTGCGCATGTTCTGCAAACGGCTCACATGTACCTTGCGTTCATCCGGCGACAGCAGTTGGGCACCGCGAAAATTGTCGCCACCGGCATACCAGGGAAATGCCCACACCTGCATGGACAACACCCCCAAAACCACCATCAGAATGCTGCGCATAAGAAAAAAAGCCCCGTATGAGAACGGGGCCAGTTTAGTACAGAAGCATCAATCAAACGCAACCGGTTGGCTTGGGTGTACCGGCATAGCGCCCCGCCTGCTTGGCCGGGCCGTAGGGAAACAGATCGAAAAGGAATTTCTTGTCGCCCCACTCCGAGCCAAATTCCTCTTTCAGCGCCTTTTGCAGAATACGCAGGTTGGGTGCCGTACCGTATTCATTGAAGTAATCACGCATGTAATGAATGATCTTCCAGTGATTTTCCTCCAGCGACAGCTTGTCCTGCCCAGCGAGAAACTCGGCCACATCCTCAGCCCAGTCCGACAGATTCACCAAATACCCCTCGGGGTCGGTTTCCACCGTGCGTCCGTTGATTTCCAAATCCATGATCTTTCCTCTCTTCACCCGGTTATTACGTCGTCATATCGCGCACTTTTACGCTATACCTGGACTCATTCTATGAAAGTTGATTATTTAAGTCAACTATTGCCCCCCAAGCATGCAACCCCTAGAATGGGCGGGTCTTTAGACATCATCCAACCGAAATACACACTCACCGGAGAACCTCATGGAACACCAACTGCCCGCCCTACCCTATGCCAAAAACGCACTCGCGCCGCACATGAGCGAAGAGACCTTCGACTACCACTACGCCAAACACCACCAGGCCTACGTCACCAACCTCAACAACCTCATCAAAGGCACTGACTTTGAAAACAAATCGCTCGAAGACATCGTCAAGAGCGCCCCGGCAGGCGGCATCTACAACAACGCCGCGCAGGTCTGGAACCACAGCTTTTTCTGGAACTGCATGAAACCCAACGGTGGCGGTGCCCCTGCTGGCGCGCTGGCCGATGCCATCAACGCCAAATGGGGTTCGCTGGATGAATTCAAAAAAGCCTTCCAGACCTCCGCCGTCGGCAACTTCGGCTCTGGCTGGACCTGGCTGGTGAAAAAAGCCGATGGCAGCGTGGATATCGTCAACATGGGGGCCGCAGGCACCCCGCTGACCACCGGCGACACCGCCCTGCTGTGCGTCGATGTCTGGGAACACGCCTACTACATCGACTACCGCAACCTGCGCCCGAAGTTCGTGGAAACCTTTTTGAACAACCTGGCCAACTGGGATTTCGCCGCCGCCAACTACGCGGCCTGATGGCACCCCGGTGTTGAAAAATCCCCCGGATCTGTCATCCGGGGGATTTGCATTTTTATCTACACCCCTTTGCTGCAAAGAACGGCACACACCTTCACAGAGCACCTCCCCCGGCTTCTTCCTGCGAAGAAACAACAAACGCCGGAATCGCCACCGCAGGCAGAGGGCGGCTGTACAGGTAGCCCTGCACTTCGTGGCAGCCGAATTCACGCAAACGCTCACGCTGCGCGACGGTTTCCACCCCTTCGGCAATGACGGTCAGCCCCAGCCCCAGGCCGAGCGTCACCACGGCGTGGGCGATGGCCTCGTCGCGGGCATCCCGCTCCAGGTTGCGCACGAACGACTGATCCAACTTCAGCTTGTCGAGGGGAAAACGGCTCAGGTAGGCCAGTGAGGAATAGCCCGTACCGAAGTCATCGATCGACAGGCGCACGCCCAGCACCTTGAAAGCATGCAGCGTGGCGATGGCCTGTTTCAGGTCGTGCATGGCCACGCCCTCGGTGACTTCGAGCTCCAGCCACTCGGGGTCAAGCCCGATTTCGGCGAGGATGCGTTCAACCAGCGTCGGCAATTCCGGGTCGGCAAACTGTCGGGGAGAAAAATTGACGGCCACCACCATCGGCGGCAGCCCGGCACGTTGCCATGCCTGGTTCTGCGCACAGGCACTGGCCAGAATCCAGGCCCCCATGGGCACGATCATGCCGGTTTCCTCTGCCAGGGGAATGAACTCCGCGGGCGAAATCAGCCCCTTTTGCGGGTGGCACCAACGCACCAGGGCTTCCACGCCGATGACACGTCCCGTGTCGAGCGCGATCTGCGGCTGGTAATGCAACTCCAGTTCGCCGCGTTGTTCCGCGTGGCGCAGGGCGTGCTCCGTCTCCAGTTGCGCCACCGCCAGACGATCCATGTCCGGGTGATAACGCAAGAAATCGACGCCTGTGCGCATGGCCTGACGCAAGGCCGTATCAGCGCGGCGCAACAGCGTGGCGCGATCTTCACCATCTTCCGGAAACACACAGGCCCCGATCGTGAACGAGAAATACAGGGTGCGCCCCTCAAGCTGCACCGCCGCCTGCATGCCCCGGACAATGCGCCGGGCCATCGCTTCCGGTGCCTTGTCTTCTGCCCCCCGTTCACCCGAAACGCCGCTGAGCAGCATGCCGAACAGCTCCCCCTGCCCGGCCTACCAGAGCACGTACACCGTCACGCCCCCCAGCATTCCGCCCAACGCAACGAGAAACGGCAACAACCTGCGCCGCAGGTGCTGCATCCGCGTTTCCCCGTCGAGCATGCTCAGCGGCCCGCGCGCCGTGCCAACCCGCGCGCCAGCACATGATCCAGCGACAACTTGCCCGGCCCGGCCAGCAACAACGGCACGAACATGACCAGATACATCAGCGGCAGCTTGAAGCCGTTGTCGCAGACGTTGTAACCATTGCCCGCATGCACACTGGCCCAGGCCACAGCGGTGAGAATGACGAGCGACAAACTGGCAAAACGCGTGCCCAGCCCCAGAAGCAGCAACACCGGGCCGATGAGTTCGCTCCAGGTGGCGACCTGCCAGCTGATTTCCGGCGGCACGAGATTGAAGGGAAAGGGGAATTGCCCCTGGATATCGGCAAACCAGTTTTCACCGCGCCATTTTTCCAGGCCCGATTCCAAGAATTCATAAGCCAGCAGCACACGCAACCCCAAGGTGGCCAGCCACTCACCCATCCGGTTCAACCCGGCGAAAACCGCGCGGGTCATGTCATTCAGATCGCTCAAACCCGCATTCATGTCTCTCTCCATGTACCCAGCAACGCCCCTTGGGCACGTAAATCAGCCAGCAGGGCGCTGCCTGCGACCAGCCAGTTTTCGTACTGATCCGGCGCACTTTGCCCGGCCAGATGCGCCAACGCCTCGCGCCCACCGGGCTGATGCTGCTGGAACAGGGCCAGCAAGCGCGCGGTCAATGCGTTCAGGGCAATGAAGCGCACGTGTGCTTCGACATCGCGAAACAGCAGGTAGCAGTGCGGCATGGCGTCAGGTGCCTGAGGTTTGAAACGCGGGCCGATACGATGCACGGGGTAGGGGTAGCAGGCCAGCCGTGCACTCGGGTTGAGCACGGGGCGGCCTGCCAGTAAATCGCCCTGCGGATCGATGGCCGCCGGGTCGATCTCTTCCGGGCTGATCGACACATCCAGCTCCAACCATTCGTAATGCATGAATTCGGCCAGAAACGGCAGGGTAGGAAACTGCGCCGCCTGCGGTGTCATCCATGTCAGAAAAGCCTGGGGAATGTCACGAAACAGGGGCGAATGGCAGCGGTGCCCGGCAAAGAACCGTCTGACCGTCTGCCGCCAGACACGTGCGCCCAGAAGCTTGCGCGTGATCGGGTAGCAGGCCAGCAAAAAACCTTCGATGTTGTTGAACAGCAGTGCTTCATACACGCGCATGCGCCGGGCCGGGACACCAGGCGGGCGGGGTGCCGCCTTCGGGTCACGGATACGCGCGGCAAAAGCCGCCTGCCAGTCGGCAAAGCTCCAGGTTTCAGGCGGCATGGCGCATCTCCGGCTGCTTGCGGTGGCGTGCCTGCAAAGTGGCAATCTCTTCCACCTCGCGCACCAGCTCGGCCAGCGGCGGCAGGTTGAAATCGCGTTCCAGCAGGGTGGGATGCACCCCAAGGCGGGCATAGGTGTCATCGAGCAGCCGCCACACCGGGTCGATGACCGGCATGCCGTGGGTGTCGATCAGAAACCCGTCCGGCTCGACATGATGTCCGGCCATGTGCAGGTACACCACCCGCTCGCGCGGCATGGCGTCGATGAAGGTGTGCGGGTCGAAACCGAAATTGACGCTGTTGACGTAGACGTTGTTGACATCCAGATGCAGGTCGCAATCGGCTTCGATGAGCACGGCACGGGTGAAATCGCGCTCGCTCATCTCGGCAATGGCCGGGGCGACGTAGAACGAAGGGTTCTCGATGGCGATGCGCCGTTCAAGAATCTCTTGCGTGCGGCGGATGCGCGCCGCGACATGGCGCACCGCATCAAAGGTAAAGGGAATGGGCAGCAGGTCGTACAGATGGCCATCATCCGCACACCAGGAAAGATGCTCGGTGAACAGGGCAATGCCGTATTCATCCAGAAAGCGTTTCACCTGCAGCAAAAAGGCTTCATCCAGCGGCAACACCCCGCCCAGGTTGAGCGAGAGCCCGTGAGCAACGAGGGGACGGCGCTCGGCCAGATGATGCAACTCGCGGCGACGGGCACCGCCCATCTCCAGCCAGTTTTCCGGCGCAAGCTCAAAGAAATCGATGGCGTCCGGAATCCCGGCCATGAGGTCGGGAACATGCTCCCGCCTCAGACCAAGACCCGCGCCCTGCACAGACCGATGCATGGACGCGCTCCTTGCGGCTTACATCGCGCCGCCGCACTTACCTTCTTTGGCCTTCATGCCACCGCATTTGCCTTCCTTGTCCTTGGCTGCCTTGTTGCCACCGCACTTGCCTTCACCGCATTTACCTTCTTTGGTCTTGGCGCTTTTCTTGCCGCCGCACTTGCCCTCTTCGGCCTTGGCGTTGCCGCCGCATTTGCCTTCCATGGCCTTGTCGGCAGCGGCCACCATGTAGCCCTGGGCAAGCGGCTGCATGGCGAAAGGGCTCGCGGCGTGGGCGGCAGATGCAGCGCCAAAAGTCATGGCGGTGGTCAAAGCCAGTGTCAGTGTGGTTGCGTTCGTGTTCATCTCGGTTCTCCTGAAAGTCATCAAATGCCCGCAAGGGCGATCTATAGAAATTGAACGATGCGCCCGGAAAACCCGCCGTTCAGTGTTCGTGATCGCGCCGTTCGGCCAAAGCCTGGCGGATGCGCTCACGCGCCTCGGGGGGAAAATCATGGCCTGCCGAACCCGGTTCATCCTGCCGCCCCCAAAACTGCAAAGCTCGCCGGATCAACTCGACCTGCCGCGCAAAACGTCGGCAGTACACGCACATCAACAGGTGAAACCGCAGACTCCAGCGTTCCCGAACCCCCAGCGGGCGTTCCTGGCGCTCAGAAATCAGTCGGCTTGCATCCTTGCATGTCAGCATGATTCACCCCCAGGCGGCCTGACCCACCTGGTTTCTGTCGAGACACCGCCGGAGCCCCAAACGGGCCCGATGCAGCATCGTCCACAGGTTGGTCGGCGTAATCGCCAATTCCTTGCAAATATTTTCGCTGTCTTCTTCCATGACCTCGCGCAGCATGAAAAGACGCCCCAGACGATCGGGTAGCGCTTCGACGCAGCGCTGCAAAATACGCAGAAACTGGTCGCGTGCCAGCAAGGTTTCCGGATCACCCCAATCGGCGGGCAGCTCCTTCCAGTGGCCACGCGCATCGAACAGCTCTTCATCCGGCGCAATGCCTTCGGCGATTTCCTCGGGCATGTCGAGTGGCGTCAGACGGGCCTCGTGACGAAACTGATCCATGAGCTTGTGTTTGAGAATGCCGATCAGCCAGGTGCGCACCGAAGCCCCCCCGGCAAACCGGGCCCAAGCCTGAAGGGCCGCCAGCAGCGTCTCTTGTACCGCCTCTTCGGCCTGGTGTTCGTCACGCGTGTGGCGCAACGCGTAGCGGTAGAGCACCGCACCATGTTCATCCAGCCAGGTATCGGGACAACTATCGGGACAACTATCGGGGTTGCCGGGTGGGGCGTCGCTCAAATTGGTCTCCTTGAATCGGCTTGATCTGGTTTTTTATCACAGCGGGGCGCATTATGAACCAATCGTTCCACAAAACAACCCGCCCAAGTACCTGATAGCCGAGTGTGCGCCAGAAAGTTGTCAGGAATGCGGGCGAAGGCACGACCAAGCCTCACCCGTCCAAGAACGTCAACATTCCGCGTGGCTGGCTCGAATTTCGCGTGACGAACCATGCCCGCAGCAAAGACACGCCGATCGTTGTGTATTGCGGCGGCAACATCCGTAGCCCTCTGGCCGCCCATACGCTGCAACAAATGGGCTACACACACGTAAAAAATTATGCCGATGGCTTTATCAGCTGGCGCAGACGCGGCCTGCCGGTGGAATAAGCCACTCACCGAAAGGAACGCCCCATGTACGTCCCGCTGTTTGAAACCCCAGCCGCCCTGCCCATTCGATGTTGAAGCGCCCCTCTGTGAGGGTAAATCGCCCCGGCTTTTAAGAAGGCTCACCTTCCTGGGATACACCTTCCATCCACGCAAAGCGGTGGACAAATATCAGCGGGTCTAGGTCTAGCCCGCCGCACGGTTACCCGCCTGCGCCTCACGCCGTCTGACGGCGTCACGCAGGGCGTTTTCCAGATCAAGGGCGCGTTTTCTGGTCTTATCCAGATCAGCAGTCGTCGTTTCCACGGCTTTTTTCAAGCGGGAGGCATCGCCCGTAATGGCCACCGCCAGCTTCAGTTTTTTATCCGCGCTCACGCTCTATACTCCCGAGAACGAAGTGATCAGGGGGGTATGTCTGCCGCCCGGCAGCCCGAAGGCAGACATAGCGCCCCCTCGGGGGGCAGCGAACGAAGTGAGCGTGGGGGTATTCATGTCTGCTGATGCTTTTTTGTTGCTGGCCCTGTTCGGGTCTGCGCTGACGCTGCTGTCCATGCAGCCGTGGGCTTTTGTCGTGTTCGGCGTGCTGTTTTGCGCGCTGTGTCTGCGCATGGCTTGGCAGGTGTGGCGGTGGATGGCATGACTGGCTTTTACCGTGTCTGGCAGACCCTGATGGCGCTCCTCATGCTGGCCGTCGTGCTCAACCACTGGGGCGTGCTGCCTCCCTTTGCCGTCACCCTCCTGGCGGGCA
>Ga0208371_1000356_pt1 | contig 11379 bp, 11 predicted proteins | sample SubbioCR12Aug_1A_FD_184827 | JGI IMG/M metagenome (GOLD analysis project Ga0208371, IMG submission 184827) | Serpentinite rock and fluid subsurface biosphere microbial communities from McLaughlin Reserve, California, USA - CR12Aug_1A (SPAdes) | ecosystem: Environmental > Terrestrial > Deep... | reverse complement strand
GGCCGTGGCCGGCGATGCCGAGGCCCTGCTCGACGATCTGGACATCCTGCTCCTGGACGGCACAAACCCCTTTGCCACGGGGCGCACCCTGCCGGCGGGGCTGCTGCGTGAACCGCCCTCTGCTGCCCAACGGGCAGACCTGGTCATCTTTACCCGCTGCTCAGGGGCGCTGCCACCTGCCCACGAGCTGCTGCCATCCCTGCCGTACTGTACCTCAACCCATCGCCTGACCGGGTATGCCCCTCTGGGGGGAGGAGAGCCGCATCCCCTGGCAGATCTGGCCGGGCGCCGGGTCATCGCCTTTGCCGGCATTGCCGATCCAGCGGCATTCTTCAATGGCCTTGAGGAGCTGGGGATCAGCATGGTGGCAACGGTGGCATTTCCCGATCATACCCCCTACGGGAAGGAAGAGCTGGAGGCGCTGGGGCGGCTCAAGCAGACAAAGAAGGCCAACTGTCTCATAACAACCGCCAAGGACGCCGTGAAGCTCCAGACGTATCGCGGCATCCTGGGTGACTGCTGCGTTGCCCGGCTGGAACTGGCAGTTGACGATCCGGAGCCGCTCACCGCCGCTCTGGAGAAACTACTTTAATGAAGGGATAAAGTATGGCACTATCGACTGAGCTCCTTGCCATCCTGGTCTGTCCACAATGCAAAGGGAAGATTGACCTCGAACCGGGGGAGACGGGCTTTGTCTGCCCGGCATGCAGGCTCCGTTATCCTGTGCGCGACGGCATCCCCGTGATGCTCGTTGACGAGGCGGAGAAAATCTGACCTCCGTGGATCGCGCTGGGAATGGCATACGCATCGATCGAAGCGGCATCCGACGGATCCTGATCCGTGCCACCAACTGGCTGGGGGATGCGGTGATGTGCACCCCTGCCATCGGTGCCGTCCGGACGGCCTTTCCCGATGCCCGCATTACGGTGCTCGCCAATCCCCTTGTCGCTGCACTCTTCTCGCCCCATCCCTGGGTGGATGAGGTCAAGGTCTACGACCGTTCCGGCCGGCACAAGGGGCTGGCCGGCCGGCTCAGACTGGCAGGGGAGCTCAGGCGACAGCGGTTCGATCTGGCGGTCCTTCTTCAGGATGCCTTTGACGCTGCCCTGGTTACCTGGCTGGCAGGGATCCCGATCCGCCTGGGGAACAGGAGCGACGGCCGCGGGCTCCTGTTGACCCATGGGTTCCCCCTGGATCTGCAGCCGAAGGGTGAGCACCAGTCGGCCAACTATCTGGCACTGCTGCGCCACTTCGGCATTACGAGTGATGTGCTGCCGCAATTGCTGGCAACAACACCTGAGGAAGACCGTGCCATGGAGGGACGTCTTGCCGGATACGGCATCGCCCCCGGAGATTTCGTGATCGGGATCAATCCCGGCGCCACCTACGGCTCGGCAAAGCGCTGGTATCCCGACCGGTTCGCTGCTGTTGCGCAGGATCTGGCGAAATCATGGCACGCGGCTGTCGTCATCACAGGAGGTCCCGGCGAGTCGGCCATTGCCGCAGACATCGAACAGGGACTTGAGGGGAACTGCGCCAACCTGGCCGGAAAGATGACGGTCCGCGAGCTGATGGCGCTCATCAAAAGGTGCGGTTTCTTTATCACCAACGATTCCGGTCCCATGCATGTCGCCGCCGCCTTTGGCGTGCCGCTGGTGGCGGTCTTCGGTTCCACCGACCACACGACGACCTATCCCCTGGCGCGTTATGCCATGGTTGTCCGGAAAGCAGTGGACTGCGCTCCCTGCCTGAAGCGGGAGTGCCCCACCGACCACCGCTGCATGACGGCGGTGACGCCGGCAGCGGTCATCGCGGCAGCCACTGAATTGAAGCGCAGGATCGATGCTGACGAGGATTCGCCGGCACGGATGCCTGCACCCTGATCCTATGCGAGTTCTGATCGTAAAGACATCCGCCCTTGGCGATATCATCCATGCATTGCCGGTGCTGGATTTCCTCCACAGGGTTTCTCCGGGGATAGAGGTCGACTGGGTCGTGGAGGAGCCGTTCCGGGAGATCGTGGAGGGGAATCCGCTCCTGTCACGAATCCACGTGGTGAAGACCAAGAACTGGCGCAGGCATCCGCTCTCGCGAACGACCGTCCGGGAGATCTCCGCATTGAAGGCTGCCTTGCGCGAGCGGCACTATGATATCCTCTTCGATATCCAGGGGAACCTCAAGAGCGGCCTGATCGACTGGCTGTCGGATGTCCCCGACCGGATCGGCTTTACCTCGGACATCGTCCGCGAGCAGCTCAACCTGCTCTTTACGTCACGCCAGGTGCCGCTCCGGTCCCGCGATTATCACGTGACCGACAAATACCTGCGGCTGGTCAGTGTTCCATTCGGGCGCGATTTCCCCGAGATGGAGCTGAAGACCACCATTGCCACGCTTCCCGAAGACGATGCAGCGGCTGATGCGCTGCTGCTGACCCTCGGCGACGGGCTGGTCTTCCTGTTCCATTGCGGGACGTCGTGGAAAACCAAGCTCTGGGACGAATCTTCATGGATCGAACTCGGCCGCCGGCTCCTGGCGGAGCGGCCCGATGCCTCGATCCTCCTGACCTGGGGGAGCGAGCAGGAGAAACAGTCTGCCTCGGCCGTTGCCCAGGGAATCGGGATCGGCGCGCGGGTTGTCGACCGCTACCCTTTGAAGGTGCTCGTTGCGCTCATGAAACGGGTCGACCTGGTGGTGGCGCCGGATACCGGACCGCTCCACATAGCCGCTGCCGTCGGGACCCCGACCGTATCGTTCTACCGCGCTACCAACGGCAGGCTCACCGGTCCGCGCGGGAAGAACCACGCCATCATCCAGTCGCCGCTGTCCTGTACCCGCTGTGCCCGCAAGGAGTGCGACCGGGATGCGGAGTGCCGGGGGAGTGTGACGGTGGATATGATCATGCGCGGTGTCGCTTCAGTCCTCGGGTGAGACGGCGCAGGCCGCTAAAGTTTCAGGCAAATAACGAAAGGCAATGAGGGGTGCATGAAACTTGCGGTAAATTCCCGTGGCACGCTGGTAAAGCTCAAGGAAGGTTTTGAAGAACTCGGTCATGAGGTGGTCGAGAATGTCTGGGATCACCTGAGATTTCGGGATGAGGGGATCGATGCCCTTATTTTCGAATTTCCGACCATATTCAATAAGAAGTATCAATCAGTTCCCTTGATGTGGCATCTGAAGCGGATGGGAATCCCGGTGATTGCCTGGAATGTCGACGCTCCCTGGCACATGAAACGGTTGAATGCCTTCCGTCTCCCTCCCTTGTTCCTGCTCAGGCTTATTTCGATCTATGCCACACATTCCCTGCAGAATACGTCCTGGATCAAGGGAGTCAAGGTGCTCTACCTGCCCAATGCCGCATGGACGAGGCATTACAACTTGGACGGTCATACGATCGAGGAGCTTCAGCATAAACACGACTACAGGTATGATGTTTCCTTCATAGGGAACCTCAGCTCGGACCGCTTCCCCGAGCATCGTGCAAGGTCCCATTTTCTCAAGGAGCTGGGGAAATTCCTCAAGGAAAAGGGATTGAGTTATCATTTTGTCGACAGTTTCAGGCTCAACCAGCCTTTGCCGGTTTCAGTCCAGATAGCGATCATTCAGAACTCCAGGATAAATCTCAGTTGCACCGCTGCAGCAGACTCCACCGGAGTGAAGAGCTGGGGGATGTCGGAACGGAGCTTTGGTGTCCCGGCTTGTGGCGGTTTCCTGTTATCCGAAGAGCGGGTTCATTTAAAGGACAGTTTTGACCTCGGAAGCGAAGTCGCAACCTATCACGATCTGGAAGACTGCAAGCGAAAGATTCTCTATTACCTTGAGCACGAGGAAGAGCGAAAGCAGATCATGGTGAATGCCCACTGGCGTGTCATGCGTGAACATACCTACCTGAACCGTGCCAGAACTCTGGGATCGGCCATCGAAGAGACGAGAAGAGAGCGGACAAAATCCATGGGTCCCGGTGCTTTAACGCCTTGGCCGGAGTGAGTACGCAGATGCGCCGAATTTCTGACTGGAGCTTTGCTCTTCAATGAAAATATCAGCTACAATAATCGTCAAAAACGAGGAGGCACATATTGCAGATTGCCTCGCCAGTCTCGACTTTGTCGACGAGATCATCGTTGTCGATTCCGGGAGCACAGACGGTACGGAGGCGATCTGTCGCTCCTCCACGAAAGTCCGGTATGTTAACCTCCCCTGGGAGGGGTTTGGCCGCCAGAAGAACAGGGCTGCAGGTTTTGCGGAAAACGATTGGATACTGAACATCGATGCGGATGAGAGGGTTACACCTGAACTGCGTGTGGCCATCCAGTCGGCAGATTTCAATCGGTTTTCCGCTTTCCGGGTTGCTCGCGAAAACTACTTCGGCAAACGATGGATCCGACGGTGCGGCTGGTACCCCGATTACAACATACGGCTGTACGACCGGAGAACGGCGGGGTTCAGTGAACGGGCAGTTCATGAAGCGGTTGAGAGCCAAGGTCCTGTTGGAACCCTGATCGGGAATCTGCGGCATTTTACGTACAGTGGGATATCAGACTATGTTGCGCGGATGGATCGCTACTCAGCGCTGGCGGCAGAGGAACTGGTGAAAGCCGGAAGACATGCGGGGCTGACAGACATCCTCTTCAGGCCGTTCTGGACCTTTGTCCGCATGTATGTGCTGAAGGGCGGGATACTGGAGGGGTATACAGGGCTTCTGCTTTCGTTTCTCTACGCGCAGTACACCTTTCTCAAGTACGCAAAGGCCAGGGAGTTGGATACCATCGCGGGAAAAGATTTCTGAATATATGCAACGTAACGGTTTATTCTGATGCCCAAATTATACATCGACGAATTCGTAGGTATCACCAACCGGCTGGAGACGCTGCCGTTGGCTTTTGCCATCAGCCGCGCTCACGGCCACGAGATCATTCTTGACTGGCGTGAACTCGACTCGTTGAGTGTCGAGGGGACCCGCAAGGGTAAGGTGCGTTTGCTGGCACGTATTGGAGCTTTGCGGGTGAGAGACTGCGATGAGGCTCTTTTCCAGGGTCTTGCCGGGAAGAAAATCATCCTGCGATCTCTCGATGGCCCGGCTGAGCGGCTTGACCCTATCTATCTGGAGGTCGCACGGAAGGTCAGGGTTGCTTCTCACATAGCGATGGGGATAAAAGAACTGTTTGCATCCTCAGGGGGTCGGCCGGTTGTCGGTGTTCATATCCGCCACGGGGATTTCCAGGTAGTGAATCAGGACCGGTATGAGATCACCGGTTATGAATGGCCGGCAGTGCCGATCTGGTGGTATGAGCAGGCCATGTCAGCGATCCTGGCAAAACAGAAAGAGGTCGTTTTTTTTCTCGCAGGGACCGGGGATCCGGATACTCATGCGGAATTAATCCGTAACTTCGATGTGATTACCCTCGATATGGCCTCATCCTATACCTACAAAGGGCCGGACCATGGATCGAGAGTAAACCCGGTTGCGGACCTGTTTGCCCTGGCTTGCTGCCCGGTCATGCTGGCGACGCCTATTTCCGGCTACTCCCATTGGGCTGCCAATGCCCTTGGCGGTCCGACTGACTGCATAGTCCCACTGCCGGGAGCGACCCGTCAGGAGCCATCCATGGGGTTATTACGGCTCCATGGTTCGCGGCTTCCCCGCTGGCGGGCCGCAGGTCGAACCGGGACCGATGTCATCCCCCTGGATCGGGACCTTGCCGGGGTCGATCTGAACAGGGGCGTGGGGACCGAATGGCTCTGAGCGCTGTTTCTGCGACTTTCCTGAGCCCTTACACGCGGGTACAGAGGATATGATCAGCATCGTCATCCCGTTGTACAATCAGGTTGCCTATACAAGGCTCTGTGTCGAGAGCCTGCGCAAGGTCGGCCTGACGGGTGCGGAGGTGCTGCTCATCGATAACGGCTCCAGCGACGGGACCGGAGAGTTCCTGGCGACCTGCGACGACCTGCGGGTGATCCGCAACGCGGAAAACCTCGGCTGCTCCGGGGCATGGAACCAGGGGGTGCGGGAGACCGCGTCGGAGTGGGTGGTGATCCTCAACAACGACGTGATCGTCTCGCCGGGGTGGCTGGAGGGGCTGGTTGCCTTTGCCTCGGAAGGGGGCTATGATGTCGTGACCCCCGCCATCCGCGAGGGAGAGTACAACTACGACATCGAGGAGTACGGCAGGGATTTCGTCCGCCGGATGCAGGGGGCCGTGCGACGCGGTGTTGCCGACGGTATCTGCTTCATGGTACACAGACGTGTCTTCGACGCCATCGGGCTCTTTGACGAGAACTTCAGGATCGGCCAGTTCGAGGACACCGATTTCTTCCGCCGGGCAGCAACAGCGGGATTCAGGCTTGGCACCACCGGCCGCTCCTTCATTCACCACTTCGGGTCGGTAACACAGAAGTCGATGATGAAAAACCGGCAGGAGCCCCCCCACGTGGCCGCGAACAGGGCCTATTACCGGAAGAAGTGGCGGCTCTCCTGGTGGAAACGGTTCACGGAGCGTCGCATCCGCAAGGTGCGGGACCTTTTCTGGCGGGTCAGGGAGTGGCTCCTGCACGGGCATACCCTCAAAGAGAAATGGTACGATGGAACACTCCACTACTTCTAGCTCGTCGGAAAAGGAACGGGCACCTTCGTACCTCATTGTCTGCTTCCGCTACATCGGCGACGTGCTGGTGACGACCCCCCTGGCGCTCTCCATCAAGACGGCGCATCCGGATGCGGTGGTGGACTATCTCGTGTTCGAGGGGACCGAGACGATCCTGGCGAAGAACCCGCATGTCCGCACCGTCCATACGGTTGCACAGGGAAGGGCCGCCATCGGCAAGATGCTCTCCCTCTTCCGGACGTATGACGTGGCCATCGCTGCCTATCCCTCGGACCGCACGACCATTGCCGCGGCCATTGCCGGGCGATACTCCATCGGTCTCACCAACGGCTGGCGCAAGGAGTGGTGGAAGCACCTCATCCTGGACATGCACTATGTCTGCTACGACTACCTGCACGTGGTGCGCACCATGCTGATGCCCCTGCGCATGCTGGGGGTCGAGCCGGTACCCCGCGTGGCAGTAGGGTTTGACCAAGCGGACAAGCAGGCGGCGCGGGAGCTGGTGCCGTTCAAGCGGTACGTGGTTCTCCATCCGTACAGCCGGAACCGGCTCAAGTGCTGGCCTGCCGCGCATTGGGGGAGGCTGGCGGCGCTCATCGCCGGAGGGACGGACTGTGTCCCACTCTTTACCGTCACCCCCGATCCGGCGGACAGGGAATATCTGGAAAACATCCTCGAAGCGGCTCCGAAAACGGTGGCGGTACTGGCGAAACCCTGCAACCTCAACCAGCTCGCCGCCATCATCGACGGTGCCGTCGCCTATGCCGGCATCGACACGCTGGTGACCCACGTGGCAGCGGCGGTCGGTGTCCCGACGGTGGCGATTTTCGGACCGAGCTGGACCCGCTACTGGGCACCCTGGCCAGCCGGATGCGAGGAGTTTTCCCCGTTCATCGCAAACAGGGGTATTCAGCGTAGCGGCAATGTCACGGTGATCCAGAAGGAGTGGGAGTGCGTACCGTGCAACAAGGAATCCTGCAGGATAGGGAACGGCACCGGATTCGAATGTCTTGAAGCGATTGAGCCGGACGAGGTGTTCCGGGCATTGGTGCCGGATATGAAGACGAAGATCGACTGAGCGGAATACACCGATGACACGGCATATTTCCAGGCCGGTCTGTAACGCCCGCAGGGAGAGGACATGAACCGCAACGAAGTCATCCTTGGCATGATCGACAAACAGGGTGTCGGCCTGGAGGTCGGACCGAGCTTCAATCCGGTTGCACCCAAGTCGGCAGGCTATAATGTACATATCATCGACCACCTGAACCGTGAACAGTTGCGGGAAAAATACAAGGAGCTCGACACCACGGCCATCGAAGAGGTCGACTTTGTCTACAACGGCGAGTCTTTCCTGGAGTTGACGAACCGGCCCCATCATTACGACTGGATCATTGCCTCGCACCTGATCGAGCATACGACTGATCTGATACGTTTTCTCAATGACTGCCAGGCAGTATTGAAGGAATCCGGTCTCCTGTGTCTCGTGGTCCCCGATGCCCGGTTCTGCTTCGACTATTTCAGGCCCTTGACGGGTTTGGGCAGCATCATCGATGCCCATCTGGAGAAGCGCAAGATTCATACGATCGGCACGGCCGTGGAAAGCACCCTCAACCTCGTAGAGGTGCGCGACAGGATAACCTGGTCCAAGCTGCCCCGTCAGGGCTTCCGGTTCAGGAGTACCTATTCAGATACCATTTCCCTGATGAAGGAACTGGAGGGAGAGACCACCTATCGTGACTATCACAATTGGTGCTTCACCCCGCACTCCTTTCGCCTGCTCCTGCACGACCTCTATCACTTAGATCTCATAGCGTTGCGGGAGGTCACGTTTATCCAGACGGGTGGCCTGGAGTTCTTCGTATTTCTCGGGGTTCACGGCGGAAAAGGTCCGCAGATGGACCGACTCCAGTTGCTGCAAGAGATCGACAAAGAACTTTCGGCCAGGGCAACCCCTTTTGCCGTACTCGCTACCAAGCTGAAACTGATGAAGGAGCGATTCATGCGACACTTGCGCACGGGCAGGTTTTGACCGGCAGCTCCGCCGGGGGAGGGAAGTATCCGTGAATACACCGCAGGTACCAATCAATCAGGATGTTACCATATGAAACGACTGCTCTGTTATGCACACTTCGACGAAAAGGGCGAACTCAAGCCATTCGTAAAAGACTCTTTACGCAAGATGAAAGAAATATGCGATGTCACGGCATTTGTGTCCAATTCGCCGCTTTCCGATGCCGATCTCGAATATCTGAACAGTGAGTGCGGTTTCGTAAAAGTCAATGACAATGTCGGCTATGATTTCTACATGTGGAAGACCGCATTGGGAGCTATCGACTATAAGGCATTCGACGAAGTCGTCCTCATGAATTCGAGTATTTTCGGCCCGATATCTGACATCAAGCCCTTGATTTCGGAAATGACCGGTCGACACAGTGATTTTTGGGGGATAACCGAATGTTTCCAGATGGAGCCGCATATACAGAGTTACTTTTTCGTGTTCAGGAAGCGAGTGATCGAATCGGAAGCATTTGCGCTGTTCTGGAAGAGCGTAATTCCATTCAAAAATAAACATCAGGTAGTTTTGAATTATGAACTCGGGTTGTCACAATGGCTCATGGAATGTGGATTCAAAGCAGAAGTGTGCTTTAATTTTGTCAATATTTCAGAGAATTGTAAGACTAGAATCAAAGACAATCCATCTGTCGAACATGCGGTCGAACTCTTGAAAATGGGTAATCCGTTTCTCAAGGTGGAAACGATCAAGAAGAACAGGATAGAAATATCCATGATACGGGATATCCTGGATGCAAACGGATACCCGGTAGAATATCTGGACGTAGGCGCGACAAAAATCGAAAACCTCTGTCCCATCTGTGGTTCTGCCGGGAAGCTCTATTACAGGAATATGAAGGATCGGTTAAACCTGTACAACACCGGCCGTTACACCTATTACAAATGCAAGAACGGAAGTTGCGGTGTGTTGTGGATATATCCTGTGCCGAATGAGACAGATATGGAGCTGATATATCGCAATTACTACACTAATGTGCCCAGTTCTCCTTCCCGCGTCCGGGACACTGACAGGTCAGAACTCCCAAAAAAATTTGCAGCCGAGATTCTGAAATTAATTAACAAGTTATTGAAAATTCATCGAAAAAGAAACAGTTATTATCTGCATGGACTAGACAAAGTCAAACCTGGGAAATTGCTTGAAGTGGGCTGCGGAAGTGGTGATCGCCTAGTGAAGTTGTGCAAACTTGGTTGGGAAGTTACAGGGCAGGAAATAGATGGAAATGTCTGGGCAGCGTTACGCGAGAAAAATATCACGGTTATTGAAGGCACCTTGGAATCAAATAAGTTGGACGCCAATCAATTTGATGCGATATTGCTCTCTCATGTCATAGAACATGTACGAAACCCTATTGAACTATTGTCGGAGTGTTATAGGCTTTTGAAACCAGGGGGCAATATCTATCTATCTACCCCTAATTTGGGATCTCTGACTCATTTTCTATTGAAAAAATACTGGCTAGGTTTGGATGCTCCTCGGCATTTGATAGTGTATACTCAAAATGCGTTAACTGACATAATTAGGTCGTCAGGTTATAAAGATGTTAATTCAACAACTATATCTCTAAATACTGAATTATTTGCAATGCATAGTATTGACATTATGGTAAATAAATGGACATATATGTTATCAGGCCCGCGGTTAGGTAAAGAAGTTATTCCGTTATCGCTACAACTCGTTGTTTATTTGGTTAATGGTGTTACTGGTAAGTTTGGAGATGAATGTTTTGTTGTTGCATCTAAATGATCATTTAATGTGGTGTGCATTTAAAAGGTATTGGCGTTGATGACAAACCATCTTGATATCGGGTGCGGGAAGCGACCAAGAAACCCATATAACAGAGATATTGTGTGGGGAGTCGACATAAGTGAATCGGCAGCTTTGGAAAATGGCAATATCAAACTCTGCAATGTCGCACTAGATCCGATTCCGTTCGAGGATGCTTTTTTCGATTCGGTTTCTGCCTATGACTTTCTCGAACATTTGCCGCGGATGCTGATAAACAACGGGAGCGTGCGATTCCCGGTCGTGGAGTTCATGAACGAGGTGTGGAGGGTCCTGAAGCCGGGTGGCCTCTTTTATGCCGTTACCCCTGCCTACCCGCGTCAGGAGGTTTTCGTCGACCCGACTCACATCAATGTGATCACTGAGAAGACGCACGAGTATTTCACCGCACCGCACTATTTGGCGAGGATGTACGGGTTCGAGGGGCATTTTATCGTCCGCCGGATACGGTGGGTCAGGCTCATGCGGGATTACGAGCCGTACAATCCGACCCTCTCGCAGCGTTTCAAGCGGTTCAAGGACAGGATCAAGGGGAGAATGGCGCATTTCATGTGGGAGTTCGAGAAGATCTCTGCGTGATCGTCGCCTGTGACGCGGTGCTTGAGCAGGTTGAAGGAGAACGGCCATGACCATACCATTTCTAGACCTGCAGGCCCCCTACCTCGAACTGAAGACCGACCTGGACGCTGCCTACCGGCGGGTCATGGAGAGCGGCTGGTTCATCCTCGGCAGGGAGGTAACGGCCTTCGAGGATGAGTTTGCCGCTTATTGCGGGGTGCGGCACTGCATCGGCGTGGGGAACGGGCTCGATGCCCTGCACCTGATCCTGCGGGCAATGGGGATCGGGCCGGGGGACGAGGTCATCGTTCCGTCCAATACCTATATCGCCTCCTGGCTGGCCGTCTCCTATACGGGGGC
>Ga0208371_1000355_pt1 | contig 11389 bp, 5 predicted proteins | sample SubbioCR12Aug_1A_FD_184827 | JGI IMG/M metagenome (GOLD analysis project Ga0208371, IMG submission 184827) | Serpentinite rock and fluid subsurface biosphere microbial communities from McLaughlin Reserve, California, USA - CR12Aug_1A (SPAdes) | ecosystem: Environmental > Terrestrial > Deep... | reverse complement strand
TCGCCTGCTCCACCGTCCAGGATGTTGGCAGCAGCATTGCCACGCAGCAGGTTGTTGAGCGCATTGCCTGTGGCGTTGATCGCCTGTTCCCCGGTCAGGGTGAGATGTTCGACGTAAAAACCCAGGCTCCAGGTTACGGTCGACTCCACCGTGTCTGTGCCACCGGCATCGACATCACTGGCAAGAGCTACCGTTTCCACAACGCTGTCTTGCGTGCTGTCAACGACATAGACGTCATTGCCTGCGCCACCGAGCATGAAATCGTTGCCGCCCCCTCCTTCAAGCGTGTCATGGCCCGATTGCCCGGTCAGGGTGTTGTCTGCGCCGTTGCCGGTGAGGTGGTTGTTCAAAGCGTTGCCATAGCCCGCCAACGCCGCATTGCCGGTCAGGGTGAGATGTTCGATGTTGTTTTCGAGCGAACGGGTGACACTGGCGATGATGCTGTCTGTGCCCTCACCCGCATTCTCGTAGAGCACATCAAGTACCTCGTCCACCACATAGGTATCGTTGCCGCGATGTCCGGTGAGGGTATCGGCCCCCATCCCCCCATCGAGCACGTTGGCAGCGGCGTTACCGGTCAGGCGGTTGCCACGCGCATTGCCCGTGGCATTGATGGCGTTGCCCACCAGAGTGAGGTGTTCGACATGGGCCGAGAGGGTATAGGTGACGCTGGCGGTGACACTGTCTGTACCTTCATTGGCCGTTTCCGTGATGACATCTGCTACGTTATCGACCAGATAGCTGTCATTGCCACCTTCGCCTACCAGGGTATCTGCGCCACCCAGGCCATCGAGCGTGTTGGCCGCATCGTTGCCGGTCAGGCGGTTGTTGCGGCCATTACCCGAGGCATTGAGCGCGGCATGTCCGGTCAACAGCAGATTCTCGACGTGTGTGCCCAGCACATAGCCCGCCAGGGCCGTTTCCACCGTATCCACCCCGGCATCGGCTGCTTCGCTCACCACATCACCCGCATGATCAACAACATAGACGTCATTACCCTCGCCACCGGAGAGGGTGTCGGCCCCTTGTCCGCCATCCAGGCGGTTGCCCGCAGCGTTGCCGGTGAGGGTATTGACTCCGTCGTTGCCGGTGCCATTGATGGCCGCCTCTCCCGTCAGGATGAGGTTTTCGACATCGCGAACCAGCGTGTAGGACACGCTGGTTCGCACGGTATCGGTGCCCCCGGCGTTTTCCCCTGTGACCGGATCGGCCTCACTGACCACATCGGCCACATGGTCGACCACGTAGGTATCGTGTCCACCGCCCCCTGCCAGCGTATCGGCTCCACGTCCGCCATCCAGGACATTGGCGGCAGCATTGCCGGTCAGGCGATTGTCCAACCCGTTACCCGTGCCATTGATGGCCGCATTACCCTGGAGGATGAGGTACTCGACCTGACCTCTGAGTGTGTGCGTGGCAAAGGATTTGACCGTATCGGTACCGTTGTTGGCCGATTCACGTACCAGATCGGTCACTCTTTCCACGATGTAAATATCGTCTCCCGCGCCACCTTCGAGGGTGTCGGTACCGCCCCGACCATCCAGCGTATTGGCTGCCTCGTTTCCCACCAGTTTGTCGCGGCCGGAGCCACCGATAGCTTTCTCGATCGTGACGTTGTGGGCAATCGTGAAACCGCCCGCAATGTTCTGCGTAGAAGACACGTAACCACCGGCATGTTCTCCGGTCAACGGCGCTTCGTTGAGGTTGATGACACACGCCCGGTCGCTCCCGGCATTGGAAATGACGTCCACGCCGCCCGCATCCCAGATACAGCTCCAATAAGTACCATCTCCGTTGGTGTCAGGCAGCGTGTAGGTGTTTGAATCGCTGTGATAGCTGTTGTTGGCACCGTAGAGCGCCTGCAAGGCCGCAATATCGAAGGCCATCGGTGTGACTTCACGGCCATAGCCATTTCCGGGGGGCGTGAACTCCGAACCCCGGCCGTACGACATGACCGTGTAGAGCCCCTGGTTTTGGTAGTTATCGCCGGTGTCATCACTGTTGCTGACACCGGGAAAAACCGTTGCATCGTCTTCGCTTCCGCCATCGTGTGGGTGCGCCAAGCCCATGGCATGCCCCAATTCGTGGAGCACCAGCCAATAACCTTCACTGCCCTTGGAAAAATCGCTCCAGCCCCCATAAGTAGCATCGAAGTAACCATAGATCGAGTCATAGGTCTCATCGGGCACTTCATGCAGCCCGACCAGATTGCCGCTGAGAAAGCTACCGGGCACTTTGTGCAGCACGATATCGGACTGCTCGTTGACGTTTCGTGTGTAGGCCACCTCTTCGAAGCTGAGATTGCAGACATTGGCGTAGCTATCCAGCACCTCGCGCACGGCCTGCCTTTCTTCTGCTACCCACGCAGCGCAATCCCAGGTCACCAAGCTGTGAAGCGCAAGGTTTTCTCCCGAACCAAAAGAAAAACTGACCGGGCCGCCGAGCCACTCACATCCCCAGATCGTGGCGTCAACGTATTCGCTGCCGTAACCGGTGCCAGGGGTTGCTGTCGATTGGGTTGCCATAGAAATGCCTCACAGTCGCCATGTCGTCCACAGGGGGATGCGGGTTCCGCCTATTACATGGACGCCCCGCATCAATCTGGACGCATGATCACGCGCAATACGGTGGCACGGCAATGATCCCGCTGTCGTGAAGACGAAAGAACAAAAGAAAAGGCCCCGAACGATGCCGGGGCCTTGAATCTCTGAATCTGGTGGGCAGTAGTGGTTTCGAACCACCGACCCCCGCCGTGTGAAGGCGGTGCTCTACCACTGAGCTAACTGCCCAAAAGAGGCGCGCATTCTAATAATGCCGTTGGCCCCGGTCAAAGCCTTTTTTGGCGGCAATCTGCCTGGGCTCATATTGGGCCTAAACCGGCATCCAGTAGAATGCGCGCCTCTTTTGACCACCCGGATCACATTGCCATGGTTCGCACCCGTTTTGCCCCCTCTCCCACCGGTTATCTGCATATCGGCGGTGCTCGCACTGCCCTGTTTTCCTGGGCTTATGCCCGCAAGATGGGCGGCAGTTTCGTGCTGCGTATCGAAGACACCGATCAGGAGCGCTCCACCCAGGCATCGGTGCAAGCCATTCTCGATGGCATGGCATGGCTTGGTCTGGATTGGGATGAGGGGCCGTTCTACCAGATGCAGCGTCTGGAACGGTATCGCGCCATGGCCGATCAGCTGCTGGAATCGGGGCATGCCTATTACTGCTACGCCAGCAAGGAAGAACTCGATGCCATGCGCGAGGCGCAGAAGGCTCGGGGCGACAAACCACGTTATGACGGGCGCTGGCGCCCGGAGCCGGGCAAAACCCTGCCCGAACCGCCCGCAGGGGTGACCCCGGTGTTGCGCTTCAAAACACCACAAACCGGCGAAATCACCTTTCACGACATGATCAAAGGGGCCATCACCGTCGCCAACAACGAGCTGGATGATCTCGTCATCGTGCGCGGCGATGGCGTGCCCACTTATAACTTCGGCGTGGTCATCGACGATTGGGACATGGGCATCACCCATGTCATTCGCGGCGACGATCACGTCAACAACACCCCGCGCCAGATCAACATCCTCAAGGCGCTGGGTGCCCCTGTGCCCACGTATGCGCATGTCCCCATGATCCTGGGGCAGGATGGCGAACGCCTCTCGAAGCGGCACGGCGCGGTGTCGGTGCTGCAATACCGCGATGAAGGTTTTCTGCCCGAGACTGTGCTGAACTATCTGGCGCGTCTGGGCTGGGGACATGGCGACGATGAAAAATTCAGCGCCGCCCAGTTTGTCGAATGGTTCGATGTCGGCCACGTCAACCATGCCCCGGCGCGGTTTGATGCGTCCAAACTGACCTGGCTGAACCAGCAATACCTCAAGGAAGCCGACAACACCCGTCTGGCCGGACTGGTCGCACCTTTTCTCGCTGCGCAGGGCATCGATGCCGCCACCGGCCCCAACGTCGCCGCCCTCATCGGCATGGTGAAAGAACGGGTGGGCACCCTTGAAGAGCTGGCAGATGGCTTGCACATCTATTACCGCCAGACCTTGCCCGCCGTGGATGAGTTGCGCACCAAACTGGGGGCGAACGCCCTGCCCGCTTTCGAGAAACTGCGCGCCGACATGAACGACGTTGCCTGGGATGCGGGTGCGCTGGGGCAATTGCTGAAGACCACCGCCACGGCATTCGGGCTGAAGATGGGGCAGATCGGCATGCCCTTGCGTCTGGTGCTGTTTGGCACGGCGCAAACGCCTTCCATCGACCAGGTGCTCTCCATCATGGGGCGCGAGGAAACCTTGCGCCGTTTCGATGCCGCCTGGCCGCATGCGCTGGCTGCCGTTTCTGCGGCATGATTTTTGGTCATGGATGCGGCGGCATTCCATCGCTAGAATGCCGCCGCATATAACAAAAACACCCTAATAGAACTCCCTGAAAGAACTCCCTGAAAGCATTCTTCATGATGAAGCTGATTGGCTCCCTCACCAGCCCCTTCGTGCGCAAGGTACGCATCGTTGCGGCTGAAAAATTCATCGATTACGAACTGGTCATCGATGTGCCCTGGAACGACGATACCCACGTACCCGACTACAACCCGCTGGGCAAAGTGCCGGTGTGGGTGCTCGATGACGGCAAAACCCTGTTCGATTCGCGCGTCATTGTCGAATATCTCGACAGCATCAGCCCGGCAGGCCACGTACTGCCCAAGGACACCCGCCCGCGCATTGCCGTGAAACGCCTCGAAGCCTTGGCCGACGGCATCTGCGATGCGGCTGCGCTGGTATTCATGGAAAAGAAACGCCCGCTGGAGCAACAAAGCCAGGAATGGATTTCGCGGCAGATGGCCAAAGTCAACCATGGCCTGAAAGCCATGAGCGACGAACTCGCCATGCAAAACTGGTGTGCGGGCGAGGTCTTCACCCTGGCCGATATCGCCATGGGCTGTGCCCTGGGCTATCTCTCCTTCCGTTTTCCCGAGCTGGACTGGCGGCGTAGCCACACCAATCTGTCGGAACTCTTCGACCGGCTCATGCAGCGTCCCTCGTTCAAAGACACCGTACCCGTGGGCTGAGGCGGGCCAAAAACAGCCTGAAAGGGAGCCGTCTGGCTCCCTTTTTACATCGACCAAGGCGAGATGAAATGGCCATAATCGCACCATGAGCACGTACCCCCTCGACAGCCTTTACCCTTATCTCACCAGCCTTGCCATCGGCCTGCTGATTGGCCTGGAACGTGAACGCAACCCCTCGGCCAAAGCCGGCCTGCGCACTTTTTCCCTGGTAGCCCTGGCGGGCACCCTGGCCACCGTGCTGTCACGCCACAGCGGCGAACCCTGGATGCTGGGGGCAGGTTTGCTGGTGCTGGGTGGCATGATCATCGCCGCCTACTACCCCGCACGTCATGGCGATGACCCCGGCACCACCACCGTGGCCGCCATCGTGGTGTGCTACAGCCTGGGGGCATTGGTGGGCTACGGTCAGACGCAGATCGCCGTCACCCTCGCCATCCTGTCTACCGTGTTGCTCTACTTCAAGGCCGAATTGCGCGGTGTCAGCCAAAACCTGACCCGACGCGACCTGATTTCCATGCTGCAATTCGCCGTGTTGAGTCTGGTGGTGCTGCCCATTCTGCCCAATGAAGATTTCGGCCCGTACCGCGCGCTCAACCCCTATCAGGTGTGGTGGATGGTGGTCTTGATTTCCGGGCTTTCCCTGGCGGGCTATGCCGCCCTGCGCATTGCCGGACAACGTCATGGCGCGCTGCTGACCGGGCTTTTCGGAGGCGTAGCCTCCAGCACCGCCACCACCCTGGCCTTTTCCCGGCATGGACGCGCCAACCAGGCGCTTGCCGGTCTCTCCACGGTCGTCATCCTCACCGCCAACTGGGTTGTACAGATTCGCCTCTCGCTCGTCGTGGCTGTTGTCGCCCCCAGCCTGTTCGCCGATATGTTCATGATTCTCGGCGGCGGTCTGCTGGGTGGAGGGTTCGTGCTCTTGCGGCATTGGCGCGAACTGGGCAGGCACGTGGAAAAAAACGATGAAACCGGCACCCCTGCAACGCCCGTACTGGAATTGGGCAACCCCACCGAAATTCGCATGGCCCTGTCCTTTGGTGCCCTGTATGCCGCCGTGCTGGTGGCATCGGCCTGGCTGACCGACTGGGCCGGACAATGGGGCACCTACGCCGTGGCCATCGTCTCAGGCAGCACCGATGTCGATGCCATCACGCTATCCACCCTGCGCCTGCTGGGCATGAACACCCTGCCGGCCCATTCCGCCCTGACCGCCATTTTGCTGGCCTTTCTCGCCAACATGACTTTCAAGAGCGGCCTGGTTCTGACCCTGGGTGGCACGGCACTGGCCAAACGGGTCTTGCCCGGCATGGGCCTCATCGTGGCAGGCACATTGATCGGCTACACCTGGGTCATCTGGAAATGACCCGTAAAAACCGGCCTGCACACCTGGCCCCAAGCTCAAAGCAACGTATTCAAAACTGGTTGTTATGTACCATTTCAAAACACGCCTGCGATGCCGAAAAGCGCATGTGTAATCCATGCTGGCGCAGCCGCGGGCATTCATTCAATCAAGGAGATAAAAGATGAGCATCGTCAACGCAGGTAGCGTCAGCATCGGTTCAAATTCCGGAATCGTCTCGGTGGGTACCGGAGATACGCTGGTCTTCAATTCTCCCCAGTTGCTGGCGCAGACGGTCTATCAGGTCACCGTCACCTCAGCCGACAACAACGGCGACATCGTGCTGCAACTCTGGGAGCCCGGTGGCACCGACTCGCTTCAGTACGTGGACAACACCTATGGCGGTGAAAGCGAGGTGTTGTCCTTTGTGCCCGCCAACGATGGCACTTATCAGTTTCATGTCTCCGAATTCAGCCAGCTCGATACATCATTTGTCCTGTCGCTGACTGAAATCGGCCAACTGGGCAGCGTGGGCGATGATCCCTCGGGCGATACCCTGACCACTGCCACACTCGCTGTTCCCGATGCCACTGCGGGCAATCTCACGCCCGGCGATGCCGACTGGTTTGCCGTCACCTTGCAGGACGACAGCCTCTACCAGATCGATCTGGGCGTCACCAACGGTGGCTTCGATGGCGTGCTCAGCGTGTATGACAGCGGCGGCAATCTTCTGGCTCAGGAAGACAGTCTCTGGGAAGGGGGCGGAGAAAGCCTGGTGTTTTATTCGCCGGGGCAAGGCAACGGTTCGGAAACCTATTACGTGGGCGTCGGCGCTTACGACAACGGTAGCGGTGAATATCAGCTGACCATCGGCGATTTGGGATCGGGCGGCACATCGGGCACCGATTTCATCGCAGACACTCTCGGCGATGCCGTCAACCAGACAGGCAACCTCGACGTCATGCAACCCACGGTAGGGCAAATCGAGCATCCCCAGGATACCGACCTGTTTGCATTCGACATGCAGGCTGGTTCCACTTACGAAATCACGGTCAGCAGCACGGTTCTGGATAGCGTGCTGTCGTTGCAGAACACCTCGGGCCAAACACTCCTGCTCAATGACATGGGCGGCGACGGCGCATTTGAAAAACTGATCTTCACCCCACAAACCGACGACACCTACTACGTCGCCGTGCAAGGGTATGCAGACAGCGTGGGCGATTACACCCTGTCTGCCGAAGCCTTCAGCACAGCGGGCCAGGATGCTGGCGAAGACAGTGCCACCGCCAGCACCCTGCTCACTCCCGGCTTCGTCTTCGACCAGGTGACAGACCCCAGTGATCAGGACTGGTTCTCGGTGCGGCTCGATGCGGGTCAGGACTACCGTTTCGAACTCGCTCCGATCAACGCAGGCAACGGGAGTGGCGGCGTCTTCTCCCTGCTGGATGACACCCAAGCCAGCATTGCCAGCCAGAACTGGTTCTGGCAAGGAGACGGCTGGCCCATCTCCCTGAAATTCAGCGCACAGACCAGTGGCGATTATTTCCTCCAGGTTCAGGGTAACGGTGCTGCCACCGTTGGCGACTACACGCTATCTGCGATCGAACTGATGCCCTGGGACCCCAACAATGGCGGCGACATCCACTGGGATCAACTCGACTGGGAAACGGTGGATGACACCTTCGACTGGGGAGAAGTCGAATGGTCTGCCATTGACGATGCCGATCAGATCGACTGGGGCTATGTCGACTGGAACAACGACTTCATGACGGCGGACGATTTCACCAACCTCGACTGGGGATATGTCGAGTGGGACGAATTCACCGATTACACCGTCATCAACGACTGGGGCTGGGTCGACTGGACTGAAATGGATGCCAGCACCGATTACGGCAACATCGACTGGGCAAAAATCGACTGGAACGACTTCAGCGACGACCAGACTGCCGTCGGCGAAATCGACTGGGGCTATGTCGACTGGAGCAACGACTTCATGACGGCAGACGATTTCGCCAACCTCGACTGGAATTACGTCGAATGGAATGAATTCACCGACTACACCGTCATCAACGACTGGGCCTGGGTCGACTGGACCGAACTCGACACCACGACCGATTACGCAGCACTCGACTGGGCAGAAATTGACTGGAACGACTTCAGCGACGACCAGACCGTCGTCGATGAAATCGACTGGGGCTATGTCGACTGGAACAACGACTTCATGACGGCAGACGACTTCGCCAACCTCGACTGGGATTACGTCGAATGGGATGAATTCACCGACTACACCGTCATCAACGACTGGGCCTGGGTCGACTGGAGCGAAATGGACGCCACCACCGACTACGCCGCACTCGACTGGGCCGAAATCGACTGGAACGACTTCAGCGACGACCAGACCGTCGTCGATGAAATCGACTGGGGCTATGTCGAATGGGCCTATTTCGACACCACCGACTACAGCACCTTCGACCAGGAATTCGACTGGGGCTGGGTCGACTGGGCTGAGTACGACTTTGTCGGCGATGCGCTCGACATGGCTTACGAAGACCTCGACTGGGCCTACGTCGAATGGACCGAGTTTGATGCCGACGACTACACCGACCTGGCCTACGACGCAGTGGACTGGAGCGAACTGGGCAACGCCGACTGGAGCAATATCGACTGGAGTCAGGTCGATTTCAGCCTGGTCGACTGGGATTACGTCGAATACGAAAGCAACACCGGCAGCGACTTCAGCGACGGCTATGCCGATGCCGACATCCTCAACTGCGATGCCGACGGCAACTATGGCGCAGACTCGATTGCCGCCGCGCAAGGCAACGATTCGGTCAATGGCGGCAAGGGGCTCGATTACCTGCTGGGCGGCGGCGGCAATGACACACTCTTAGGCGGCGAAGGCACCGACTCGCTGGGCGGTGGTCTGGGCACCGACTCGCTCGCTGGCGGCAACGGCAATGACAAGCTCAATGGCGGTGCGGGCGGCGACGACCTCACCGGCGGTGCGGGCGACGACAGCCTGGAAGGCGGCACAGGTACAGGGGCAGATGATCTCAACGGCGGCGCGGGCAACGACAGCCTGGCAGGCGGCGAAGGTGCCGACACCCTGCAGGGCGGCGGCGGCCTTGACAACCTCATGGGCGGCGCAGGCAATGATGATCTCAGCGGCGGCTACGGCGCAGATACCCTGTGGGGTGGCAATGGTGCCGATAGCCTGGCAGGCGGCGGCGGCAATGACGACCTCACCGGCGGCGCGGGCAATGACACCCTCACCGGCGGTCTGGGCAGCGATGTCTTCACCTTCAACACCGCATTGGGCACGGCGGGCGTCGATGAAATCACCGACTTCAATACCGCCTCCGACACTTTTGAAGTGGATAACGGCATCTTCACGGGCATCGGCGGCACAGGCGGCCTGGGCAGCGGCTACTTCCACGCCGGGGCAGGCTTCACCCATGGCATGGATAGCAACGACCGCCTGATCTACAACAGCACCGACGGCTCGCTCTACTACGATGCCGACGGCTCCGGCAGCGGTGCCGCCATCAAGATTGCCCAGCTCGATGCCCAACTCAACCTGACCGCAAACGATTTCATGGTGATCTGACTGGCGTTTGGGTTTGGATTGGTTTTACCCATTCAGACCCGCTGTTTCAAAGCCCCCATCCCTGCATGGGGGCTTTTTCATTGGGGCACTGGTTCCCCGTCCATCGTTTCCCGTCATTCCCCCCCACTCCAACGCCAGCCCCCCACACACGAGCCGGTATAATCCGCGGCTTTTCCGCACAGACACACACCATGGAAGCCGAACGCCTCAACCAGATCAAAGCCCAACTGCAAGATCTTGCTCAGCGCACCCTGGAACTTCGGGGGTATCTTTGACTACCCTGGCAAACGTGACCGCCTGACCGAGGTTGTTGGCCTGTCCGAAGACCCTGGCCTGTGGAATGACAGCAAGCGCGCCCAGGAAATCGGCAAGGAACGTCGCACGCTCGAAGAGGTCGTGCTCAAGTGGGAACAGCTCAACGAAGAAATCAACAGTGCATCCGAATTGTTCGAGCTTGCCTACGACGAGGGGGACGACGACACCCTGGAAGCCATCGCCGCCGATATTGAGCACATCGAAAAACATGCAGGCGACATGGAATTCCGCCGCATGTTCAACAACCCGATGGACCCTCAGCCCTGTTTCATCGAAATCCAGTCTGGCGCAGGTGGTACCGAAGCCCAGGATTGGGCTGGCATGCTGGAACGCATGTATTTGCGTTACTGCGAACGACGCGGTTTCAAAGCCGAGCTGCTGGAAGAATCCGAAGGTGAAGTCGCCGGTATCAAGAGTGCCACCATTCGTGTCGATGGCGACTACGCCTACGGTTATCTGCGCACCGAAACCGGCATTCACCGTTTGGTTCGCAAATCGCCCTTCGATTCAAATGCGCGCCGCCACACCTCGTTTTGCAGCATCTTTGTTTACCCCGAAGTCGATGACTCCATCGAAATCGACATCAACCCGGCGGATGTGCGCACCGACACCTATCGCGCCTCGGGCGCAGGGGGCCAGCACATCAACAAGACCGACTCGGCGGTGCGCCTCACACATACGCCCTCAGGCATCGTCGTGCAGTGCCAGAGCGACCGTTCACAACACCGCAACCGCGACGAAGCCTGGAAAGTGCTGCGTGCCCGCCTCTACGAACTGGAGCTGCGCAAACGCCAGGCCGAACAGCAAAAGCTGGAAGATGCCAAATCGGATATCGGCTGGGGCCACCAGATCCGCTCGTACGTGCTGGATCAGTCGCGCATCAAGGACTTGCGTACCAACTTTGAGGTTGGCAATACCCAGGCTGTACTCGATGGGGATCTCGACAATTTCATCGAGGCCAGTCTGAAACAGGGCGTGTAACCCGCAAGGGGAATGCTGATTTGTTTATATCGCGGCCAAGGCCGCTCCTACCCTACGAAATCAATGGGGTGTAGGAGTAGGA
>Ga0208371_1000354_pt1 | contig 11397 bp, 8 predicted proteins | sample SubbioCR12Aug_1A_FD_184827 | JGI IMG/M metagenome (GOLD analysis project Ga0208371, IMG submission 184827) | Serpentinite rock and fluid subsurface biosphere microbial communities from McLaughlin Reserve, California, USA - CR12Aug_1A (SPAdes) | ecosystem: Environmental > Terrestrial > Deep... | reverse complement strand
CAACAAGGGTTCCAGCGGCATGACATTATGGACCGGGCCATCCAATTGCACATCGTTATAGTCAAGGATCGCCGTCAGATTCGCAAGATGGAACTTCGCTGCCGCCATTGCCCCCTCCCAGACTATGCCCCCCTGACACTCACCATCGCCCAGCAGGGTATAAATCCGGTATGGTTCCCCTTCGAGAAGAGCAGCAAGTGCCATGCCTGTGCCAATCGCAATTCCATGCCCCAACAAGCCAGCAGACATCTCAACGCCCGGAGTTTTCAAACGATCCGGATGTCCCTGCAAATGGCAGTCAAGATCGCCCCACCGCATCAGGTCGGATACAGGGAAAAAGCCGCGCCGGGCCAGTGCTGCGTATAAGACAGCAGATGCATGTCCTTTACTTAACAGGAACCGGTCCCGAAGGCTCCAATTGGGTTTCCCGGGATCTAGGCGCAACTTATAAAAAAATAATGCCGCCATGATATCAGCCGCAGACAAAGAGCCTCCAGGGTGACCTGCCCCGCGTCGGTAGATCATCTCCAGGCTATCGCGCCGCAATTGCCGGGCGATCTCCTGCAATCGTAATATCGAAGCCTCCGTCAGGCATGCATCTTCGCCGGTAGCATTCTTCTGTATCCCTGGCATGGTCATTATCGGCTCTGTCCTTTCGTTACGGATTGAATCGTCTTCTGTAAAAATTCAATTGTCTCAACACCGGCTGTTTGAGGGTCTGGCCACGGAAGAATCTCCGCGGAAAGGTATCCGTCATAATTAATTTCATCTAATTCCCGGACAATTTCAGAAAAACAGATATGGGCATTTCCGGGGTATTTCCGGTTATTGTCTGAGACATGAACGTGCCAACAATACTTTTCAGCCTGCTGAATACTGGCTCGGAGATCCTGGTCTTCAATGTTCATATGGTATGTATCGAGCATCAGACCAAAGTTCGGCCGGTTTACCGAATTTGCTATCTCAATGCCTTCCTGGGTTGTATGAACAAAATCCACCTCATAATGGTTCACCGGTTCCAAGATCAGCCGCACATCTTTTTCCAATGCAAAATCAGAAAGGCTTTGAAAAATGCCGACTGCCGTTTTGATGCCCGCTGGTGTGGTAGCTGACCCGCGTACACGACCGATATTGACCAGCACCCCAGACCCCAAATCTCCAGCCAGATCGATCGCCTGTTGAAGCTTCTGAAATGCCATCTCCATGGTGCGCGTATTTTGGGAGACTAGGCCCAAACCGTCGCTGCCGAAGATTTCTCCAGTACAAAGACCAATTACTTCGATATTATTCTCTCGACAGCACGCCTTGATTTGATCTGCATCCAGGACTTCCGGATCCCGGATAGCGAGTTCTATGCCGTCGTACCCCCATCTTGCGACCTGAGCGATGTTCGCCATCAGATCTGGACCATCGAGGATGGTGCACCAAGGTTGGCGCAAATCGGGCGTACCGACCAATATTCCGAGTTTCATACACTAACCCTGCACATCGAGAATAATCCTGAGTGACCAATATCAAAAGTTAACCAGTGAACCGGCGTACATCCCCTACTCGCGACGAAACCATACCGACCTCGCGCCGGGCAAGTCGCCCAAAAGCAAAAAAAGCTCTATTAGTTTTCCTGTTTCCGCAGATGAAGTAGAAGTCGCGGCATCGAACACAAGGGGAAGACTTCTCGTGTTAGGATAAGCGCGGATCCATCAAGGTGGCCAAGGTAGCCTTTGTCAATTTACCGATCTGATCGAAATCCAACTTTTCTATGGTATCTTCATAAGTGTGCCCAAAATACGGGGTGCGCCAACCGGCTGAGTCAAACAATGCTAAAGCCGGGATATTTTCACGCCAAAGAGCGGAATAATCAGAACCGAGTGTTTGTGGAAAATTGGCTTTTATTCCCTCATAATCCATCGGGATATGCATGAGTAAATAAGGCAAGTCAACTTCCTTGGCGCGACAATACTCGCAGAACACATTTCCTACAAGATCGGCAGGGCCGTTGGATACCAGGAATGCCCAATCGGCCAACAATCTTTCCGGATCGACACGATACATTTTTGCCAGTTGAAGGGGAAAGCCGGGAGGAAGTACCTGGTGGCCTTCTCCCTTAATGGTTCTTCCCACCTCATCCATGCAGATCCCATATTTAATCAGTTTTCCGTTTGCAATTGCGTCGTCCATCCACTTCCAACTTCCCAGGTGCCCAAAGGTACCAGGCAAGAAGGTGACGTTGCAGTAGAGATCCGCCTGGAAATCGAGGTACTCCTTCAGTTGAGGCGTCAACTGGTCGTTTATCTCTTTGGTTACGTGAGCATTTACAGAACCCATAGAGAGGCCGGGCTGCCAGCGAGCGCGAGCCATGCTGTCATGTATCTGCAGGACCTGTGAGATTTTGTTCGATGTATATCTCCGCCTTTCATCGACGAGACCAAGGTCATGGGCTAAATCGAATAATTTCTTTTGAAATGCAGGATTTTCTTCTTCAAGGGTGAAACTAAGAAATCGAACGGTTGGAGGATCCGGTAGTGTTGCAAGGATCCTCGCGGCCTCGAGTGCAATGGCAACCGCAACCGCGTTGTCGTTCGCTCCAGTTGTGCCATAGAAAGTATCATAATGGTTCAACAGCGCGGCCGAGGGGAGTGTTGCATCACCCAGCACGCCTTCCACGTTTTGAAACTGCCCCGAATAGCCGTCCACCGTGAATGTGTGGCTTTGCACGCGGACGCCATAACGCCGCAACTCTGTGCTGATGTACTCCTGTGCCTTCCTGAGTCCTTCGGGATTGGTAATCGGGTGCCGTTCGCCCTCCAGATTTCTAACATGCGTATACAACCGCTCAATATCTACAAGCTTAATTATGTCACCGGGGATATTCATTCTGTCAGCCTTTGGCTATTGAAGGCAAGGTGGAGACCGGCTAAATTGCACGGCCTGCCTCCACCTTTGCCTAACATCGAAATACTTTTGGATCTGGAAATCTACTTGATATCGCTATGCCTGACTGTTCTGTTCAATTTTCTTCTGGATTCTTCCAAGTGCAATCAATGGAACGAACCCGAGCAGGGCAAACCCGGACATCAGGTAAAAAAGAATGCTATAGGAGCTGGATGCGTCCACAATCGCGCCGATCACCGGTACCACAATGATGGATGCAATCGTTGTGAGGGGAGTGAAGATTGAGATGACCGACCCGGTCAAGTTTTTGTTCGGCACGAAATTCATTGCCAGGGGAATTGCACACACATCAAAGGCCGCGTTCGCAATGCCAGCAACCACATTGATGACACAGATCATCGTGAAATTCACCCCAATCGTGAGATAAGCGATGCCGGCTAGGACTGTAACAGCCATGGTGACGAACCATGTTTTCCGAATACCGATCTTGTCGGCAATCATGCCCATCGGAATTGCAGAGAGCGTAAAGCCGACAAAGTAAAAGATGATCGAGAAACCCGCCAGGTCCGGAGCAATCCCTCTTTCCTGAAGGAGGTAGCTGGAACCATACGTCTGGAAACCGATTGTTCCGAATACGCCAAAGATCTTGGTGATTACAGACAACAGGATACCCTTCAGCTGATTCCCACTATACTGAGAGAAGGAGGTGCGCAATAAGCGAATGGGGTTGGCGGATTGTGCAGCGGGTCTGCTCTCTGCTGAGGATTCAGAGGTTTCATTCTTCAGGAAGATTTGCACAATTACCATGGCAATCAGGAGGAAAATCGAGGTTACCCAGAAGGGCAATCCGTAGTGAATGCTGTACAAAGCATTCGCAGCGAATGTAACTATGACAAAGCTGATACCGCCAAAGAACACCATCATGGCCGACAATTTATTGTGATGCTCTTTCGGTACAAGATAATAAGAGAGAGAAGTTGAATACGAACCGGTTGCCGTGGTGACAGCAATGAATAACAGCGCAATAATGCTAAGGGTAATGATCTGAAAAACCACTTTTTCCGGCTGACCGCCATTTTCCGGGGGCACGGTCATAAATACAACTGGAAGCAATGCCATCAAGATTGCTGTTCCCAGCAAACTCAACACAATGATCCGCTTTCTGTTCCTGGAATAATCACTCTGTGCAGCAAATATTGGGCCTGAGAAAAAGCTCACCACATTATCGATGGACATGATTAATCCGGTCAGGAAAGCACTCAGTCCAAAACCGAACAATGCCGTGGAGCCAATTGAACTGAAGTCGGCTCTCCCGGTTTGCATGAAAATAGGCAAATAGTTATTATAGATACCCCATATGATTGCCCCGGTTGCATTTACAAGCCCAAAGACCAAGAACAACCCCCAATAACCCTTCGCGCCGCTTTTATTAGCTTGATTAGGTGTAGCCATTGTTCTCTCCTTATTTTACGAACATGGATGTGGTGGTCATTGACATTGTATAAAAAAAGAACCTCAGACACATCGGCCAAAGGGATGACAAAGGGTATGAACGCAATTGATGCTGACTAAATAACTTGTAATTCGCGAGCTTTCGCAATTGCCTGGGTACGACTTGATACATCCAATTTTGTATAAATCCTTGTGATATGAGTTTTCACTGTGCTCATTGACAATACCAGCCTTTCCACAATCTCCTGATTTGAAAAACCATCCGCAATCAACTGCAAGATCTCCATTTCACGAGCAGAGAGCGGTTTGGTCAATCCGGGACGTACCTCCCCTCCTGGATCGCTAATCCGAACTAATCCGAGCAACTTTCTGGCGTAAGAGGCGTGGATGTTCTCTTTGATGGCCATTTCGAGAAGGGTAACCAAGCGCTCACCTTCGTCAACAAAAATACGAACATAACCTTCGGGTTCCGCCAATTGCAATGCCCGGGTAAATTTTTCAAAAGCTTTTTTTATCTGACTGGCAAGAAATAAGGTTTCCGCCTGAACTATCAGAATCTCAATCATGCTCCCTTTGCGGGAAGATTTTTCTGCCATAAAAAGCAATCTATCTAGAATATCGAGGGTTACGCCTGGCAGCTTGGAAGATGATCTCCTTGCCTGTTCTAGCTGTAGACGAGCCATTGTTATGTATTCGTCCTCATATTGGATACGGCATTCCTCCAGTATCTGCGAACGCGGATTTTCATCACGATTAAGCAAGGTATTAATTGAATAGCGCGCAGTGTATTGCCTGACCCAGGCCAGTAACGGTTCGCTGCCGGATTTTTCAGCCGTTTGCTTGGCATCGAGTAAGGAAGCTCTTGCCTGCCGCCAGTCATTTTGGGCAATTTTTAACCTGGCGTATGCAACACAGCTCCAAATAAGGTACCGTTGATAACCGCCAAGACGACATTGATTAATGCTCGTTGAGAGTAATTGGTCCGCGGTCTGCAGGAGGTTCTTTTCTCGCATGAGGTCACCAAGCAATGTATTCGCCTGGGCTATCGGGAAAAGCGGGTGAAAAATTCCCTGATCCCGTCCAAGAACTTCTAGGCAAATAGACTCTGCCATCCGTAACTGTCCCATTTTCTGCAGGATGCGAGCCAGGTCCATTTTTATCGTCAAGCTGGCCGCGTCCATTCCCATAAAATCTGATAAGGTGAGCGCTTGAGTAAAAACTCGGCTGGCTTCGGCAAAATCATCGAGCTCCCGCAAAGATTCACCCAGAGCAAGTAATGCGGCCAGGCGACCAAGGCGGCTGCCTTCTGGAAGATGCTGGACCGCATACTTGGCTAGATTGGCTGCCTGGAATGGATTTCCAAGGTTGACTGCCACAAATGCTTTCAGTGCATTTACTTGAGCATATCTCTCGGCAGTCTCGGGCAGAGTTGGGGTGGGCCAGTCTTCAATATCGGAGTCATTAATCCCCAACAGGTGCATAACATCTTGAAGATACAATTCAACGGCGTCGATGTCCGTTTTGAAAAAGTTTACCCAAGCATATAACAGTATCAGATCTGGGTTCGATGCCTTTAATTCAATTGGAAGCGAATTGAGCCACTTAAGGACAGTCTGTACTTCGCTACGCAACACCAGGGCTGGAGTTGCCCTGATGATCATCTCTACTGCCAGATCATATTCCCTGGCCTCCAGAATATGATGAATCGCTTCATGCGGTTGTTGATGTGCATCAAACCACAACGCGGCTTTCTGATGCAGGCCGTGAAGTTGATGGGCAAGTATTTTTTCGGCACGGTTTTGCAGCAGATCAGCGAACAAATGATGATATCGATACCATTGTCCGTAATCATCCATTGGGACGAGAAAGAGGTTTTCTTTTTGTAGCTGGTCAAGTATTGCCTGGCTATTCTCGCATTCAGTTACAGCATCACAAAGGCTGGCAGTGAATCTGGAGAGAATGGATGTCTTCAGCAAGAAGGCCCCAATCTGGTCGGGTTGGTGGGAAAAAACTTCATCAACCAGATAATCCAAAATGAATTGATGACTGCCTGAAAAGTTGCACATAAATGCATCGACATCGGGATGATTATTGATAGCCAGCGCAACCAACTGCAGTCCAGCAACCCATCCCTCTGTGCGTTCATCCAGCGACGCTATTTGTTCCATTGAAAGGTCTAGCTTATTGACCTGCCGCAGAAACGCGGCAGATTCTTCGCGAATCAACTGAAGATCATGAGTCCGGATCTCGTTTACCAACCGGTGGGCACGCATACGTGCAAGGGGAAAGGGCGGATCGCTACGCGTAATGATGATGAAATGGATACCAGCCGGAAGCGATTCCAGGGCGTAAGAAATGGATGTGTGAATTTCGGTATTGGAAATGATGTGATAGTCGTCGAGCACAATGATTACTGGCTCTTTTGAATGTTTGGCCAGATCGGTCTCGATCCCATCCAGCAACACAGATATTGCCTTTTCCGTAGTTTGACTGGATGGATCCTTGATCAATCCTGTCTGTCTCGATCCTTCCGGCCAGCTGTTCACATATTGGAGAGCGGCAGTAATATACCCCATGAATTGCCCGTGATCGTTGTCACCTTCCTCCAGTGAAATCCATGCAGCTCTATGCTTAAAAGCCGTTAACCATTCGCTGACCAAGGATGTTTTCCCAAAACCGGCTGCAGCAGAGATCAGGGTGAGTTTTTTTGAGATTCCTTGTTGCAACCGCGCGACCAGGCGCGGTCGTGGTAGATATTCAGCCGGCAATGGCGGAATGCGTAATTTTCCTCTTGGCAACAAGTAAGGAAGTTGTTTCATTGACACTTTACAATATAGGGATCATCATGAATGGACCTGGTCACTGATGAAAATGCGGAAACGGACCGACTGATATTTCCCTGCTCTAGAATACCGAGGAAAAAGGATCCTTTATTGTGAACTCGACATTTGTCTACCCCGGTTGATCAAGAAGACAGAACCGAGGATCATAACAATCGCGATGAGTAATTGAAGCGAAAAGGGCTCTTGGGCCAAGAGATTACCGAGCAAGATGGCTACCATCGGATTTACATATGCATAGGTTGCCACAAGCGGTGTAGGAGCGTTGCGCAGCAACCAGGTGTAGGCGACGAATGCACCTAAAGACCCGAAGAAAATCAAGTATGCCAGGCCAAAGATCGAATTGGTTGAAACATTTACCAACTGAAAACCTTTCGCTTCACCAGTAATTATACTTACAGTGAACAAGCCTATGCTTCCTGCAAGCATTTCCATGCTGGTTCCCAACAGCGGAGATTCAGGCATGTCGGCATCCTTGCTCATAATCGACCCCAACGCCCAGAACAGGGAGGCTACAACGACAGCTCCAGAGCCTACAAAATTATAGTGCTCCATGCCGTCAATCAGGCTCCCGGGACCCACCAGCACTGCTACCCCGCCAAATCCGATGATTAACCCGACCGCCTCAAGGCGATGAGGCTTACGCCGGCTCGAAAAGAGCCAATCACATATCACCATCCAGATTGGCACTGTACCACCCAACAGGGCGGTGATTCCAGAATCAATGTGTAATTCAGACCAGGTGACAAGGCCGTTCCCAAATACAAGCATAAGAATGCCGATTTTCGCCGCAGACAACCATTGATTGCGCGATGGCTTTCGGTCCCCTGCGATCATTCTCCAGACAAAAAGCAATGTGCCGGCAGTAAGGAACCGAATCCCGGCGAGGAGGAAGGGGGGAATGGTCTGAATGCCGAAGCGAATGGCAATATATGTGGATCCCCAGATAAAGTAAATCGCCAGCATTGCGACAGTAATCTTTGTCCTCACTGCATCCTCCAGGAAAACTCAGGAATCCTTATTCTGATAGCACAACATTAAATCCAAATAAAGCACAAGGAAGTTACGTAATTCATCTATGTTTTCAACGCCATAAAAATCTTCGCCCGACAACTTGTCGATGAACCGTTTTTCGCAGAAGCGACTGACAACCGACGTAAGGACACTTACGATGATGCCAATATTCTCAGTGCGGGGGGAAATGATCGAATTCATTTTCGCCTTTTCAAGAAGACGAATGATCATCTGAAAGATCGGCAGGTCATATTCTGCTTTCGTCACTCGCTCGTCTTGCGGAATATTCATGATGTACTGCCGCCAAAGGTGAAAGGTAACGGGAGATGAAGTCGAATAATCAATATACAAATCCAACAATCGTATACAGGTGGCACGAAAAATCTCAGGATCCTTGAACGATTCCTCGGGGAGGTTGTTTATGAAGTGCTCATACTGCAGGCGCTCTTTCTCGGCCAGGTCCTTGAAAACAGAATGGTACAGACCCTCTTTGTTGCCAAAGTGATAAGAAATCGTAGCCATATTAACACCAGTAACTTTGGCAATTTCACGCATCGAGGCACCGTGGAAACCAAGGTCTGCAAACAACGCGGTGGCTGCAGTGATGATTGTTTCTTTTTTTATAGAGTCGGTTTTCTTGGGGCGGGCCATGTGAGTTGCCTTTAATTAAGCGTTTGATTAATTATTTACAGTATAATTCTATTAGGAAAATAAGTCAAACCGGCCTAAGATACAACCATATCGCTTGCTCTATTCATTCGTATCAACAAAGTATTCCATCAGGATACTTGAAACCTGCCAGATGTACTGAATATCTTGTATCAGAAAGGAAGACCCGGGAACCGAGGGGGGCTCGCGGGCCTGAAAATTCCAAACGTTCCAGATCATACGCCAGGAGATGGATATGAAAATTAAGATTTTCTCGGTGGGCGGCACAATCGATAAGGTTTACTTTGATGCACTGAGCGAATACCAAGTGGGCCTACCCAGTATCCGGGAGATACTCGACAGCCTGCCAATTGCCTTTGAATATGAAGTCGAATCGCTTTTGCGCAAGGATAGCCTGGATATGAACGACAACGATCGGCGCCGGGTCCGTCAGGAAGTAATGGCTGAGAATTGCCATCATATTCTAATCACGCATGGAACTGATACGATGATAGATACTGGAAAAATTCTTGCAGATATTCCGGATAAATGCATTGTATTAACTGGCGCCATGGAACCGGCAAATTTCAAATCTTCCGACGCAATGTTCAATATCGGCGTGGCGGTCGGAGCGCTAAACGCGTTGCCGGACGGAATATATATAGCAATGAATGGTTGCATCTTCAGTCCGCAACGCTGCCGTAAGAATCGAGAACGGCGCATGTTTGAGGATGCCTAGAATCTCTGATGGGGAGAATTCGCCGGAATTACCTGAAATGACCCGACGGATTTTTAGGAAAGGGTAGCGAAAGCGTTATTATGGAAAACAATCGAAAAGAGCACGATCTTCTTGGCGAACGCGAGATTCCTCATGATTGTTATTATGGCATCCAATCTCTGCGTGCCACGGAGAATTTTCCCATCACAGATATTCCAATTCGTCGGTATCCCCGATTGATCAAATCGCTGGCCTACATCAAGAAAGCCGCCGCATTGACAAACATGGAGTTGGGTTTACTGGAGGCATATCTCGGGGAGGCAATCTGCGGAGCGTGTGATGAGTTGATCGACGGGAAATTACTTGATGAATTTGTAGTCGATGTCATTCAGGGCGGGGCCGGCACATCAACCAATATGAATGCGAACGAGGTTGTCGCAAACCGGGCACTGGAACTGCTTGGTCATGCAAAGGGGGAATATGATGCCCTGCATCCCTTGAATCATGTCAATATGTCGCAATCCACAAACGATGTATATCCGACCGCCCTGCGAATCACACTTTTTCAAGGCATGGACGACCTTTTGATCAGGATGAACCAATTACAGAATTCCCTTGAAAATAAGGCTCATGAGTTCGACGACGTGATCAAGATGGGACGTACACAATTACAGGATGCAGTTCCCATGACACTGGGACAGGAATTCCATGCATGGGCTGTCATGGTATCTGAAGATATGCAGAGAGTTGCAGAAACAAAGTCGCTCATCTGCGAAATAAACCTGGGTGCCACCGCAATCGGAACTGGATTGAATGCTCACCCAGATTATTCTCGGAAAGTCATCAAGAAATTGCGTAAATTGACCGGAATACCGGTTACTGCCTCGGAAAACCTGGTGGAGGCAACCCAGGATGCGGGTGTTTACGTACAATTATCCGGGGTATTAAAAAGGGTGGCAACGAAACTCTCAAAAATATGCAATGACCTACGCCTGCTTTCATCAGGTCCACGTGCCGGATTCCACGAGATCAACCTGCCTGCTATGGCGCCTGGCTCATCCATCATGCCTGGCAAAGTCAACCCAATAATCCCGGAAGTAGTGAATCAAATTGCATTTGAGGTTATAGGCAACGACCTGACGGTGACGCTTGCTGCGGAGGCTGGGCAGCTTGAATTGAACGTCATGGAACCAGTTATCGCGTATAACCTTTTTTCGTCTCTTGAAATGCTCGGGCGCGCCTGTCACGTTCTGGCAGACCGTTGTATACAGGGTATCACCGCCAATCGCGACGTCTGCCGTCGCATGGTGGAACAGAGCATCGGATTGGTAACTGCCCTAAACCCCTACACTGGATACGAAAAATCCACCCAGATAGCGAATGAGGCTTTGCAGAGCGGGCGGACGGTGTATGAAATTGTGCTGGAGAGAGGCTATTTGCCCAAGGAGCAGCTAGATGCCATCCTTTCTCCCAAGAATATGATTAAGCCTGTTTTGTACAAAGAATCATCCCGTCCCCGAAAAGTAAAACGGGATAAGGAATAGCACTTGCGGGATAGCGAGAACGTACTCGCGTTCAAAGATTACAGGATCAGACAGGCGACGACCGACAAAAAACTGGAAGAAAGGAAACCACCGTGAAAACGAATTATTCTGCTCGAATTACCCATCTTAAACAAGAAGGCGCGTATGCCGTTCTGGCAAAAGCCAATCAATTGGAATCAAGTGGAAGAGATATTATCCACTTTGAGATTGGACAGCCAGATTTTGGCACCTTTAGAAATATCTGTTTATCCGGAGTAAGAGCGATTCGCCAAGGGAAGACACGCTACAC
>Ga0208371_1000353_pt1 | contig 11419 bp, 3 predicted proteins | sample SubbioCR12Aug_1A_FD_184827 | JGI IMG/M metagenome (GOLD analysis project Ga0208371, IMG submission 184827) | Serpentinite rock and fluid subsurface biosphere microbial communities from McLaughlin Reserve, California, USA - CR12Aug_1A (SPAdes) | ecosystem: Environmental > Terrestrial > Deep... | reverse complement strand
GCAGCCGTGAGAGAAATTGTTGAAACCATTCACTCCAGAATACCGAACTTGCAGGTCGAACTGGTGGACGCGAAGATTATGAACCAACTTTCCTACAACGTCTCCCGCCGTAAATTCGAGGAAAGAGGCTTCACTTTCATTGGCGACCTTCCAAAAGGCATCTACGACACGATCGACACCCTCTCGGCCATACGCACAATATAGCTGCCGTACCACGTGGAGGATCACCCCTCCGAAGGACCAATGAATGCAGATACGTATTTTCGATACGATTCAAGAGATGAAAGCCTATCTCGGATTTACCCATGACGGCATCATTTTAGAGAATGGTCTCGATGTCGTGGAAAACGAGACCGACCTGTTCGAACGAAAGCGCAGGGACGCCGAAGTGATGACGTATCTGGCCGCAAATAACGACGGCAAATTCGTCGAGATCGGCACATCGTTCGGTCACGGGACCTTCAGGCTCGCAACGAATATCAGGAACAACGGCAGGGTCTACACTGTCAACCTCCTCCCCGAGCAGGCAACACAAGAGGAGAAGCTGGTAACGCATTTTCTGGATAAAGACGAGATCGGCTCTTTCTACCGGGAGCACGGACTCGGAAATATCGATCAGATCTATGCCAACACCCTCACCTGGGATGTTCCTGAAGAGATCAGCGATGTTTCTCTTGTTTTCGTCGACGGATGCCACGATAAGGAGTTCGTCTATTCCGACACGAAAAAACTGTACCCGCGGATCAAGGATGGCGGCTACATCATGTGGCACGATTTCAATCCAATCTTAAGAAACAAGTTCGGTTGGATCAATGAGGTCATGCAAGGCGTTGAAAAGTTCATCTCAGAGAATCATCTCGATGGAGAAATCGTCCACCTCCGCAACTCCTGGATCGGTATCTACCGGAAGCCGGCGGCGGTCGCCATGAAGCAGGTCGTCTCTCCACAGACCCGTCCGGCGCTCAAGCAATTCACTTTCCCGATACGAATGAAATCGCTGCGCTACCTCATGGCCTACACCGCGCACGATCTCCCGCGGCAGGAAGAAGAAGAGGGCTATATCGCTCGACTCCGAAAGTCAGGGTACGACGTGGAAGGCTTTTGCGTCTCTGTACCCGGTCCTGGGCACCCTCACTGGTTTTTCGACCGACTCGACCATGAATACCGTAACCGCAATCCCCCTCTGATGGAGATGTACCATCGGCTTGCCGCCAGATTGCAGGAGAAGGATGTTTTCATATTATGGACCGGAGCGATGGTGCATCCCGATTTCGTTGCACAACTGCCGACATACAACGTCTATGTCTGCTCCGATGATCCCGATTCATCCGACCACCTCTCCCGCCCTGTCGCGCCGAGCTTTGACTACGCGTTTACCCGCAACATCGCCTGCCCTGACCTCTATCGCTCCTGGGGTTGCAGAAATGTGAAATGGCTCTCGCCGCCAGTTTCGGAAGATCTGCTTTTCACGGGGCTTACGGAAGAAAAAATCCTCTCCGGAGAGCGTGACCTCGATCTCGTCATGTTCTGCGAACGGCTGTACCAGGGAAGTGACAGAGCGCAACGGATTGAGAAGCTCATCGCGGAATTCCCGCAGACTCTAATCCGAGGAAAGGGATGGCCAGGCGGCTTCTGCTCGCAAGAAGAAATGACCGACTTGTATCGGCGGGCAAAGATCGGGTGGAACCTCCACAACTCGATCGGACCAACGAACTCCCGGCTCATGACTCTCCCGGCATTTGGAATCCTCCAGATCTGTGACAACAAGAAAAATCTCGGCAGGATTTTTGAACTCGACCGCGAAGTGGTCGGGTTTGAGACCCTTGACGAGTGTATTGAGAAAACTCACTACTACCTTGCCCACGAGGCTGAGAGGCGCCAGATCGCCGCGGCAGGATGGAAGCGCGCCATGACCGACTACACGGAAGAGCGCCAGTGGGAGCGGCTTCTGGCGGCTATCGGAGAAGAATGCCTGCACAAGCTGGGTCTGGAGGAACCGGCTCCCGCTACGGCTGTATCACATCGGGAGGCTCCCGTCAGGCTCAACCTCGGAAGCGGAGTCGACTACAGGGAGGGCTACATCAACATAGACCTCACCGGCAAGTACAAAGCCGACATCCGCATGGACTTCACCAAGGTAGGAGAGAGATTCCCCGCCGGCAGCGTTGATGAAATTCTGATGTACCACTCATTGAACTACCTCAATCTCTGGCAGGCCCGCGATTTTTTCCTGACAGCGCTCAATCTCCTCGCGCCTGGTGGCCGGCTGGTCATCGAAACGGTGAACCTCGAGAACGCCATTGCGCAGATTACGAGGAATGTCGGTTGTGATTCCGTTGCCTACATGGAAGGGGTCCGGGCGCTGCATGCCTTTGGCATGGACCAGATCGAACGGCGCGAGAGTTTTACCCCCTATGCCTTCAGCTGGTCTCCGTGGCACCTGGAAAATGAACTGCGCCAGGCGGGATTTGCAGATGTTTCGATCCTGCCGCCCCAGACCCATGCTCCCTGGCGCGACATGCGGATCGAGGCAAAGAAAGAGGAAGTTCGGCAGAGTAAAAAACGGACCGTTCTCTTTGTCCTCGATACGGCAATGGGACATGCCACGGCGCAGGTGCGCGGGCTGGCGCTGACAGAGTCGCTGACCCGTAGCGGGTGGGACGTGGCAGTCGTCGATGTCAGATCTACACCCCTGCAGAACATTGTCGACCAGGCCAGGTCTGCTGATATCGCCTACCTGCTGAAGATCTCCTTCATCGAAATCGTCAAGGCCCTCAAGTCGACAACGGCCAAGGTGGTCTTCGATCTCTCGGATGCGCTCTGGACCGACTTTCACCGCCAGCATGGCTGGCATGATCTCGACGAGATCCTCTCCACCGTCGATGCCGTGATCAGCGACAATCCCTATGTCGCCCGTTATGGCGAAAAGTTCTGTAAAACGGTGCAGATCGTCCCGACGGCGACCCATGTGGAGAAGTTTGCAGAATATCTCGCTGCCAGGCCTGAAAAGCAGGGAGATGCCGTGGTCGTCGGCTGGATCGGCAGCCAGGGGACAGCCGTCGGGTTGAGTCGCCTCAAAGGGGTACTCGACCGACTTGCCGCACGGCATGACAACCTGGAGATCCGCATTGTCGGGGCAGACCGTACCGTAGTACCCGACTTTTCCTCCCCACGTGTCACCCTAATTCCCGAATACGATGAGCAGAGAATGATCGAAGAGGTAGCGGCCTTTGATATCGGCATATTCCCTCCCCCCCTCGACCTGGAGGACTATGTGGTCCGCGGAGCCCTTAAGGCGCTGATCTACATGAGCGCCGGGGTCCCGCCCGTCTGCTTTAATGCCGGCGAATGTATGGATGTCATCAGTGACGGCATAACCGGTATGCTGGCATCAACAGAAAAGGAATGGGAGGAAAAGCTCGAACTGCTGATCACCTCTCCGCAATTGCGTCGCAACATGGGCACTGCGGCCCGCGACCGGATCAGTTCTGCCCACTCCCTGCAGAAAGTAACCGACATCCTGAGCAGTACTTTTGAATGGATCATTCTGGGGAGGGAACCGGAACCTGCACCGGAACGAGGGCCGGACCAAGGGATTCGCGTGCTGGCCATCTATGATATCGAGGGATGGGCATGGTGGAATCGCTCACAGAACATTCGCAGGCACCTTCCCGCAGGAATAACCCTGGAAATGCGGCGGATGGATCAACTGTTCGACCATCGGAAATACGATTTCATCATGATCTTCGATCCGTACCTGATTTCCCTGGTCCAAAACGTCCCGCCGGAAAAAATCATCGTTGGCTGCAGCTGCCCCAAATATCTGGAGCAGACCATCAGCCTCGTCACCTCGGCACGTTGTGCCGGCGGCTTCCTGAACAACCAGGAAATGTTCCGTCAGGGAACCCTGGAGGCTCCAAACATCTTCTGCTGCCAGAATGGCGTCGATGAGGAACTGTTCCGCCCCACAACCGAACCTCCCGAAGAACCAATCGCCTGCTGGGTCGGCAACTCGAATTCGGTAGGAGAAAAAGGCCTTGACCTCATCAGGGAGGCCTGTCAGCGAAGCGGGGTACGCCTGGTCACTCTTGACCGTGAGGCATTCAGGGACATGGAATCACTCCTTGCCCAGGAACAGGTACGCGATCAGGTCTACCACAAGGCAACCTTCTATATCTGTGCGTCGGTCGTGGAAGGGACACCGAACCCTGCGCTGGAAGCACTTGCCTGTGGACTGCCCGTCATTTCCACCAGGGTCGGCAACATGCCGGAGATCATCCGTGACGGCTACAACGGCTTTCTCGTCGATCGCTCCGTAGAAGCCCTCACAGCGGCAATTGGACTTCTGAAGGCCGGTAATATGCGTGCCATGGCCTGCAATGCACGGCAGTCGATCCTGGATGGCTGGACCTGGCAGCAGCAGGTTGCCAAATATGCAGCGATGTTCTCGACCCTCGCCAAGGAGCGGTCAAGATACGTCGGACTGAACAGCGCCATCTCCCTCGGTATGTCGCTGCTTGAGAAAGGGGAATACGGTCCTGCGGAAGCTGCATTCCTGAACGCTCTGAAGCTGGACCCGCAGAGCCCGAAGGCACGATACGGGCGGATTCTAGCCGCAAAACAGCTTGCCGGGAACCAATAACCATGACAGAGACCATCATCAACGAACGGGCGGACGGGTATTCGGACAAATTCCCCTATTCCGCGCATTTCCTGCTCAATGACACCTGCAATGCCAAGTGCGTCTTCTGCGGCGGCGACTACTTCCGAAGCAGAAGCGGCAAGTCGATTACCCTGGAAAAATTCAAGGTCATGGCGCGCAACATCCACCTGGAACGCTTCCGTTCGGCCTGCCTCGCCGGGGCCGGCGACCCGCTCCTGAACCGGGACCTTCTCCCGATCATGCGCTACATCAACGAGACCTATCCCCAATGTGCCATCACGATTACAACCAACGGCATCGCCCTGTCTCGGCAGCTGTCGGAGACCATGATCGGGCAGTGTAACGTACAATCGGTAAACATCTCCATCAACGCCGCCACCCGTGCCACCTACGAACGGCTGATGCAGGTCGACGCCTTTGACCGGGTGGTCGAGAATGTCAAGGCATGTTCTGCCCTGAAAGACCTGTACCAGAGCCCGATCCATATCCAGTTTTCCATCGCCCTGTCGACCCATAATATCAATGAGTTGCCGGCCTTGGTCCGGCTTGCGCATTCCCTGAAAGTGCCATTGATCAATGTCTTCTACTGCCGCTTCTACCCCGAACGCATCAGGGCGCTCAACATCGAATCCGCTCCCTACCGGCTGGAGGACTCGGCCTCCCTCTTCTTCCACCAGCAATTCTCAGATGAAAAGATGCTGGAGGCCAAGGCACTTGGCGAACAGCTGGGAGTCTTCCTCGTGCACGAGCCTCTCTTCTCGCAACCCGGAGCCCCCCGGCCCTGCCTCTGGACCGAAGACGAGATCATGATCGGTTTCGATGGCGAGATCTACCCGTGCGGCGGCGGCGAACTCCACTTCAAGGAGAAGGTCGCCTCGGGCGCATACGATTTCGGCAATGCCCTGACCCAACAGATCGAGGAGTTCTGGAACAACGAGACCTACCGTGCGCTGCGGGTCTCATCCAAGCACTGCGGGGCAGGCCCGATTCCCGAATGCGGCGAATGCGCCAACAGGATGATACATACCGACATACGCTCGCACCTCATGCAGTGGCAGGGATTCGAGGAGAGTCCGGCCCCTCTCGTTTCGGTGATAGTTCCCACCTTCAACCGCCCCGACATGCTGGCAATCGCGCTGAAAAGCATTCTCGCCCAGACGTTCCAGGACTTCGAGATCCTCGTGGTCAACGATGCCGGCGAGGATGTTCGCGCGGTTGTAGATGGCTTTGCATCGCCAAAGATCCGCTACCTGTGCCACGAAGCAAACAAGGGGCTTGCAGCATCGCGCAATACCGGCATCCGTGCGGCCCGAGGGAAGTACATCGCCTACCTCGACGATGACGACAGCTTCTATCCCGATCATCTGGAAACGTTGGTGACGGCTCTGGAAGGGAAAAACCTGGACGTTGCCTACACCGATGCCTACAAGGACGTGCAACAGAAGCAAGGTGATCGCTATGTGACTGTCCGGAGGGAAACCCCCTACTCCTATGAGTTCGACTACGACAAGATCCTGATACAAAATTTCATCCCGGTGCTCTGCATCATGCACCGGCGTGCATGCCTGGAAAAATCCGGCCTGTTCGATGAAACCCTGCTCAGGCACGAGGACTGGGACCTCTGGATCAGGATGTCGCGGCACTTCACATTCACCCATATCCCGAAGCTGACCTGCGAATTCACCTATCGCTGCGATGGCAGCGCTATGACCAGTGGTTCAATGCCGCTGTTCCTTGCCACCATAATAAGAGTCTTTGAAAAATACGAATCTCTGATCCCACGAGACAGCGATATTGCACGCAAAAGGGGAAAAACCCTTTTCGAAGCATATTTCAGAACGTTTCATTTCATTGCCGACCACCTCACGTCTCAGAGTAGTATCGAGTCGCTCCCCTATGCCGAGCTGAAGACTTCGGGTGCCACCCCCGAGCAGATCAGATCGACCTATTTCTGGCAAAAGGCGCTCCAGGCCGCTGACAGGAACGAAGCCATTCGGCTTCTGAAAATGGCACTGTCTGAAGACAGTCAGAACCATCCCGCTCGAACCGACATCGTCGCGAGGTATATTGAACAGGGGATGTTCGCCGATGCCATTGCGGAACTCTCCGTGCTCACCGAGCTGAATCCCCTTGAGGCGGGCTTTACTCAGACATTGACCGATCTCAAGGCGCACTGCGGCATGAAGGCTCCTCCCCCACCGTCAAGTGACGAGCCAATCCTGCAAGCATCGCCTCAATTAAGGGTTGCGGTCTATTCCCTGGACGATCCAAAATCGGCATGTGCACAGTTGCGCTTGAAACAGCCTCTTGCCGCAATGGGCGCAAAGGTCGAACTGTTCTGGGGAGCACACAATGACGGAGTGACCTGTACGGCAGATCTCGGCCTGCTGGAAAAGGCAGACCTCATCGTGCTGCAACGTTTCTTCCCGCGAAATGGCACCATGCCATTCATCGAACAGATGCTGGCCAGCGGCAAACCGGTCATCTACGAGGCCGACGACTACCTGCTCGACGTCCCCGTGGGGCATCCCCTGAAGGCACGGGCCGATGAAACCTCCGTGCTCCTTCGCCAGTTGCTCCCGAGAATGTCGGCCATCACGGTTTCGTCCGAGCTTCTCAGGGAACGCTATCAACAGTTCAATCCGGAAACATATCTGGTGCCGAACCTGCTCGACCGGGCAATGTGGAATGTCCCATCGTCGGCGCCGACTGCGGACAGAGTCGTCATAGGATTCTGCGGCACCGACACCCATGGTAGCGATCTTTCCCGTATCGAGCCGGCCCTGCGGCGAATTGCCGCCAAGTATGGAGACAAGGTCCACTTTCGCTTCATGGGATATGCCCCGGCCAGCGCCGCAACACTTCCGGGCTTTTCATTCCAGCCGTTCCAGTATGACTACCTCGACTATGCCCGTGCGCTTGCAAACAGCGGTTTCGACATCGCCATAGTCCCGCTCCAGGACACACCGTTCAACCGCTGCAAAAGCAACATCAAATGGCTGGAATATTCCGCCTGCGGCATTGCCGGGGTCTTTGCCGACTTGCCCCCGTACAACGCAACCGTCGAACATGGAAAGACCGGCCTGCTTGTTGGCCAGGACCCTGAAAAGTGGTTTCGGGCACTGGAGTTCCTCGTTGACCACCCCGATATCCGGACCCGGATCGCACGCGCAGCAAAGGCCGAGGTGTTGGAACGCTTCTGCCTGGCCGAAGGGTCTCATCCCGCTCTGAATCTCTATGAACGGCTCCTGTCCGCCTCTCGCAGCCGTAATGCCGCCAATAAGGGAACACACGCTACCTCCGGCAAGAAATTCTCCATCATCATCCTGACCTGGAACCGGGCTGCCATGCTCGATCAGTGCCTGAAGGCCCTGTTTTCCAGCCTGGCGTCGCCACTCGACTGCGAGATCATCGTGGGGAACAACGGCTCAACAGATGAGACAGAGGAGGTCCTCAAGCGTTATCGCGTCGACAAGTACATCAGGAAGGAATCCAATATCGGCCTGGAGCTCTACCGCGAGCTCTTTGCCCAGGCCGAAGGTGATTACATCATCGAACTCGACGACGATGTTCTTGAACTGCCCCGCCATTTCGAACGCGAGTTCGAGCGGCATTTCCGGGCATTCCCCGACTACGGACTCCTCGGGCTCGATGTAATCCAGAACCAGTACACCAACGGCGCCAAGCCGGAATCAACGCATTACCGGCTCGACGTGCGCGCAGGCCTCACCGTGGAAGAGGGACCGGTTATCGGCTGCTGCCTCTGCATATCCCGCAAGACATTTTCCAAAATAGGCGGTTTTGAGAATGCCTTGTTGAGCATGGCAAAAAGCGAGGACGACATCCTCTACAATCGCGTCCGGCAGGCAGGATTCCGGGCGGGCATCCTGTCGGGAATCCGCTGTTTTCATGCCTCGGGCCCCCATTACTCCAAGGCGTACGGCTATCTGCAGCGCGATCAGGAAAAATACCGGATATCAGGACTCCACGATTTTGTTGAACGCTATGCCGAGCAGGAGACCGATCCGGTCTATCTCCCGGAAAACCCTGCCATTGCCGTCTCGATCGTCATACCGCTCTACAACCAGGCCACGTACACCCGTCAGTGCCTGGAAGCCCTGGCCCGCAACACCGGCAATGCCGTCCCCTTTGAACTGGTGATCGTGGACAACGGCTCCACCGATGAGACTCCCGAGCTTCTGAAGTCCTTGACGGGCAACGTAACGGTCGTATCGAACCGCGCCAATCTCGGGTTTGCCCGCGCCTGCAACCAGGGGGCAAAACTCGCCAACGGTCGCTATCTCCTCTTTCTCAACAACGACACGGTCCCTGAAAAAGGATGGCTTGTGCACCTGGTGAAAAGCCTGGAGTCAGTAGGAGCCGACATCGCCGGTGGCCTTCTCCTCTTTCCCGACGGAACGGTTCAGCACGCCGGCATCGCCTTCAGCGAGCAGGGATGCGGCTACCATATCTTCAGCGGTTTTGCCGCAGACAGCCCGGCAGTGACGACACAGCGCTTCATGCAGGCAGTCACGGGTGCCTGCATGCTCGTCAAAAGGGACCTTTTCGAGAAACTCACCGGATTTGACGAAGGATTCATGAATGGATTCGAAGATATAGACCTCTGCCTGCGGGCAGGCGAACATGGGGCAAAAGTCCTCTATGCCCCCTCGTGCAGACTGGTCCATTTTGCCGAGGTCAGCGAAGGCAGAAAAGACCATGACGCTAAAAATATTCAACATTTTTCACAGCGATGGCACGGCAGGATTCGTTTCGACGATGAAGAATATTACCGCGACAGCGGCTACAGTAAGGTCCATGGAGCAGACAGGACTTTCACTGTCACACCTGTGAAGAATGCACACATGTCAAACGAAATGCCGGATCAATCCCAAACTGCACCTGTGAAACTCAAACAACTCCAACTCGCATTTACACGCAATCCCGCGGATATGGCCGTTCGCGCCCAACTCATCAGCACCCTCGAATCTCTTGGCTGTCATAGCGAAGCGGATCGACTGAAAAAACTGTAAAAACTTCTCACAGGAAAGAGTTGCCTGGTTGGTAAAAATTTCGTATGATGCCGCAAACTATACTATTTTCGGGGCGATAACATGGCACAATTCGATCCAGCAGGCAATTCCGCACAGAACGCATATGAGCGGATTCAACCTCTTCTCAGTGCAAGCTCCCTTGATAGTGGGATCGAAGCCATCCTAGAATTTCTGAGCAGTTATCCCGACTACGCCGTTGCCCACAACGACATTGCTGTCCTCTATTATCGCAAAGAGGATAAACTCCGCGCTCTTGCCCATCATGAAAAAGCCGTTCGGCTTGCTCCCGATAATCTGACATTTCGCCGCAACCTGGCAGATTTTTATTTCTCCGAGCTTGGCTGGACCGATGACGCCATTCTGATCTATACCGATATCCTGAAGAAGCATCCAGTCGACACAGAAACACTGGAAACACTCGGCGTCATAAGTCTCGCAGTCGGAAGGCCCGACGAAGCACGGATTTTTTTCAAGCGGATTCTTGAGATTGCCCCCGGCAACACCACGATACGCAGGGCGTTGGATGAAATGGACTCTCCTGCCCAACTCGCGCCGATTATTGCTCCGGCTGGGCAGCCTGTTGCAGATGCACCGGTAGAGATCGATGCCATTCTTTCGGAATTGCGTGAAACCATAACCTCATTGGAAGCGGTCACTGCCAGTGACATGTATCGAAAGGCCCTGGAACTGGCAGAGGAAGGAAACCGCGATGCAGCGATTCGCCAGTTGGAAGACCTTTTGGCCGTTGAACCGACCAACGCCCTTGCCCACAATGACCTGGGAGTGCTTTCCTATCAGCAGGGGAATCTGCGGAAATCCCTGGAACATCACGAGACAGCCGTAGCATTGGCCCCCAGCAACCCCACCTTCCGAAAAAATCTGGCCAATCTTTTCTACCAGGAATTGCGCCGGACGGATGAAGCAATCCAGATGTATGCCGATCTTCTGAAGGAATGGCCAAACGACCTTGAAGTCCTGAGCGCCCTTACGGTCATCTGTATAGCCAATAACCGCACGGAAGAGGCAACCGTTTTCCTGAAAAAGATCCTCGAACTGGACCCTATGAACAGCGATGCCCGCAATCTTTTAGCTCAATTGGGTGCAGGCGGCAGTTTTTTTTTAAACTCCCCCTAGAATCGGAGCAGACTTCATCCGAAAAACCCTTACTTTCCGCCCCCACAATTTCCATCATTATCCCTGTTTTCAATCAGGTCGCATACACTCGTCAATGCCTCACTACTCTTGCCGCATTTCCACCTGCAATCCCTTACGAAATCATCATTATCGACGACGCGTCTGATGATGAAACCGCGACCTACCTCGCACAATTCAACACCAAAGACAACATAACCACCATACGCAATGAGACAACCCTCGGCTTTGCCCGGTCATGTAACAAGGGGGCGCACGCAGCGAAGGGGACCTACCTGCTGTTCCTCAACAACGATACCGAGGTGCTCGATGGCTGGTTCTCCCCGCTTCTGGATGTCTTGAGGGAGCATGCGGACATCGGCATCGTCGCCCCGAAACTCATCTTCCCTGACCATACCATCCAGCACTGCGGCAAGGTATGGCAGGATATCGAGTCACCCCGCTCACAGCCGCAACATATCTACTACAAGGCACCTGCCGACCACCCGGCAGTAAACAAGAGCCGCGACTACCAGATGGTGACCGCAGCCTGCATCCTGGTGCGGCGGGC
>Ga0208371_1000352_pt1 | contig 11421 bp, 6 predicted proteins | sample SubbioCR12Aug_1A_FD_184827 | JGI IMG/M metagenome (GOLD analysis project Ga0208371, IMG submission 184827) | Serpentinite rock and fluid subsurface biosphere microbial communities from McLaughlin Reserve, California, USA - CR12Aug_1A (SPAdes) | ecosystem: Environmental > Terrestrial > Deep... | reverse complement strand
CGCCCGCCAGATTGCCGTTGCCATGCGACACACTTTGCGGCCCCTTGAGCACGGTGATCTGGTCAAAGGCTTCTGGAAAAACATAGGCCGTAGGCGGATCCATGCGTGCGGGACATCCCCCCAGCAGTTCAGTGCCATCCATGAGGATATTCAGGCGAGACCCCGCCAGCCCACGAAAAACCGGGTCGCCATCTGTGCCCCCTTTGCGGATCACATTGAAGCCCGGCGTGGTTTTCAGGAAGGCCGCACCATCGTTGGCGGGAACGGGTTGCTGCGGTTTTTGCGGGTCAATACGCACCGTCAGCGGCTCAACCATGCGGGGGGCCGTGACGACCACCTCGTGCAATGCGGTGGTTTCCTCAGCAAGCGTCGGAGCACCCTGCGCAGCAGCCAGCAGACAGACCAAAGGCTTCAGTTTCATTGCGGACATCCAAGTATGAAAAACGCTTCATCTTAGAAATCGCGCCCCCCGCCAGGAATGCGACATGTTGTCGCACCCAGGCAGGAACAGACATGAAAAAGCCGGAAAGAGCGTCCTCTTTCCGGCTTGACCCCCACGGGGGGCGGGCTGGGCGAAGCCCGGCCCTGGGGGCACCCAGTGAGCCGATCAATAGCGGTAGTGCTCAGCCTTGTAAGGCCCGGTTTTGGGCACGCCGATGTAGGCGGCCTGCTGGTCGGTCAGTTCGGTGAGCTGAGCGTTCAGCTTCTTCAATTGCAAACGCGCTACCTTTTCATCCAGATGCTTGGGCAGGGTGTACACGCCCACCGGGTAATCGGCGGTGCGGGTGAACAGCTCGATCTGGGCGATGGTCTGGTTGGCGAAGGAAGAAGACATCACGTAGCTGGGGTGGCCGGTGGCGCAACCCAGGTTCACGAGACGGCCCTTGGCCAGCAGGATGATGCGTTTGCCATCCGGGAAGATGATGTGATCGACCTGCGGCTTGATTTCTTCCCACTGGTATTTCTCAACGGAAGCGACATCAATTTCGTTGTCGAAATGGCCGATGTTGCAGACGATGGCCTGATCCTTCATGGCCGCCATGTGGTCGTGATTGATGACGTGGAAGTTGCCGGTGGCGGTGACGAAGATATCGGCCTTGTCGGCTGCGTAGTCCATGGTGACGACACGATAGCCTTCCATCGCGGCTTGCAGGGCGCAGATCGGATCGATTTCCGTGACCCAGACTTGTGCAGAGAGGGCGCGCAGGGCCTGGGCGGAGCCTTTGCCCACGTCGCCGTAGCCGCACACCAGGGCGACTTTGCCCGCCACCATGACGTCGGTGGCGCGCTTGATGCCGTCCACCAACGATTCGCGGCAGCCGTAGAGGTTGTCGAACTTGGACTTGGTGACGGAGTCGTTGACGTTGATGCCGGGGAACTTGAGTTCGCCGCGCTCGTGCATCTGGTAGAGGCGGTGTACGCCGGTGGTGGTTTCTTCAGTCACGCCCTTGATCTGGGCGAGACGGGTGGAATACCAGGTGGCATCGGTGGCGAGCTTGGCCTGGATGGCGGCGAAGAGCACGGTTTCTTCTTCGCTGCCGGGGCTGGCGAGCACGCCGATGTCGGCTTCGGCACGGGCCCCCAGGTGCAGCAGCAAAGTGGCATCGCCGCCATCGTCGAGGATCATGTTCGAATAACCGCCATCACCCCATTCGAAGATGCGATGGGTGTAATCCCAGTATTCGGTCAGGCTTTCACCCTTGACGGCGAAGACGGGCACACCGGTGGCAGCGATGGCGGCGGCGGCGTGATCCTGGGTGGAAAAGATGTTGCATGAGGCCCAGCGCACTTCGGCACCCAGCGCTGTCAGGGTTTCGATCAGCACGGCGGTCTGGATGGTCATGTGCAGGCTGCCAGTGATGCGCGCGCCTTTCAGCGGCTGGCTAGCGGCGTATTCCTCGCGGATGGCCATGAGACCGGGCATTTCGGTCTCGGCGATTTTGATTTCCTTGCGGCCCCAGTCGGCCAGGGCCATGTCGGCGACGATGTAATCGGTGAATTCAGCCACAGCAAACTCCTTCAATAACTGTGGCCGGGCGGGACGCTCTCACCTGGCGCCCCGTGCCCGGCACGGGTTAACAGGTGAGCGCCGTTTGAAACCGAGCCTGGCGGGTATCCGTCGCAGCGCTCCTCGGTTGGGCGGCATTCTACAACGCCCTTCCCCGTTTTCAGGCGTGCGTGGAGTACCCTTTGGCACGACTCCTTTCATTGCGAGGCCCATGATGACGATGCTTTCCCCCGAGGTGCTGTTGACGTACTGGTCTGCGGAAGCCGTAGCCATCAACGTGGTCGTGTTCATGAACATATTGGGCGCGTTGTTGTTGGGGTTGATCGTCGGGTATGAACGCACCTATCACGGACGGGCTGCGGGTATGCGTACCTACGGGTTGGTCTGCATGGCTTCGGCGGCACTGACCGTGGTGGCAGGTCAACCGACACACTGGTATGGCGGGGTGGCGAACATTCCGGTAGGGGCCGACCCCACCCGGGTGATTCAAGGCATCGTCACCGGCGTCGGTTTTCTTGGTGCGGGGGTCATCATGAAAGAGGGGCTCAATATCAGCGGGCTGACCACGGCGGCTTCGATCTGGGCTGCGTCGGCCATCGGGGTGCTCGTGGGGGTGGGGTTTTATGCGGCCGCCATGCTGCTCACCGTGCTGTCTGCAGTCAGCATGATGTGGATGTCGCGCGTGGAAAGCGGATTGCCCTCACGTCAGGCCATCAGCATCGTGTTGCACTTCAGTCCGGGGTTTGAGCCTGAAAAATCCGCCATTGGCCGCGAGATGTGGGCACACGGTTATGAAGTGGCCTGGGGTGCATTGCAGATCAACCACGATGCCGCACAAACCGAGTGGCGCTTCGTTGCCGTGGCTCTGTCCAAGGAAAAGGGGATGGAGCTGGCCAAGCTGTCGCACGAGATGGCACGGCTCAATGGCGTGACATCGTTTCAGCTTGCGCCAGCGCGCAACTGAACCTGACTCACTCCAGCAACGGGTTGGGGGTTTTCGGCGTGGGGCGTTGTACCTTGGTGATTTGTGGTTCCTTCCAGGTGCCTGTTACGGCGTACTCATAACTACTGACCTGACCGAGTGGATTCATGAGCAGTTTATTGGCGAGATAGGCACTCAGCCCGGTCACGGGGCCGCCCAGCAATGCCCCGGCGACGGCCAGCGTGTCTTCCAGGCGCGGCTGGATCTGCAACTTCAGGTTTTGCCCCTCTTTGAGCAGATCAACTGCACCGGTCATGGAAATTTTTGCTGCGGGGCCTGACATGTGCAGGTTCTGGATTTCGGCCTCGCCCTGATTGAGCGACACCTGACCGGTGATCTCGTCGAACGTGAAGCCCTGTGAGAAAACGTCGCGGAAATCGAGGGTGATACGACGCGGCAAGGCCTGCAGGCTGAGGATGGCGATGAGCCGCCCCGCACCGGGGTCTGCCTTGAGAAACTGGCCCTGACGTGCGCGGAGTTGCAAGTCACCCTTGAGTGTCTGCAAATCGAAGCTTTCCAGCCCACCCGGCCACGTCACGGTGCCATTGAGCTCGGCTTCGCCGCCTCTGACGGCTTCTTCGTAACCGAAGCGGTCCAGCAGTTTGCCCAAATCGCGTGTACCCAGCGTGAGTTTCAGCTCGGTCGGGGTATGGGGCGTACTGGCAACCAGCCCCGTCCCCTCGACCCGTCCCTCGGGCGGAATCAGCAGAAAGTTGTCGACCCGCAGGCCTTGACTGACGGGAGACAGCCGCAGATGCAGTTCACCCAGCTCGCGTTTCTGCCAGGCCAGTGATTGCACATTGATATCTACGTTAGTGAGGGCAGTCTGGTCGCCGCCACGTAATTTGGAGGAAGAAACACCGGGTTCGCTTTCCGGCAAGGCCAGCCGTTTGAAGCTGGCCATGACACGTGTGCCCGCTTCTTCTGGAACGGTGGCGATTTCACCTTTGAGTTCTTTGCCTGAAAAACGCACGTTCCAGCCCTTACCCGCTGGCAGCAGACGAACCTGGGTTGGAGAGAAACGGCGGTTGAACATGCGCAGTTCCTCGAAATTGAGATTGGCCTGGCGGAACAGCGCCAAGCCATGCGCCTTGCCCGTTTGTGCGTCAGAAGGCCCCCAATCGAAGTGGCGCCACAGATCCAGATTGAAGGTCTTCTGGGTGCCTGTGATCCAAAGCCCACGTTCACTGGCTTCATCGGGCTCGCCTTCACCCAGTCGCAGCTGGATGGCGGGGTCGCCATTTTTGGGCAGGCGAACGCGGGCTCGCCCCAGGCTGCCATAACTGATCTTCAACCGGGCGTTGCCGCCCGTATCATTTTGATGCTCGATCTGCAGGGGGATGGCTTGATCGGCGCGTTTGCCCAGTGGCGCGGGCAAGTCGAGTGACAGCCCCAGCAGGTTTGAAGTGACGCTCAGGGGCGAGGGCTGCCCGGCATTGTTCAAACCAAGATGAGCCAGCCAGCGGGTACTACCCTGCAGGCGATTCGCCACCAGGCCTGGCAGGTATGCTCGCAACGCATCGGCCTGCGCATCGCCCCGCAGGTTGATCTGTAGGCCTGACTCGCTGCTGTTGAGATCGAGTTGCGTGGGAAGCCCATGCACCTTGACGGCAATTTCTTTGGCCTGAAGCTGTTTTTCAGTAAACGAGAGCTGCCCCGTGATCTCACTCAACAGAGGCATATCCGCGCCGGGCAGCAGGCTGTTGTTCGTCATGGAATAGAGGCCGCCGACCGTGGAATCGGCAATGCGTCGAACTGGCAAAGTCAGTTTGATCTGCAGATTTCCCTGGCCTTCGGCACGAAAGGGGTCGGTCAGCCCGCCGGTATAGCGGCTGACTGGCGACTGGCGGATAAAGTCGAGGAACGCTGCCGTTTCTCCCGAGGCATGCCCCTCCACCAGCACAACTTCATCGTCACTGCCGTGCAAATCGGGAATGACCACACGCACCGGCCCGAGTGAGGTTGCGAGGATGCGCCCGGTGTCTGCCGTCAGGCTCATGGCCCGGTCATGGAAGAGCAGGTGCCCGTTGATGCCCTCGATGCGTGGCCAACCGGGGGCGTAATCGAGCACGCCATTCACCATACGGATACCGACCTTGAAGTCGCCCCCCCCTTGATGAAAGGGAAAATGGTGCAGGTTGCCCTTCAGGGTCAGACGCACGTCGTCGGAGTGGCCAGAAACCAGGCTTCGTTTGAGCCACTCGTAGGCATCGTCTGCCACGGGGTGGGGAAGATAGCGGTAGACCGCATTGGCTTCACCGCGACGCAGATGGGCTGAGAGATCGACAACGGGTGCTTCTCCGTCGGCAAAACGCAGACGCCCGCGCGACGTGCCATCGAGATCGGCATTGCTCAACTGGTTGAGCTGATAAGAAAGTTCCAACGCGCCCTGGCGGAATTGCCAGTCGGTTTGCGCCACAAGCTTGCTGAAGCCCAGATTGTGGCGAAACAGTTGCGGCCATTGCAGCGCCAGATGCGAACTGGACAGATCGAGGTGCCCGCCCTGCTGGTTGGCTTCGAGGCGGGCGTTCAAGCCGGAAAAACCGGGCACATGCTGAAAGGGCTGCATACCGGCATGTTCGATTTTTAGACGTACGGCGTAGTCGTTGCGGCCACGCCAGCGCCCCTCGGCATGTTCCACCAGACCTCGCGGTGCCAGCGCGGCAATCAGATCATGGCTGCGTCGTGGCAGAGGCAAGGCGCTGCTCAGGGCGGTCAACGCTTCCAGTTGCAGATTGTCCGCCTTGACCTCGACCTGCTGGACACCGCCTTGCGCATCGGGTTGCAGGCGCAGACGCAGATTGGCTGGTTTGGAAAGCGGGTTGCCCGGCGTGCTGAAGCGCAGTTTTTCCACGAACAGGGTATGCATATCCTGACTGCGCCCCCAGCCAAGGCGTCCGCCAATCTGGGCAAAACGCAAATCGGGCAGCCCAGGCTGGATGTTGACGGCCACATTGTGCAAAAGCGCATCGCCCGTCAGCCTGATGGCCTTGCCCTGTGCCAGATCAAGCCAGAAGCGTACATCGCCCTGACCGTCTTTCACCGCCTGCTGCGCCCAGGGTACCCACTGGCCCCAACTGGCAAAACGTGCGCCGCTGACTTGTGCATAGAGTTGCCCCGACCACTGGTCTGGCGCGTGAATGGAATGACCTTTCAGATTGCCGCGAATATCAAGTCGTGTGGCGGCATCGGCGGGCAGGGCCACGCCACCGAAGCGATGTCGGCCAAAGTGGTTCTCCAGCAGTAGACGAATCTGGTTGATATACAGCGGAGGCGCACCACGTTGCTCATCAAGCCAACTGATCTGGGCCCGGTCGATGATGATGCGCGGCTGACTCAGCAGCCAATCGGGAAACGGATTGGGGGCGGCCGGAACATTGAGCGGAATACCCGCCAGCGAAATCACCCCGTCACGAGTACGCCGCAAGGGAAAAACAGCACCATCGATTCGTAGTGAGCGCAGGCGAACGGTCAGCATGGGAAGAGACCACCACGATCCGACCGCGACCACACGGGGCAAAACGAGGGGGGGGCCTTCGCGGGGTTGCAATTGCACGGCTGACAGGGTCAGGCGAGGGTGAATGCCTGCCCAGTCTGCGTGCAGGGCACCGATGCGTACGGGAATGCCCACCATCTGGCTGGCGGCACTTTCCAGGTCGGGTCGAAAGCGGTTCACGTCCGGCATGAACCAGAGTTTCAATGTCAGCGCGACCAGACAGACGACGATGGCAGCAGCCATCACGGCATAAAAGGCGTAATGCGAAAAACGGCGCAGGAAGAAAATCAGGGAAGAAGACATACCCGCCCACAATGCCATGCAGTAAAAACCGAGGGAAGGCGTGAGCGGCTTATTTCATGGTGGGCACCACGTAAACGTGGTGCCCACGCTGCCTGAATCAGGGCTGCAGCTCGCTCAGGGCAAGTGCGATGTCGGTGGCCCCAAGAAGCTCAAAATCTTCCTGACTGAACACCGTCATGAGCCCTGCCAGTTCACTCCAGCCCAAACCGGCACTCCAGGCAGGCACAGGGCGGTTGCCTTGCGCCTGACGCGGCAGGATGTGTACCTGTCCGGGCGAATACACCAAGTTATAGGGCTGTGCGCCTTGGTGCAGCTCATCCAGCATCATCCAGGCCTCTTCGGGCGAATGCTCAACCTGGCATGGCAGGGGATAAGCGATGTGGCCGCCCTGATGGGTGAATTCGGCACTGAACAGCGGCAAGGGTTGCGTGGCGACAAAGCTCTGAAAGTGCAAGTGGTTGACTGAGGCCTGAGCACCCAGGCTGTTGTAGGCCAGACCGAACCCGGGAATGCATGACGCGGCCTCGTTGCTGACCTGCCAGGCCCAGCCATGCAGTTCAGGGGTCAGATACTGGGGCAGTGTGCGATCGGGTTCCGGTACCAGCAGCCCATGGAGGGGGGCGAAAGGAAACTTGTTGTAGAGCAGACGGGCAGGTTTGTCGGCCAATGCGCCTTGCCAGAGCACTTCCTTGGCCAGAAACGGTTTATTGAAGTGAAACCCGCTGGCATCGAAGGGGCGCAGCAAGGTTTCCATCTTGATGCCGCTGGCGCGGGGTGGGCGCAGTGCGCGGATCGGGTTGAACTGCAATTGCCACGGGCCCACTTGCCGGGTGAGTGTGGTGCGCACGTTTTCAAAACCAATCGCCATCAGTTTCAGGAAGACCAGAAGATCATCTTCTGGTTCGAGCAACCGTTCTCCTTGCCGCAGCGCTGCGGTGAGCGTCTGAGCGTGGCGCTGGTGGCGTGCATTGAGCAGGGGGCGCAAACGCGGCCAGAGCGCCGGGTCATAAGCCGCATTGGCCAGACACAAAATGTAGACCCCCAAGCCATCATGCTGATCGAGCAAGGTAGCGAGCCCCTCGACAAAGGCCTGTTCAAGAGCGGAATAGGAAGAGAACGGTGAGGACTGCATGGCGAAAAAAGATCAAGAGGGGCGGGCAGTGTGCGCCCTGTACGACAACTTGCAACTGGTGCGAATGAATCGCCGAGGTGCCCCGTATCACAGATGGATACCGGGGCAGGGTGTTTCGCCTGGGGGTTCAGACCCTGAAACTGGCCATCAACGTGTTCAGTTTGGCGGCTAGAGAAGAGACCCGATTTGCTGCGGTGCTGGTTTGCAGGCTGGCGCTGGAGTTGGTTTCGGTCATTTGCGCTATTTTTTCCACGCGGGCGGCCACATCCTTGGCCGAAGCGCTTTGTTCCCTTAGGGCCAACTGGATTTCGTTGACGGAGCGCACCACGTCGGATGCGCGTTGTTCGATCTGGTCAATGGATTCACCCGCGCGGCGGGCCATTTTCTCCCCTTGATTGGCGCGGGCCACATCCGATTCCATGGCTTCGACAGCACGGCGTGTACCGCTTTGGATGCGCTGGATCATTTCACTGATCTGCTGGGTGGAAGACGAGGTGCGTTCGGCCAGTTTGCGTACTTCATCCGCCACCACGGCAAAGCCTCGCCCTTGTTCACCTGCACGAGCCGCTTCAATCGCGGCATTGAGTGCCAGCAGGTTGGTCTGGTCGGCAATTTCCTTGATGACATTGACGATGCTGCTGATATCGGAAGACAGGCCGCCCAACTCGGAGACGATGTCTGAAGAGTGGCGCGCACCTTCGGCAATGGCGGCCATTTCATGTGCGGCGCTCTGGGTGATTTCGCGCCCCTGGCGAGAGGCTTCGCCCGATTTCATCGCCAAAGAGTTTGATTCGGTGGCGTGCCCGCTCATCTGGTCGATGGAAACAGAGAGTTCTTCTACCGAGGCAGCCATGCCTGAAGCCAATTCGGCCTGACTGGTGCTGGCTGATGCGACCTGATTGCTGGCTCCGGCCAATTCACTCGACATGTGTTCCAGAGAACGCGCGCCATCGCGCACTTCTCTCACCATGTCGCGCATGCGGGACTGCATGACGGACAGGTCTTCCAGCAGTTGGCTGATTTCGTCACGGCCTTCCACCTGGATGTTCTGGGATAGATCAAGACTGGCAATCGAGTTGACTGCCGACTTGGCAAGCACAAACTTCGTGGTGAACTGGCCCAGCATGTAAAAACTTCCGGCCCCCACCACGCCCAGCACGGCAATCAGAAGTATTGAGACAAGTGCTGTCATTCGCCGGGCATTGCTATCGGCCCGGTCAAAGGCTGCCTGAGCCAGGCCTTCGTAATAGGGCAACAATTTCTCCAGAGGTTTGATGACCTTGGCATGAATGCTTGGCCAATCGTCTTCCAGAATGCTTTTGACCTTGTCGATCTCGTCGTTCTGGTAGGCCGTCATCAGGCTGCCCATCAGGGACTCCAGCAATTTCATCCCTTCGTTGATCTTGTCGAGATTTTCTTTCTCTTCTTTCGGCAGATCGGGCGTTGAGGCGATGGCGTAGAAGTTGGCCCATTCGGCAGGCAAAACGGCCTGAACTTCCTTCAGATGGTTGGCCGAGCCGACGGTAGGTAACTGCCCGAGAGCCACGCCCGCAATGCGGAAACGGATTTCCTTGACCTTCTGTTCCACGGAATGGAGCAGAGAACGGGGAACCACGGCCTGGGCGTTGACTGCGTGCAGATTCTCCGCGCCGGTACGGGCCGTGTAGATCGCCATGCCGCCTAGCAGCAGCATACCCAACAGGGTCACTCCGGCCATGAGCCGCAACAACCCGCGCAAGGTGTGGAACATATCCCCGTCTCCTCTCTTTATCCGTATGTAGTAGCGCGATTACTCGGCGGGCAGACCTTTGGATTCCCAGGCGGGCATGCCGTCGCGGAACCAGTTGACGTTTTTGTAGCCGGCCTTGATCGCGGCGGCAGCCGCTTTGTAGCCCTTCCAGCAGGGCGAGCCGTTGCAGTAGAACACCATGGCTTTGCCCTTGTCGCCCGGCAATTTACCCAAGTCGAACTTGTCCGCCGGGTCAACTTTTGAGACCTTCGCGTGAGTTTCCTTGTAAGGCGCGTTGATGGCACCCTTGACGTGCTTTTCAGCGTATTCCGCAGCTACGCGCGCATCCACGAACAACGCCCCCTTGTCATGGAGCGACTTGGCCTTGTCGACATCAACGAACGTGCCACCGGGAATGGAGGTGGGCGTGTCTTCTGCCGCCATGACGCCAGATGTCACGAAAGCGGCACAAAATAAAGCCAGAAAAGCCGTGATACGCATGTTTGTCTCCTCAGGTGAAAGGGGGCTCGCGGAAGGTATTTGTCCGTGAGGCCCCTAATACGGCACCGAGAAGCAGAACTTTAGTGCGTTGTGGCTAACTTGATTTCAGTCAAATCAAGTTAAGTTGGGCCTACCCTAGATTGGGAGCCAACCAGCGTTGCGCCGTCGCCACATCCCAGCCTTTGCGCTGGGCGTAATCGGCCACCTGGTCGGCATCGATTTTGGCTACGGCGAAGTAGCGCGCCTGCGGGTGGCTGAAATAGAAGCCCGATACCGAGGCCAGTGGCAACATGGCGTAGTGCTCGGTGAGGGTGACGTCGATGTTTTTCGGTACATCCAGCAGATCGAATAGCGCGCCTTTCTCGGTGTGGTCGGGGCAGGCCGGGTAGCCGGGCGCGGGGCGGATGCCGTGATAGGCCTCATTGATGAGCGCCTCGTTACTCAAGGCTTCATCGGCGGCATAGCCCCAGAACTCGGTGCGCACGCGCTGATGCAGACGTTCGGCAAAGGCCTCGGCCAGACGGTCGCACAAGGCCTTGAAGAGAATGGCGCGGTAGTCGTCGTGGGCGGCGACGAATTCCTTGCCTTTGTTGGTTTCGCCGATCCCTGCGGTGACCACGAAAGCGCCGATGTAATCGCGCATACCCGAATCTTTGGGCGCGATGAAATCGGCCAGACACCAGTTGGGTTGGCCTGCGGGGCGCGGCATCTGCTGGCGCAGGTTGTGCCAGGTCATCACCGTCTGGCCGTTATCCCCGTAAATCTCGATGTCATCGTCATTCACCGTGTTGGCTGGAAATAGGCCAAACACGGCACGGGCTTCAACCCATTTTTCATCGATGATCTGTTTGAGCATGGCCTGAGCGTCGGCCAACAGGGTGCGAGCCTCTTCGCCTACCACCTCGTCTTCGAGAATCTTCGGGTAGCGGCCATGCAACTCCCAAGCCTGGAAGAATGGTGTCCAGTCGATGCATTGCGCCAGTTCGGCGAGGTCGTATTCACGGAATACCTGGATGCCGGGTTGGCGCGGTGCGGGGGGCGTGTAACTCGTCCAGTCGGTGTGAAGCCTGTTGGCACGGGCACTGTCCAGCGAAATACGGCGGCTTTCTCCGCGCTGTGCGGCATGGCGTTCGCGTACTTCGACATATTCCGCCTTGGTCTTGGCGATAAAGGCTGCGGAGAGGTCGGGCGAGAGCAGTTGTGTACAGACGCCCACGGCGCGGCTGGCATCTTTCACATAGACCACGGCACCGTCGTATTGCGTGAAAGA
>Ga0208371_1000350_pt1 | contig 11484 bp, 8 predicted proteins | sample SubbioCR12Aug_1A_FD_184827 | JGI IMG/M metagenome (GOLD analysis project Ga0208371, IMG submission 184827) | Serpentinite rock and fluid subsurface biosphere microbial communities from McLaughlin Reserve, California, USA - CR12Aug_1A (SPAdes) | ecosystem: Environmental > Terrestrial > Deep... | reverse complement strand
ATACAATCTTTGAATTCGGAATATTGAATATTGAATATTGAATTTCTTCGAAACGGGGCCCTGCACCGCAACACAGCAGCACAGCACCACCGCAACACAGCAGCACAGCAACACAGCAGCACAGCAGCACAGCAACACAGCAACACAGCAACACTGCACCACAGCACCACCGCAACACAGCACCACCGCAACACAGCAGCACCGCAACACAGCAGCACAGCACCACAGCACCACCGCAACACAGCACCACCGCAACACAGCAACACTGCACCACAGCAACACAGCAACACAGCACCACCGCAACACAGCAGCACAGCAACACAGCAGCACAGCAACACAGCAACACAGCAGCACAGCACCACAGCAACACAGCAGCACAGCACCACAGCACCACCGCAACACCGCAGCACAGCAACACAGCCTCACGGCAACCCTTCTAACTTTCTAATAATTAATAAAATACCATTAAAATGAAAAAAACACCCCTTTTCCCTTGTGTTTTGTGGGTGTTTTGCTTATATTAGCCCCCTATTTACCGCTGGATCAAGGGGTAGAACAATTTCAAACGCTTTTTGTTTTTACCCTGCCGGCCGCCAAAGCCGATTGTGAAACCTGTTAAAACCCATGCAGTGCTGTAACCAGGATTGAATCACTATCCTGTTTTTCTCCGGTCTCGTGAGGATGGATGAGATTCAACGCTCCCACACCTGGTTCCATCAACTTCAGGACAGCCTGTGCTGTTTCCTGTGATGCCTGCAATGAGCCGTTTTCCTGATCCCTGTTTGCCATAACCAGTCGATGGACCGGCCGGCCGCGCATTTGAACTTAAGCAGCTTATTCCGCCTGATGTCCGCATCAGCAAACAATAACCAATTAATTCAAATCACATGAGAACAAAAACGATTTTCCTGGTCATGGTGGCAGTGATGTTGCTCATGACCGGAACCGGTATGGGGCAAACAACCTATACCTGGAACAATGCGGCCGGTGGTGTCTGGACGAACGCATCCAACTGGACACCAGCCCGCAGTGTCGCAGCAGCAACCGATGTGCTGAAGTTCACCGATGGCGGCACCTATACCGTCACCGGCGTGCCGGCAGAAACCATTGCACAGCTCGAAGTGAGTGGCAATACCCACATCATCCTTCAGGCCGGCACGGCCTCAAACACCTTGACGGTAGGCGGAGACAGCGGCAATGACCTTGTCATCGGTTCCGGCTCGGAGCTTAACTTCACAGGAAGTCTTGCCCTGCAACTCAGCCTGCTCACCGGAACCACGGCATCCATCAGCGGGAGCATGGCCTTTCAGGAAGCCGCCCATAAACTGCTGTGTGCCGATGCGGCAGGAGTGAGCTTCGAAACAGGATCAGTCTTTACAGCCGGCACCGGCATGACGGGCAATGCCTTTGGCACAACCAGCCTCAATTCGGTGGTGTTTAAAAGCGGGTCGGTCTATGTGCACAACGCAGGAGGAAATCCTTTTGGGGCAAGCCAGCCCAACAGCGTGGTGGTGTTTCAGACAGCAAGCCTGTTCAGGCTGCAGACCGGATCGGTCGCTTTTACCGGCCGGACCTATGCCGATTTTGAATACAACAATAACGGATCATGTTCGGCATCAGGCACATCGGCAGTGGTGATCGACAATATGACCATCACCCAGGGGGTTTTTAATATGAATATGACCGGCACGCCGGGTCACCGCATCAAGGGCAATATCACTGTGGCTTCAGGAGCCAGCCTGAATTTTAGCCCTTCCTCTGCGGGAACCATCAACCTGGATGGGACATCCCAACAGACAATCTCCGGCGCCGGCAGCATCACAGCCGGGAGCAATTCGGGCATCACGACAGCCAATGCCTCCGGAGTGGTCATCAACACGGCTGTTTCGTTGAACAACTTCAGCATCACCGCTGGCTATGTTTCGGTATTGCCCAACTGTTCGCTGATTCTCAGCGGCACACTGAGCAATGGTGTCGGCACGACGGGATTGCAGCTGCTGAGTGATGCCACGGGCACGGCGAGCCTTCAGCACATCACCGCCGATGTGCAGGGCAGTGTGCAGCGCTACCTCACCAAATACAACAGCGCCAGCGACAGGATGTATCATTTTGTGGCTTCACCGGTAGCCGCCCAGCCCATACAGACGGAATTTGTGGCCAACCCGCCCCTTGCTGCGGCCGACTTTTACGCCTACGACGAGCTACAGAACATCTGGGTGAACACCAAACAGGCAAACGGCAGCTGGAACCCGGCCTTCGAAACGAACTTCGCCGTCGGAAAGGGCTACCTGGTGGCCTATCCCGACATCAGTACCAAAACCTTCAGCGGGGCCCTCAACAATGGCGATTATGTGGTGAGCTGCAGCCATACAGTGGGCAAGGGCAACGGCTGGAACCTGATCGGCAATCCCTACCCCTCGGCCGTTGACTGGAACCTGCTCAGCCTCGGCGATGGCATCGACAATGCACTGTATTACTATGATGCCGCCGCTGAAAACTACCGCTATTACCTGCAACTGCCCGGTGAGTCAGGGTCCATCGGCAGCGGCCAGCAATACATTCCGGCCATGCAGGGAATTATGGTACACGCAAAGACAAGCGGCACGAAGACGATCACATTTACCAATGCTGCGCGCACGGCCAGCGGGCAAAATGTGTATTACAACAGCCAGGCGGCGCCTACGGGAAGCATCTCGCTGAAGGTGGTCTCCGGCACATATGCCGACGAAACCTTTGTTCACTTCAACGCCGGTGCGACAGCAGCCTTCGACGGAGATTATGATGCCTACAAATTGTTCAGCTACAACACTGATATCCCCCAGCTCTACACCCTTACAGAAGAGGAAGCGATGCTTGCCGTGAACGGACAGGAACCGCTGCAGGCGGAAAGCCAGCTGGTGCTGTACCTCCGGCCCGGAGCGACCTCAGCGCATACAATCACCGCAAGCGTTGCGCAACTCCAGGCCAGCATCCTGCTCACCGACCTGAAAACCGGAGTCACCACCAAACTCAGTGATGAAACGGTTTATGGCTTCGAAGCCAATGGGAGCGATGCAGCAGCGCGCTTCCTGCTGCAGTTTGCTGCTGTCGGCCTGGACGAAAGCAGGGCGGTAAGGCCGGTTGTTGCCTTTATGGCCGGCGATGAGCTGGTGGTGCGCCACCCCCGCCAGCCTGCCAGCATCATGGTGTTCGATATTTCCGGAAGGCTGTTGCTAAACAGCCAGGCCAGTGCAGGCGAACTAAGCAGGCTTCCTTTCGCCCCGGGCCCCGGGCTGTATGTTGTCAGCCTGTTGAGCGAAGAAGGCATGCAAAGTACCAAATTGATTGTTCCATCATTGTAAACCCAGGTATCATGAAAAAGATCATCATAAACAGCATACTGATCAGCCTGTGCGCGCTGTATTCACCCCTTGCCCACACCCAGACTTCTCCCCCTGAACCGCCAGCCGAACACGGCAGCAGCGGCAACAGGGACCCCGGAGGAGGAGCCCCCATCGGTGGCGGACTGGGGATCCTCCTGCTGCTGGGAGCCGGCTATGGGGCGCGGAAAGTGTTTCTCCTGCGGAAAAATGAGCTTGAGGAGTGAGTCGTAAATCGTGAGCTGTGTTCGGTGTGGCTATTCGGACCTGCGGCGGTGCTTTAGTTTATGGCGCTTCGATGAAGCATCTTTTTGTTTTTTGTGATAGCGCTGGAAAAGAAAGGAATATACAATGAAGTATCCGCCGATGATCCAGAAAGCCATCGTCTGCTGTGCTGTATGCAAGGCCGTAAAATCGAACAAAAACACCTTGAGTGTTGTAACAAGCACCAATACCAGGGAGATAATGCGCAAAGCCGCTTCTTTCTGATGAAACGAGAGCCAAAGCAGCAGCACGCTCTCGCTAAACAGCACCAGGCTTAGCGGAAGCAGCCGGTTGTGGGCAATAACCCCCGACTTGAAAAATTCTGCTGTGCTCGAAAACACCGCTATGTGGTCGTATTCAGCCATCAACAGATAGGTGAAAAAAATCAGTTGGATCAGCAACACGAATACCAGACGCCCTTTGTGACGAACGTATTGCTGACGGAATAAGCTGCCGGTGAGCAGTCCCAACGCGACAAGGATGGGGATGACCAGAAAATGGAAGTAGAAACCCGACAGTGCCGCGCCACCGGAATCAATGGCCAGTTGCCGCAACAGGATCACGCTTTTGTTGACAAACACAGGGTAAAGCAGGAGCGAAGCCAGGCTTATCCACAAAAACGGCTTGAACACCCACATTCGCTGCCTGAGCACAGCAACAAAAAGTACCAGTAAAAAGCCGGTGTGAAACACATACCAGCTGATCAGCTGCGCCTGCGGCAGCTTAAAGAAGATCATGAATACATAGCTGTAAAGCCAAAAGGCATTCAGGTATAAGAGGCCGTACAGCAGTACGGTGATGTAATTGCTGGTGCTGCTGCGGCTGAACCATTTGCCATAGGAGAAGCTGTATTTTCTGAATTTCTGCCGGATCAGGTATGTCGCAAGCATCAAAAAAACACCCGACACCAGGCAAGTGATGAAAGGGGTGAAGGGCAGACTGTCTGTTGAAAGAAACACCGCCGGGTAATCCCTGGTCACGGTGCTGAACAAGAGCATGGTGCCCGCAAAACTCAGCGAACCCACCGCCAGCAGGGCCGCAAACTGCTTGTGGCGATACTGGGCATAGCCCATAAATAGCAGCGCAGCAATGGCTCCGAAATGCACCAGCGTACCCATCTCCAGCATCAAAGGCAGGATGGAAGCGATCAGCAGGATCAGCAGGTAATAAAAATGTTTGCGGTTTTGATCCGGGCTGATGCGTTGGCTGATGCGTATAAACCCATAGCACAGCAAGCCAAGGATGGAGGCCAGAATCCAGTGCAGGTTGTCCATATGGTATCGCCGGAACAGATACCAGATCAGGATAAAACCGGTGGCAGTGATTGTGTAAGGCAGGGTGTTGGCATACAAGCGTTTAAGCGGATCTTCGCCCTTGTAAGGCCTGACGACATTGATCAGCATGAGGAAAATATACAGCACCGAAAGGTAAGTAACAAAATACCAGTTGATGGTGGCGGATTGGCCAGGATAAATATACCTGACAAAATACAACCCGAAAACGCCGGTAGCAGCGTAGGCATTCGTTGTGTTGAGCGGATTGGCATAGGTGGTTCCCGTCATCAGGACCATCATCAGTGAAAACACAAGCACACTGAGGAACAAGGCATGGTTGTTTGTGCCATACAAGGCGGCAATTAGGACAAAGCCGGCATAGCCAAACAGTATGGTCAGGAAATGCATCCTGGGGTGGTGCATGCTGTAGGTGATATACAGGGCAAGGGCAGAAACCAACATAATGACCAGGTACTCCAGCCCGACAGCAACAAACAACAGGCTGTTTTGTAACAATAAAGCATAGAGCATCCTGCCAAAATAACCGGCAAACAACACAGCGTATCCCACATAATACAGGTTGCGGGAAAGGCCTTTTTTCGTTTTCAGTTGCTGCGGAAGCACGAAGGAAAACAAGAGGATAAGTAATCCGGGCAACAGCGTCAGTATGAGGGCCAGGGGTTCACCCTGGGTTTTCAATGCGGGCGCATCGCCTCCTTGCTGAAGCATACCTTTGAAGAAGGTGGCGAGGTGTCCGAAAGCAGAACGTTTGTACATCAACCACAGCATACCGCCTGCAAAAAACAAGGCGGCAATGATGACAAGCAGGTTTTCGGTGATCAGTGACATCAAATCGCGTTGTTTGCTGCGGTGGCTCAGGCCAAACAGACTCCAAGGGGCTGATTTTTTTGAATGGCGGTGGTGGCGGTGATGACCGTGAGCGATGTGACCTTCGCGTTGACCAATGTCTGCCTGCCCTTCAGCGTGCGCTGAATCAGGCATATGCGCTTCCTGCCCTTTACCCTCTGCTGTTTCCATGTTTGAACTGGTTTCGGTGATGCTGTTGTTGTAGATCTTACTACCGCGAAACAAAATTAACAGATTAGCATAATGGATGGAATATATTATTGTGAGGGATTCAAGGGATTCAAAGGATTCGGAAAAACAAGTGTAAGTTTTATGCTGGTTTTGAACCAAGCGACGGGACTACCTCCGGTGAAATTGTTCGTGCGGCAGCGGCTGATGGTATATTAGGACGAACGGGCAGCAAACTACGCCAGGGCAGAGATGAGAATAAAACCCGCGCGCAGGCCCGTCTCGTCCTAAGACGAGAGGAGGAGGTGAGGCTGTGAATGCTAAAATGGCAGAAAATCCCAGAAGGGGACCGAAGGGCATTTGTCTCGGCCAACAGACGAGACACTCCTTCTGCTGATTTTCGCCATTTGAGCAGAGCGGGCAGGGGATGGTTTGCGCAATGACTTTGCGCCCTTTGGTCAGTCAAAGGGCGGGAAAAGCAGAGTCTTGTGTTTTTCCTTGTTCTTTTCTCTTGAAAGAAAAGAACTAAAAGTTCAAGTCCGAACAAAGCTATCCTCGCGCTCTGGAACAAGGCTGTAATTGCTAGCAAAGGAGTGGTCTCGTCTTTGGGACGAGACCAAACGATCTCGCCATTAGGCGAGACCGCCTTTACAGCATTACACGCCTTGTTCCATTCACCGCCACCCACGCTCGCTGTTCGGACAGGCCCCCGCGCAGCTGCGCAAGGGATGACACTTGTCCTACAATAAGTTGAATCTTTAAATTTCCGCAAGAAGGCACTTCTTGTAGAAGTAGTTTTTATAGCGGATGCATTGGCATTCTTCGCCAGGGTACGAGCGTGTTTAAAACCAGCGCGCATGCCCGTCTCGTCCTAAGACGAGAGGAGGAGTTGAGGCAGTGAATGCTAAAATGGCAGAAAATCCCAGAAGGGGACCGAAGGGCATTTGTCTCGCCCACAGGCGAGACACTCCTTCTGCTGATTTTCGCCATTTGAGCAGAGCGGGCAGGGGATGGTTTGCGCAATGACTTTGCGCCCTTTGGTCAGTCAAAGGGCGGGAAAAACAGAAACCCTCAAGGGTTTTTAAGTTCTTTTTTCTTGAAAGAAAAGAACGCAACTAAGCGAAGCGTTCTTATGAACACTTCTTAAAATCAACATTGCAATGAAAAATCAAAGTATCTGATTTTTTATTGTTCTTTTCTCTTGAAAGAAAAGAACGCAACTAAGCGAAGCGTTCTCTTGAACTCCTATAAAATCAATTATGGTGTGAAAAAAAGTTCAAGACTTAAAATGCTTTGCACGCAAAACTACAAAGCCTGTCCGCCTGCGCGACCCAAGTTCAATGAGACTATTGTTCTGTGAGTGGAACACGAAACGGAACAATTAGTCGAATGAATCTCGTTCATAAAGCCGAGACCGGAGCGAAATGAAATCCTTAAAAAGGCGAGGCACACAGCTCCTTCGGGGTCGCTCGAAAGGCCCCTGTCCATGGACAGACTTCTTGTTTTGCAGTGCAAACCATTTAATGTCAGTCCTCATAAAAACGCAAATCGTTTTGAAATTATCAACTGATTTAAAAAGCATTGCTTCAATTACTATACAAATCCTGATTCACATACAGGAATTGAATCTTTAAATTTCCGCAAGAAGGCACTTCTTGTAGAAGTAGTTTTTATAGCGGATGCATTGGCATTCTTCGCCAGGGTACGAGCATGTTTAAAACCAGCGCGCAGGCCTGCGCAAACGCGCTGGAGGTGAGAATGCTAAAATGGCAGAAAATCCCAGAAGGGGACCGAAGGGCATTTGTCTCGCCCACAGGCGAGACACTCCTTCTGCTGATTTTCGCCATTTGAGCAGAGCGGGCAGGCGATCGTTTGCGCAATGACTTTGCGCCCTTTGGTCAGTCAAAGGGCGGGAAAAGCTGAGTCTTGTGTTTTTCCTTGTTCCATTCACCCCCACCCACGCTCTCGTCATGAGACGAGACGGGCCCCCGCGCAGCTGCGCAAGAGATGACACTTGTCCTACAATAAGTTAAATCTTTGAATCTTTGAATTTCCGCAGAAGGTACTTCTTGTAGAACTAGTTTTTATAACGGATGCATTGGCATTCTTCGCCAGGGTACGAGCATGTTTAAAACCAGCGCGCAGGCCTGCGCAAACGCGCTGGAGGTGAGAATGCTAAAATGGCAGAAAATCCCAGAAGGGGACCGAAGGGCATTTGTCTCGCCCACAGGCGAGACACTCCTTCTGCTGATTTTCGCCATTTGAGCAGAGCGGGCAGGCGATCGTTTGCGCAATGACTTTGCGCCCTTTGGTCAGTCAAAGGGCGGGAAAAGCTGAGTCTTGTGTTTTTCCTTGTTCCATTCACCCCCACCCACGCTCTCGTCATGAGACGAGACGGCCCCTCGCGCAGCTGCGCAAGAGATGACACTTATCCAACAATAAGACTAGTTAATTGTATAAGAAGCTTGATCCTATATTAAGTCTTCTTGTTTTGCAGTGCAAACCATTTAATGTCGATCCCTTAATAAAGACTCAATTCATGAATTTTTGAATATCCGCGAAAAGTCCCTTTGAGCGGATGTGAATCTTTGAATTTCCCTCAGAAGGCTCTTCGGTCACATACTACCTCCGGTGAAATTGTTCGCGGGGTAGCGGCGACCGTTAACTCCTAAAAATCCATATAGAAGTTCTCCAGTGAGGTGCGCAGGCCGAAACGAAGGATTACATCATTGTCTGTCTGTTGGTCGCTGCGCAACTGCCTGATGCCAAGTCCGGCATAGACATTTAATTTGTATACCGGATTGATCAGCCAGGAAAGGGTCAGGTCGTTGAAAAGCAGTGTGGTCTTCAGTCCCTGGCCCACCTTGTTGCCGTATTCGCTCACACGGGTGTTGTAATCAAGGTAGATGTTGCGTCCGTAATTCAGCCCGTCATAATCTTCACCATACAGGCCATAGATCAGTTCGTTGTGCAGGTACCAGCGTTTGTAATGGTAACGCAGGCGGCTCACCGACTCCCGGAAGTTTGCCCCCCACGGATGCGCCAGCGGCTGGTTATAATGCCCGTAATTCTGTTTCACCGAAAAGTGGGTATACATATAGGGCCGCACCCAGTTGTATTCCGTCTGTAGGAAGAGGTTTTTTACTCCAAAGGCGTTGTGTGCTTTCAGCCCCAGCTGAAATGCCTGCTTATTGGCCCACCAGCCATTGCCCGCCCTGATCTCACTGATTTTGAACTCATCGAGGGCCAGCTGGCCATAAAACACGCTGTGTTTACCAACGATATAACTGATGTTCAGTCCCATGAGGGCATTGTCGGGAGAGCCAATGCTGAACTCTACCGGACGCAGGAAGATGATGGGGTTGAGGTATTGCAGATCGAAGCCACGGTGTCCGCTGCTGTCGGTGGCCTGCCAGACGATGGCATCGAAAAAACTGATGTTGAGCCGGGGTGTGGCTGCCCAGCTCAGGTAGTGGATGGTGGTGTATTTGCGTTCGTAGCCCAGGTTTTCGCTGAGTTTGGCCCTGATGTCGATGAGCTGGGAATAGAGCGCCACATACTTCAGATGCCACACCTCACCGGTGAGCTTCAGGTAGGCATTCGGGAAGGCATTGTCGGAAAGCAGCAGGGAGCGGTAACCATCGCCCAGGAAATTGCGGCCGTGGCCGAACTGCACATTGAACCATTTGGCTGCTTTGACCGACAGGTAGGCCGTCGAAAAGGCATAGTCAAAGCCGTTGCTGCCAAAACCCTTGTACATGCCCTGACCCGGAACGACCCTGTTTTTGCGGACAAAACCATCGATATAGGCCGGGTAGACAGCCTGATTTTCGCGGAAACTGCTGTAAAACGAAAAACGCTCGCCCAGATCTCCCTTGACTTCTATCCCCCTGGTGTTGATCCAGGTGGTGTTGCCGGAACGCCTGTCGGTGCCGGCCTCAAACTGCAACAGGGGATTGACCGCGATATAGTAATCTTTCCCGCGGAGGTGGATGAAATCGGAGTTGAACAGCATGTCGAAACCGGTTTGCTGCCACTTTTTGGAAAAGGGGTTGTTGATTTGGCTTGCCTTACTGATGCTGTCAGTATGTGCCACCAGCCTGAGCTCAGAAGCAATCCAGGGCTTGACGGAGCTGTGGTAGCGGTGCGTCGAACTGTATACAGCCTGTTGGATGTCAGCATCATAGCTGTCGTTCAGGGGGTGAAGCAGCTGTTGTGCAGTCGCGCAAAATGGCAGGACAAAAAGCAGGAAAAGTATGGGTGCGGATCTCATGGGCATGGGGATTGGAAATGCTAAAATAGGGTAAATTGACGAATCGTGGGTGATGGAACACGGTGGATAAACGTTAATGGATGATGGTCAACCTGTTAACCCATATATGTGAGTGGTAACATGTCGGAGATTCAACGATTCAAAGGATTAGCTACGCTGAGCTCCCTTCGGTCGGTTCAACGATTCAAAAGGAATTACCAGCACCACGTTACAGGAGTCGCGGTAACGGCGTTGAATTTTTGAATATCCGCGAGAAGACCCTTTGAGCGGAAGTGGGTTTTGTGGTGGTATTGAACCACGCGACAGAGTACCTCCGGTGAAATTGTTCGCGCGGTAGCGGCGTCAGTACTTTACCAAAGACTCAATCAATAAATTTTTGAATATCCGCGAAAAGGAACTTCGAGCGGATGTTGAATCTTTGAATTCTGAATCACTTCTATTAATGTCCCTTTGCAGCTTTGCATGGGAGTAGTTTATTTTATGACTATCAGTAAACAGACTTCGCCAGGGTACGAGCATGTGTAAAACCCGCGCGCAGGCCCGTCTCGTCCTAAGACGAGAGGAGGAGGTGAGAATGTGATCCCGCCCCAAAGGCGAGACAAATGGCAGAAAATGCCAGAAGGGGCCCGAAGGGCATTTGTCTCGGCCAACAGACGAGACACTCCTTCTGCTGATTTTCGCCATTTGAGCAGAGCGGGAAGGGGATGGTTTGCGCAATGACTTTGCGCCCTTTGGTCAGTCAAAGGGCGGGAAAAACTGAGTTAATCGGTTTATCATGAACTTTTCTCCTGAAAGTAAAAAACGCAACTAAGCGAACTTAGCGAAGCGGTTTCATGAGCAAAGCGAATAACAAAGCGTTCTCTTGAACTCCAATAAAATCAATCAAGTTTTGGATAAAGTTCAAAAAGCAATATGCTTAAGTTGCACGGTGGTTTTGAACCACGCGACAGAGTACCTCCGGTGAAATTGTTCGCGCGGTAGCGGCGTATTCTTGTCCTTTTTTCTTGATAAAAAAGGACAAACTAAGCGAAGCGACCTCTTGAACTCCTTTAAAATCAATTAAGATGTGAAAAACTGAGCGAAGCGACCTCTTGAACTCCAATAAAATCAATTAAGCCGTGAAAAAAAAATCAAGTCCGAACAAAGCTATCCTCCCGCTCTGGAACAAGGCTGTAATTGCTAGCAAAGGAGTGGTCTCGTCTTTGGGACGAGACCAAACGCTCTCGCCTTAGGGCGAGACCGCCTTTACAGCATTACACGCCTTGTTCCATTCACCCCC
>Ga0208371_1000349_pt1 | contig 11487 bp, 5 predicted proteins | sample SubbioCR12Aug_1A_FD_184827 | JGI IMG/M metagenome (GOLD analysis project Ga0208371, IMG submission 184827) | Serpentinite rock and fluid subsurface biosphere microbial communities from McLaughlin Reserve, California, USA - CR12Aug_1A (SPAdes) | ecosystem: Environmental > Terrestrial > Deep... | reverse complement strand
AAGAAAATAGATAGTTATTTCCAAAAGAAATTAATAATTAATGACCCCAAACCCATTATTCTTGCACTAACAAATACACTTATAAAAAGAATGTATTTTAAATTGGATCCAAATACCTTTATACATCCGATTGATGACACAGAATATGAAACATCAGAAGCAGCATTAATTGCATTAAGAAAATGTGAAGAGAAAAGTATTCGAAGTGTTTTAATTTGGGGTCCAATTGAGTGGGCCATTACTTTCCGGAACAAGTTTGTTACATATAAGGCTCAGTTATACGACGATAGCATAGAGTTATCTTTTATATACCAGGCTTCAGTTTCCCCATTTGAAGAGTTTAAGCAAGATGAATCGAATTTATTTTACAAAAGAAAAGTTAGTGACAAGTTTAGTGTAACGGAGTTATTTGCAGATAATAGTGACTATGAACATACTATTCCTTCAAGTATGGATCAATTACAAGATGGTGGTTCAAAATTATTTATTTTCGCTATCAGGCCATTTTCAAAGGTGGTATTCCAATTGCAGACATTACTACTAAGAACAGATTATAAAATAAAGAGTTCCGCCCATTTCTTGCTTTGTGCCAATGATACATATAAAGGTGAAATTCAATTTCTGCAAAGAAGTTTCTTCGGGAAAAATGAAAAAGAGAATAGGCTTCTTTATATAGAGAGTAATAACATCACTGCAAATATGTTTAATGCTATTTCAGACAATAAACCTCACATTTCTAATAAATTATCAAATACAACGGAATCGTATTATTTGAATATCCTGATTAACAATGACCCATTAGCACTTTGTAAAACAATTTTTAAACTTCAAAAGGTTTGTTTTAGAAGGCCTGCCATCATTAATAAATACATACCATCCTTTTTTCAAAGCTATTCCTTTGCAGGTAATATATATGGCGACAATAAAGATACATTTATTTTTAAAGCCGATTTTATACTAATACAAAACAAATCTGAGTATTGGGAGACTAAGTCAATAGTTTCAGAAGGTTACGTTAAACCATTTTATCCTTCAAATGATAGTAGCGCTAAAGTTGCAGATTTTTTCTTTAATAATAATTCAAATAAAAATACAATATTAGATCGCACATTTACAATAAAATTGAAGCAAGATGCTGATGAAGTAAACTCGAAATACGCTTTATCTTATTTTCATTCGAAAAATGAAAAAGATGTAAACAGCAGGAATATAATTATAGGTTCACAAGGCACAATTAAAATGCTTTGTAAGAGTAATAGTAATCCAATAGCTTTTTCCCAGGCATTAAGTGTATTATATGGAATAGATTTAAAAGAAACTGATATAGAGTCAACAGAAGAAGTTTATAATATAGTTTTTGAATATGGTTCTGTATGTAATGATCAAGGTCATTTTATTCAGGAATTCTTCTTGGAGCCATCCATAATTAAAAACAGGAAATTGGATAATAAAATTGTACAAGCTTTTGAAATATCATTTCATAAAAAAAATTCTGATGATTCAATCAATAGCTTTTTAGAAACACTCAAGTGCCGCTTTAACGACAAAGGTATAATTGAAAGAGAAAGTACAGATTTTAAATACGGATTGAACTTTTACATTAATAAAAATATGAAAGCTAATGCTGAGCAGGCTTTCAATAGAATTGTTTGAGAATAAATGAGTTTTTGAAATGATACCTGATACTCGTTGAGCAAGCTTTGAGCCAGCCCCCCCCTAATTGGGCAGGCTCAAAGCTTTTTTTTAATACGTCCTGTAGCATCTGTTTATCCAATGATAAATCAGCTACAATCTGCTTGAGCTTGAAGTTTTCTTCTTCAAGCTGACGTAAACGACGAAGTTCAGTCACAACCATACCAGCATACTTTTTCTTCCAATTGTGAAATTAGCTTCACTCACCCCCATCTTGCGGCACACTTCTTCAACTTTAACTCCCGTTTCTGATTGCTTTAACGCAAATAAAATCTCTAACTCGGTAAATTTTGATCGTTTCAAGGCTTTTTTCCCCCCTTAAAATTAAGAATTTAATTGCCCGAAACTCTAATTTAGATTGGTCCTATTTATCGGGGGAGGTCAGTATTTCAGGTACTTTTAGGGCACCCCTAAAAAGCAGAACAGCCGGGGCTTTCCGGCTGTTCCAAATAACAGAAAATGAGTTATTCCTTCGCATAAGAAACCACCACCAGCATATCTTTCAGATCCTTTCCGGGCCTGAAAACAATCCTGCTTTTGCGAATCAGTGAACTGTTGAATTTTTCCACACTCTCAGCACCCTGACTAGAAAGGGATAACTGAAAAGATCCGAAATCTCCAAATCGTACAATTTTACCTGATTCCAGCTCTTTTGTGAGCTGTTGGATCAATGCATCAAGAACAGCCAGGGTGTCGGATGAATTCACCGTACACCGGGCTGAAATGTCTTTGCTCAGACTCTTTAGATTTACTTCTCCCGCCGATTTTGCCATTGCATAGATTTTTTTGGGAGCTGATGGTTGGGAAGGATTTCCACGCTCAACCAGTACATAATTTACTGCCATAAGATAAATGATTTAGGTGAATGAATAATGGGAATTATATATATTGGGGTACTATGTCTGTTTTTGTCTATGCCAATTTATTATTGTATAACTGCCTTTGTTTGTTTATCAGGCGTCTTTGTTTTATTATCCAGCGTTAATTCTGCTTTCTTTGAAATTAAAATCCGCACCGTAAAATACACCGCCTTTGTCAAAGGATTTTTGCCTGCCCGGTCAATTTTAATAAACCGGAACTCATAGGTTTTTCCGTTATAAATAGCTGTCCGGATTCCCGGAACCGTGAAGGCCATCTGTTGCTTTTTAGTATTTACCATTTGTCCGCTGATCGAGATCAGACCACTTCCCTGCAGTTCATTCAGTTGTTCCAGTGTTACCATGATTTCACGAAAAGGACGGTAATATCCAACCTTTAACCAGGTTACCTGCTCAGCTATCAAAGGTGAGTTTTTGTCATTTCCGGAGATTTCCTTCTGAACCTGGCTCAGGGTGTCCATTTGTTTTACAATGGCCCTTGTTTCATTGGTTATCCGGAGCTCTTCAGTGAGTGCATTGATCTTTTCTCTGACTTTGGTCCTTTTGCCTTCATCGCTTTCAGTGCTGAACTGGTTCTCAAGTAAAATAAGGTTTAATTCGGCCCTTTTCAGACTTGCAAGATCCCTGGAATTGATTTTATCCTGTTTGCTATTAATTTCCCTTCGGGCATTCTCCAGTTGGAGGAAGGATTGATAATACCGGATTAACCGTTCACGATCGTACTGAGAGAGCAGCAGGGAGTCCCGGATCAGTTCATAGGCGATGCTCGATTTGTGTTCCAGGGAAGCCAGGCTGTCATCGAATTCACTTTTCAATTTGTCAATCCTTTCGAGTTTGGTCAGCAGAAGTGTTTCTTCATTGATGCGGTTGGTCGCATCGTTCGTGTTCCGGGTTGAAAGAAAAGAAATAATCGTAATAATGGCTGTAACCAGAATACTAAAGGCTGTCAGAATTGATCCGGTAAGGTTTCTTTTGTAATCTCTTTTCTGTCGGTCACGTTCTTCATCGATTTTTCTTTTTTCGATGTCAAGCCGTTGCTGCTCGAAATTGTGTTCTATTTCCCTTTTAAGTTTCTGGTTTTCCAGTAGAATCCTTTCCTTTTCAGGGGAATCTATGTCATTTTCCATAACGCATAGGTTATTAATAAGTTATAAAATCATGTTTCCTTGCTGCAGGCGCAATCAAAGGCTAAATAAGTATCAGATAAACGGGAGGTAAAGTAAATAGCTATTAATGGATAACGAATAGATATAGATCACAAGCTAAATATGGTATAAATTTAATAAAACTGAAACGGCTACGCTGAAGTAATGTATAAGTGTAGGGTTTTAATTATCTAGCGCTGGGGTTTGATGAGCAGGTGTTCGAAATATTAAAAATATACATTTGATGAAAATGGTCACAGCCCTGTCATTCTATTTGATGAATTTTCAACTAAAGCAGAAATGAGTTTTAACACCAATATTTCCCTACAAAAAAACCTGGATGCCACCAAATCAACGTGCGATAGCAGTAGAATATAATTTATACGCTAGGAATAAATTTCGTCATATGTTGTACTATTTAGCTGACAATAAAGATACTTATATAGGAAGGCGTAGGGTTTTGGCCACCTCGGTTAATCTTAAAACCAAGGTCGAAACTATTGTTCAATTCATTAGCAATTTCCCTTTCATTTGGGGAGTCAACACGAAACTGGTTCTCTTTTATGCGATAGCCCGCTTGATCATTTGTAGTCTTTTTCAGCATTTTCACTTTTACGGTATAAAATGAAGATTCTATTTGGCTTGAAAGATCATTAGCCCGCTTTAGTAATGCATCATTCCCTTCAAGATAAAAAATATCAATTCTAATAACCTCATCATTTGATTTTGAAGCCGGAGGAACAACAACTAAACTTTTATCAAGGGCCGTGTTTTGCCTTACCAAAATATCCCGTTTCACTTCATCCTCAGGTGTAATACTATCCTTACTATCAATAACCTTGATTTTTTCATTGTTTGAGTTAAACAATTCACGATTGTGTTTTAATATCTTTTGATAACTCTGCCAGGATTCTTTTAATTGCCCTTCTGGCGAAACTGCAGCAAAATACTCGCATAGTAGCCAACGTTCTTCTATTCCTTCAACTTGAGTTATCGTGCTGACATATTTATCAAATACTTCTATTTCTTTCATGTCTTGCTCTCGCTCCTTAAAACTATCTGTTATAATTGCAGCTAATGACACCATTCCTACAGACACTATAAACCATTTGCCCAGATCAATCATTTTATCAAGGCGAGAATCTTCAATCAGCTTTTTTCGAATCAGATAATATATGAATATAACCCATCCAAGTGATATTATAAGAAATGTAATACCAATTATAAAAGAGAGTTGTGAAGTATTACTAAACATAGTTTCAAGGTTTTAATAGATCTGTTACATTAAACGTACTTATTCAAAAATGGTTTAAGGGCGAAATTTTTTATGTCAATTTTTGCTACGAATAGTTAATTAATCACTGAGTATTAGTATTGAATTTATTTCTATGCAAAATGACAATATAAGTGATAAAAGACACAAAAGTTACTACGAAATGGTTTTTTATCCATAGATAATAATCAAAATAATTGAAAATTAATACATTATAAATAGTCTCTAATTAAAAAATAAGTATAGCAAGCACTAAAGTAGGCTGCATTAGCTTTGTCCTTATCATTTTTACTTTTCTCCGTAAAGTCCATAACAGACTTAATTATTAATGGCATAACCTTCTTGTCTTCAAGTAATTCTGTTGTGCGAGCAACACCAAAACTTTCCATCTCAACACCTTCAGTTTCCTCATCGAAGGCAGAAACAACATCTTCAAGAAAACCATCTGTTTTTACTACAATATTCCCACAAGCAAGTGTTTTAGTTCTTATTCTAATTGATTTGCACTTTTCTTTCAAAGGAGTACTTACATATTCTTCAATTGATTTTAGTATGCGTTCAGATGATGCTATTGCTCTCTTGTTATTGATGTTGCAGACCCTTAAATAGGGTTTAAATTCTCCATTTTCATATTTCCCTGTTTGAAAATCAAATATTTTATTTGGAATGAGGATATCCAATAAATTTATACCTTTTGATGCCCTTCCTCCACAAACTCCAACCATTATTAAATACTTTGGAGAAAACCGAGATAAGATTTGTGTAGAAAGGAATGTTGCTTCCACCATTCCCATTTTTGTTTGAAAATCAATTAAAACTTTCTTATCAGAATTTTTTAGTTTAGCAACTTTCATTGTCTCAAATCCTTGTACAGGTTCTTCATCTTCCAAAAACTCTTTTAAGCTTACGAACTCATCATCATATAGGGCAGCAATAATTGCAACATCAACATGCTCATAGGTTGGAACAATTGCTGTTTTACTTATTTTTCCTTTACTCCGGATTTCACTAACAGAAGTCGTTTTCGCTGAATTAATTTCTTTATACAAACTCCCAAGATATATTGGAACTTTATTAATGCTCTTCAAGAGTTCTATTGAAACATCATCTGGATATCTTGACACAACATTAAAATCAATTCCTTTTACAGCAAGAGATTTTATTGATTCCTCTCCTGGAGTGTCAGTATTAAGTAATTTCCTTATTGACGCATTGGGATGAATCCAAATAACTATTCTAGTAGATTCGGGCAAAGTAGATATAAGATAATCAAATTGTTTACCATCCTTTAATTGTATAAAAGGAATTTGAAATACATCAAAATATTTGTAAACTGGTTTATCTTCAGGATTGCCATTGTTTTCCTCCTGAAAACCGTCATAACTTTCATCATTAATTAAGATGTGAAGTTGATTTTCCATAATTTTTAATTTTTAATTGCAATTGGAAGTTTTATCTCAAATTCATAATTCGGCTTTGACTTTGAACTGGTTTTCCCTGCGTAACGGCTTACAATATTCCTAATTGTTATTAATCCACTTTCATTTTTGTCTTCTTCAAAACCTTCGGACTGATTATAGATAATAGTTACGTACTTATTGTCTTCAAAATACTTAATGCTTGCAAAAGAATTGATTGAATGAAGTGATTTGTTTACAATTAGTTCCATAAATATAAAACGAAGTAAATATGGATGAATGGAAAGGTAAACATCCGCAGGAATATCAAATTGAATTTCACATTTTCCGTTTACAAGTTCATATTCTTTTAAAGTGTTTTGGATCAATTGAAGCAAATTAGATTTTGCTTTAATAAAAAAATTGGGTAATGAATTATTGAGCCGAAAAAAACTTTCATTAAAGTTCTCAAGCCATTTAATTAATTTATCTAAGTTTTGTTTTGAGAGAGTCATAGATTTAAACTCTTCTTTGTTCGCAAGCCGTTTATGTAGTTGCTCAAATTCTTCTAATAACCTTTTATGATAACTTATATCGATGCCAAAATCATAATTTAAATAGAATGGTTCAAGAAAATTTAACACAGGTTTTAGGTCAATAAATATACGAGAATTCGCAATCTCAACTATATCAAATAAATCCTGAAAGAGTGTATCCTTGTCAATATCTTCTAATTCAATAGTAGGATTCCCGGAGAAACGACCTAAACTATTAATTATATAACCAAATCTTCCATAATAATTTGGATGGCGTATTTTTTGTTTATGATTATTTGCATCACCAATTTGCTTTTGATTAGTAACTTGTCTTAAATAATATTGACGAACTTTGAATAATAATTTAACTTCAAGATTGCTTGGAAAATCGTCAATAATAATTAGTGACTCATTGTATAGTTCTTTTACTAAAGAAGCATATTTTTTTTCGTGAAGGCTAGCATCATTTATTTGATGATAGATTTTTTGAATAATAAGTTTTGAATTGAAAAAGGATTCCTCTGAAACGCCCTTCCTAGTTTTATAGAGTACTGTTGAAAAGAAATAACCAATGTAGTTAAGAATAGGAACTCCATCAGCACCTAGTTCTTCGATTTTATCAAATAAAGAAATTAAAAATTCAAAGTCATAGAAAGCTTCAAAATCAACTGTAGAAAGCCCAATTAGGTAGAATTGAAAATACTCATACCCTATATTTTTGACATCCTTTTTTAACTCATTATTGATGAATTCCGTTAAATTATTCTTCTCTTTTTCATCATGCAATATTTCAGGGCAAATTCGCTTAATTGTATCAACCAAATAAGGTTCTTGAATTAAGACAGCTATTAATGAATTCTTGCCTTGAGGACTTGAAAGAATATCTTTTAAGCTGCTTAAAATCTGGCCTCCTGGCATTGTTTCATTAAAGCCAATCTCATCTTCCTTGAATAATCTATAACTATCAAAATTCCCAATTAAATCTCTTACGACAAACATTATTCTTCTGGGTACATCCTTGGGAATTAATGTAAATTGGCTTTCAGAGTACCTTGGGTTAACTGGTTTCAGAATTTGCGATTTTCTTTTTTCAATATAATTCTTTAAATGTGTTGGAAGAGCACTTTCTCGCTCCTTGTATAGGCTTTCAATTTCATTCATCTCTTTCAATTCAGCATTTGAAGGGTGAGAATTTCTATTGTAGACTGGTATATGAAAGTGGGTTCCAAAAAAAACGCTGACAGGAATTGTTTTATAAACTTTATTTTTATCTTTAACCCTTACCTGCTTTATTCTAGAAAGGAATTCTCTCTGAAAATCTTCTAACCTTCCAAAGATTGAGAGTACAAAAATTTCACTTAACTCTAGGAAACTTAAAGAATCTATCATTTGAATAATCGTTTCACCAGTACATGAACCATCATCCAAAATCAAAGCTGATTTGTCTTTTGTATGGAAATTTAAAAATTTTGGAGGAAAACTAAATCTCCAACCTCTAGGTGTCATGATTCTTGGTAATGGAAAGATTTCTATGGAGTGATTTCCTCTTAAACACTGAGAGATCGGATTCAAATTCTTTTCAATTGCTGATATTGGTGAAATGAAGGGGTAGAAAATGAAATCAATAAATTGATTTTCTTCTTTCTCATAGAAGGAGTATTGCTGATATTTTGCCATCTGAGACATTAATAATTCTTCTATTTCCTTAAATGATTTTGAAATCGTCCTATGCTTTTTTTTAGATTGTATACTATTATTTTGTGATAATAAGTTTTGAGACTTATATACCTTGAAAATTCTTCTAATTTCTATCAAATCACATTCAAGCGATTTGTTTTTTTCAAATGAAATTTGCTTTTTTAAACATTCTAGAATTTCTGAAATTACAGGAAACCCCATTTTTTGCTCCTCCTTGAAAAAATCATCGGTCTGCAAATAATAAGTTAGGTGTCTAGTGTTTTGCTGAAAATGACCGACTTTAAAAAGTTTATCGTCTTTAAAAAAATTGATGAACTCTTGAGGTGATTTAAGAATACTTTCATTATTGCTTTTTTCCCTACTCATTGTTGTAGGAGCATTAAGGATAGGATTTATCCAAATTGGATTTGTTTCAAAAGGATTATCTAGAAATTTTTCTATTGGTCTTTCATACAAAGAAGTTATTTTGGAATCTATATTCACTTTCTTTTCATCATCAGTTCTACTATCAATAATTGTTATGATTGAAGCAATTGACGCATTCTTTTCTTTAACAGACTTTGCTATTTTTCTTGATAGATTTCCTGTGGATATTACATCGTTAACAACAATAATTTTTTCATCATTATGAATTTCATTAAATGGTTCCTCTGTATTAAAGTCATAATAGTTTGAAAGCGGAATTAACGAAACCCTATTTTTAGTGTATTCTAATTCATTAATAATCTCTGCAACCTCTTTGCCTAACAACTGACTACTAAGTGTAACTGTTAATACTTTAGTAACTGCTTTCGACTCTTTTTCATCCTCTTCTGTTTGGTTTCCATAACAGAAATTAAATATAAAATAAGTAGATATTAATCGCCGGTACTCACGAATATAAAGCTTTTCAATAAAGGTAAGAAATTCCTTTTGGTATTTACCATTTGATGTTAGGAATGCTCGTTGCTTCAAATTCCCATCTTTATCTGCCTCATATTTTGTATTAAGAACTATATTGTAATTATGATCTTCATTTTTTAACTCTTTGAATTCAATTGTGTTTTCAGTCATTTCATTTTTAACAAATGATATATGGTGTTTGTATATCAGATTTGTTATATTAGAAAATGATTGTACTTGAATTTCAAATACTGTTCTTCCATTTTCTTCAAATAAAATTCGTATAAAATTTCCCGCAAGGTGGTGTATATCTGCTAAGGTTTCACTTTTTAATGTATTTCCTTTCCATACTTCATTCACTTTTCTTACCAAATCAGAATCAACAATACCGATCCAATTTATAGTCAAATCAGGATAAATACATGGGATTGGTTTGATGAAAAAACCTTTGGATTTTTTCTTTTCATTTTCTCCTAATAGTAATGCTTGTCCAATTCCCTTTTCAATCACATTAAAAAGACAAACATTTATTTTATCAGATATAAGTGGACAGTATGCTAAAAAATATATAAACTTATTAAAAATATCTTGAGTAGTTCTCTCGACCCCTGCAAAATCAAATAGCACTAAATCCCCGTTGGGGCTTTTGTAACTCAGAAGCTTGTCACATATGGCTCTGAAAAACTCTTCTAAAAACTTCGTCCTCTTTTCAACTTCGGTTGTCTGAGTAATCACTATTTTACTTGATAAAATTCTATTTGTAAAGCTTAGTAAATTGATAATTTGTGTAACCGGTAGATTTCTTGCTTCTTTTTCAGATGTGCTATTGTATTTTGTTGGTTCCTCCTTCTCTTTTGAAGGAAGAATTATTGTTATTGATGTTCCAGGAAATCCTTCACCAATATCCGGATCATTATCGTTTTCTCTGAAAACAACCTCATCACTTGTATTTAAAGCATTCCAATTAAATATCACTTTCCCTTTCTTACTTCTGGCAATTATCATTCCACCATATCGCTTTACAATGTCTTTTATAATATATAACCCTCTTGGAATATAATCATGCATTTCAAAGTCTTTTCCCAATTCATATTTTGATGTGAAAAGTAAAAAAGCATATTCCAAAATTCTGGTATCTTCATTTTGATTGAGATGATTTGGGCTCAGCTTATCTGATAATAATATAATTTTTTCTTTCTCGTATTTTTCTTTTAATGTGCTGACAATTCCTTCACCAAAGTCCATGAAATTGAATTCTATAAATGAAGTGTTTATATACTTCCCTTCATGGTTTTTAAAAAAAGATTGTTCTTCTAGTGGCCTTTCTGAATATCTTTCATTAAGTTTCTGTTTTAGAACATCACCATAAAATTTCTTATCATCAATTTTATTGTTTGAATCTAATGAAAAGAAACATTTTTTGCTTTGGGGGTTTGGATAGGCATGTTGACAGGTATTTGAGTAAAACTCTTTTATAATTGAGTAATGTAGAAAGTGATTGTCAAAATAATTTAGAAGAGTACTTTCTTTTATTTCTTTCTCTATATAATTTACAAAACGACTAAAAGCTGTTTCATACAATTCATAAAATTCAATGTCAAAAGTAGCGGCAATGTAAGGCCTTGTTTCCACCACATGATATGGAATATCTCTTTTCGCTTTTCTAGTGGATTTGATATCTCCAGAAATAATTTGAACTTTTGAATCAAGAAAGTTTAAAAGCTTCCAATCAATTAAAAGATAGTTAACACATTTTTGCCTTCGCTTAAAAATAGGGTCAGTCGTTAAAATGTCTTTTGAACTTGGTAATAGTATTGATACTCGTTTATTTTGATTCGACAATTCATTTATCCAACTTATTAGGAACGTTATTTGCTCAATAGCGATCCACTCCAACCTTGAAAGATTAAATTCAATAATTTTTTCATTAAGTGATACTTTCCAGTATTTTGAAATTAGTTGTTCAAAATTAACCGAAGTGAGTTT
>Ga0208371_1000348_pt1 | contig 11506 bp, 6 predicted proteins | sample SubbioCR12Aug_1A_FD_184827 | JGI IMG/M metagenome (GOLD analysis project Ga0208371, IMG submission 184827) | Serpentinite rock and fluid subsurface biosphere microbial communities from McLaughlin Reserve, California, USA - CR12Aug_1A (SPAdes) | ecosystem: Environmental > Terrestrial > Deep... | reverse complement strand
ATCTCGGCGCGCTTTTCGGGGTAGTAAATAATATTCGCCGGGCCCCACACCAGGTCGCTGCTCTCGGCGTACAGCACGCCGGGATAATCCACCACCAGCGTCGTCCCCGGCTTGATCTGCGGCGCGCGCCAGGCCATCTGGTGCCAGAACTGGGAGACGATGCGCGCCTCCGCCGCCACCTGCACCGACAGGTTATAGTGCGTCAGCCCGGCGGACATCGCCAGCGCCACAACCAGGAGCGTGCGGAGTCTCCGCTCCGAGAGGAAGTTCCACAGCCCAAACAGGCAGACCGTCGCCGCGATGGAGGCGGGCAACGTGTAGTGCGAGAATCGCTCGAACTCGACGGAGCGATTCGCGGCGACGATGGGGACGAGTCCGCCCAGGACGCCGAGGAGGCCGACGACGACCGCGTCCCATTTTCCGCGTCCCGCGTCGGGGAGGGGGTCGCGGAAAAGGAAGCGATCGGCCAGGACAACGAGCGCGGCCAGCGCGCCTGCGAGGAGCCAACCGAGGGCGATCTGAGTCGCCGTCCCGGCGTCGAAGCGCTGGGAGAGGGGAACCGTCCACGCCATGACGATGACTTTCGCCGCGCTCTGCAACAGGCGGACGAGCCACAGGAAGAGGGTGAGCGGCGCTTCGCTGACGCGCCCGAGCTGGAGGCCCACGTCCGCGGCTTTGCGGATGTTCTCAAAGAAGAACATCCGCCAGACGAGGAAGAGGAGCGGGCCGAGAAGCGCGGGGACGGAAACGCGGATCGAAAGCCAGATCCGCTTCAAAGTCGGGGAGGAAGCGTCGCGCGAGACGATGATGTACGCGCACAGGACGCGGAAGAATTCCATCCCGATGGAATATTCCACCAGTCCCAAATAAATCCAACTCGAAAGGATCGAGGCAAGCGTCCAGTAAATTGTATGTTTGCGAGTCTCAGACAGGATCGCCTTCAACATGAACGCAATCGAGAAGACCTGAAAGCCGAGGCTCAAGACCATCGGCTGGTATTCGAATCCGCCCACCCACCAGAGGAAGCCCGGATAGATCGTGAAGAGCAGCGCGGCCCAGTACGCGCCCTGGCGTTGGTTCGGCCAGAGCAGGCGCAGCAGCCAGAACATGCCCGCGCCGCCGAGGACGCGCCAAACGAAGAGCAGTAAATGATACGGGAGCGGGTTGGGGCCGAAGAGCGCGAACAACCCCGCGAACAGCGGACCGCGCAGGGGCCGCAGATGCTCGAACATGGCGAGGAAGGCGCGCGGCCCCAACACGATGCCGTCGTAGATGTAGTACCAGTCGTCGCGGTGGAAGGTGAATTGAAAAACGTTCGGGAGGTAGACGAGCGCGGATACAATAATGAAAAGGGAGGCTTCGAGCCAGGCGCGCCGGTTTTTGAAAAAGGTCATTTCATCTCCGTGGATTGTCCCCGATTATAAACGCCAAAAACGCAGAAACCCGTTTTCCGCCGAAGGCGAGAAAACGGATTTCTGGCGCATTTACCCAAAATTCTGCAACGCGAGGCGGAGACGATCCTCCACGTCCTGCGGCGCGTCCTTGGGAATGGACTGGATGGCGGACTGCGCCTCGACCACCGAGTAGCCCAGCGCGGTCAACGCCGCGAGGACTTCGGAGTCGGCGTCGCTCATGGCCGCGACGCGCGCCAGCGTGTCGGAGGGTTTGAGGCGGTCGTGCAGGTAGAGGGCGATCTTCTGGGCGGTCTTCTTCCCCACGCCGGGGACGCGGCTGAGAAGTTCGGGTTCCTCGCTAAAGATGGCACGCTGGATGGCGTCAATCGTCAGCGTGGACAGCACCGAGAGCGCCACCTTCGGGCCGACCCCGTCCACGCCGAGGAGAGTCGTGAACAGCTTGCGGTCTTCCGCGGACTCGAATCCGTACAGCGACAATTCGTTCTCGCGGACGATGAGGTGGGTGTGCAGGAAAACCTTTTCGCCGACGTTGAGCCGTTCGGCCAGTCCCTTGGGGACGGCGACGCGCAGTCCCACGCCGCCGACGGCAACAACGAGACTGTTGTCTTCTTTTTGCTGGAGTTCACCGAGGAGAGAGGAGATCATGGGGGTATTTTAACCGCGAAGAGGCGAAGAACGCGAAGGACTTTTTAATTCCGCGAAGAAAATTGTCGGAGCGCCAATCCCGAAGGGATGCAATGATTGTAACGACGGGCTATCCTCGAAAACACAATCCCGAAGGGATGGCATGATTTGGAAAATATCACCCCTTCGGGGTTGGGAGAAGTCTCCGCCCCTTGTAAACGCTACTATCTCTTCGCATTCAAATGCGTGATCGCAATCGCCAGCGCGGCGGTGGCAAGGGGTGGAAACTCGATTATTTGATTGTTAAAACAGATTTCTCGTTTCGTTGTTACTTTGCAAAAACTCCCAGATGATTTGCGACGGCCGCTTCGTTGCCGGGAACGCCGCCTTCGATGGGGGAATTCAAAACGAAGGGCTGGCCGTTGGGGTCCGCAATCACCAGCGCGGACGATCCGCCGCCGTCCAGGTTCATCGCCTGGTACGCGCCGAGGGAGAGGAGGAAGTCGGCTGTTTCCGGGAGGGAGACGCCCTCGCTGTAACCCGGATGGCGTCCGTCCAAAACCGCCAGGAACAGCCAGCGTCCGTTCTGGTTCGCGCCGACCGCCGTGCGCGGCTCGGTGCTCTGGCTTTCCAACCCGAAGACCCGCGTCCCTTTATCGAGCAACATGGGATACCCCGAAACGGCGTTGTATACGCTTCCCTTTGGCTCATTGAACGACACTTCGTTCCGCTGGTTGATGTACAGCACGGGATGGTCGGCGAATCTCTCGGCGTAGACCTTGCCGCGCGACGCGGCCAGGCTGTTGACCTTCACCGGTTCGCCGCCATTCTGACAATACGTCTGTGGCGGATAAGCGGTTTGATTCAGATAGCTGAACCCGTTGCCATTGACGGCAATTTGCGCCTTGAACTCGCCCAGGAACTGCGATGTTTTTCGCGCGCACAATAATCCGCTTGAGTGGCTGGAAGGCGTGACCAGGAATTGCAGACCGCTGGTAAACATGTCTATCACGATAACGTGCGCCACAATTTTGCGCGGCGCGGCCAGTTCCTTGCGGAGATAGGTCACGCCATTGAGTATTTTTTGCTTCACTTCAGAGGGCGCCGTATTCCCCAGGTTGACGAGAAATTCAGCGGAGCACCAGCCGAGCAAACCGTCGAAGCGGCGCGCCTTGACCCATTTCCCGTCGGAGGAGGCCTCGGTGGAGAAAAGAATCTCGTCTTTGAGAAACGTTCCGATCACGTCCCCGTTCGAGCCGGAAGCGCCGCGCACGTTGAGGCGTGCTGTGTTGACCCGGTACCAGGTCCGGGCGGGAAGCGGAGGCGGCGGAGGCGGGAGCGGGGGAGGCGCGTCCACTTCGACCAGGTAGGAGCGCGAACTCCAGCCGGTCAAGTTGTCGCTTTCGCGGTGGATCTTCGCCCAACCGCCGTCGGATGTGGATTCGAGTCCCTTGACCACCTCGTTTTGTTTCAAGGTGCCGATGATGTTGTAAGATGTACTTGGCCCTTCCCGGACATTCAGCGCCACGGCTGTTACCTTGTACCATTTAGTCGTAGGCGGCGGCGGAGGAGGTGGCGGTGGCGGCGTACTTTCCACCTTAATCAGAAAGCTGTTGTAAATCCACCCAGCCAGGCCATCGCCTCGCTTGATCTGTGTCCAATTGCCGTCAGCGGATACAGCGAGTTTTTCCATCTCGTCATTATGTTTGAGCTGGCCTGCCGCATTGGAGGTCGCGGCGGGCGTTGGATACACACCGAGATCCAACCGGTAATCCATCTTCTCGCTGGCAACGTTGAAACGTGCCTGGAACGCCTGTTTGTCGCCGTTGAAATAATTAAGATCAATGCCCAGGCTTTCCACTCCATAAGATTTTCCGTCTCCCCCTTCCGAGTATTGCCAAAACAACCACTCACTGCCTGCCCACGGCTTCGGGACCAGAGGCTGGGTGGCTTCGTAACGGGCGATCCACAACGGATATTGATGGAAATATTCCAATTTGTCCGCCTGCTTCGACTCATTCGGGGCATGTTCGCGCCAGTAGTAGTAACCTGTGTAAATGCCGATTTCTTTTTGCCCGACCAATTGTTTCAGGCGCTCCAGGAAATCGTACCATTTGTTCCAGCCCTGATACGTGCCTCCATAATTCTCTTCAATATCGGCAAACAACGGCAACTCGCCCAGATCGTCCCCCAGCGTTGCATACCACATTTCGGCCTGCCGTTTGGGATCAACGCGACTGTCGTAAAACCAGTAGGAACCGCGCGGCAACCCGGCCTTTTTTGCCTCGCTCCAGTTGTATTTGAAATCGCGATCACGCCATAGGTTTTGTCCCGTGCGGATGACAACAAAATCCGACACCTGCGCCATCTTGGTGAAGTCAATTCCCTGCGGCGTCTCAGGGGCGTTGTCGTGAAAACTAATGTCAGGGCCGCTTGCGTTCAACATTTGATACTCCTTTGGTCATCAGCAGATCGAATCAAACCGGGTTACCGAACATACGGACTGGGAATCGCCTCGCCGGGATTTAATTTCCGTAAACGCCGCATGTCCACATAGTTTTTTCCGCCTTTGGAGATAAAGGGGACCGGCACATCGCGGCCGTCCAGGTCGGGAAACGAGTTGACGCGGAACGTTCCGTTCGGCGCGTTGGGTAACGGCGTGGAATCCACAGGAAACGGGAGACAGACCGTTGCACGGTGAATGAGCCAGGGTTGATTGATCACCTGGTCTATGGGGGGAGGGGGCTGTTTGCGGTCAATGCAATACACGGGCAGGAAAATATGTCCCATCCGCTTTACCGGCTCCCCGGCCGCCAACACCACGTTGCCGCAAGTCGTCACGTTCTCCTGCGCCATGTCCGGTGCTTCCATGTTTTCTCCATTAATGTAGTCGCGGCGGGTGTTGCTTCCGTGCATGTTGGTAAAAGCCTTGTTCCCATGGGTCAGGTTGGCCCAGCGTTTCTTGAGCGTCGCTTCGGGCAGCGTGTGGTTGTCGAACCTTTTGAAGAGCTCGAACCAGAATATTTGCCAGGGCTCGGTCATGGCCTCGAAAGTATTATTGAGGCACTTCTCCGTTTCCGGCAAACCCTTTGTCCTGCCAAACACTCGCGGCAAATAGGGAGGATGATTGCCGTCATCGCATTCAAAGTCATGCAGGAGAACATACAGATTCTGCGGCAATGGTTGGGGCGGGCCCCGTTGGATGAATACGTGGATGTTCATTTCAATTCGATGGTGGCGCTGCCGCGCTTGCCGTCCGAGGTTTCCACGGTCACGGTCACGGTATCCGGACTTCCGGGCGGGGTTCCGTTATCTGAGGCCGCCTCCACCCGCGCCCGTTCCGCCCCTTCACCGGATGGATACCGCGTAGCGATGAACCATTTATCGGGCAACTGGATCCACTTTTTATCCGGGTTGGTGGGTTCGTCCGTATCGGGAACCGCGTCATTATCCGTATAGAGTACCGTGCCAACAGGTAAATTATCGCCCCCCGTGCCATTGATCGACGCGAGAGTGCGTTTGCGACAGCCGTTGGACCAGGTTACAGTCACTTTATTTTTCAATTTCACGCCTCCATGTGTGAGGAGTTTTTGGTTAACTGCAAACCATTTGCGCTTTTTCGTAGCGCTTATCGTTGTCAATTTTTACCTGGGTCGCGAACCTTGCGATCAGCGCATGGAAGCGGGGATCGTTACGAACAAAATCAAGATCCGGATCGTGGAGCGCCCAATCGGCATACGATTGCCGGCTCTGCAGGGCCAGTTCCAGGTACTCCAAAGCGCGGTCCGCGTTTCCACAGATCGATTCCAGGCAGGCGCGGTTATATTCACTTTCATTTTGGAAGGTGTTATTTAGGGCCTTGTTGATATGCTGGCGAGCCAGTTCCTCCAGTCCCATTCGGCGATAGAAATTACTAAGGGTGGCGTGTGCCAGGCCGTAATTTGGATCCAGGGCGACTACCTTCTTAAATAACCGCAAGGCATCTTCGTCTCTGTTTGCGGCGGCATATACCAGTCCAAGGTGATAGTGGAAGGAAGGATTGTTGGTTTCGATTGCTATGGCTTGTTCGTAGGCAAATATTGCATCCTTGTATTGTCCGTTTGTCTTATAGAGGCTTCCGAGCGCATCCCAAGCCAGGGCGTCGTACGGATTCAGATCAACAATCTTTTTTTGTTCGTTGATCTCGGTTTCCTGGGTATTGGGCTTTTCCTCCGGCAAAAGAATTGGAGCCGCTTTGTCCTGGCACACCACTACGACCACGAAAGGTATTGTGTCATCAGGAAGGATCAAATCCCGAATGGATTCATCGGCCTCCGAGTCGTTGACAGCCTTGAGATGCAATTCGTCTTCGGTAGCGGGAACCGACGCTGGATTGCCCAAATCGGATTCGTCCCGGAGATTCGATTCCACTTCGGCAGGCTTTGTGGAGACTGTTTCCAATACGTTGTCGGAGGATTCCCCGGAAATGGAAACATCCTTATGTTTCACAAAACCCGGTTCCAGTTCCCGCGCGTTGGCTGCCAAAGGCGGCTTTTCTTCATCCGCCATCCAATTCGATTGAATCGCCGTTTCATCCATATCCGTGTGATCGTATTCCTGGCCTTCGGAAAATAGCGGAAACCAATCGTCATCCGGAGGGGGGAGACATTCATTCAGCGGATCTTCGCAGATATCACCATCGGATTGGAAATTAAAGTCGTTGATTTCATCCGACTCCTCGACCGACAAAAGCGGATTCAACACAGCAGGAGCAGGCGCGCTCGACATTTCAAGGATGGGCGGAGAAATTTCCGTTACCGGCGAAACAACGACAGCCCGGTCTGCGCCTTGTTGCCCGTCTGGAAGAGGCGCCCGGCCAGAATCTTCCTTCAAATTGGACTGCTCGGCGGGTGGGGTGGACACGTGAAACGCAGGCATTGATATCGCCAGCGGGACCTCGGTATCCCGCCCCGGCTGGTCGCGGTCGCCATGCGGGTCAGGATACAACCTGTCGGCCTCCTGATACGCGTCCACAGCCCTGTGATAATCCTTGAGCTGGCGATAAACGTCCCCAAGCCGGATCCAGGAAATGGCTTTCTCCCGGGAATCCGACAGCAATTCTATACTGCGACGATACAACCCTGTGGCGCGCTCATATTGGCCCTGCTGAACATATACCAGCGCAAGATTGCTATAAGGGCGGCCGAATTGGCTGTCCATTTCAATGGCCTTGGTATAGGCATGGACGGCAGATGTGTGGGCGCCTGAAAGGAAATACAGGTTTCCGATCTCATTCCATAATTCGTATTCGCTCATATTATTCTCCTGGCTTACGAACTATAAGCCGGCTGTTCTTCCATCAAGCTACCCAGAAGGCTGAAGCGCGAACGCAACGAAAGAGCAATGTTGTCCGGGTCCAGCTCATCGGCTGTTTGATAGGCTAAGATGGCATTGTCATAATCCTGCTGGCGGCGATACAGATTTCCCAGGCGATTCCAAGTGACGGCTTTATCCTTGGCATTCTTGAACAACGCAATGCTTCGGTCGTACAAAAGAATCGCTTCTTCGAAACGTTCTTTCTGAACGAAGGTCAAAGCCAGATTGCTGTAGGCCCAGGCAAACTGCGAGTCCAGCTCGATTGCCTGCCTGTATGCCAGGATTGCGTCATCGTAGGCGCCCGAGCTAAAGTAGATATTCCCCATTTCGTTCCAAACATTTGCATTTTGTGTGTCGAACTGAATCCTGGCATCCTCCGATTCGCGAGTCTGTGGCGCGAATCTGGATTCGGGCGATTGCTCTGTCCGCTCACCTCCAATTATTCCGGGGGGTTCGATGAAACCCTGCAAGCGTTCTTCATGGGCGATTTCAATGCGGGATTGTTTGCCTATCGCGGACTCTTTACCTTCACCTTGTTCCAGGAAATTAATCGGGGATTGTTCGGTGCTGGAACGGTCATCCTTATCCAGGTTGATTTGGGTTTCCGCCTCGTGATTGGCAGGTCCCCCGGAATAGCTATAGCCCGGATCGTCCAGAGGCGCTTCTTCCAGCTCGTTGGAGTTCGGGCCTGAATGCTGGGATAGGAATTCTTCCAGACTTGTTCCCAAGCTAGCCGGATCCGGTTCGGAATTTGCGCCATTCCCGGGCGCTGGTTCCATGCTTTCCTCAGGAAACAGGGATTTCCCCGGATCAGAGGCCATGGCCGTAAAGTCCAACTCATCCTCAAAAGCGAACTGGAATTTCATAGGGGAGGATTGGAGATCATCCGGCGCCTGTCTGGCAGCGAGCTCATCGGATGCCAATTGGGGGTTTTGCGCGACATGATCCGCTTCTGGATCGGAAATCCCCCGGAAGAGTTCTTCCACACCCTCCGGCTCAAGCGATTCGAACATCGGATCCCGATGGTTTGAGGTCTTTGTATCCAGTTCATCTGCCCTGAGAAACGCGCCGACAGCATTCTCGAAATCGCCAAGCTTGCGATAAGCATTTCCCAGGCGATTCCAGGTAACGGCCTTGTCCCGGTTTTCCAGAAACCTTTCCAAGCTTTCTTTATATAGCGGAATGGCTTCCTGGTAATTCCCCTGGGTTGCCAGCGCAAGCGCAAGGTTACTTTTCGGCCATGCGGCTGAGGGATTCATTTCGATGGCTTTGCCATAAGCCTCAACGGCCTCCTCAAGATTGCCCATTTTATAGAAAGCGTCTCCAAGGTCGGTCCAGTTTTGTTCATGCTCGGGATCCAGCTCGGCGGCATGCAACAGGGCTTGCAGCGATTGCTGGGTGGAATCATCCCGCGGAAAAACGCGGCCCAGTCGAACCCAAGGGGAAATAAATGCCTTGTTAAATTCGATGTTTTTCTTTTGGTAAGCCAGCACGGCCTCAAAGATATGGTCCAGTTCGTTCCAAAATTCATAGTCGCTCATTCTTGTCTCCATTCAGGAATGCCCGTCATTGCACGCGGCAATTGCTCAACAAGCTGAATCGGGCGCGTGTGAGCAGGTTGACGGGTTCTTTGGTTAACTTGATCGCGGCTTGATAAGCGGAAATCGCGTTATCGTGATCATTTAATTTTCTGTACACGTCTCCCAGCCGGTTCCAGGCAACCGCTTTATCCTTATCCTGTTGGAAAAGCGGGATGCTTTTCTGGTAATAGTGGGCGGCTTCCCGATACTTGCCTTGAAAAACCAGGCAAAGAGCCAGATTGCTAAGACACGCGCCAGCGACAGGATCCATCGCGACGGCCCGGCGGTATGCCTTTGCCGCCTCGGGATAAGCCCCTGTCTTGAAGAACATATCGCCCAGTTCCTGCCATATTTGCGCGTTCTGAGGATTGGAATCGGCATGCAGATACCCGCCTGTTTCGTTGCAAACGCTGTCAGGATCCAATTCGTCCGCTTTTTGATAGGCCGCCATGGCATTATGGTAGTCTTTGCGGCAACGATAGATCAGCCCCACTTCATTCCAGCTGGCCGCCTTTTCTTGATCGGTGTCCATTAAATCGAGACCCTTAAGAGAGTAAAGCAGGGCTTCTTCCAGCCTGCCCAGTTGCAGGTAAGCGAGCGCAAGATTGTTATGGGGTTGGCCTGAGGTTGCATCCAGTTCAATGGCTTGCTTGTAAGCCCGAATGGCGGCTTCATAATCGCCGGATTGGAGGCAGGCATTGCCTTTCTCATTCCAGATTTTGGAGACCGTGGAATCGGTTTTTACAGACGCCCCTCTTCCAGGGTCGGGTTGCAGATCTTTTAATTTGGGCAATGCGATGCGCATGGCTGGTTCTCCTCGTTCTCTACTTGGTAATGGATCGCCGGGACGGACCCGGCTCGCCGCTTTCCCGGACGGGGGGGCGGGTGAGGCGGCCCGAGGTCCGGACGAGGCGAAGGCGTCGGTTTCGCTCCGCTGATCGGCCGGGAAGATCCAATCGGGTAGCTGGGACCGGTCGGGCGGTTCATCCTGCGCCTCCTCCTGCCCGGCCGGGTCCGGGCGAACTGCCTCTGTTTTGGCAGGCGACTGTATCGTATCCTCCCCAACCGAAGGGGGCGGCGAATCGCCTGCCCGACGAGCATCCGCAAACCGTTCCGAGGTGAGCTGGTCGGCCATTTGGTAAGCTTCCATGGCATGGTCATACTCGCCCAGCTGGCGATAGGCGTCTCCCATGTAGTTCCAGGACTTTGCTTTTTCCTCTTCCTTTGAAGACTGTTCAATACTACGGGTATAGAGCGCAATGGCTTCATTGCGTTTTCCCATATAAGCGTATGCAAGCCCCAGATTTCTATAGGCTAAGTCAAAGCCCGGGTCTAATTGAATGGCATTTGAGAATGAATGCGCCGCCTCCTGATGGTCGCCCAACGCAAGATATATCTGGCCAAGCTCGTTCCAGATCGGGCTGTTTTTGGCGTCAATGCCCAATGCCTGCTGATATGCTTTGATCGCATCGCGCTTGTGATCTTGTTTAGCGAATAGATGAGCCAATCCAAGCCAGGGCGTAATGCTTTGTTGATTAAGTTTGATGGATTTCCGGTAGGCGTGAATGGCTTCGTCCCATTTGCCCATGGCTGTATGGGTGTTTCCCAATCCATTCCACGGTTGGGGCAAAGACGGCTCGAACGCAATCGCATTTTGGTAAGCGCGAATGGCCTCTTTCATGTAACCAATTTGGAAATATACGTTTCCCAAACCATTCCAGGCGATGGGATCCTCGGGGCTGTGTTCAATGGTTTTTTGAAATGCAATGAGCGCCTCGTCATTGCGGCGGATTTTCAAGCACAGGTTTCCCATGTGGTTCCAGGTATTAACTTGATCGGGAACGAGAGGAATGGCCTGCCGGTACGCTTCAATCGCCTCTTCGTGCCTGCCCAAACTGGATTTGACCAGGGCAATCGCGTTATAACATTCCGCCTCAAGTTGATTGTTTTGCAGCTTGATCGCGAGCTTCAAGGCATTGTGTAGGATATGGTTTGAATTTTCATAGTCGCCCTGCCGCCAATTGAGGATCCCCAGCGCCAACAGCAGGTTGGTACGCGCGGTCATGGATGAATCATCCCCGGTCAAATCCACCGGCCAGTTTTCCTGCAAGGATAGATAGGATTTATCGTTCTCAAACAAACCCGACTCGTCCCTCACTCCCTGCCAGGCCAAATCCAAAGCGTACTGGAACGCCTGCTCGGAATTGAGAGGCGTCTCGAATTCAACGATTCGCTGACAGGAAATCCAAAAATCCGGGGCCTGGTGCGCCAGGTTCACCGCCTCGTTTTGGGCAAGCCAAAGTATCACGCGTATTTTATTTTCATTGACAAGATCTAGGAATTCGCCAAGGAACTTATGCAGATCCTTGTTTTCTCCGTTGAAGTATTCGAACCCATCCAGAAAATACACCCGATTTTCCGGGTTCCGGGATTTATGAAATAGAGCGACAATCCTTTTCTCTGATTCGCGATCCAAATGGAGGCGTGTCACCTTTTCGCTGTACTTAGTTAATAAACACTGTTCGAGGGCGG
>Ga0208371_1000347_pt1 | contig 11551 bp, 9 predicted proteins | sample SubbioCR12Aug_1A_FD_184827 | JGI IMG/M metagenome (GOLD analysis project Ga0208371, IMG submission 184827) | Serpentinite rock and fluid subsurface biosphere microbial communities from McLaughlin Reserve, California, USA - CR12Aug_1A (SPAdes) | ecosystem: Environmental > Terrestrial > Deep... | reverse complement strand
GGAGTGAAATGAACTTTTTCGAGCTGATCCAGACCTATCATCCCGATGATGTGCTTGCCCGCATAGAGGCAAAGCGGCCCGAAGACGTGGAGCGTGCGCTCGGCGCCGACCGCTTGCGGGAGGAGGAGCTGATGGCCCTGCTCTCTCCGGCGGCAGAGCCGTTTCTGGAACGGATGGCCCAGAAGGCCCACCGCATCACCCGGCAGCGCTTCGGCAACACCATCCTGATGTATGCCCCGCTCTATATCTCAAACCTCTGCACCAACGGCTGCCTCTACTGCGGCTTCAACGCCACCAACCAGGTCCCCCGCCAGACCCTGACCCTGGACGAGGCGGAACGGGAAGCCCGGGTCCTGCACGATCGCGGCTTCCGCCACCTGCTGCTGGTGACCGGCGAGGCGCCCAAGGCCGTGGACAACGACTATCTCGCCGCGGTGGTACGGCGCCTGCGGCCGCTTTTCAGCTCCATATCCATCGAGGTCTACCCCATGGACGAGGCAGGCTATGGCCAGATGGTCGAAGCAGGCGTCGATGGCCTGACTGTCTACCAGGAGACCTACGATCAGGCGCTCTATGCCCAGATGCACCCCTTTGGCAAGAAGCGCGACTACGCCTTCAGGCTGCTGGCCCCGGAGCGGGGAGGAGCGGCCGGACTGCGCCGGATCGGGATCGGGGCACTGCTCGGCCTCGGCCAGTTCCGGGTGGAGAGCTTCTTCACCGGCATCCATGCCCTCCACCTGTCGCACCACTTCTGGCGTTCCCACGTAAGCGTCTCCTTCCCCCGCATGCGCCCGGCCGAAGGGGGGTTCTCGCCGCTCAACCCGGTCACGGACCGGCAGTTCGTCCAGCTCCTCTGCGCCCTGCGCCTGCTGATGCCCGACGCCGGGCTGGTCCTCTCCACCCGTGAAAGCGCAGAGCTGCGCGACAACCTGCTGCCACTCGGCATCACCCAGATGAGCGCCGGCTCCAGCACCGCTCCGGGCGGCTACGCCAGCCCGGAAGAGAGCACGCGCCAGTTCAACATCAGCGACGAGCGCTCGGCAGAGGCAGTGGAACGGATGATCAAAAGCCAGGGGTACGAGGTGGTCTGGAAGGATTGGGACAGGGCCTTTCTGGACCGGCCGGCGCCCCCTGCCGCCTCCGACGGCACGTCATCGGCCGTGGCAATGCACTGACCGGCAGTTCCGGCGGCAGACCGGCATTACCCGCATCTCGGGAGGATCGTTTCATGCCCGTCGATTTCGACCTCTACCTCATTACCGACCGTAGCCAGACCGGCGGCAGAGACCTGCCGACCGTTGTCGGCGAGGCGCTGGCCGGAGGGGTGCGCGCCGTCCAGCTCCGCGAGAAGGATCTTTCCAGCCGGAAACTCTACGAACTGGCCCTGAAACTCCGCAAACTGACCGAACGCCACGATGCAAGGCTCATCATCAACGACCGGATCGATATCGCCCTGGCGGTGAATGCCGACGGCGTGCATCTGGGCACGGAGAGCATCCCGATCCACCGAGCCCGCAGGCTTCTCGGTCCGACCAGGCTGATCGGCGTCTCCTGCCACAACCAGGTCTGTGCCATGACCGCCGAGGAAAAGGGGGCGGACTTCATCACCTTCGGCCCGGTCTTTTTCACCCCGTCCAAGGCGCAGTATGGCGACCCGGTCGGGGTCGACAGGCTCGATGCAGTGTCACGCCTGATCAAGCTGCCGGTCTTCGGCCTCGGCGGGATCGATCTGCACAACGCCGCCCAGGTACTGAACGCCCATGCCCACGGCATCGCCCTGATCTCGGCCATCATCGCCGCCCCTGAGCCGGCACGGGCCGCGCAGGAGATGCTGGCAGCCATCAGCACCGTCAAAGCCCGGACCCTTGCCGCCGATTGATCCGGACAGCCGCACCAGACCACATATTCGCGAAGGAGCGCCCATGCCCGCACAAACCGCACGCTTCAAGAACGGAGACTCCGTTCCCATCGGCAAGATCCTCTGTATCGGCCGCAACTACGTCGACCATATCCATGAACTGGGGAACGAGGTTCCCTCGGCGCCGGTGATCTTCATGAAACCGGCCAGCTCGGTCATTTACGATGAGGGATGCATCGTGATCCCTCCCTATTCAAGGGATTGCCATCACGAGGCGGAGCTGGCGGTACTGATCGGGACACCGGGGAAGGATATCCCCGAAGACCAAGCCCTGGCGCATGTTGCAGGATATGGCGTGGCAATTGACCTGACGCTGCGGGACGTGCAGGCTGAACTGAAAAAGAAGGGACTGCCCTGGGACATCGCCAAGGGGTTCGACACTGCCTGCCCGCTCTCGACCTTTTCGTCCGTAGCCGCAGTGGCAGACCCCCAGAAACTGCAGATCCTCCTCTCCGTGAATGGCCAGGAACGGCAAAACGGCTCCACCGGACTGATGATACATACGGTAGCACGGATCATCAGCCACCTCTCCTCCATCTTCACCCTGGAACAGGGAGACCTGATACTCACCGGCACCCCGGCCGGGGTCGGTCCCATCGTCTCAGGAGACCGGGTAGTGGCAGAGATCCCCGGCGTTGCCCGGCTCGACGTGACCGTTGGGTAATATGAATATTTATATATTTGACTCTTACATACCACAGCGGTATAGTGTGGAAAAGTAATTCGGGAGGTTCGACAGGTGGATACCCAAAAAGAATGTCCGGCATGCCAGGGTTTGATGGTCCTCTTGCCCGGCTGAGGTGGCCTCTTCTGGCGGTGCCAGAAGTGCGGAGGCAGACAGCCGCTCACAAGGGACGACCTGCAGCCAAGCTGCTGCGGCGGCGAATGAAAGACCGGACGGGGGTGCTGTCACACACCCCCGTCTCCGTTTCTCCGGTGGGTCCGGCTGCATGCCGCACCGGGTAAAAGTGACGCCTATTTGACCGTGTTCAGCTCCTTGAGCCGCTCTGCGGCTTTTTTTGCCGTCTCGCTCCCCGGATACTTCTCCACGATCTCGTTGTAGAGCTTCGAGGCATGTTCACGATTCCCCTGCTTTTCCTCGAACTGTGCCGTCTCGAACAGTTCCTTCTCCTTGGCTCCGGCACATCCGCCGAGCACCGCCAGAACCAGCATCGCCACGATCAGCCATCTCTTCGGCATCACCCGCTCCTTTCGATAAAAAAAGGCCACGGGAGACCCGTGGCCTGATGAGAACACATCGTTCGGATTTACTGTTTTACAACGTTAGCAGCCTGGAGTCCCTTGGCGCCCTGCACTATGTCGAACGATACCCGCTGCCCCTCGGCCAGGCTCTTGAAGCCGTCGCCCTGGATCGAGGAGAAATGAACGAATACATCCTCGCCGTTCTCCTGTTCGATGAACCCGAAACCTTTACTGTCGTTGAACCACTTTACCACGCCGTTCGCCATTCCAACTTCCTCCTGTCTGCATCCGCTGCAAGAATCGGGCGTTAGCAGTGCCCGCAGATTAGCGCGTATTTAACACCCTTTCCACAACGGGTGTCAAGCGCATTTTCATTTCGGGTCAAGGACCGCATGGGCAGCAGCCAGTCGGGCGATGGGAACCCTGAACGGTGAGCAGGAGACGTAATCGAGCCCCACCTTGTGGCAGAATATGACCGAGGAGGGATCGCCGCCATGCTCGCCGCAGATGCCGAGCTTGATGTTCGGCCGGGTCGCCCGCCCCTTGTCGCACCCCATCTGCACCAGCAGGCCGACGCCGTTCTGGTCCAGGGAGACAAAGGGATCTTCGGGAAGGAGACCGCTCTCCACGTAGAACGGCAGGAACTTGCCGGCGTCGTCGCGGGAAAGACCGAAGGTGGTCTGGGTCAGGTCGTTGGTGCCGAAGGAGAAGAACTCGGCTTCGGTGGCGATCTCGTCGGCAGTGAGCGCGGCACGGGGCAGCTCGATCATGGTGCCGATCAGGTACTCCACCTTGACGCCGTACTTTGCCAGCACGTCTTCGCAGACCTTGATGGCATTGGCACGCAGCCGCTTCAGCTCCTCCACGGCAGCCACCAGCGGGATCATGATCTCGGGGACGATGGTGTACCCCTCGTTTTTCACCAGTTCGCAGGCAGCTTCCATGATCGCCTGGACCTGCATGTCGTAGATCTCGGGATAGGTCAGCCCCAGGCGGCAGCCGCGGTGGCCGAGCATCGGGTTGAATTCGTGGAGGAACTCCACCTTGTGCTTCAACTGCTGGTTCGTGACCCCCAGGGTCCTGGCCAGGGCCTCGATATCCTTCTCCTCCTGGGGGAGAAATTCGTGGAGCGGCGGATCGAGCAGGCGGATGGTGACCGGCAGCCCTTTCATCTCGCGGAAGATGCCGATGAAGTCCCCCTTCTGCATGGGAAGGATCTTTGCCAGCGCCTTCTCGCGCCCTTCCAGGTCTTCGGCCAGGATCATCTCGCGCACCGCCATGATCCGGTCGGCCTCGAAGAACATGTGCTCGGTACGGCAGAGGCCGATCCCCTCGGCGCCGAACTCGCGGGCAACCTTGGAATCGTGGGGGGTGTCGGCGTTGGTCCGGACCTTCAGCTTCCGGTGCTGGTCGACCCAGGTCATCAGGATGGCGAAATCGCCGGTCAGCTGCGGCGGCACCGTCGGTACCTCGCCGACCATCACCTCGCCGGTGGAGCCGTCAAGGGTGACCACGTCCCCCTTCTTGATCTGAACGTTACCCTTGGCCACGAAGGACTCGCCGGCGTAATCGACCTTGATGTCGCTGCACCCGGCAACGCAGCATTTGCCCATGCCACGGGCCACGACCGCTGCGTGGGAGGTCATGCCGCCGCGGGCGGTGAGGATTCCCTGGGCCGCGTGCATGCCGTGGATATCCTCCGGGCTCGTCTCCACCCGGACCAGGATCACCTTGAGGCCGATCTTGGCGGCTGCTTCCGCCTCGTCGGCAGTAAAGACCACGGCACCGCTGGCAGCGCCGGGAGAGGCGGGCAGCCCCTTGGCAACGACCTTCTTCGGCGCCTTCGGATCGAGGGACGGATGGAGCAGCTGATCCAGCTGGGACGGCTGCACCCTGAGCACTGCCGTCTTCTCGTCGATGAGCCCTTCCTTCACCATGTCCACGGCGATCTTGATGGCAGCCTTGGCGGTCCGCTTGCCGTTGCGGGTCTGCAGCATGAAGAGCTTGCCCTTTTCGATGGTGAACTCGATGTCCTGCATGTCCGTGTAGTGCTTTTCCAGGATGTCGCGGATCCTGGCCAGCTGCTGGTAGCACTCGGGAAGCACCTCTTCCATGGCGGGAAGATCACCCGGCTTCTTCTGGTGCAGGTTGATCGGCTGCGGGGTACGGATACCGGCCACCACGTCCTCACCCTGGGCATTGACGAGGTATTCGCCGTAGAAATAGTTGTCGCCGGTGGAGGGGTCGCGGGTAAAGGCGACGCCGGTGGCACAGTCGTCACCCATGTTGCCGTAGACCATGGACTGGACGTTGACCGCGGTCCCCCAGTCGGCCGGGATGTTGTTCAGTTTCCGGTAGGTAATGGCGCGCTGGTTCATCCAGGAGCCGAATACGGCGCCGATGGCCCCCCAGAGCTGGTCCTGGGGATCTTCGGGGAAGGCCTGGCCGAGCGTCTCCCTGATCTTTGCCTTGAATGCGCCCACCAGCTCCTTCCAGTCGGCAGCGGTCAGATCGGTGTCGAGATGGACCCCGCGCTCCTCCTTCTTCTGCTCCAGGAGGTGTTCCAGGATCTCCTTGTTCATCCCCATCACCACGTCGGAATACATCTGCACGAAACGGCGGTAGGCGTCGTAGGCAAAGCGCTCGTCGCCGCTCTGGGCGATGATCCCCTGCACCGTGCTGTCGTTCAGCCCCAGGTTGAGGATGGTGTCCATCATCCCCGGCATGGATGCGCGGGCGCCGGAACGGACCGACACCAGGAGGGGATTGGCGGCATCGCCGAAGGTCCTTTCCATGAGCGCTTCCACCTGCTTCAGGTTGGCAGCCACCTCTTCCTTGAGCCCTGCCGGATACTGGCGCTCGTTCTTATAGAATTCGGTGCAGACCTCGGTGGTAATGGTAAAACCGGGGGGGACCGGAAGACCGATACTGGTCATCTCCGCCAGGTTGGCTCCCTTTCCTCCCAGCAGGTTTTTCATCTCGGACCGCCCTTCAGCCTGACCGTTGCCGAAGAAATAGACATACTTGCTTGCCATTGCTCTCCTCCTTGTTAATTGGCCGATTTCATGGAAACCGGCTTTTACTGAAATTCAATTCCATTCAATGAGATTAAAAAACGTTTAGCCTTATTCAACAGGGGTTTAGCGAAAATAAAACCCCTCAATAAAAAAGCCGCCCGTTGGGCGGCTTGATCTATGCGGCGATTCTGGCGAAGTCTGCGACCCCTCCGAACAACCGGGCTATCCCGGTCAGAAGGGCCAATCGGTTCGTGCGTACCCGTTCATCCTCGGCCATGACCATGACCCGGTCGAAGAAGAGGTCCACGGGACCCCGCAGGGAGGCGATCTCTGCCAGGGCGGCTACATACTCGCGACTCGCGACGGCGGTGGAGACCTTTGCCTGCACCTCCAGGAATGCCGCGTGCAGCTCCTGTTCGGCGCTGTCTTGGAACAGATGCGGATCGATGGCCGCCTCCACCCCTTCCTTGACGATGTTGCAGACGCGCTTGAAGGCAACTGCCAGCGGCTCGAAGTCGTCGCGCCCCTTGAACGCCGCCAGGGAGCCGATCCGTGCCGCCGCATCCACCAGGTCGTCGCAGCCGGCCGCCACTGCCGCATCCACGGCGTCTGCCGGATAGCGGTCGTTCATCAGGTTGACGAAGCGCCCCTTGAAGAACTCCAGGACATCGGTCTTCACCTCTGCTGCCGGCCGGGTCAGCTTGGCAACGAGGAGCCCGAGGGCGCGATCCACCAGCTCGCTGACGGAGAGCCGGTATTCGCGTTCGAGGATAATGTTGATGACGCCGAGTGCACAGCGGCGCAGGGCATAGGGATCGGCAGAGCCGGTGGGGATCAGGCCGACGCCGAAGCAGCCGCAGATGGTATCGACCTTGTCGGCCATGGAGACGAAGGCGCCGATGTCGCTGGTCGGCAGGTCGCCGCCGGCCTGGGTCGGCAGGTAATGCTCGGCGATCGCCCCGGCCACTGCCGGGTCCTCACCCTGCAGGAGCGCGTATTCCCGCCCCATGATCCCCTGCACCTCGGGGAATTCCCCCACCATGCCGGTCACCAGGTCTGCCTTGCAGAGGAAGGCGGCGCGGGAGGCCTGTGCCCTGACCGCCGGATTGAGCAGGTCGGCAAGCCCTTCGGCCAGCGCCTTGAACCGCTCCATCTTCTCATATGAGGTGCCGAGCTTCTGCTGGTAGACTACCTGCTTCAGCGATTCCACCCGTGTCTCCAGGCTGATCTTCTTGTCTTCCTCGAAGAAGAAGCGGGCATCGGAGAGCCGGGCACGGAGCACCCGCTCGTTCCCCTTGACCACCACCGACGGGTCTTCGGTGAGGGTGTTATTGATGGTGATGAAGCCGGGCATCAGCCTGCCGTTGTCGTCGACGATGGAGAAGTAGCGCTGGTGGCTCCGCATGGAGGTGATCAGCACCTCCTTCGGCACATCGAGAAAGACGGTGGAGAAGCCCCCCTTCACCACGCTGGGATACTCCACCAGGTAGGTCACCTCGTCCAGGAGCCCCTCGTCCGGCAGCAGGTGTCCGCCGGCAGCCTTGGCCACCCGGTGGATCTCCCGCCGGATGGTCTCCTTGCGCTGCGCCGGATCGGGGATGACGAAGTGACGCTCGCACTCGTCCAGGTAGTGGGCGCAGTCGCGCACAGGGAACTGCTGGTTGGCCATGAAACGGTGGCCGCGGGAGATGTTGCCGCTCTGGACCGTGCCAAAGGAGAAGGGGACCACGACCCCGTCGAACAGCGCCACGATCCAGTGGATCGGCCGGGCGAAACGGACATCCAGGTCGGACCAGCGCATGGACTTCCTGAAGGGGATGTTGGCTATGAAGCGGGGCAGGATCTCGGCCAGAAGGTCGGGAGCGGGACGGCCGCTCTCCTTTTTCACCGCTGCCACGTACTCCCCTTTTTCCGTCGAGACCAGCTGCAGCTCCGCAACGCCGACCCCCTGGCCCCGGGCAAATCCTTCGGCCGCCTTGCTCGGTTTCCCTTCGTTGTCAAAGGCGATGTTCTTCGCCGGGCCAAGGGCGCAGGTCTCGGCATCGGGCTGCAGAGACGGCAGCCCCTGCACGCAGAGCACCAGTCGGCGGGGTGTGGCAAAAGTCCGGATCTCGCCGAAGGAGAGCCGTGCATGCTCCAGCTCCTTCCGGATCATGGCCTCCATGTCGGCCATCGCCTTGGGAAGGAAGCCGGCCGGGATCTCTTCGGTCCCGATTTCAAGGAAAAGCTCTTTGTTCATGGCTCAGCGACCTCCTTTCAGCAGCGGATAGCCGAGACGCTCGCGCTGCCTGACGTAGGCCTCTGCGCAGAGCCGCGCCACGTTCCGGACCCGGCCGATGTAGGAGGCACGCTCGGTGACCGAAATGGCGCCGCGGGCATCCAGGAGGTTGAAGGTATGGGAGCACTTCATGACGAAGTCATAGGCGGGAAAGACCAGGTCTTTTGCCACCAGCCTGATGCACTCCTTCTCGAAGTTGTTGAAGGATTCGAGGAGCAGCGGCACATTGGCCTCTTCGAAGTTGTAGGTGGAAAACTCGACCTCGGTGATGTGATGGATGTCGCCGTACTTGACGCCGTCGATCCACTCCAGGTCGTAGACGTTGTCCACCCCCTGCAGGTACATGGCGATCCGCTCGCAGCCGTAGGTGATCTCGCCGGCTACCGGCTTCAGGTCGATGCCGCCGGCCTGCTGGAAATAGGTGAACTGGGTGATCTCCATGCCGTCGAGCCAGACCTCCCAGCCGAGCCCCCAGGCGCCCAGGGTCGGCGACTCCCAGTCGTCCTCCACGAAGCGGATGTCGTGCTTGTTGGGGTCGATGCCGAAGGCCCGAAGCGAATCCAGGTAGAGATCCAGGATATTGGTGGGATTCGGCTTCAGGATGACCTGGAACTGGTAGTAGTGCTGCAGGCGGTTGGGGTTCTCGCCGTAGCGGCCGTCGGTCGGGCGGCGGGAAGGCTCCACATAGGCCACCTTCCACGGCTCGGGGCCGAGAACGCGCAGAAAGGTCGCGGGGTTGAAGGTACCGGCCCCCTTCTCCGTATCGTAGGGCTGCTGGATGACACACCCCTGCCCGGCCCAGTAGCCCTGCAGCGAGAGGATCAGGTCCTGAAAGGTCACGTAGGTACCCTCCTTGTACGGCTGTGCAGCATGACTCCCGCCGTGCGCTGCCGACTGCCACGCCCGTCCTCTGGAAGGCGTGGGTCCCGCAAGGGGCAGTGCCGGAATGGTGCACTCTGCCGCGAATTAACCGAAGATAAAGCGGATTTGATCAAACTGAAAAAACGGAATGCAAACCGATGGTTAGCCGCGAAAGAGTAGCGTGTCTGCACGTCTCTGTCAAGGAGAGATTTCGGGCAAATCCCCAACCGTGCCAGTTTGCCTCATTAATCCGCCCCGCCACCGCGGATGGACGGCATTTCGCAGGCATACAGGGGGCGCGGTGCGACATGTTCGGGGAAGCGGAGGATCGTGGTCCCCGCCGGCGGCTTCAGCTGGGCGAACAGCTCCGGGCTTCGCCCCAGGTAGATCTTGGAGAGGTGCATGGGGAGATAGCGGGCCGGCCGGACCATGGCGAGCAGGTCGTTCACGTCGCAAGTGGCAAGATGCCGGGAGGAGCGCGCCCGGTGCAAGTCCTCGGCCAGAAACGAGCATTCGCTCACCAGGAGCCGCACCCCGTCCAGGAAGGCCGCCATCCGCTCCCGGTTCTCCGGGGAGTAGCCCACGTCGGTCAGGTAGCCGATACTGGCCACTGAATGTGCGCCCGCAAGCTGCCGGTAGAGGGCTGCCGCATCCGCCACCGGCTCGGTACGGACGGCATCCCCCACCAGGCGCAGGACCGTGAGCGGCCCGGCATCCGGCCACTCGGCAAAGAAGCGCCGTTTCAGCTCCCGCAGCCAGTCGCCCTGTGCGTACCCGAGCCCGGCCAGCTTCTCCTCGTCGACGGCAAAGACCTTCCGCTCGTTGACGCGAAAGGCGAGCACCGGGATGCCGTGGTCCAGCTGCTCGGCCTCCACCTCCAGGTGGTTGTGGCGATAGATGACCCGGCCGCTCCTGGGGCGGGTGCCGGCCGGGCAACGGGGAAACCCTTCCGGACCGGGGAATGCGGTCTCCTCCAGCCGGTCCCGGTGCACCTCCACCACCCGGATGGTGCACCAGTAGGGCTCGGTCAGGTTCCAGTCGTAGGCGGCGAGCTTGGCCGCGACCCGGCCGGCGATGCCGGGAGGGCCGTAGAGTTCCACCAGCCGGGGGCTGGCATGGGTCTGGCGGAGGAAGGTGTCGAACCCCATGAAATGATCCATGTGGGCATGGGAGACGAAGATGGCGCGGACCGGTTTCATCTCCCGCTTGGCCAGGTGGTGCAGGGAGCCGCAGTCGAGCATGATGCTGGCGTGTATGGGCCGGTCGCGGACGATCAGGCAGGGATCGTCGATCAGCCCGGCGAAAAAGGTCGGCTCAAGATATCGGAAAAGACGGCGCATGATGGCTCCCACGGCTGCCGGGTGTTGCGTCCCGCTGTCAGACATGATACACCGTGAGCACCAAAGCGCAATTGGAGCGAACCGATGCCCGAACTCCCCGAAGTCGAAACAACCCGCCGCGCCATCATGCCCTCTATCGCGGGGAACAAGATCCTGCAGGTCGTCGTCAGGACAGAGCGCCTGCGGCAGCCGATCCCCGACCTGGCGCGCCTGCTGCCGGGCCGGACCGTGCAGGGCGTGGAGCGGCGCGGCAAATACCTGCTGATCGCCTGCGACCGGGGGTGGCTGATCATCCACCTGGGGATGTCGGGCAATCTCCGGATCGTCCCGGCCGACACACCGCCGGGGAAACACGATCATCTCGACATCCTGTTCGAACGGGATACGCTCCTGCGCTTCAACGACCCGCGCCGTTTCGGTCTCGTGCTCTGGACCGAGGAAGACCCGCTGCAGCACCCGCTTCTTGCCGTCATCGGACCGGAGCCGTTCGGCAACGGTTTTACCGGCGATTACCTGTTCCACGCCAGCAGGGGGAGAAAGACCGCCATCAAGCAGCTGATCATGGAGAGCGGGATCGTGGCCGGGGTGGGGAACATCTATGCCAGCGAGGCGCTGTTTCGGGCCGCGATCCACCCTGCCCTGCCGGCGGCGGAGATCGACCCGGAGCGCGCGGCACAGCTGGCAACGGCCATCAGGGAGGTGCTGCGGGACTCCATCGAGCAGGGGGGGACGGCAATCCGCGATTTCAGGGCGGGCGAGGAGACGAGCGGCTACCATGCCGTGCGGCTGGCGGTCTACGGCAGGGAGGGGGAGCCGTGCCCCCGCTGCGGCGACCGGATCGAACGGATGCGACTGGGGGGGAGATCGACCTATTTCTGTGCCGGTTGCCAGTTCTGAACGGGGTGCCGGATGGAGACGGACGCAAAAAAGGCGG
>Ga0208371_1000346_pt1 | contig 11602 bp, 10 predicted proteins | sample SubbioCR12Aug_1A_FD_184827 | JGI IMG/M metagenome (GOLD analysis project Ga0208371, IMG submission 184827) | Serpentinite rock and fluid subsurface biosphere microbial communities from McLaughlin Reserve, California, USA - CR12Aug_1A (SPAdes) | ecosystem: Environmental > Terrestrial > Deep... | reverse complement strand
AATCACTCGTTGAAATCCGAAGGGAATTTGGAGAGCACGGGGATGTCAATCCTTCCGTTTCACGGTCCTCCACCTTTACGGTGATGGACCCTGACACCATGCCTCAACTCTTTAAGGGCATCAAAGGACCGGAAGCCGGCGGCTATTATCTCTATGGCCGCCACGGCAACCCCACGGTTCGTGTGCTGGCCCGTTATCTGTCAGCCATGGAGGAAACTGAAGCCGGCCTTTGCACCGCCAGCGGCATGTCGGCTATTTCCTGCGCCTTGATGCAAAGCTGCCAGAACGGGGACCATATAGTTGCCAGCAATACCATTTATGGGGGAACCCATGCGTTGCTAAATGAGCTTTTTCCTGAAATGGGGATTTCCGTCACGTTTGTCAATGCAACGAATCTTTCGGCGGTTGCGGCAGCTGTCACGGATAAGACCCGCGTGATCTACGTCGAGACGATCGGAAATCCGACGCTTCAAGTTTGCGACATTCCCGCTCTCTCACTGCTTTCCCGTAAAAAAGGTCTGCGCCTCATCGTGGATAACACCTTTTCGCCGATGATCTTCTCTCCGGCAAGGCTGGGCGCAGATATCGTCGTCTATTCTCTAAGTAAATTTATCAACGGTTCCAGCGATTCCATCGCCGGTGCGATCTGTGCCGATAACAACTTCATCCATAAGCTTCTTGATTTGCATACGGGAAGAGCCATGCTGCTCGGGCCCACCATGGATTCAAGAGTCGCCTTTGATCTTATTCAGCGCCTTGCGAATCTCGGCCTTCGCATGCGCGAGCATGGCCGGCGAGCCTTGGCCATTGCTTCCCGATTGTCGGATCTGGGAGTCGCGGTGCGCTATCCGGGATTGCCGTCCCATCCGCAGCATCCGATTTTTAATTCCATGATGAACGACGGCTACGGTTACGGTGGCATGCTAACCATCGATTGCAAGACACAGGAAAAGGCTCATAAGCTTATGTCTGTTCTTCAGAACCAGGAGCGTTTCGGATTGATTGCCGTCTCTCTGGGCTATTATGATACCCTGATGTCCTGCTCCGGATCTTCCACCGCCTCGGAAATTTCCTCTGAAAATCAGCAGGCCATGGGGCTTTCTCCCGGCCTTCTGAGAATGTCGGTGGGGATCACCGGAAGTCTTGAATCCCGCCTGGAGCAGATCTCCCGAGCCGTTGCGGCTGTGGGATTACCCTGACGATATTTTTGCAGATGTATTCTATCTTCGCTGTTTTGAAGGAGGAGGAATTATGGAAGCTTATCAGCAACTCATTAACACATTGACCTTGACCGTGGGAGCTGCTTGGGCCAGCGGCCTGAATTTGTATGCAACCCTTGCGGTGCTTGGAATCAGCGCCGCTACCGGAAACGCCCACCTGCCGCTGAATCTTCAAATTCTTGCTAATCCGCTGGTAATCGGAGCCGCCTGTATTATGTACATCGTGGAGTTTTTTGCAGACAAGATCCCTGGCATGGACACGGCCTGGGATGGCCTGCATACCTTCATCAGGATTCCGGCCGGAGCACTTCTGGCTGCCGGCGCTGTAGGGGAAGTAACACCGGCCTTACAGATCGCCGCCGGTATTCTTGGGGGCGGAATAGCCGGCGTAACGCATGCCACCAAAGCCGGCAGCCGCGTTATCATCAATGCTTCTCCTGAGCCCTTTTCAAACTGGGTCGCCTCCGTCTCTGAGGATCTTGCCGTCATTGGCGGCCTGTGGGTGGCACTTCATCATCCCCTGATCTTCATCGGACTTTTTTCACTGTTTATTATTTTAGTGATCTGGCTGCTTCCCAAAATCGGCCGCGGAATCTCACAGATATTCCGATTTGCCGGCCGTCTATTCGGTGGGAGGAAGGAAACGCAAACGCCGCCCCCTCCCCCCGAGCCTCCGCTCTCAACACCTTAAAATCACAGAAATAAGCTTTAACCAAATCCCTTTAAACGGCCTGAGTACCTTTACAAAATAATTTTCTTAAAAATATAAACCCAAGCTTATGGAGCGTGTGACACCTTAATTGTAGTCACTTATCCTTGCCGAATCGGAGTGATCACAATATTAACTCGTCGATTCGCGGCATTATCGGATGAAATTGGCTGAGATTCTCCATAGCCTACCGTGCTGATACGATCAGGACTTACATTTCGTAGATAAAGCGCATCGGCAACCGCCTTGGCCCGCCTTTCAGATAGGATCTGGTTATACTCCGCCCGACCGGTGGCGTCCGTATGTCCTTCCACGCGAATCGTTGTCTGGGGATACCGGTTGAGGACATTTGCCACCCGATCCATTTCGGTCATAGCCCCTGGCAGTAACTCAGCGGAATCGACTTTGAAAAACACATCACTTTTGAACGTTGCAGTCAATACATCAGCTTCTCTTTGAATACTAGCTTGCTCAGCTGCAGCAATGTTGGCGTTTGATTCGGCGATAGCGTTTCTCAACTCCTGTTCCTGGCGATCCATATAAGCCCCGATCTGATTTCCGGCCAACCCGCCTACGGCTGCTCCGATTGCCGCTCCCCACAGCGTTGCCTGCCGATCCCGGCCAATGGCCTGCCCTAGAGCCGCTCCCGCAATGGCCCCAACGCCGGCGCCGACTGCCGTGCCTTTTTGCTGCTTTGTCTGATTCGCACAGGATGACAAAACAAAAAATATGCTCAAAACGAGAACTAACACTTTAGCTTTTTTCATTTTTCCCCCTCCTTGTATGTCTTTACCCTGTATTGGTTCCAAAAGCTTTTTTTAATATAGCGCTGTCTTTCACCCATGTCCATTATTGATCGGGCGCGTTTTCATATTAGTCGTGAAAATCCAACAATTGGTTACAACGGCCAGGGTACAGCGCCTTTGAAAGGAAAGCCAATAGCTAACAACAATCATAGAGAAAAGATAACCGTTGTTAAAAGCTTTTAAAAAATTCTCTATAAATCATTGCAGCGCAAGAAAGGACTGCTTGACAATGGCGATATAATCCGATGGAAAAAGCCCTAACCTCAGCACGCCGTATGCAGAAATAATTATGGCAAGAATAAGGGCGGGAGAAAAAACGATTGCAGGAAATTGACTTTCTGTCGTCGTCTCAGGTACTTTCATGTACATGGCAACCGTGACTCTCAAATAGTAATAAACCGATATGACGCTGTTTATCACCCCAATGATAGCCAGACCAAGATATCCTTCCTTTATGGCAGCAGAGAAAATGTAAAATTTTCCCATAAAACCAGCAGTGGGGGGAATACCGGCGAGCGAAAACAAAAACAGACTCATCGCTATCGCCGCAACCGGATTTTTGTACCCAATACCTGAATAATCTTGAACCGTAATTCTTTCTTCGCCTTTTCCGGCCAAAACGGTGATCAACGCAAACGCACCGATGTTCATAAGCGTATAGGCCAAAAGATAATACAAGATACTGGCGATACCGAGTTCCCCTGCTGATAAAAATGCAACCAGTATATAACCCGTATGGGCAATACTGGAATAGGCCAGCATTCTTTTAATGTTTTCCTGAACCAATGCAATGATATTGCCAACCGTCATGGTAAGAACCGCCAGTATCCATACAAGCCCAACCCATTCCCCCTGCAATGAGGGAAGCGCCATTACAAAAACACGTGCAAAGGCGGCAAACGCGGCCGCTTTTGGACCCGCGGACATAAAAGCAGTAATCGGCGAAGGCGCACCTTGATACACATCGGGCGTCCACATATGAAAAGGAACCGAGGCAATCTTAAATCCAAATCCAATCACCAAAAGCGCCATTCCCATAATTTCAATATGCCCTTGGGAACCGGTTTTGGAAACAATTTCGGATAGACCTTTGAGGCTGGTAGTTCCGGTAGCGCCATATAAAAGCGCAATACCATAGAGTAAAAAGCCTGTTGCAAATGATCCCAGCAAAAAATATTTCAATGCGGATTCATTAGAGATCGTCCTAGTTCGCGTACATCCGCATAGCACATAAAGAGAAATGGACATTAACTCAAGTCCAAGAAAAATAACAACCAGGTCAGCACCGCTCGCCATAATCATCATTCCAAGCGTTGCGAATAGAATCAGAGAAAAAAACTCCCCATGCTGGATTTTTTCGTTTGCAACATAATTGACTGAAATGAGAGTGGTAAGCCCTGACCCTAAAAGGAAGATGAGCTTAAAAAACCGGCTATAATTGTCCACAACCCACATGCCGCTGAATGAGCTTTCAACGAACTGCATATCAAACGCTGACGGCAAGTAAATCACTAAAACGGAAGCTAATAAAATACCGGTAAAACAGACATACGCAAAATACCCTTTACTTTTAATAGGCAAAAAAGACTGTAAGAGAAGGATAATTAGAGCAAAAACCATAATAACGATTTCAGGGCAAATTGCGCTAAGATTAATCGTGGGTATAATAAGTTCCATAATTCATCATCTTTTATTCGTTGTGAAATGACGCACAGTTTAAAAAATCATAATTGACATTCAACGCATCTTACTATCTATTATTATTATTATTTATCATAATCAGCGTGTCATCTTTATCTTCAGTTGACTTTCCTTTACTTATTGCAAGCTCTTTATGATAATTAACTTTTTGTAAAAGGTGATCAACAGACGCGTATGTTTTATCCAAAAACGGCTTTGGATACAAACCTATCCAGAAAATAAAAAGAATAATCGGAAGAATGTAGGCATATTCCCTTCCACTCATGTCCGTTAGCTTTTTGTTTTCTTCCTTGGTAATTTCGCCATACATTACCCGCTTGTACATCCAAAGAAGGTAAACAGCACCCAGAACAAGACCGATGGTAGTAATAAGCCCTACCCAGACATTCGCCTTAAATGCACCAACCAAAATCAGCAACTCTCCAATAAATCCATTCAATAAAGGAACACCCATTGATGAAAAACATACGATCAAAAAGATAGCGGCAAAAACGGGCATCACCTTCATAATCCCGCCATATTCCGAAATAAGCCGGGTATGTCGGCGCTCATATAACATGCCGACAATTAAGAACAGCGCGCCGGTGCTTAACCCATGGTTAATCATCTGGATGATGCTGCCCTGCACGCCCTCGATATTTAAAGCGAACATCCCCAGCATACAGTAGCCGAGGTGACTAACACTCGAATAAGCGACCAGCTTTTTAATATCCTCCTGAGCGATTGAAACCAATGCCCCATAGATAATCCCGATAACTGCCAACCAGAAGATAACGGGAATGAAATCGATACTAGCCTGGGGAAAAATCGGAAGACTGAACCTTAGAAACCCGTATGTTCCCATTTTCAGCAAAACACCCGCCAAAATAACGCTGCCTGCAGTCGGTGCCTCCACATGTGCGTCGGGTAACCACGTATGGAATGGAAACATCGGCACTTTAATCGCAAACGCTAGAAAAAACGCTAAAAAAAGCCAGAATTGAACATCAATGGGTATATTAAGCTCATGATAAGTTAATATGTTGAACGTGTATTCCCCCGTCATTTTGAAATGCATGAAATACAACGAAAGAATAGCTATCAGCATTAACACGCTGCCGCTCATAGTGTATATGAAAAACTTCACTGCGGCATATATCCGTCGAGGACCGCCCCATATTCCGATTATAAAATACATCGGAATAAGCATAACTTCCCAGAATACATAAAAAAGGAAAAAGTCTAGCGCACAAAACACGCCTAGCATTCCTATTTCAAGAAACAATAGGGATATCATATATCCCTTTACACGTTCCGTCACCGCCGTCCAAGTCGATAGAATCGCCAGCGGGGAAAGAAAGGTGGTCAGCAAAACGAGAAGTACACTGATGCCGTCAATCCCCATATGATAGCTGATCCCAAACGCTTTTACCCAAGGAATATGCTCAACGAACTGCATATTCCAGGTAGTGGCATCAAACTTAAAATAAAGAGGAAGAGAAATTAAAAACGTAATAACCGCGGTAAGAAACGAAGCCCAACGGATCAGATTCCGGCGGTCATTGTTTACAAACAGAATAAACAATATCCCCGCTACCGGGAAAAACGTAATTATGGACAAAATGGGAAAAGTAAGAGAATTCATAATTTTTTAGATCTAATAGGCAAATAGATAATAAGAAATGATAAGGACCGTTCCCAAAAGCATCGTAAACGCGTAATTCCTCACCAACCCACTTTCAGAGACTCTCATAACCTGCGCGCAATTGATAAAAAACGAAGCAACCCCATTCACCAAGCCATCAATAATCTTCACATCAAAAATACGAGCAAGAAAACCCGCCAGCACCATGGTGAGTTTCGTAAACCAAGTATTATAAATGTTGGCCAGATAATCTTCGTAAATCGCAAGCGGTTTGTTGGCAAACCACATAAAAACCCTGCTTCCCTTTCGGTAAACCCAATCGGTATCCACACTGATGGTCGGCTCGGGGTCAAGCTTTTTAAGTAGCATAAAGAAACCAAGACCGGTGAACAGAAGGATACCCAGCGCACTGGTTACATGATCGCCGGTATAGGGATGAAATTCAACCGGAAAAGGCAGCAGATTGTAGAGCGGTCCGGGCAGCACACCGATTCCGATACACATAAACGCAGCCATCCCCATGGCAATCAGCATATTGATTGGCGGTTCCTTTGCCTTTAGCCCGGAATCTTTTCCGAAAAACATGTAGTAAGGAAGCTTAAGCCCCGTATGTAAAAAGGTACCAGCCGATGCCATGGTCAGCAGCAGCGCAATCATGGGCCTGTGATCATGCGCTGCACCGGAAACAACCATCGATTTTGTAACGAATCCACTGAATAATGGGAAAGCCGAAATGGCAAACCCGCCTATCATATACAACACCAGCGTAATCGGCATTGTTTTATATAGACCACCCAACTCAGTGAGCTTTCGCTTGCCAGTCATCTGGATAACTGCTCCGGCACCCATAAAAAGAAGGCCTTTATACAGAATGTGCGCGAAAGCGTGAGAAACGGATCCATTTAGGGACATCTCCGTTCCTATACCGACTCCGGCCACCATATATCCGACCTGGCTGACAATATGATACGCCAAAAGCCGTCTGCAGTCGTTTTCCAAAACCGCATAAACAACGCCATACAGCGCCATTATGGTTCCCATGTAAACAAGAAGTTCCGTTCCTGGAAATGCACGAACCAGCACGTACACAGCCGTTTTAGTCGTAAAGGAGGACATGAAAACGGAACCGGTTACCGTCCCCTCCGGATAGGCATCCGTAAGCCACGCATGAAGCGGCGGCACACCCGCATTCAAAATGAATCCGGTCAAAATCATATAAAATGCCAGACTGCCGTCCTTCTCAAGGGGCCCGAAAGCCAGAGATTTCGTGCTGATGTAATGGAGAATAATACCGCCTAATAAGCATACCCCGCCAGCCATGTGTACCAAAATATACCGGTAAGCACTTTCAATTGCTCTTTTTTCCCTTTTGGCGAAAATCAAATAGGCTGAAGCAAAGGCCATTAGCTCCCAGAAAATAAAGAGCGAAAAATAATCGCCGGCGAACGTCACTCCTAAAGATCCCCCCACGTATAAAAAAGCTGCCATATGCTGCCCGGGATCCTTCACATGAAGCGAATACGTTAGGCCAATGACGGACATAATCGTAAACACCCAGCCGAAAACGACACTGAGCTTATCGACCTTGCCAAAAACAAGGGGGTTGCCAAGGAAAGAACATGTCCAGTAATCTCCCTGAGACATAGAAAACACCGCAACCACCGCAAGCGCCGGAATGAGCAATAAATATGCCTGCTGCAGTTTCCCCTTCAAGAAAGGGATGAAAATCGCCCCAAAAATGAATAAAATTGATGGATGAAACCAATCAATCATCGTAATAGTCCTCACTCTGCATGATACCGCCCTGATGGCCCAAGAATTTTGATACTAAAATTATAATAACACAGGAAAAAAAACCATAAAATGCACCCCATCCTGGAATTTTATCCCAGATATAGATAGCATGCGGTCTACCAACAAAAAAATCGGCCACGAAAACAACTACAAGGCTAACATATCCCATCTTCGTCAATATTTTCGAGTTAGCCGGGTTGCCGACAAAATCGACCATCTTTTTTATCATCGGATGACCTCCTGGGCGAGGCTTAAAAAGTAATTAGGATAAATTCCGATAATGACGGATATAATAGCCGTCAGTACAAGGGGAACAACTATCATCGGGTTTTCTTTGATGTCCTCATGATGGCCATGCCCAGGATCGTGCTGCAACTGTGAAGCGGCCTCATCTTTCACAAAGAATGCCTTATAGGTTATCGGCAGAAAATAAGCGGCGTTCAGAATCGTACTGGCAAGCAGGAAGAGAAGAATGGGCAACTCCTTGGCCTCTATCGAACCAATGGCAATATACCACTTACTTACAAACCCCGCTACCGGCGGCACCCCAATCATGCTCAGCGAAGCAATAAAAAAAGCAGCCATTGTCCATGGCATTTTTTTGCCAATATTGGTCAGCTGACTTATTTCAGTTTTATGCGCGCTGGAGTAAATAGAGCCGGCACAAAAAAAGAGAGTAATCTTGGAAAATGCGTGATTTGCAATGTGAATAATACCCCCCGTCATACTGCTCGGGGTTAGAAGAACCGCTCCGAGAATAATGTATGAAAGCTGGCTAACCGTTGAGTATGCCAGCCGTGCCTTTAAATTATCCTTTGTGAGCGCAATAATGGATGCCACGATTATGGTAAATGAGGCCACATAGGCTGCTGTGATGCCGATGTTCAGCCGACTCATTAAATCTATTCCATAAATATGGAACACAACTCTTAACACAGAGAACACGCCAACCTTTACTACTGCAACTGCATGCAATAAAGCGCTAACCGGAGTTGGCGCAACCATTGCGGAAGGAAGCCAGTTATGAACCGGCATAATGCCGCATTTGGCAAAACCGAATAAAAACAGAAAAAACGTTACAAAAAGCAGCGTAGATCCCGGTGCATTGCTCAATAATCCATGACTCGTAAAGTCGGTGGTCCCGGCGATCATATAAACAATAATAATCCCGGACAACAAAAAGGTCTTGGACAAGCTGAGCAAATACAGAAAATACTTTCGGGCTCCTTCTTGCGCTTCCGGTGTCTCCTTATGTCCGACTAGTGGAACGGTCGCTAGACTCAATATCTCATAGAACACGAAAAGTGTAATCAAATTTGCTGAAAAAGCAACGGCAATCGCCGAAGAAAGACTGATGGCAAAACAGGCATAATACCTCGTTTGCGCATGTTCCTTATTGGCTCGCATATATCCAATTGAGTAAAAGGAAGTTACGATCCACAGAAAAGAAGAAACCGTCGCAAACAACATCCCGAGGGCATCAACCCTGAACTTGATGTCAATCCCCTGATAGAAGCTGACGAGAGTGTATTCTATGGTATTTCCGGCAAATATAGCAGGCACCATCGACATCACTATCGAAAACTTTATCACCCCTGCAAGTATTGACCAGAATTCCCGAAGATTTGGACGATTTCCTGACTTCATTATTAATGGCACTGCTGCAAGGGAAACCAGCACCGCAATCAGAGGTTTTATGGATAGAATCGTTTGCACGTTTTCGTTTAACCTTTCATTAAATTAATTTCATCCACATTAACGGTCGCTTTATTCCTAAATACAGATAAGATTATGGCAAGTCCGACCGCAGCTTCTGCAGCAGCCACCGTCATAATCATAAAGACAAAAACATGACCATTCATGTTGTTTAAAAACTTTGAAAACGCGATAAAAGTCAAATTCACCGAATTGAGCATTAATTCGATGCACATGTAGATGATCAATACATTCCTCTGAGTGAAAACCCCGACGGCGCCGATTGAGAAAAGTACTGCACCCAATATAAGATATGAATTTAATGAAACCATAGATCAAAATGGATGATTCGGTCCGTTTTTTTTATTCCGAATCATCGATCCTCCTTTTCGCTAAAATGACAGCGCCTACAATTGCTGCCAGCAATAAGATGGAAGCTATCTCAAATGGTAGTATATAATCGGTGAAAAGCATCTTTCCAACTGCCCTTGTGGTGCCAAATTCCCTTATCGCGACCCCGGTTTTAATTAAAGAGTCATCTATCGTTACTATACTTGCCATTATAATGAAAAGAAAACCGACGATTCCAACACTCGTAAATTGCAGCACCATCTTCTTGACAGCGAGCCGCCCTTCCTTTTCCTGAACATTCAACAGCATAATTACAAAGAGGAAAAGAACCATAATCGCTCCGGCATAGACGATAATCTGCAATGCAGCAATCAAATGCGCATCTAAAAGCACATATATTCCAGCCAGTAAAAACATGGTCAAGATGAGACTCATGGCGGCGGCTACCGGCTTTTTACTAGTCACCATTAACAGCGCTGCCAAAACGGCTCCAAAACCAAGTAGATAAAACATCACTAATTGCATTTAGAGTATATCCTTCTTATATATTCGATACGCTCTTTAACGTTTTTCTCGCTCCGCAACAATTTCTCTTTCGGATATCGCATAAAAGCTCTGTTTGTTTGCGCCAGCCCCTCATACTCCGCGCTCATGACGATAGCTTCTTTGGGACATACTTCTTCGCAATACCCACAATAGACACAGCGAGCCATATCCAGAGTGAAACTTTCGGGATATCTTTCTCTATTATCCCGTTCGGCAGCGACAATGTTGATAGCCCTTGCCGGACATATCTTTTCACATAACCCGCAAGCCACACACTTCTCCGTACCATCTTCCTTCGCAACCAAAACTGGTCGGCCACGATAGGCAGCTGGAAGCATTACCTTTTCTTCAGGATAATAAACCGTGATAATACGTCTTTTCTTGCCCTTTGGAGAAAAAACGAAACCAATCATATTTTGAATGAAATGTTTCGTTGTAACGGTAATCCCCCTTGCCACCTCAAACACATATAGCCTTTCCCATAAAGTCAGGTCTATATTCTTTCTGACCTTTTTGGGCTTCAGCTTTTCAAGAGGTATCGAGCCTACCACCGGGTGATAATTTTTTATTTCAAAATCAGCCATTTTATTTAACCAAAAGTATCAGCAGTCCGGTTATGAAAATGTTAACTAACGAAATGGGAAGAATTATTTTCCAGCCGAGCTTCATGACCTGATCGTATCTAAAGCGCGGAAGCGTCCATCGAATGGTCATCTGAAGCCATATGAAAAAAATCACTTTTGCATAAAACGTGGCCAGATTTACCAAAATTGCCAAAAGATTGGAGCCGGTGGGACCGGCAAATTGGAAGTAACTCACCAACATTTTATCGGTAACAAAGGGCAAATGCCATGCACCGAAGAACATCGTCGTCATAATAGCACTGATGGTCACTATCTCAAGAAATTCTCCCATCCAGAACATGACGAACTTAAGACCGCTGTATTCCGTAAAATAACCGGCAACCAGCTCAGACTCAGCTTCCGCCGTGTCGAAAGGAGCCCGCTTATTTTCCGCAATCGCACAGGTGAAAAAAAGTATAAACGCAACCGGCTGCAAGAAAATGCCCCAACTGAAGAAATTCTCCTGAATGGCCCCGATTTCTGTAAGCTTCAGCGTACCGAATACCATGATCACACCGACAATCGAAAGCCCC
>Ga0208371_1000345_pt1 | contig 11623 bp, 11 predicted proteins | sample SubbioCR12Aug_1A_FD_184827 | JGI IMG/M metagenome (GOLD analysis project Ga0208371, IMG submission 184827) | Serpentinite rock and fluid subsurface biosphere microbial communities from McLaughlin Reserve, California, USA - CR12Aug_1A (SPAdes) | ecosystem: Environmental > Terrestrial > Deep... | reverse complement strand
CGCATTGTGGGTGGGAGGCATTCTTCACAACCTTGTTCGTCTCTTCAAAAACCACAAGCCGCTGAACCGGCAACGCGGGGATGAATTGCAAGCCTTGTATAAGCATGTTCGAATTACCCGGCTTCAAGGATTCTCGTGGCCTTTCATGGGGACGATTGCCCGATTATCGCCGCGTCTGGCAAGATATTTGCTTGCCTTGAGCATGAAAGATGGGTTGCGGAAGTTTGCCCGCTTTGTGTGGGTGGAGAGTACGAAATCTGTCTCCGGTGAAGGGATTTCTTCCGCATAGTGGCCGCTCCAAGCCCGGTCGGCATCCACAACCGAACGGTGTGGATGATCATCCCCAGTTATTTTCCCGCGGTTGGGGGCGCCGAGGTGCAGGCGCGTTTGCTCTCCCGCGCCTTGCGGCGGGACGGATTGGATGTGCGTATTCTGACCCGCAGGCTGGACCGTCGCGCTGCCTCCCGGTCAACGGAGGATGGCTTACCGGTCGTGCGCCTTCCCAGTGTGGGGATCACGTCCATTGATTCGATCATCTTCCTGCTGGCGGGTTTGTGGCATTTATTCCAGCATGGACGCCGCGGCATTTATCACGCGCACGCGGTCGGGTCGGCTGGTTGGCTGGCCGTGCTGGCAGGCCGTTTGTTGGGCGGGCGCAGTCTAATTAAGTTTCGTACAAATATTGATGTATACGAAAGGCTTTATTCAAGAGGCCTGGCGGGCTGGCAATTTCGCCGCCTTTTCTTCGGAGCGGATCGCTTGCTGGTTGTCAACCGGGGATTGGAACGCTGGTTGCTGGAGCGGGGATACGCAAGGGAGCGGGTCGTTTATTTCCCGAACAGTGTTGATGCCGATGTTTTTTCCCCGGTCTCACCGGAGCAAAAACGGGTTACGCGGGACGCCCTGGGCCTGCCCCAGGACAAAACGATCATCCTGAACGTTGGGCGGTTGAGCCGCGTAAAAGGGGTGGATGTTTTGCTGGAGGCCTGGTCTGCCCTACCCGAAGCCTGCCGTCAGGGTTCCCTGTTGGTGATTGTTGGCGATGGGCCGGAGCTCCCGCGTTTGAAGCAAATATCCTTCGAGTTGCATTTGGATACAACTGTATCCTTCGTTGGGTCGTATTCGGAACCGCGCGAGTATTATCAAGCCGCCGATATTTTCGTCCTGCCCTCCCGCGCGGAGGGATTGTCCAATGCCCTGATCGAGGCCATGGCGTGCGCTTTACCTTGCACGGCCTCGGCCGTTGGAGGGGCGCTGGATTTGATCAAGGATGGAGAGAATGGATTTTTGTTTGAATCGGAAAATCGCGATCAGCTTGCCAGCCTCCTGACTGGTTTGATTCGTGAAAACTTTCAACGGCAATCCATGGGACAACGCGCTCGTCAAACTATCGTGGAGACTGTTGAAATTGAGGCTATGGCCGGGCGTTTGTGTAAAATATACGGGGAATGGCAATAACGGGTAATTCATGAAGAACCCCATTGATTTTTCCGCAAGCCCAGTGCCGCTTCATGTCGCCGTGATTTCCTCCTCATCCTATTCGCCTCCCTGGAATGAGGGCGTTCGTAATTTAACTCGCAGGTTGGTCCAGGATTTTTCTCAGAGGAATACGAAGGTTACGATTGTCACGCCAAAGGCAAACGCAAAGCAACCCTTCGATGAACCGTCCGCCCGGCTTGTCGAAGTAACTGGATTGCCTGAATGGCAAGGCAGGCACACCTGGTTCACCGCTTTCTCTCATTTATTTCTGTTGTTGCGCACAAGTTGGGTTGTGCGGAGATTAAAGCCTGAACCGGATGTCTTATTGATTTTAGCGAGCGTCACTTCTGTAACGGGATTGCGTACAAAAATTTATAAATGGGCAAGCCGGAAACCGGTTGTATTATATGTGACTGGTTTGTCGCGTCCCCGGCAGGGTTACAACCTGGGATTGAAGGCGGACAAAGTGCTGGTTGGGAGCGATTTTTTAAAGGGATGGTTTCCTGGCGCGGAGGTTATTTATCCTTTTTTGCCTCTTAACGTTAAACCTGCCGGCGATTACACCAGGGAAGAGTCAGTCCCATTCAATGTGGCATTTTTGGGTTCTTTCGAACCCGGGCGTGGCGTCGAATTTTTGTTGCAGGCCATGGCCCGGGTCAAAGAAAAAACGGAAAAACCGGTGCATCTGACGATTGGTTGGAATGGGATTTGTACCGAAAACTACCCGAACATAAATGAGTTGATTGATAAGTTGGGGATACGTTCCATCGTCACGATCCATGGACAAGTTGACACCACGCATTTCTATCGTCAGGCGGATGTTCTGGTGATCCCAAGGCTATCCCAGGAATACATGTCCTTTCCGGTCAGGATCGTTGAGGCCATGGCAATGCAGACGCCGCTTATTGTTACGCGCGTTTGTGGGATGGAAAACCTGATTGATGGATGTGGGTTGTCGGTTGCCCCGGGTGATGTGAAAGGATTGGCTGGCGCGATTCTTGAATTGCTTGATAATCCCGAGATGCGAACTGAATTCAGGCAGAATTGTTCTATTGCGATCAAGCGTTTTGGCAGCCAGACATCCTTGGATCGCCTGTATGAAATTCTGAGGAGCCTCGCGCGCCATGATTGAAAACCAGGTAAAAGACTACTACAATAAAATCTCAAAGCAATATGATGAGCATCGTTTTTCCAGGGCCTATTATCGCAGGATTGCTGAAATTGAAAGCGAATTTGTACTAAGCAAAGTTCGTGGAGGGGGCTCCGTGCTGGAGATTGGCCCGGGTACCGGGCGTTTCTCCGCCCAAATGGTACACAAAGCCTCTCACGTTACTGCCATTGATATATCGCAAAATATGTTGGATCAATTGCATTTGAAGGTGCCTGCCCAAAACCTGTCCACCCAATGTTTGAGCATCTATGAACTTGCCACACTGCCCGGATATGGCGATTTTGATGCGGTAATCTGCATGCGCGTTTTGCCGCATTTGGAGAATCCTTTATTGGCCCTGGAGTTGATGTCGGGAGCTGTCAATCCGAAAGGGGATGTCGTTTTTGATTTCTGGAATCTAAACTCGTATGTGGGACTTGTTAGATGGCTTTTTAGAAGGCCTTCGTTTGTGTATACAAAATACTACACCTATCCTGCGATGCTATCCCTTATTGATCAAAGCGGTCTTAAGGTCAATGATGTTTTTGCGTGGGGCTATCCTCGCTTAGGTAAATATTCCCTGGACAAGCCGGGAAATAATTTCTTCAAGTCGTTGGGCTACTCATTGGTCTTTCATGGCAACAGAAAATAGCCCCAGAGTTTGCCGGGTGATCCCTACTCATCCTTCTGCAGTAGCCCCGGGGGCCGGGTTGCCTGCCTTTTATCTTTCCTACTACCTACTCTTCCCTACATTGCATGTCGTGCGCAAGGTTCCCTTGGAGTATCGGCCAAGATCTTTACCAGGCCACGTAAGCATATTGCCAGTCTCTTATCCAGATTTTGCGCTTGGGAATCGGAAAGGGATGGCGCGAATGTTTTTGGCTGTAGCCAAAATGCTTTTCAACTTTGTCTTCTTCATGAAAAGCATTCCTGCCATGCTAAAATTCCGGCCAACGATCGTCCATACTCATACAGCCATCCCTTTATTCCATGGAATATTTGGCAAATATATTTTGAAGGCGCGCTGGATTATGACCATCCATGGAAGTGACTTCCTCGAAGTAAGGCGCAATCGGTTATTACAGAAAGTTGTAGGCAGGGTGGATACTTTATGCTATGTCTCGGAAAGGATGGGTGACGAGCTTCGGCAATTATTCCCTGCCCTTGCCATGCTTCATACGCCAAGCGGTGTAAACCTGGATTTGTTCACTGACCATGGTTTGCCGCGCCTCCCCCAGGTTGTCATGGTAGGACGTCTAAGCTGGCAAAAAGGGTATTCCTTCGCCATCCAGGCTTTTGCGCGTTTCCTGAAAGCGCATCCCCACTGGCGTTTGGTCATTTTGGGAGAAGGGGATGAGCGTAAGGCTATGGAGAGTCAGATAACCGGGTTGGGTCTCGATCGTCAGGTAAATCTGTTGGGAAATTGCTCCCAGGAAACGGTTGCCGATATATTGCAACAAAGTTCCATCTTCCTGCTCACCTCGATCACGGAAGGCTTCCCCAAGGTTTTGCTGGAAGCCTCTGCCTGTGGCACGCCTGTTGTCGCTACCGACGTGGGTGATTGCCGCGAAGTATCGAATACCGCTGGCATTACCGTGCCATCTCAAAATATAGAGGCAATCGCGGAAGCTCTTACCCGCCTGGCGGATGATCCTGATTTTCAGCGGGAATGCGCGGCTAGGGGAAAAAAGATTGTCGAAAACTACCGCTGGGAAAATGTTGCTGGTCTTGTTGCACGAATCTATGAAAGCTCCTGATTCCCCAAGAATACTATTGATTGGCGGCCCCGATGTAGACACGCGCATTGAACTAATGCGCCTGCTTGGTGACAAATATCAGGTACAGGCTGCCGGGTCAAATGTTGAAATTGCGAAGAAATTTGAAAGAGGGGGTTTTAAATATCATTATTACCCACTGGCGAAAAAAGTGAATCCCTTCTCCTATTTTGCTTCACTGATCGCCTTGTTTTCGATCATTCGCAAAGAACAACCTGATATTGTGCATACTTTTGACACTAAACCGTCCATCTTGGGGAGGTTCGCGGCCAAACTTAATCGGGTTCCGGTGATTGTTGCGACCATTACCGGTTTGGGATCCTTGTATATTATTCGCGACAGATTGCTTCCCCTGTTGGTTCGGCCCTTTTATGAAACTCTCCAGAAGATCTTGAGCGGGATTTCAGATCTAACCATTTTTTATACACAGGACGACGCGGCTTTTTTTCTTTCAAAAGGAATTACGAAACAATCCAAAACGGCGATTCTTCCCGGTTCAGGGGTGATGTTGGACCGGTTTTCACCGGATCGTTTCCCCGAGAACAAAAACAACGAAACCAGGATGAAAATTGGGATACCTGACGGGCGCATTGTAATTACCATGGTTGCCCGCTTGGTGCGTTCAAAAGGCATCCTCCTGTTTGCAGATGTCGCCCGAAAAATACAGGCTCAAGCGCCAGAAACTCATTTTTTATTGATAGGTCCACGCGATAAGGAAAGTCTGGATGGTCTTTCCCAGGATGAAATTGACAGCGTCTGCGAAGTTGTTCAGTGGATAGGAGCTCAACAACGGATAGAAGATTTCCTGGCGATCACGGATATCTTCGCACTTCCATCCGAGCGAGAGGGGATTCCCCGGGTTTTGATTGAAGCGGCGGCCATGGGTTTACCGCTGGTTGCCACGGATATGCCGGGATGTCGGGAGGCGGTCACGAATGGCTGTAATGGTTTTTTAGTTTCTCCCGCAAACCTGGGCGCATTTGAACAGGCTATTATTGAATTGATAACCCACCCTGAAATCCGATATCAATTTGGCGCAGTCTCCCGAAAAGCGGCTTTGGAAAAATTTGATCTAAGAAAGATCGCTGCCAGGCTGTCGGGTATCTATAATGAACTCCTCATTCAAAAAGGGATCGTTTTATGAGTTGGGAAAACGAGCGTGATCGAATCCTGGATGCGTATAAAAAGATGGATGAACGGCTCCGGCAGGAGCGGCATTTTTTTTCATATAGGGATACCGCTCATTTTTTTCGCCTGCAACAGCGGTATTGGAATACGCTTTTATTTCTTGAACGTATGGAAGTGGACAATCTTGAAAACGCGCGCATCCTGGATATTGGCTGCGGTGATGGGCGGATGTTACGCGAGTTTCTGCAATGGGGCGCAAGACCGGAGAATCTGGCAGGAATTGAACTACGTCCCGAGCCTGTAAATTACGCTTTAACACTGAATCCCAACCTTGATATTCGCTGCGGTTCCGCGACTGAATTATCCTGGCCTGATAAATCCTTTGACCTGGTTTCCCAGCACACTGTCTTTTCCTCCATTCTGGATTGGGAAATGAAAAAAACGATCGCATCCGAAATGACGCGCGTAGTAAGAAATACCGGCCTGATCCTCTGGTACGATTTTTGGCTCAACCCCACCAACCCGCAGACGCGCGGCATCCGCCCGGCAGAGATCAAACGGCTGTTTCCCAATTGCCGTTATGAATTTCATCGCATCACCCTTGCGCCTCCCATTGCGCGGCGCATTGTGCCAATCTCGTGGATGCTGGCTTATGGGCTGGAGCGGTTGACGATTTTCAACACCCACTATCTGGTTGCCATCCGTCCACTGATCACTGACCACTGATCACTGATCACTGATCACTGACCACTGTTCACTGCTCTTCCTCGAAAGCCTGAATCCTCAATATCATCCCCGGGTATAACGCAAAAGTATCGGGTCTCGGCAGCGTGATGTAATGCGTAATGAGCGGTCAAAGATTCCCTCGTGATATAATCAAAACAAGGAAGTTGAAATGACACTGGACGACATTCTTCAGGATATTCACGCCCTCGAACAGGATTTGCAAACGTTCGAACGCAAATACGGCGTGTTATCCGAAACGTTTTACGAATCTTACAAAAGCGGCGAGGAACCGGAAGACGACGCCTGGGTAATGGATTGGTCCGCCTGGGCCGGCAGTTACGAGGTTTGGATGCGCAGGCGCAAACAGTACCAGAAAACCATCCGGGCTTTGCAGGCTCAAGAGCCGGACTTGCAGAGCATTATCACAAGGACCGCGCGTCGTGAGCCCATTCCGGTCGCTGGCTGAATACGAAACCTTTGTCTATACCTTACAGCAGGGTTATCCTTCGATAACGCGTTCAACGCTGGTACTCGCTCGTCGAGGGCGTTCAACAGCGAACCTAATGGGGGAACTGCATTTCGCGAACGGATACCGCATGATCGTCTACGAACTCCTAACCTGGGATGAGGGTCCTGTTCGCATCGAAAGATACAGTTATGAAGTCTGGCGCGACAACGAGAAAGTATACTGGTATGATCCGCAACCTCACCCAAACGACCCATCCTTGGCCGGCACACATCCTCACCACAAGCACATTCCACCCGACATCAAACACAATCGGATACCGGCGCCGGAATTAAGCTCCGTATTACCGAATCTCCCCTTCTTGATCAACGAAATAATCGGCAGTTGATCCAGGCGCCAGACGGAGGGGGTATCCCTTCGGGCAAAGTCGAAGAATCCGTGGGGCAGGATGCGCTATATTGAGCGCCCTCTCGCCTGCAGGCTGGCGTTCTTTTCCTGGATGCTGGCATTGTTCCCCGAAAGCCTGAATCCTCAATGTCATCCCCTTTGGGGACGCCCACTAATCACTGATAACTACTCACTTGCACTCGGGGCAAGATAAAATGGAAACCGTAAGCGATAATAAACGCATGATCTCCCATCCACGCTCCGCTTCCCTTCCTCTTTGGTGGAGGAACAGCTTCAAACGCGCGTTCGATATAGTCGCGTCCATTTTGGGGATGATTTTGCTGGCGCCCTTCTTTATCCCGGTTGTCATCCTGCTCCGACGCGAAGGCCCCGGTCCCATTTTCTATCGCGGGCCGCGCATGGGCAGGGACGGGAAGCCTTTCGACATCCTCAAATTCCGCACCATGCGCGAGTCGCCTGAAAGCTACAAGGGCCCGCGCGTGACCGCCAAAGGCGACAAGCGTATCACCCCGCTTGGACGCTGGTTGCGGGATACCAAGCTCAACGAACTGCCGCAGTTGTGGAACGTGCTGGTCGGCGAGATGAGTCTCGTCGGGCCGCGCCCGGAGGATCCCGAGATAGCCGGGACCTGGCCTGCGGAAGCGCGGGAGGAGATCCTGTCTATGCGGCCGGGCATTACCAGCCCTGCCAGCGTCCTGTATCGCGACGAAGAAAGCCTCCTTCCAAAAGACGGCGTGATGGAGGCTTACTTCCGCGATATCCTGCCCGACAAATTGCGCCTGGATCGCCTGTACGTGCGCCATCATTCCTTCATGGGCGATTTGGATACCATCCTCTGGACGTTGATCGGGATAATCCCCCAGTTGGCGCGGCATCGCATTGGGGAGGGGGAGTTGTTCGCCGGGCCGCTTTACCGCTTTGTGCAACGCCGTGTCTCGTGGTTCGCGCGCGACCTGGTTATTTGCATGATCGCGGTCGCCCTTTCCGGCTTCATTTGGCGGCAGGTCGAAGTGATTGACTGGGGAGTGGGGCCTTTGGCTGTTTTGGCGTTCATGCTGGCGGTATTATTCAGCAGCATGAACGTGTTCCTCGGCCTGGACCGCGTCGTCTGGTCGCGCGCGGGAGCGGAGGATGCGCTGGTCATGGCCTCCTCGAACGGCATGGCGCTCCTGATGATCCTGTTGGTAAATTACCTGCAAGAACATTATTCCTGGATTTCCCTGCCGGCCCTGCCCACGGAGTTGATCGTTCTAATTGGCGTGTTTGCGTTGCTAGGCTGTCTGTTTGCCCGCTACCGCATGCGCCTGGTGACATCCTTTGCCAGCCGCTGGTTGTCCTGGCGCAAGGAACGCAGCGGCTTCGGGGAACGGGTGTTGATCCTGGGAGCGGGGGAGGGCGGGCAGATCGTCAACTGGCTGTTGCGGCGCGGCGAGCTTCGTCGGACATTCAAGGTCGTTGGCATGGTGGATGATGACCCGGCCAAACAGGGCATGCGTATTGACGGTTGCCGGGTGCTGGGCGGGAGCGGCGACCTCGCCGACCTGGTTCGCAAAAATGACGTGGGCGTGATCCTGTTCACGATTTCCAACGTGCAGGAAGACGTCCGCCGCGGCCTGCTCAAGTTGTGCCAAATCCCCGGCGTGCGCCTGGTTTTCCTGAACGATATTATGGGTACCGTTCTGAGCCAGATATACAAGTAGAATTCGGTTCTGTTTTTAACTGGAAACCCCAAAACCCTTGCCACGGATTTCACTAATTTGCACGGATTGGAAAAGAAAATCAGTGAAAATCCGCCGAAGGATCCGTGGCTAAAATTCTTCCCATGAATTGGAAAAATCAAACCATCTTCGTTACCGGCGCCGGTGGATTTATCGGCAGCCAGCTGGTCGAAGCCCTGCTTGCCGAGGGCGCCCGCGTCCGCGCCTTTGTGCGTTATAACTCGCGCGGCGATCCCGGTCTCTTGCGACTTCTGCCTGCGGAACTTGCCGAACGATTGGAAGTGATCCCCGGCGACTTGCGCGACCGCCAGGCGATCTTCGAATCGGCGCGGGACTGTGGGGCGGTCTTCCACCTCGGGGCCTTGATCAGCATCCCATACTCCTACCGCCACCCGGCCGAAGTGGCCGAGGTCAACTTCATGGGGACGCTCAACGTGCTGATGGCCTGCCGCGAACTGGGCATTCCTCGCCTGATCCACACCTCCACCAGCGAAGTTTATGGCACCGCCCGCCGCGCCCCCATTGACGAGGAACATCCCCTGCAGGGACAGTCGCCCTACTCCGCCAGCAAGATCGGCGCCGACAAATTGGCGGAAAGTTTTTATTGCGCCTACAACCTGCCCGTTGTCACCGTCCGCCCGTTCAACACCTTTGGGCCGCGCCAATCGGCCCGCGCCGTCATCCCGACCATCATCACGCAGGCGCTTGTCCGCAATACCATCCACCTGGGAAACCTGGATACGACGCGCGACTTCACCTTCGTCAGCGACACGGTGCGCGGGTTCCTTTTAGCGGGATCCGCCCCGGGGTCCGAAGGAGGCGTGTACAACCTTGGGACCGGGGAGGAGATCCGCATTGGCCGCGTCGCCGAGCGCATCGCCGAAATGATCGGTCATTCGGTCCAGATCGTAGTAGACTCCGAACGCCTGCGCCCGGAAAAGTCCGAAGTCTTGCGCCTGATCTCGGATAATCGCCTGGCGCGCGAACGCCTGGGTTGGTCGCCGCGAATTGGTTTGGATGAGGGACTGAAAATTACGATTGACTGGATCCGTGCGCATATAAATTTATACCAGCCGGGCCGATATGAATTTTAGGAGACGAATGAAATGAAAGCCGTTGTCCTGGCCGGTGGGAAGGGCACGCGCCTTGCGCCCTATACCACAATTCTTCCCAAGCCGCTCATGCCCATTGGCGATATGCCCATCCTGGAGGTCTTGCTGCGCCAGATGAAGCGCGGCGGCATCAACCACGTGGTTTTGATGGTTGGACATTTGGCCTCCCTGTTGCGCGCATTTTTTGGGGACGGCGCGCAATGGGATTTGGATATTACTTACAGCCAGGAGCAAATGCCGCTTGGGACGGCCGGGCCGATTTCCCTTGTGCAGGGGTTGGATAAAACCTTCCTGGTCACCAATGGCGATGTGTTGACGACGCTCGATATTAGAAAGCTGATGGCGTTCCACAAGAAAAAAGGCGCGGTTGCCACCATTGCGGCCCACCGCCGCCAGGTCAAGATAGACCTGGGGGTGATCCAATGGGATGGCGACGATCGGGTTTCGGGTTACATCGAGAAGCCCACCACCGATTACACGGTCAGCATGGGCATGTATGTCTTCGAGCCGCGCGTGCTGGATTACATCCCGGTTGGGCAATACCTGGACTTCCCCGACTTGATCCTGAAATTGCTTGCCGGTGGGGAGAAGGTTTGCGGTTACACCTTTGACGGTTACTGGATGGATTTGGGCCGCCCGGACGATTACGTTCAGGCCAACCAGGATTTTTTCAACATGAAGAAACAATTCCTGCCGGAGGATTAACGATGGATTGGCGCGTACCGTTGGCCGACATTGATTTTGGCGCGGCGGAAGAAGAAGCCGTTCGACAAGTCGTGCGCTCCGGCTGGTTGAGCATGGGCGAGGTGACGCAGGGCTTCGAGCGGGACTTTGCAACCTTCATCGGCGCGAAACATACCCTGGCAGTGACCAACGCCACCGCCGCTCTTCATTTGGCCTGTCTTGCTGTGGGGATCGGTCCCGGGGATGAGGTGATCCTCCCCTCGTTGACCTTTGTCGCCACTGCCAACGCGGTACGCTACACCGGCGCGACGCCCGTCTTTGCCGACATCGAAAGCCTCGACTGGTTGAACATTTCACCCGCTTCCATCGAGTCGCGCATCACCGAACGGACGAAAGCTATTTTGGTTGTCCACTATGCTGGATTCGCCTGCGATATGCCCGCTATCATGGACATCGCCCGCCGCCGCAACCTGAACGTGTTGGAGGATTCCGCGCACGCGATCGGATCCAAGCTGGAGGGGCGCACGCTCGGGACTTGGGGCGGGGTCGGCTGTTTCAGCTTTTTCTCGAACAAGAACATGACCACCGGCGAAGGCGGGATGCTCGCCACCGACGACGACGCGCTGGCCGAGCGTCTCCGCATCCTGCGCTCGCATGGGATGACATCGCTCAGTTGGGACCGCCACAAGGGCCACGCCTGGAGCTACGATGTGGTGGATCTCGGCTACAACTATCGCATTGATGAAATGCGCTCGGCCCTTGGCCGCGTCCAATTGGGAAAACTGCCTGCTTACAATCAGCGCCGCCAGCAACTGACGTTTTTGTATCGCGAACTGCTGACCGAACTCGCGCCCGATGTTCAGATGCCGTTTGGGGAAGAACGCGGTACCTCCTGCTATCATATCCTGCCGATCCTGCTCCCGCCTGGCACGGATCGCATCCGCTTCATGGAGGGACTCAAATCCCACGGCGTGCAG